>Ga0075368_10000244_pt1 | contig 15373 bp, 11 predicted proteins | sample EndMethybrTD3033_FD_71518 | JGI IMG/M metagenome (GOLD analysis project Ga0075368, IMG submission 71518) | Populus endosphere microbial communities from Tennessee, USA - Endosphere MetaG P. TD hybrid TD303-3 | ecosystem: Host-associated > Plants > Roots > Endosphere | place: USA: Tennessee... | reverse complement strand
AGACGGCAGATGTATGGACGAGGAAAGCTCGACCTGCTCCAGGCACGATTGCTCGGCCCGGCCTGAGCACCCGCGTCATCGAAACTGCGTCAGACCCCTTTTTGCGCGCCGATCCGGGGGGCCGATTCAAGGCCGATTGACAGCCAAAGCATGAACAACGGTTCTAGCGGCTGCCGTTTGACCGATGAGCAATCGCTCGCGCTGGATGAACTGTTGATGGCCGCCGCCTAAGACCTCAAGGCCTTCGTCAGCCGCGACAGCGTTGACCGGCTCGCGCCCGTCGCCTCCACGATGGTTGCCCACGGCATGCCGCTCTTCAGCATGTTGCTGATGGCGGCGCTGCGCTCGGCGTTGTTGGCGCACAGTGATCTGCAGGTGAGCCGCGTCCTCGGTGCAATTGTCGCTACCAATACCCGCCATCGAGCTGATCAGGCGAAAATCGACTGATTTCCCATCGGCACGAGCGCGGCGACTAGCCTCGTCAGCTTATCCGCTAGCAAGAGGCGCGTTACCAAGCGCACGGCGAGAGTGGCCCCGCTGCTCCAGCGCGATCGTGCGACAATGCTATTTGCTTGCTCCCCCTTAGACGAGGACTTCAACGGGAACGCCGATCTGCTGAGCGACAGGGGTATAGATATCCGTTGCCTCGTCAGGCGTCTCTAGCGCGACGACCAAGGAATAATCCACGGTCCGCTCATATCGGTTTTCTTTGGGCCGTGTCTTCCACCAGCCTTGCGTCGGATACACGGCGATGTGGGAGCGGTTCGCAAGCTGGGCTGCCGTGCCCGTCCAGATGTTTGAGTGAATCGAGCCGTTGGGCGGCGTGTCGGTGCCCAACGTCCATCGCCCCGCATCATTCTGATGTATCGCCGCGTAGGTTTCTTCGCGCGCATGCTTGTTTATGCGGTCCTTGAATTCCTGGACGCTTTCAGTCGGCCGCTGCACCGCGAACCGAAGGCCATGAGAGGCATAGCCATATTTTTTGTCCCAGCCGCGCTCACCGGGGCTGGGCTCAACGAAATACGAAAGCGTGACGCGAAGCTGGACATTGGTGTCGAGAGGCAGACCCTGCAGCACCGCGGTCGGCCAAGGCAACGCATGCATATTCAAGTCATTGGTTTTGATGTCGCTGCCTTCCTTGACGAATGGCTGCAGGCGGCTCTGCGCGATGAGCGTCAACGCATTGGTGGCGCTGGAGAAAAGCGCCGCTTCGTCGGGAACGCCGTAGCCAAACGTCCGCAACAGCTGATTGATGTCCAGGAGGCCGTTCGGCGCGGTACAGCGCCGGATCATCGCTGGCGTCCATCGCGCTGCATGCACCATCAGGGCGCGCACCGTCTCCGGCGTAAAGTCAGGGTAACGCGACCAAAGAGATGCGGCCAGGCGCGAGGCCAAAGCGGTCGCGGCGCTGGTGTCATGAAACACCATCAAGGGCGCATGTCCGTCAAGAAACTCGTCGCTTGTCGTCAGCAATGTCAGCTCTGGCAGGTACATGGGATCCGAGTTTGCGGCACGGCCTTTGTTGCCGGCCTCCATCACGATATCCGGCTTGAAAGGCCATTTGGGCGATTTTGGCCAAACCAAAGACGTTGTAGCGGCGGGCGCGATATCGCCACGCTCTGCCACGGGCACGTAACCAGGATTGAGCCGTTCATCGATCACGGTCCGATCGGTCATCCCACCGACCGTGAGCGCATTCCACGACTGTGCCGGATCCTGGACCGAGGAGGTGAGATTGACCGCCGGATAATCTCCATCGGGGGCGTTCCCCGCACAGACGAGGATAAGGCGACGCGTGTCATTGATGACCCCTGCGGCGAGGTTATCGAGCGCCGCCGACCAGGACGACGGTCGGCCCCGATCCTTGCCGTCAGTCGTGATCGCCATGCAAAACAGACGACGGCCATGAGGCGTGACCTCCAGCCGCGATATCCCTTCAATGGTCGCGAGACCATAAAGCTCTTCCGGGTGGGGCTGCGCTCGCTCCACCAGTTTCAGGGACTCAAGTCGATGGCGCAGTGCGACCGGACCATTCCTTTCGAACAGCCGGGCCAGATCGCCGAAGATGGCGAGGCCGGCCATGCCGGTCCCATGCGGCCAGGAGTCGTGCACACCCCAGGCTGGGTTGTAGGCGTGAAGGTCACCGTCAGGGAGGATCGGCGCGAGCAGAGGATGCGCGCGATTTACACCGGTATCGAGGAGTGCCACGACGGGCGCGTCGCCTTCAGCAGCGACGACGCGGCCATTCAGCTCTTGAATTCGGGCGTGCTGATCGTCTACGCCAAGGGCGTCGAAATACGCGGCGGCCGTCTTCGCCTTGCGAACCTCGGCAATCACGCCCAGAACATCGACGCTGCGCGCCAACTGCTCGGCCGTGGCCTCCACCAAAACGACACTCCGATCGACAAATTCTAGAGTTCGAGAAAAAACCCGATAGCCAAAGTCGGCAGCTGCCTCCCGGAGCACAGCGTCCGGACTTCTGTCTTCCGCGGGATTCCTACCCCGAAGCCATACCTCCCATTGAGTGACCGTCTCAGGGGCTGGATAATCCGCAGCTGGATCAGTCCACAGCTGTCGGAGGGTCGCCCGCTTGATCTGGGAGATGCTCTCGACGAGCTTGCGGTTGTCCCGGCCGCGTTTTTCACCCTCTGCAAGAACCCGGTCAGGACCGTTGTCCCGGTAGGCCTCAAGCTTTCTGAGCAGCAACCCAACTTTGTCGTGAGGAACGCGCACCGTTGCAAGATTGCGCCCATCCGCATCGTTTGAAACCGCTAGCAAATTGATGCCGCTCTTCGGCAGGTCAAGGCTTTCAAATGCGATCTGGAAATTCGGCTCGCTCTCGAACGTGACGATGAGGTCGTTCACCTCGTAGAAGCCATTGCCGACGCGTTCCTGGCGTCCCCCGCCTTCGGTGGCGCCCTGCAGCTCACCGATCAGTTTGCGCGCGTGTTCGCCCCGATCACGTTGCGGCGTCTTGAATTTGCTTCCGCCACTTTTGGGTGATGTATAGCGGAGCGCTTCCGGCGCCGTCGGCACCGTAAGGTGAAGATAGCGGGGCACGGGAGTAGCTACTTTTGCTTAGATCTATTCTTTGGTTTTACGGCGCGGGAGGCCAGCTGCCGCTCGGCAATCGCCGCGGAAATGTCACTCTCGGAAACGGTATGCTGCTCTACAATGGCGTGTTTAATCGCGTCTTCGGTCGCACGCGTAAGATCACCGTAACTCAATCCCGCAGCCATCTTGGCAAAAGATGCCCATGCAACACGCTCGACGACGTGGCTGCTGAGCTTGGCCTTGAGAAGGGCCGCCGCCTGCTGCTGGGTAGGAAGACTATAGTGAATAATGTCGTCAAAGCGCCGGAACAGCGCCCGGTCTAATATTGCGGCGTGGTTGGTCGCTGCAATAATGAGGCTATCCGAGGTGTCCTGCTCCACCATCTGCAGAAAGCTGTTCACGACACGGCGGATTTCGCCGACATCGTTGCTCAGGCCACGTTCCGATCCGATGCTGTCGAACTCATCGAAGAGGTAAACTGCACGCGTGTTCGCAATCGCATCGAACACCAGGCGGAGCTTCGCGGCTGTCTCTCCCATGAAACGCGTGATCAGCCGGTCCAAGCGCACGACGAACAGGGGCAGTCCGAGTTCTCCGGCGAGAGCCGAAGCGGTAAGCGTTTTACCCGTGCCTGGGGGGCCGAGCAGCAAGAGCTTCTTGCGTGGCGAGAGCCCGTGGGCGCGGATGTCTCGAATCGCCTTATGCTCTTTGAGAACGCGCTGAAGAATCCGCTTGGTGCTTTGGGTAAGCACCAGATCGTTCAGACTGGTGCGCGGGTAACTCACCGTGAGGAGATCTACGACCTCCCCTTTCGGCTTTGCGAGGGGAATGGGGCTCGGCGACGCCAGCGGCACCCGGACCTTTGCTTCGTCAATGATGGCCCGCAGCTCTTGAGCCAGCTTGCCGTGACCAGCTTTGGCTTCACCGGCGGCGATCTGCATGGCAACCGACGTGAATTGAGCCTCATCGCCGGAGGCATGAGCCTTGAGGAGAGCTTTCAACTGGTCGGACGTAGCCATGTCGCGAGCTTGAGGTGCTTCGCCGTCATTGGCAAAGAAAATCCGAGGCATTGACCGTCAATACAATGTGCAAATGGCGCGCGCTCTCAACGTGAGCGGGTGTAAGAATGCTGCCGCGCGCGTTATTTCGAGCGTCTGCTCACGATCATTGCGATATTGATAGAATATAGCGAAAACCAGCCACTCCGAATTGGCGCACTATTCAAGCCATAACAGCAGGTGATCACCGATAGCTGCAGAGAAGCGGCAAGGTCAGACATGGCAAATCAGAAATAGGACCGTTGCAGCCTTGCGCCGCGGGATCCAGGCGGGTGGAGGTCCGGATGGTGAATAAATTATTTTCGGAAGGCTGAACACGGGCAGCAAAAGTAAGGCCGAGCCGGCTTGATCCGGGGAGAGCAAATTTGAGACGCTCGAGCAATTTGGCTGGTGTGGGTCTTTAAGCCGACCACTCTTCCTGTCGATGTTCCCCCGTCACACCGATGACAAAACCCGCATCCCGAAGATTCTGCAATCGCCTCGAAGCGGTCATCGGCACTTTGGTTTACCGCCTGCGCTCGAGTAGCAAATCAGATCTCAGTAGCCTCTGGGCTAGCTCCAGGAATGGGTCCTCACGTCGGAATCGCCTCGATCAGATGATTGGATTTCGGCAGCGGGATAAAGGCTGTTGCCGTGAAGTTGGCGGCATGCAGCAGCGCGGCAAACTCATTCTGTGTGCGTTCACGGCCTCCCGCATTGACGAGCATATTCAGGTCAGAAAGCTTTCCTTCCGTGCCTTCGTTGGGTGGCGCGATCATGCGCTCGATCACGACCAGCTTAGCTCCGCGTTCCATGACGTCACGGCAGTTGCGTAGAATGGCCAGGGCCTCGGCGTCATCCCAGTCATGCAGGATGTGCTTCAGCAGATAGGCGTCGGCGCCCGCCGGCACGCATCGCAGAAAGTCGCCTGCCAGGATTTCGCAGCGCCCGCCGATCCCGGCCTCCTCGAAGACGCGCCATGCATTTGCGACGACATGGAGCTGATCGAGGAGCAGGCCGGTTGCCGCCGGGCACTGCGGCAGCAGATTGGCCAGCAGCGATCCGTCGCCACCTCCGATATCGGCGATGCGGGTGAATTGCCGGAAATCATAATGCGAGGGCAATCGCCGGCCAAAACAGGCCGAACGCTCGCGCATGGCCTGGTCGAACAACGCGCTCTCTGCCGGATGGCTCGCGCGGTATTTCCACACATCCTGACCATGCATATGCAGGAAGGGAGTATCGCCCGTCCTGACGCCTTGCAGCAATTCACCCCACGCAGCCCAGTGCGCGGGCGCCAAGCCGAACTTCACCCAGGCATGGCGGGAGCAGTCGGCCCCCTTGCGCAGACCGGCTCCAACCGCAGTCAGAGCGAACACCTCTCCTTCTGTTTCCGTAAAGACCCCGACCGCCGCAAGGGCACGAAGCACGCGATAAAGCGCCCCTTGATGGCAGCGCGTCAAAGCGGCAAGTTCATCGCTGCTTCGCGCGTTGCCAGCAAGCAGGTCGGGTATGTCCAGGGCCGTCACGACATAAATGGCCTGCGAAATGCGAAAGCCGTTGATGAGATTGAGCAGCGCGTCGGCATCTGCGTCTCCAGGCATCAAGGGCGCCTCCGTCATGCGATCCTCATGATGCCCAGGCCCCGGCGCTTCCAGATCGCTATGGAGAGCACGCACAGGCAACCGATCATGTTGGCGATGCCGCTGGCAAACAGCAGCCAGTCGCTCACGTTGATGATCGCATACGCCGCAGTGGTCGCGTTGGCGCCGGCCCAGAAGGCCCAGGTCGCGCAGCATATCGCCTGCGCCTGGCCAGGATCGCGCGCAAGCCTTGCGATCTGCGGGAGGTACATCACCCCCCGCACGACGTTGAAGAGATAGAAGAGCGCGAGCGTGATCTCGGGTGCGGTCATGACGGCCCCTTTCGAATGTCGCAGCCTGACTGGCGTGACCGGCGTCACTGCGATGGGCGCATCTTCATGCCCAGTGTCTTGACCACCGCGCCCCAGCGCTCGAACTGCTCCCGCTGAACGCGCGCGAGCTCCGCCCCGCCTATGCCGCTGACCTGAAAGCCGAGGGATTCAGCCAGCGACCGGATGGCCGGCACTTTCATGCTTTCGGTCATGTAGGTTCCGAGCTGCGCGATCCGGTCCCGGGGCGTGCCGGCCGGAGCGTAGAGGCCGAACCAGCCAGGGACGTAGATGTCGACGCCGGCCTCCTTAAAGGTCGGGACATCCGGCAGAGAGGGCAAGCGCGCTTCGCCAAGCGTTGCGACAATCCGGATTTCGCCGCGCCGGTGATTGGTGATCAGCTCCGGAGTGGAGGCCAGGAACATCGGCAGGCGGCCGGAGATCAGATCCGGAAGCGCGGCGGGCGTGCCGCGATAGGGCACGTGGCTGAGCGTCAGACCGAACTTGCGGCCAAAGACAAGGCCCGCCAGATGCGGCCCCGTTCCCTCGCCCGGGGTGCCGAAGTTTCCGCGCTCCGGCGCCGCCTTGATCCAGGCGGCCAGCGTCTCCAGGCTTGTCGCCGGAATTTGCCCATTGATCGCCAGCGCCGGATCGAAGGTCATGATCTGCGCCACGGGCACGAAATCGGCGAAGGGATCATAGCCCAGATCGGCGACCAGATGGGGCTGCAGCGTGATCTGCGCGGCTGCGGCGAGCAGAAGCGTATTTCCGTCGGCGGCCGCCTTCTTCACCGCCTGCGCGCCGATCGCCCCGCCGGCGCCGGTCTTGTTATCGACCAGCACCGAAAGGCCGTATGCCTTGTGCAGATTGTCCGCAAGCAGCCGGGCGACGGCATCCGCCGATCCGCCGGCGGGAAAGGGATAGACGATGCGCAGCGGGGCCCCTTGGGCAAAGCCGATACGCGGCGCGACGGACAATGAAGCAAGGCCGGCCAGAAACGTCCGGCGGGAATAGGGATGCATGACATCCTCCTAAAGGAACGGACTGGAAGCTGTTTCGGCCGGCCGGCCTGCTATGAGAGGGATCATCGCGCAATTTTGCTATAAACTGAAATTGCATCTCTCTATGAGGCTATAACCAAAATTGAAGGCTCGCCATGGCGTGGGATAACCGGATCGGCCGCCGCCTGCGGCCCAAGGATCTGCATACGCTGCAGACCATCGCCGAGCTGGGAAGCATGGCGAAAGCATCTGCCGCGCTCGGGCTTTCCCAGCCGGCCATATCCAAGGCCATCGCCGATCTGGAAAGGCTGCTCGGCGCCGAACTCCTCGACCGATCGTCGCGCGGCGTGGAGCTGACCGAGCCCGGGCATCTGCTCGTCGATCGCGGCAGGATCATCTTCGATGAGCTGCGCCAATGCGTCCGCGACATCGAGCATCTCGTCGACCCCACGCGCGGCGAGGTCCGCGTCGGCAGCACCGCGCCGATGACGGTTTTCCTGTCCGAAGTGATCGGCCATATGTCGCCCCGGTACCCCGGCATCAGCTACAGTGTCGAGGTCGGCGACAGCAAAACCCTGCTGCGTTACCTGCGCCAGCGGGAGCTGGATATCGTTATCACCCGCTGGATGACACCCGAGCCGGACCTTGCGGCCGAGCTGCTGTTCGAAGCGCCGCTCGCGGTGCTCGCCAACAGGCGTCACCCGCTGGTCGGCCGCAAGAGCCTGAACTTGGCCGACCTGATGACGCAAACCTGGGTCCTGCCGCCGCAGGACGGATTCCTCGGCCGCATCATAACGGAGATTTTCCGCCGCCGCGGTCTTCCCCTTCCGCCCGCCCTGGTGACCACGGTATCGGTCTATATGCAGCTCAATCTGGTCGCCGGCGGACAGTTCATCGCAATGCTGCCTGCCAGGATGGCGCGCTACGAGGCAAATCTGGCCTGGCTGCGCACGCTTCAGGTCGATCTCTCCGACAGCGCCGATCCGGTGGCGTCGGTGACCATCGCAGGGCGGCGTCTGCCCGGCCCTGCGTCGTTGCTTCAGAAGGCCTGCCGGGAGATTGCGGCGCTGCGATAAGGCGTAGGCGACGATTCAGAATGAGGCGCCTGTCAGCCGCAGCAGCCGCGTCTCGGTTGCTCCAGCTTGTCACGCTGCGGCATCATCTGCAAAATGCGCTGCCCGGTCGCTCAACCGACCTGGCACGCCGCGACAAGGGGGCGGCATTTCTCATGCAAGCCGCCGCAGCCCTGACACCCAAATCGCTCTTCCCGTTTTTGCTGAACGTTGCGCCCGTGCTGCCGGTGTTCATTTGGGGGCCACCGGGCATCGGTAAGTCGGCACTCGTGCGCACTTTCGCCGAGGCGGTCGGTCTGCCCTGCGTGTCGCTGCTCGGCTCTCAACTCGCGCCGGAAGACATCATCGGCGTGCCGCAGGTCAAGGACGGCAAATCGCGCTTCTGCCCGCCGACCATCATTGCGCGCGACGATCCCTATTGCCTGTTCCTCGACGAGCTGAATGCCTGCTCGCATGAGGTGCAGAAGGCGTTCTACTCATTAATCCTCGACAGGCGTATCGGCGAATTCCTGCTGCCCGCCGGCACGATCGTCATCGGCGCGGGTAACCGGGCGGAGGATGCGGCCATCACCCGGCCTCTCTCCTCGGCGCTGATCAACCGGCTCATCCATGTGCAATTGCGGGCCTCGGCGCGGGACTGGCTGGAGTGGGCACGCCATGCCGGGGTGAACGAGATGGTCGTGTCCTACATCATGAACCGCAGCGACCATCTCTGGTCCAAGCCGCCAAAGCATGAGGAGCCGTTCTCGACGCCGCGCTCCTGGGAGATGCTGGGACGCGCCATCGATGCGCACGGCGCCGCCATCACTCTCGACGACATCAGGACGCTCGCCTCCGGGCTGCTGACGCCAGCCCATGCCCAGCAATTCGTGGCGTTTGTGAAGCTGCGCGAGCGCCAGCATGACCTCGCCGCCATCCTGAAGGGTGACCGGCGCTGGCCGGACAAACCGGAAGAACGCGACATCCTCTATTTCCTGGTGCAGCAGCTTCGCGACCGGCTGATCAAGGAGCTTCCCGACGAGGAGAACAAAGCCGGCCGCGAGGCGCGCGAGCTGGCGGGCCGGGCGAAGGAGCTGATCATCTCGCTGGCGCGCATCTCCACCGAGCTGGCGCAATTGCTCGTGGCCGAGACGGAAAGCGGGTCGGCGCTCCCCGGCTGGTACACGGTGGAGCTGGCACGCGCCCTGCCGCGCCTCGCCGCGAGGGCGTAACCGGAGGCTTCTCATGCCGAAGAAGCGCGCAGCACCATCCAAGGAGAACCTCAAGGCCATCGAGGATGCCTGGGCGCTGCTGCGTGCGCATTCGCTCTGCGGCAGCCTGACCTGGCTGGTGAACAGGCATCAACCCTTCACCGAGCCCGGCGCCAAGGACAGCTACGCGCGCATCCTGGTCACCTCCGAGCGCAACTATACGCTGGTGCAGGGCCGGAGCCGCCCGCAACTCGATCAGGGCTATATCATCGAGTACAACGCCTGGCGGCGTGTTTCCCCGTCCGAGTGGGGGAATGTTTTTGCGCAATTGCTGCTCAATATTGCGATGAATCACACCGATCCGCGCCGCACCGATCTGCCCTGGCTGATCGCCTGCGAACTGATCGCGACAGACCTGCTGCGCATGCTGGGCATCGGCGAACGTCCGCCGGAGCTTGGCTATTGCACCCTGCCCTTGCCGGGGCGCGATCCAAAGGAGGCCGCCGACGCCATCTTCCGCGGCGGGGCCGATGCCATCGCGAGCTATTCCGGTCACGGCGTGGCGGGTAAGGGTCAGCCGTGCTGGATGTTCACCGGCGAAGCCGTGCCGTTGTCGCCGGCGCTGGCCAAGAAGCATACGGACGCTCTTTCCGACGGCATCCGCCGCAACATTATGAGCGCCGTCGACAAAGCGGGCGCGACCGCACGTGGGCCGGCGCGCGGCAAGCGCAACCCGAACTCGCTCGCCGAGCGGGCGCGCTCCTGGTTCATCGCCAATTATCCGCTCCTCGCCGCACTCGCCGCCGCCTTCGAGATCGTCGAGGACGAGGAGGTCTGCGCCCATTTCGATATCGCCATCGCCGCGGTCAGCTCGGAGGAGCGGCAGGTCTACATCAATCCGAAATTCCCCTGGACGTATGAGGGCATGCAATTCGTCATGGCGCATGAATTGCTGCATGTCGGCCTGCGTCACGAGCAGCGGCGTCAGGGCCGCGACCCGTTCCTGTGGAATGTCGCCTGCGATTACGTAATCAACGGGTGGCTGATCGAGATGGGCGTCGGCGCCCCGCCCACGGACGACCTGCTGCTCGATCCCGAACTCGGTTTCGAGCGCGAGTCCGCCGAGGCGATCTACGACCGCATCGTCAAAGACCTGCGCCTGATGCGCAAGCTCGCCAAGGCGCGGACCATGCGAGGCATCGGAAAGTTGGACATCCTCGGCGAGCGTCCGCCAGGCTGGTGGCTGGGTCCGGGCTGCGATCTCGACGGCTTCTATCGGCGTGCGCTCGCCGAAGGTCTCGACCTGCATCGGCGCATCACCGGGCGCGGGCTGCTGCCGGCCGACTTCATCGAGGAGGTGCGCGCGCTCCAACATCTACCAATCCCATGGGATGTCGAGCTGGGACAATGGCTGGATGCGTTCTTCCCGCCGCTGGAGCGCCGCCGGTCCTTCGCGCGCCTCAGTCGCCGCCAGGCCGCCACGCCGGATATTCCTCGCCCGATCTGGATGAGTCCGCCGGAGTTGGTGCGGGCTCGCACCTTTGGCGTCGTGCTCGACACCTCCGGCTCCATGCCGCCGCGCCTCCTCGCCTATGCGCTCGGCGCTATCGCCAGCTATGCCATGAGCCGCGAGGTACCAATGGTGCGATTGATCCAATGCGACGCGCAGGCGCACGACGCCGGATATATTGAACCGGAGGCATTGCTCGGCAAGGTCGAGGTGCGCGGACGCGGCGGCACGGTGCTGCAACCCGGCATCGATCATCTGACCGGCGCGGAGAATTTTCCCAAGGACGCGCCAATCCTCATCATCACCGACGGTGCATGCGACGTCCTCACTGTCCGCCGGGAGCATGCGTTCCTGATGCCGCAGGGCGCGAGGCTGCCATTTCGCACGCAGGCGCCGCAGTTCCATTTCGAAGTCGCCTGAGCCGTCGCGGCTACCTTCGTCAGCACCATAGTGGAGCGGATCTCAGGTGATCAGGTCCGCTTGGCCCCGAACAAACGACCAACACCCCGCAAGCCTCCTTCCAATCGTTTATTACAGCCGAGCCGCTCCGTTCTCGACCGAGTTCGCCTCCAAACGGACGTGGATGTCCTGCGGGCGGAGCCAATGTCTCCCGGTGCCTCAGCGGCTCGGTGAATGCACGATGGCTTCGAACCCATACGTGTGCCCCGCACGGGGATATCAGATCGAGACGTCCGTCGGCGCCGCTGACGATCGCCCTCAGCTTCGCGATCTCCTGACTCGACACGATGGTCCCTCTGTTCGCCACGCGGTCCGAGCCGGTGTCTTCAGCTGCAATCACGACCTCCTTGTCGGCATCCCCAGGCGCGAGGGCGTTCTCGACCAGGTTACGCATCAGGATAGCAAAGGCATCCAGGTCTATTCGCGACCATAAAGTCGCCGATGGGAAGCGCGTCAGCCGCAGGCGGCGGGCACTATCGGTATGGCGTTGGAAATCGCCGACGAGCTGACCCAGCATCGGCCAGAGATCCCGCGGCGCCTTCCGAAAGCAGTCCGCCTCCCTCCGCCCGGGCGAGTTGCAGCAGCTTCTCCGATAGGGGTTGCAAGGACGTAACGCGCTCACGTCCTACCTCACGCCGAATCGCGCCCAAAGGCGGTGCCACTGGTGTTGTTCCGCGAATGGCTCGGGCGCCGCTGGTGCCTCCATAGCCCGGATGGCGACGACAATGGCAATCATCGCAAAGACCACGCCGCCGAGCGCCTGACCGATCAGTGCTCCCGCAGCACCGTAGAATGTCCCGCCTGCGATTGCGAACGGAGCCGTCCCCAGCGTATGCCTGCCCCAATTGATTGCGGTGGATTGGAACGGGCGGCCGAGATTGTTCAGGCTTGCGTTTGCCACGAAGATCGCGCCGTTGAAAAACATGAAGAGTGCCAGGGGGCCGCAGAACAGCACGAGCAGGTCGCGGGTGAGGCCCTCGGCTTGAAATGCAGCCGCCAGTGGGGCCCGCAACACGGCAAGGGTGAGCGCGGCGCCTAGCACATAGAGCGCGGTGAACTGTAGCGCCGCGGTGAAGGCGCCGCGGACGCGCTCGGGCCGTCCGGCGCCCGCGTTCTGGCCGATGATCGGACCGATGGCGCCGGACAGCGCCAGGGTCACGGCAAAAGCCACCGGCGTCAGGCGGGCGATGATCGCCATGCCGGCGACCGCGTCGGTGCCGTAGCCGGCCATAATCCGGGTCATGATCCCGGCGCCGACGGGGGTGGCGACGTTGGTCAGGACAGCGGGAAAAGCGAGACGCGAAACCGCAGCGAAGTCACGGCGTAACAGAGCGGCCGAAGGCGGGACGTATGCCGAGTAATGGCGTAATGCCAGCCCCACGGCGAGAGCGGCGAGCGCGAAGCGGCCGCAGACCGCGGCAATGGCGGCGCCATCGAGCCCAAGGCCGAAACCGAAAATCAAAAGCGGATCGAGGATCGCATTCACGACACCGCCGGCGAGCGTCACCCACATCGGACGCGTCGCATCGCCGTAACCACGCATCACCGCCATGGATGTCATGGCGAGCGACATCAGTCCCATGGCCGGGAGGGTGATGGCGCAGTAACGCCAGGCGAATGCCAGCACCTCGTCCGTTGCGCCGAGCAGGGCCAAGATCGAGGTGAGCTGGGAGAGAATGACGGCCGGTACAACGATCGCCGTCAGCAGGCCGAAACTTGCCACGGATGTCGCAACTTCGTGCGCTTCGAGGTGCTGGCCAGCGCCGACCGCCCGCGCCACCAAGGCTCCCGCGGCAATCGAGACGCCGATATTGATCGCATTGGTGAAGAACAAGATCGTCCCGGCATAGCCGATGGCGGCGGCCAGGGCTGCATTGCCGAGCATGGCAATGAAGATCATGTCGATCAGATCGACGGCGAAAATCGCCATCAAGCCGATGCTTGACGTCAGCGACATCACGACGACATGCCGCCAGAGGCTGCCAGTCACAAAGCGCGCGTCGGCGAGCGGGCTCATTCCTTGGTTTCGCTTTGGGTAAGGCGCGCCTCGCGCTCGCTCACGATCTGGCGGACGCGCGCCATATAGGCGGCATTCTCGCGCACGGGGACGTTCGGCTTCCAGAGCTGGGCGAGTTCGAGTAGCGTCGCCTTGTCGCTCTCGACGAACGCTGCCGCCAACGCCTCGGCTTCCGGTCTGGACCGGCCGAGCGCCTCGAAGGCCGAGCGACCGGCGCGGACGCCGCTGTCGAATGTCTCGCGGATGATGTCGCGGCACCCGGCGGCATAGAGATCATAGACATGGGTGCGGTCCACGGCGCGAGCGAGGACATGCACATGCGGATAGGTGCGGCAGACATAGCGAACGATCTCGGTGATCTGCTCGCGCCCGTCAATGGCGACCACGAGCAGTCGGGCCTTCTCGATGCCGGCAGCGGCCAACATGTCCGGCCGGGTCGCATCGCCGAAAAACACGCGGAATCCGAAGTCGCGCATTGCATCGAGCTGACGGCTCGAATAGTCGAGGACGGTTGTCCGATAGCCGGCTTCGGTCAGCATGCGGCTGACGATCCCGCCCCATCGGCCATGACCTGCGATGATGATGCCGTTGGTCTCCTCGATCGGGTCGGCCTCGCGCTTTTCCTGCTCGGCAAATCGGGGCACGACAACGCGGTCGAAGAGCACGAACAGCCCGGGCGTGAGCAGCATCGACAGCGCCACGACCAGTGACATGCGGTCGGCGATGTCGGAAGGCAGCACATGGTTCGTGGAGGCAAACCCCAGGAGAACAAAGCCGAACTCGCCGGCCTGGGCGAGGCCGAGCGCGAAGAGCCATTGATCTTGTCCCTTCAGCCCCATGACGCGCCCAATGACGAAGAGAATGATCGCCTTGAGCAGGATCAGGCCCAAGGTGGCGGCCAGGATTGGCGCGAGATTGCCGAGCAGCAGGCCGAAGTCCATCGCGGCGCCCACCGTGATGAAGAACAGGCCGAGCAGCAGCCCCCGGAACGGATCTATATCGCTTTCGAGCTCGTGGCGATACTCGCTGCCGGCCAGCAGCATGCCGGCGAGAAACGTGCCGAGCGCGGGAGAAACCCCGACCAGCGACATCAGCAGTGCGATGGCGACGATGAAGCCGAGGGCGGTCGCCACGAACAGCTCACGCAGTCCGGCCATGGCGACGAACCGAAAGATGGGACGGACAAGATAGATGCCCATCGCTACGACGAGAGCGATGGCGGCAACCGTCACGATGGCGGTCTGCCAGCCGGGAAGCCCCTCGACGAGACTGAGCGACGTGCCGTGCGTCGCTGCGTCCGCCGCGCTATGGCCGGCCGCGCCGCCCATGGCCAGCAGCGGCAGCAGCGCCAGGATCGGGATGACGGACATATCCTGAAACAGCAGCACCGAGAAAGCTCCGCGCCCGCCAGCGGTTGCGGCCAACCCCTTTTCGTTTAATGTCTGGAGAACGATCGCGGTGGAGGACATAGTCAGCGTCAAGGCGACGGCCAGGCTCTGCGCCCAGGGAAGCCCGATCGCCGTGGCAACGCCCGCGACCGCCGCCGTCGTCAGCCCGAGCTGCAATCCACCGAGCCCCAGAAGCTGGCGGCGCATCCGCCAGAGGTGGTTCGGCGCAAGCTCCAGCCCAACCAAAAACAGCATCATCACGACGCCAAACTCGGCGAAATGCTGGATCGCCACCACGTCGACGTGGAAAGCGGTCAGGATCGGTCCGATCAGAATGCCGGCAATGAGATAGCCGAGGACGGAGCCGAGGCCCAATCGGGCGGCGATCGGTACCGAGACGATGCCAGCGCACAGGAAGATGAAGGCAAGAAGGAGTGTTTCGATCATATTCGGCCGGTGCCATTCGAGGCCTTGAAGGGGCGTGGAGAGGAAACGAGGGGGTGAGCGATGCCGTAGCATCATCACACCATTTCCTCCACTCGGAATGGAAAGGCCACAGCGCTCACGCGCGGCGGCCCAACTTTCGTCAGGGCATAGGAAATGCCGGCGCGGGCGCGCAGCATGGAGTCCTTCGGAATACCAAGTTTCTCCGCGAGTTGGTCGGCGGTGCGAAAGCCGATGCCGCGAATGTCGCGGGCGAGGCGATACGGATCCTCCTTCACCAGCGGGATG
>Ga0075368_10000239_pt1 | contig 15442 bp, 14 predicted proteins | sample EndMethybrTD3033_FD_71518 | JGI IMG/M metagenome (GOLD analysis project Ga0075368, IMG submission 71518) | Populus endosphere microbial communities from Tennessee, USA - Endosphere MetaG P. TD hybrid TD303-3 | ecosystem: Host-associated > Plants > Roots > Endosphere | place: USA: Tennessee... | reverse complement strand
GCCCCACTCCGGCCTGCGACGCGGCCGGGGTGGTGTCGTGGTCGACCGCCACGTAGAGGTAGCTGCGCTGGTCACCGACCGCGGGGGTGGCGGGGTCGGAGGGAGTCTCGATCTTGCTCTCGCGCAGCATCTCCTGCGCCATGACGGAGTAGGTCCAGGGATGGGTGTCCATCAGGTACTCGCGGGGCTGCTCGACGGGCCGGACCTCGCGCGTCGAGAGCGCGAAGCGCATCGGGTCGTCCACCGTGTCGCACATGTTGTTGTTCGACGTGCAGGTCTCCAGCAGTGGGTGGGTCCCGTCGTACCGCCCCCTGAAGCGCAGGGTCTGGTGGCCGCCCGCCTGGTAGACCCCCGACCCGCGGACGCGGTGGCCGGCCCGGTTGACCTCCACGCGATAGACCCACTCGATGTCGGTGCTGCGACCCCAGCGGGCCATCAGCCCCGGGGTGTCGGTGCCGCCGTCCTCGTTGCTCCAGACGACGGAGTACTCGATCACCGAGTGACCAGGCCTGGCCGCCGGGGTGATCTCGTGCCAGGCCACCAGCGGGGAGTCCGTGACGGCGCTCTGGAACGGCCCGCCCAGACTCGCCACGTGGCGGCCGTACAACACCGGCGCGTAGCGCGCGGCGGCGTACTCCGGGTTGTGCTTGGAGACGGTGTGGACGTGGAGGTGTCGGAGGGTCGCTGTTCCTGCCCGGCGCGCGGAGCGAGGTGCGGCGTAGTGGAGCCGGAGCGTGTGCACACCGGCGGAGAGGGAGCCGAGCGCGAACTCGCGCGGCGTGGGCCGGTTGGAGCTGATCACGACATCGGTGGCGTAGTGGCCGTCCACGAACAGCGACACCACGGCCGACTCGTGCCCCGGCTCGGCCCAGGAGACCCTGCGCGCGGCGACGCTCATGTCGAGGAACGCCTCGCCGGGACGGGTGGTTCTGAACTTGACCTGCGCATCCGGTCCGCCGCGACGGACCTGGATGCCGGAGCGCGGCGCAGCGTCCGCCGGCGGCGGTGACAGTGCCGAAGCGCAGGGCAGGGCCAGGACGGCGAGCAGGGCGGTCCACGAGCGGGCGCGGGCGAAGGGGCCTGCCAATTCAGTCTCCAGAGGTCGACGACGTGCGGCCCCATGTGACACCGGGACGAGCCGCGTACGCAACAGCGAGCGAGATGATGACGAGACACCATGTCGGCCAGGGGCAACTAGAACAGGTTCTAGGATTGCATGGACCCTTGTCGCGATCGAGGACATCAAGCGCCTCAAGCACCGCTACTTCCGCACCCTCGACCTCAAGCGGTGGGAAGAGTTCCGGGACTGTCTCACCGAGGACGTCACCGCCCGTGTCCCAGACCTCAACCGTGGAGCACAGCTTCCCGCATCCGTGCAGTGAGCCACCTGGGGACTTCGTGCTCCTGCCCGTGGGGCTGCCGCACACGTTCCTCGTCGGCCCGGACGAGCCGCTGCGCGCCTTGCAGATCACGACGCCGTCCGGCTTCGAGGACTTCGCCGCCGCCGTCGGGGAACCGGCCCGCCAGCGTCGGGTTCCAGACCCCGGACCAGTCGACCCGGCCGCGCTCGGGCACGCAGCCCAGCAGTACGCGATCGAGCTGCTCGGCCTCCGCCCCAGCATTGAGCGACGAGCGGAGCTCGAGCCGGCGTTGAACGAGGATGAGCGATCAGCCGCGCCGGCGAAGGAGCGAGCTGAAGCGCAGCGCTGCGAGGACTCCGACGACGGCGATGGCCGCGACGAACAGGAGCTGGTAGGCGACGTCCAGCGACGAGCGGTCGGGGTCGCTGTATCCGCCGTCGTAGAAACCGGACATGATGCAGATCGGCTCGACCAAGGCGAGCAGCGCGCTCGCCAGGAGTGCCAGCCGCCGGCGCGGGCCTGCGGCCAGCCAGGCCGCGGCGAGCTGGGCGAGCATCATCGGGATCGGGATCGAGAGCCGTCCGGTCGGGCCCATCGCCTCCCAGATCGTGGAGCTCAGCCCTCCGGCGACGGAGATGATCGCGCCCCCGACCGACAGGGCGGCCAAGACGACGGCACCGACGAACACCCGGCGGTCGCGTGGGATTGCGGTCGGCGCCGAGCGTTGCTGGGTCGTCTCGATGAAGCGATGGGGTTCGGACGAGGTACGAGCGGACATGGTGACTCCTTGGCGCGGGTCGGTGTGCACCTGCTTGTGGTGCGTCGTTCTCGAACGGTAGGAGTCGGAGCATCCTTGCTACATCGACCTCCGGTCTGGCTTGAAGGTCGCGACGGGATGACCTCCGCTCATCCTCAGGGTTGAGTACCGTGGGGTAGGCGCTTGGCTACCGAGGCTGCTCGCGTGGGTGTCCGACAACCCGCACGCGAAGTTGGACCCGAAGGCGTTGCCGGGACCATCCGCCGGCTCCGCGCAGGCGCCGGCGCCGACACCGACACCGGCAGCCAGCTAGGGAGAGAACCAACCGGCCGCACCTTCGAGATCACCGTCATCGACATCGCCCGATTCGCCCACGGACAGATGGTTGAGCACTGGGGCGTCCCCGACCGGCTCAGCTTGCTGCAGCAACTCGGCCACACCAAGGGCCCCGCCCGCGAATCATCCCCCAGCTGATCTCCGAGGGGCCGGGGCTGGTCGCCGGCATGGAGTCACCGACGCGGCTGTCACCGAGGACGAACGCGCCGTTGGTCGGGGACGCGAAGACGATCACGTTCGCCCACGCCCGGTCGTCCTGCACGGCGCGCAGTTGGTCGTGCTGCAGTCATGGTTGTTGGTGCAGTCAGTCAGCACGGCAAACCCGACGGCGAACCAACCGATCGTCCCGAACAGAAGACACATCGCGATCGCGACCATGACGAGCGCGATGGCCGAGACGAACAGCGTCTTCATCCCGCGAGTTTCGCGTCGCCGGACTCGGTTCGACATCCGCAGTGCTACTCAGCTTCGTGAGCCAGCCATGTGTGGCGGCCCGCCGCCGCCCGGGTCCTCTTTCGCTCGCGAGGGCGTCCGGGACCGTCGGTTCCGGGCGCCGGGCGGTCTGAATCACGCCGGCGGTGGGAGCGTGACGCCGAAGCCGGCGACGGCAAGCCGCAGCAGCACCTGACCCGGGGCGAGCAGGTCGGCGATGCGCGCGGCACTGAGCACCTCCAGCTCGGCCAGCCGTGCGTCGTACGCCGTGGGGCCGGCGAGGCGAGCGGCTTGGAGCTCGACGGTGTTGAGCCACACCTTGGTCCGCGCCTCGCGCAGGAACCGCTTGGACGCGAGCCGGTTCAGCGGCTGGAGCACCCGGTCGGTGAGCGAACGGCCGTCCAGCGCCAGCTCGGCGTCCTCGGCCGCGACCCGGCCTGCCAGGACCGCGTCGATGCGCTCGTGGTCGCGCCGGCGGCTCGCCATGAGCGAGGCGTCGGTGAAGTCAGCGTCGGAGATCACCGCGAGCAAGGCCTGAGGCAGGTCGTAGTTCACGTGGGCGTTGATCCCGAGCAGCACATGGCGGAGCGCCGGGAGATCGGGGTTCGCGGCGAAGGCAAGACGCCACGGGCGAGGCGGAGCACCTCCCGACAGGTAGGCGTCCAGGGCGTCCAGGTAGAGCTCGGCGAAGGCGACGTCCCAACGCTCGACCCACGCGGGATCCTCGAACAAACCGTCGTCGACGGCCTTGCCGACCGCGAGCGTCGTCCGTTGATAGGTGCCGAGGAACTCGCGCAGGTACTCCTGATCAACGGTCAAGTCGTCCATCCGGAGCTTCATGTCCCGGACGACGGAGTCGACCGCGTCTGTCACGGGCTCAGTGTGCCGGGTGTGACCCAGCCGTCACCAGCGTTGCTGTCGCGTCAGGGTGCCCGGGATCAGCGGCTCTCGACCACCCGTTTGAGGTTCTGCACGAAGACCTTGTTACGGCGGGGCACCATCAGCGCCATCACCGGCGTCATCAGCCTGAGCGCCCCGGTGAGGTGCAGGTCCACCGAGCGGGTGAACCGGGCGCCACCGTCGACGGGCTCGACCACGTAGGTGATCTGTGGCCGGATCCCGGCCATCTCCCCCCGGTAGACGATCTTCGAGCCCGGGACCACCTCCTCGGCTGTGAAGGTGCCGTCGGTTCGGCCCATGAACGGCGTGAACTTCACGTGGTACGGCTTCCCGACGACTGGCACCGGGTCCGCGTCCGGCGGCGCGGACGTGATGTCGACGTGCCACTGCGGCTCGTTGCGAAGGTCGGCCACGAATGCGAACACGTCGCCGGCGGGCTTGTTGACCACCACGCTCTCGGATGACCTGGGCATGCCCAACTGTCCACCCGCATCGGCTCCGGCACCAGAGGGAGAGCGGCTGGCGCGCTGGCTGCGGCGAAGGCCGGGACAAAAGAACGACCAGCAACGCCCAGCTCACGGTCTGAGGGTGGCAAGGGTCTCAGCGTCGATGCTGAGCCGTCCTGGGAAACGGCCGGACCGACGGCGTGTCAGCGGAAGGCCGGGGGGCCGCCCTGGAGCGCCCGTTGTGCGGCGTCGTCGTCGGCGAAGAAGTTCGGCAACCGGTCCTCGGCGTCGTAGTAGCGATGGAAGACCGGGGTCTGCGAGCCGGACATCGGCGGCACGATCCAGCTCCAGTCGGCGGGGCAGCGGCGACCCGCCTGCTCCTCCCTCTCCAGGTGGGTCAGGAACCTCCGGGACTCGGTGTGGTGGTCGGAGATGGTCACGCCGTTCGCCCGGAACGAGTGCAGGACCGCACGGTTGATCTCGACCAAGGCCTGGTCTCGCCACAGGGTCGCCTCGTCCGAGGTGTCCAGCCCCATCCGCTCCGCAACCGTCGGGACCAGGTCGTAGCGGTCGCTGTCGGCCAGGTTGCGGGCGCCGATCTCGGTGCCCATGTACCAGCCGTTGAAGGGTGCGGCGGGGTAGGAGACACCGCCGATGACCAGCCGGTTGTTGCTGATGACCGGGACCGCGTGCCACCGCGTGCCCAGGTCGGCGAACCAGGCGAGCTCGGGGTGCTCGAGCGGGACCTCGTGGACCACCTCTCCCGGGAGCCGGAACATCCGCGGTCCCTCCTCGAGGGTCTCCACGACGAGCGGGAGCACGTCGAACGCCCCCGGACGCTCGGGTGGCCGCCACCCACGGTGGATGAGATTGCTGGTGAACGCTCGATAGCGGGGATCGCCGAGGACACGCCCGTCCGGCTGCTCGTACCCGGCGTACCGGATGAGCTGCTCGTTCCAGATCCTGGGGGCGGGCCGGAACGGGGACTCCGGAGCGAACACGCTGATCATCGGCCGGATCTTCCCGCCGCTGTTGGCCGCTCGCAGGTGCTCGAAGCAGTGCCCGGCGACGCCGGCGGCGTCGGAAACCGTCCTCAGGTCGCGCACCTGCAGGCTCCGCCAGTAGAGCCGACCGATGCACCGTGCGTTGTTGCGCCAGGCGGCGCGCGCACCGAACGCGAGCTCCTCGGGGGTGTGCCAGTAGGTCCCGGTCAGGTCGATCTCGCGCAGGACCGCGGCGATCCGCGGCTGCACTGGCCCTGCCTGGGGGTTCTCGGCATGGAACAGCTCGAGGAACTCCTCGGCCGCAGCCGGATCCACCTCGATGTCGGTGCGCCGGCGGCTTCGCTCGGCTGCGGGGAGGCTCACCATGCCCGCCGCTCGCGTGGGAGCGGCCGCCCCGTCGTCCTCGGCCGGACGGGTCTCTGGAGAGTCCGCATCGATCAGTGGGAGCCCGGAGAGTCCGGGCCGCTCCCGTTCCGGAACGGGATCTCCCAGTCGCTCACGTCGTCGAAGAGTGGATCGTTCCGCTGCGGCGGCGGCGCGGCTGCCGAGTCGCCGGACCCGGAAGGGTTGCCGAGCTGGTCGACCTCGGTGGCGAACGACTCCATGATCGACTGCATCTGGGCCTGAGCCGAGCGGGCGTACGAGCGGACCTGCTCGCCTGCCGTGCTCATGGCCTCCTCGACGACCTTGCGCTCGTGCGCGCGCGCCTGGCCGATGCGCTCGCGGGCGTCGCGGCTGACGTCCTCCACCATCTCCTCGGCGACGAGCTGTGCCTGGCTGAACAGCTCGACGACCTGTTGGTTCACGCGGTCGCCCACCTGCTCGTACTCGTCCAGCTCCGCCTGCACGCGCCGGAGCTCCGTGTCGAGGCGTTCGTTCTCGGCCCGGGTCCTGGTGAGCTCTGTCTGCATGGCCTGCACCTGGCCGGCCAGCAGGTCGAGGTACTCGTACACCTCCTCCGCGTCGAGACCCCGCATCCGACGCTGGAACGTCTCGTCCCGGATGGACTCGGGTGTCCGATACGGCGGAGGGACCACCCGGTGGTCGCTGTTCGTCATCTGTTGTCTCCTGACCTCGTCAGAGCCGCCTCGGCGGTGTGCTGTTCCGCGGCTGCGTAGTAGAAGTGCTCGTACTTGATGTGCTCGGGATGCATGCCGGTGGCGGTCAGCTGCTCCAGCGTGTGCGCGACCATCTGCGGGCCGCCGCACACCATCGCCAGGCGCCCGTACAGCGCCTGCCGGGCCGCGACCGTGCCGACCTTCCCGCGCGTCCCGGGATAGGACGGGTCGTCGGAGACGACCTCGGTGTACTCGAACCACGGCCGCCGCTGGGCCAGCTCTCGCAGCCATGGGCGCTCGTACAGGTGCCAGGGCATCCGTACGCCGTGCAGCAGGTGGACTCGCGGAGCGGTGCGCGACCGCTGCCACTCCAGGTCGATCTGCTCGATGACGGCGCGGAACGGGGCGAGACCGGTCCCCCCGGCGACCATCAGCAGGTCCCTCGGGTCGTCGGCCCGCCGCGTCAGCCGCTCGCCCACCGGTGCCCCCAGCTTCACGGTGTCCCCGGGCTTCAGCGACCGCACCACGGCCGTGCTGACCTGACCACCGTCGATCTGCTGGACGTGCAGGTCGATCGAACCGTCGTGGCGAGGAGCGTTCGCCGGGCTGAAGTACCGCCACTGCCGGGGGCGTTGCGGGATCTCCATCGACACCGACTGGCCGGGGAAGAACGCGAACGCGCGCTTGGGGCGGACCGTCAGCAGCGTGAGGTCCATGGTCCGTCGCTCGACCGACACCACGTCGGCGTCCCACCAGTCCGGACTGGACTCGGAGGACATGTCAGCCGCCTCGACCATGATCCGCGCGATCACCTGGTAGGCCGCGGTCCATTCGGCGGCGAGCTCCTCGTCCCACTCGGACCCCAGGAAGTGCTTCAGGGTCGCGCACAGGGAGGCGCCGACCGCGTCGTAGTGCTCCGCGACGACGGCGTACTTGCGGTGGTCACGGCCGAGGTGTCGCAGGAAGTCCGCATCGTTCTCGATCCGGTCGGCGTGGCTGACGATCCTGCCGAGCGCGCTGACGAACTTGTCCCGCTGGTTGGCCATGGAGAGCGGGAACATCGACCGCACCTCGGGGTGGGACACGAAGATGTGCGAGTAGAAGTACAACGGCACCTGTTGGCCGTGCCTCGTCACCCGGTCCCAGCTGCGCTGCAGAGCGTATGCATCCATCGGCTTCGCTTATCCGTCTCGGGAGATCCCCTCGAACGAGACGGGCGGCCCATCGGTGGGCCATGCGAAGCGCGGGTCGTCGGCAGCGTGAGCCGACGGGTAGTGCGTTGACAAGGGTTCCCTCCCGGTCGTGACCCCGTCTTTTTAACGCCGCCTTCCAGTCATGGAAGGCCCTCCGGACCGCCAGAGTACCGGCTGTTCAAGGGACCGCGAAAAGTCCACTGCCATGCGGACTCGTTGCCAGGGTCAGCCCCACCGCCTCAGCGCCGTGACGTGGCCGGGCTCGAGCTCGTCGAGTGACGTGACGCCGAGCAGCCGCATGGTGCGCTCGACCTGGCCCTTGAGGATCTCGATGGCGCGGTCGACGCCGGGGCGGCCGCCGGCCATCAGGCCGTAGAGGTAGGCGCGGCCGATCAGCGTGAAGTGGGCGCCGTGCGCGACGGCGGCGACGATGTCCTGGCCGGACATGATGCCGGTGTCGAGGTGCACCTCGAGCTCCGAGCCGCGGGCCTTCAGGGTCTGCACGACCTCGGGCAGCAGGTGGAACGGCACCGGCGCCCGGTCGAGCTGCCGGCCGCCGTGGTTGCTGAGGATGATCGCGTCCACGCCCGCGTCGGCCAGCTTCACGGCGTCGGCGACCGTCTGGACGCCCTTGACGGAGACCTTGCCCGGCCACTGCTCGCGGATCCAGGCGAGGTCCTCGTAGGTCACGGTCGGGTCGAACATCGTGTCCAGCAGCTCGGCCACCGTGCCCGACCAGGCGTCGAGCGAGGCGAACGCCAGAGGCTCGGTGGTGAGGAAGTTGAACCACCACGCCGGTCGCGGGATCGCGTTCGCGACCGTGCGGGGCGTGAGGGTCGGCGGGATCGTCATCCCGTTGCGCACGTCGCGCAGCCGGGCGCCCGCGACGGGCACGTCGACGGTCACCAGCAGCGTGTCGAAGCCGGCCTTGGCGGCCCGCTCGACCAGCGCCATCGACCGGTCGCGGTCCTTCCACATGTAGAGCTGGAACCACTTCCGCGCACCCGGCGCCGCCGCGGCCACGCCCTCGATCGACGTCGTGCCCATCGTCGAGAGGCTGAACGGGATGCCCGCCGCCTCGGCCGCGGTCACGCCCGCGATCTCGCCCTCGGTCTGCATCATCCGGGTGAAGCCGGTCGGTGCTATCCCGAACGGCATTGCCACCCGCTTGCCCAGGACCTCGCGCGAGGTGTCCACCGTGGAGACGTCGCGCAGGATCGCCGGGTGGAACTCCACGTCCGCAAAGGCCTGCCGGGCCCGGGCGAGCGACACCTCGCCGTCGGCGGCGCCGTCGGTGTAGTCGAAGGCAGGCCTGGGCGTGCGCCGCTTCGCCACCCGGCGCAGGTCCTCGATCGTCAGCGCCTTCTCCAGGCGTCGGGTCCGCGGAGACAGCTCCGGCTTCTTGAACCTGAGCAGCGGGGCCAGGTCGTGGACCTTGGGCAGCTGACGTTTCACCGGGCAACTCCGTGCGGTTCGTGGACGACGATCGTCTGGGTGCGGGCGACCAGCGCCCGGAGGTCCTCGAGACTGCCCGACAAGGCCCCCAGTGCGCGAGCCTGCACCAGCACGTTGCCGAGCGCGGTCGCCTCGACCGGTCCCGCGAGCACCGGGAGACCCAGCCGGTCGGCGAGCAGCCGGCAGAGGAGCTCGTTCTGGGCGCCGCCGCCGACCACGTGCACCCGGCGCACGTCGTGTGCGGACAGCGCGGCGGCCCGCTCGACGGCGGTAGCGAACCCCTCGGCGAGGCTGGCCACGATGCTGCGGACCAGCGCGACCCGCCCGTGGGGCGCCGGGACGTCGTGCTCGCGACACCAGTCGGCGATCCGCGCCGGCTGGTCACCCGGAGGGACGAACCGGGGGTCCTGGACGTCGAAGATCGTCGCCTGCCCGTCGTACGCCGCGGCCTGCTCGAGCAATGTGGGGAGCTCCCCGCTCCCCCACGTCCGCAGCGTCTCGGAGAGCAGCCAGGTGCCCATCACGTTGGTGAGGAACCGGACCCGACCGTCGACGCCGCCCTCGTTGGTGAAGTTCGCGGCCCGGCTCGCCTCGGTGACCACGGGCCGGCCGAGCTCGACACCGACCAGACCCCAGGTCCCGCAGGAGACGTACGCCGCGTCCGGCTCGGTCATCGGCACGCCGACCACGGCGGAGGCGGTGTCGTGGGAGCCGACGGCGACGACCGGGGTCCCGGCCAGGCGGTCGAGAACGGCATCGCCGACCACGGTGCCGGGGTCGACGAGCTCGCCGAGCTGCGCCGGGTCGAGGCCGACCAGTGCCAGCAGCTCGGGGTCCCAGCCGCCGGTGTGCACGTCGAGCAGACCGGTCGTCGACGCGTTGGTCCGCTCGCAGACCGCTCGGCCGGTGAGCCACCGGCTGACCAGGTCGGGGACCAGCAGCAGCCGGTCCGCCTCGGCCAGCCCGCGCTCGGCGGCCAGCTGGTAGATGGTGTTGAACGGCAGGAACTGGAGACCGGTGCGCCGGTAGAGCTCGTCGGGACCGATGAGCGTGTGCACCTTCTCGACCCCGGTCGCCGTCCGCGCGTCGCGGTAGCACCACGGGAGCCCGAGCAGCTCGTCCCCCCGGAGCAGGCCGTAGTCGACCGCCCAGGCGTCCACGCCGATGCTCGCGACCGGACCCGCAGCGCGCAGGCCGGCCAGGCTGTGGTCGAGCAGCGCAGGCAGGTCCCAGTGCAGTCCGTCGGGTCGCTCGACCGGGCCGTTGGGAAACCGGGCCACGGTCTCGATCGACAGCTCGTCCGGACCGACCCGCCCCCGGACGACCCGGCCGCTCGAGGCACCCAGGTCGACAGCCGCGACGTCGATGGTGGTCACGCGTCCCGGCCCCGGGTCACCAGGCTTCGAGGCTCACGCGCTAGCGCGCCTTCGCACCTCAGCCACCGTACGGTGGTTGAGGTGCGAGGCCGTCCACGGCCGACCCTCGAAACCTCCGCAGCGAAGGCACCTGCTTCACCACACACGGCCGCCTACCTCAGGAACGCGGCAGCGACACCCGCGTCCACCGGCACGTGCAGGCCGGTGGTGTGGGTCAGGTCCGGCCCGCACAGGACGAAGACGGCGTTGGCGATGTGCTCGGGCAGCACCTCGCGCTTGAGGATCGTCCGCTGCGCGTAGAACGCGCCGAGGTCCTTCTCCTCCACGCCGTAGACCTCCGCCCGCTGGGCGCCCCAGCCGCCGGCAAAGATGCCGGAGCCCTGGACCACGCCGTCCGGGTTGACGCCGTTGACCTTCACGCCGTGCTCGCCCAGCTCGGCCGCGAGCAGCCGCACCTGGTGCGCCTGGTCGGCCTTGGCCGCGCCGTACGCCAGGTTGTTGGGACCGGCGAAGACGGAGTTCTTCGAGGAGATGTAGACGATGTCGCCGCCCAGTCCTTGCTCGATCAGCACCCTGGCCGCGGCCCGGGCGACGAGGAACGAGCCCTTGGCCATCACGTCGTGCTGGAGGTCCCAGTCCTGCTCGGTGGTCTCCAGCAGCGACTTGGACAGCGACAGGCCGGCGTTGTTGACCACCAGGTCGACACCGCCGAAGGCCAGCACCGCGGCGTCCACCATCGCCTGCACCGCGGCGGCGTCCGACACATCGACCCGGACGCCGACCGCCACATCGGCCGAGCCTATGGCCGCCGCCGCCTCCTGGGCCCTCTCGAGCGACAGGTCGGCGATGACGACGCAGGCGCCCTCGGCCGCGAGCTTCTCGGCCGTGGCCTTGCCGATGCCGGACGCGGCGCCGGTGACCAGCGCGATCCGCGTCGCGAGGGGCTTGGGCTTCGGCATCCGCTGGAGCTTGGCCTCCTCCAGCGCCCAGTACTCGATGCGGAACTTCTCCGCCTCGTCGATCGGGGCGTAGGTCGACAGCCCCTCGGCTCCGCGCATCACGTTGATCGCGTTGACGTAGAACTCGCCGGCGACCCGGGCGGTCTGCTTGTCCTTGCCGTAGCTGAACATGCCGACCCCGGGGACCAGCACGATCAGTGGGTCCTTGCCCCGGATCGCCGGGCTGTCCTTCGTGGCGTTGCGGTCGTAGTAGCCCTGGTAGTCCTCGCGGTAGCCGACCGCGAGCTCCTGCAGCCGGGCGATCGACTCCTCGACCGTGGTGGTGGCGGGCAGGTCGAGGACCAGCGGCTTGACCTTGGTGCGCAGGAAGTGGTCGGGGCAGGACGTGCCGAGCCCCGCGAGCCGGGGGTGCTCCGCAGAAGCGAGGAAGTCGAGGACCGCCTCGGAGTCGGTGAAGTGGCCGACCATGGGCCGGTCCGCCGAGGCAATGCCCCGGATGGTCGGCGCCAGGGCGGCCGCTCGTGCGCGGCGCTCGGAGTCCGGCAGCGCGGCGTAGCCGTCCAGGGCCGGACCGAACGGCTCGGGCCGGGTGTGCTCGGCGATGTAGGCCGCGGCGGTGTCGATGATCCAGAGCGAGTTGCGCTCGGACTCCGCGCTGGTCTCGCCCCACGCGGTGATGCCGTGGCCGCCGAGGATGCAGCCCACGGCCTGCGGGTTCTGCTCCTTGATCTCGGCGATGTCGAGGCCGAGCTGGAAGCCGGGCCGGCGCCACGGCACCCACACGACCCGGTCGCCGAAGATCTCCTTGGTCAGGGCCTCGCCGTCGGCCGCGGTGGCGATCGCGATGCCGGAGTCGGGGTGCAGGTGGTCCACGTGCGGGGCGTTGACCAGGCCGTGCATCGCGGTGTCGATCGACGGCGGAGCCCCGCCCTTGCCGTGCAGGCAGAAGTCGAACGCCGCCACCATCTCGTCCTCGCGATCGACGCCGGGGTAGACGTCGACGAGCGCGCGCATCCGGTCCAGCCGCAGCACGGCCAGGCCGGACTCGGTGAGGGTGCCGAGGTCGCCGCCGGATCCCTTGACCCAGACCAGCTCCACGGGCTCGCCGGTGACCGGGTCGGTCGCGACGCCCTTGGCCGAGGTGTTGCCGCCCGCGTAGTTGGTGTTCTTGGGGTCGGCGCCGAGACGGTTCGACCGGCCAACGAGGTCAAGCACCGCCTGCTCGGCTGCCGTCGTGTCGGTAGTCATAGGGGGTTCAGCTCCATCCTGCCTGCGTCCCGCCCACGCGGTCCGCCTCGATCTGCTCCTGGTATCCGCTGGCGAGAAAGGCCCGCATCGGGTCCGCGGGGAGGCCCCGCTGCTCGCGCCAGGCGGCGAGGTCTCGGCGTACGTCGGTGTAGAACGCGTCCATGAAGATCTCGTTGGCACCCAAGACGTCGCCGTCCTCCTGCGCCGTGGTCAGCGCGTCGGTGTCGACGAGCAGCGCCCGGGCGGTCATCTCCTGCACGTTGAGCACCGAGCGGATCTGACCGGGGATCTTCTTCTCGATGTTGTGGCACTGGTCGAGCATGTAGGCCACGTCCTGCCCAGAATCGGACGCCGTGGGGCCGAACGCGCCGCCCCGGATGCACTCGAAGAGGATGCGGAACAGCTGGTAGGGGTCGGCGGCCCCGACGATCAGGTCGTCGTCGGCGTAGAAGCGGCTGTTGAAGTCGAACGAGCCGAGCTTCCCGAGCCGGATCAGCTGGGCGACGATGAACTCGATGTTGGTCCCGGGCGCGTGGTGGCCGGTGTCGAGGCAGACCACGGCGCGGTCGCCGAGCGCGGCGACGTGGGTGTAGGCCGTGCCCCAGTCGGGCACGTCGGTGTGGTAGAACGCCGGCTCGAAGAACTTGTACTCGAGCACCAGTCGCTGCTCGTCCCCCAGGCCGAGGAGCCGCTCGTAGATCACCGCGAGACTCTCCGCCAGCCGGTCCTGGCGGCCGCGCAGGTCGGCCTGGCCGGGGTAGTTCGAGCCCTCGGCCAGCCAGATCTTCAGGTCCCGCGAGCCGGTGTCGGCCATGACGTCGATGCACTCGAAGTGGTGGTCGATCGCCTTCTGGCGGATCTTGGCGTCGGTGTGGGTCAGGGCGCCGAGCTTGTAGTCGTCGTCCTGGAAGGTGTTGGAGTTGATGGTCCCCAGGGCGATGCCCTGGTCCTCGGCGTACGAGCGGAGCGCTGCGAAGTCGTCGACCAGGTCCCACGGGATGTGCAGGGCGACACTCGGCGCCAGGCCGGTGAACCGGTGCACGGTGGCCGCGTCGGCGATCTTCTCCTCGACGGTGCGCGGCGTCCCCGGGCTACCGAAGACCTTGAACCGGGTGCCGGAGTTGCCGTAGGCCCACGAGGGGACCTCGATCCGTTGGCCCTCCAGCAGCGGGGCGATCTGCTCGAACGTCGTCATCTCACTCTGTCTTTGATGTGGGGGTCGTCTGCGTCGTCGTGGTGAGCTGGTCCTCCAGGTGGAAGACCTCCTCCAGGACCAGGAACCCCTCGTCGGGCGCCCGGCCGTCCAGCTCCTCGAAGAACTCGGCCATCTCGGCCTGCCACCGGCCGTTCACCTCGGCACGGGCCATGCCCGCCTGGGCCGCCTCGAGCGATGGCGTCTCGAAGTAGCCGATCAGCAGTCCGTCCTCGCGGACGAAGAGCGAGTAGTTGTGCCAGCCGGTCTCGTGCAGGGCGGCCAGCATGTCGGGCCAGACGTGCGCGTGGCGGTCCTTGTACTCCGCAAGCCGATCGGGCTTGACCTGGAGCTGGAAGCACACGCGCACGTCTGGTCCTTCGGGGTTCCTCAGTGGTTCAGCGGTCGACGATCAGAAGTCGAAGTCGTCGATGTTGTCGGCGTTGTAGCGGAACGGCTCGCCGAGCAGCACCGTGTGGTCGGCGTCGACGGTGAAGTCGCCGAGGTCGCCGGCGGTGAAGGTGTCACCCTCGTCGCCCTTGATGTCGCCGTCGACCAGGGCCTTGGCGGCGTACGCCGCGAGCGTGCCCAGGTCACCCGGGTTCCACAGTGCGAACTCGGTGACGGTGCCGTCCTTGACGTACTCCCGCATCTGGTTCGGGGTCCCGAGCCCGGTCAGCGCGACCTTGCCCTTGGCATCCGAGGTCGAGAGGTAGCGCGCCGCAGCCGCGATGCCGACGGTGGTCGGCGAGATGATGCCCTTCAGGTCGGGGTGGGCCTGGAGCAGCGCCGCGGTCTTGTCGAACGACGTCTGGTCGTCGTCGTCTCCGTAGACGACGTCGACGAGCTTGATGTTGGGGTGGTTGTCCGCGATGTCCTTCTTCATGACGTCGATCCACGCGTTCTGGTTGGTCGCGTTGGCCGATGCGGAGAGGATCGCCACCTCGCCGGCGTCACCGATCTGCTCGGCGATCATGTCGACCTCGACCTTGGCGATGCCGTCGGCGGTGGCCTGGTTGATGAAGAGGTCGCGGCAGTCGGGGTTCACGTCGGAGTCGAAGGTGACGACCTTGGTCCCGGCGTCCCGGGCCTCGTTGAGGGCGTCGCAGATCGCCTCCTTGTCGTTGGCCGAGACGATCAGCGCGGAGACACCCTGCTGGGCCGCGGTGTTGATGAACGGCACCTGCGCGTCGGGGCTGGCCTTGTCGGGGCCGACCTCCTGGTAGGTGCCGCCGAAGGCCTCGACGGCCGCCTTGCCGGCGTTGTCGCTGGTGTCGAAGTAGGCGTTCCCGAGGTTCTTGGGCAGGAAGGTGTAGGTGCCGTCGCCGCCACCCCCACCGCCGCTTGCCTTGTCGTCGGCGCTGTCGTCCCCGCCGCAGGCGGAGAGGGCGAGACCTGCCACGAGAGTGACCGCCGCGAGCGCGGAGAGTCGATTCCGGAAATTCATGCTTGGTGCCTTTCCTCGGTGCTGGGCGGTGCGGGTGTTGAGGCGGATGCCGTGGCGTCTGGTTGCGGACGCCCTGGGGGACGGAGTCCCCCACCTCTCGCCCGGGCCGCCAGAGAACGGACCCGGCCGAGGAGACTGGTGGTCATCACCGAGAGCACGAGCAGCGTGCCGATGACGATGTTGATGACGTTGACGGTGTAGTTCTCCAGGCGCATGGCGCTCTGGACGACGCCGATGAGGAGCACGCCGGCGACCGCGCCGTGCAGGGCCCCCCGGCC
>Ga0075368_10000238_pt1 | contig 15443 bp, 14 predicted proteins | sample EndMethybrTD3033_FD_71518 | JGI IMG/M metagenome (GOLD analysis project Ga0075368, IMG submission 71518) | Populus endosphere microbial communities from Tennessee, USA - Endosphere MetaG P. TD hybrid TD303-3 | ecosystem: Host-associated > Plants > Roots > Endosphere | place: USA: Tennessee... | reverse complement strand
GCAGGATCACCGCATCTCCCTGCGCTTCCAGAATGGCATGGTAAGGCGAGCGAAGCGACCCGAAGTTGCGCGCATTGATAATCAGGCGGGAACGCGGGTCGCCGGCGGCGATTTCGCGCAGTATGCTGACGGTGGAATCGGTGGAGGCGTTGTCGATGAAGATGTGCTCATAATCGACATCCTCGACCGCACCCATGATCTCGCGAACGCGGCGGTGCACCTCGGCGACGTTCTCCTGTTCGTTGTAGCAGGGAGTTACGATAGAGATCAGGTTCATGTCTTTCCGGGAAACACGAATTGGCGATTCAGCACGAAGGCGACGACCGTGGCCAGCAGGGTGGAGACTGCGCCGGCCAAATAGATGCCCGCCCCCAGCGCTATGCCTGCCTCCATCAAGCCCAGATTGCAAAGATAGACGATGGCGTAACAGAACACAAACCGCGTCAGGCGGGCCGAACCGCGGTTGCCGAACACGAAGCGCCCCGTCGAAAAATAGTTGAACAGCACGCCGATGCAAGTGGCCAGCAGCAGCGCGATGGCGCGCTGCACGCCGGCATACGCCAGCGCCGCGAAAACCGAATATCCGAACAACGTGTTGAGCACGCCGACAGCGCAGAATAGCGCGAACTGGCGATCAAGCAACATGCGTCAGTCCTTCGATAGCCGGCAGTTGCTCGTCGAGCTTCTTGCCGAAGGCCAAGCGCGGCCGGCACTCGGTGGCATAGGGCATGTTCAATTCAAGCAGGAAGGGCCCGCGTTTGTCGCGCAGTCGGTGTAAGCCGGCGCCCAAGTCCTCAATGCCGCCAACCTTCATGGCTTCGATACCATAAGCTCCGGCCACGCGGGTGAACTCGGGACAACTGTAGCCGATCCGGGTCGACTGGTCGCGGCCATCGAAATACAGGTCCTGGAAATTCTTTACCATGCCCAGGGACTGGTTGTTCATCACCACAAGGCCCACTTCCAGGCCCAGCCGCGCCAGGGTGTCGAGTTCCTGGATATTCACCTGCAGGCTGCCGTCGCCGGTCAGCACCAGGCAGCGCCGGCCGGTGTGCAGGGCGATGCCCAGCGCTGTGGGCAGGGCAAAGCCCATCGCGCCCATGCCACCGCTGTAGTGCACCGCCTGGCCCGCGCCGACGCGCAGGCCGTGCGCCGCCCACATCTGGTGATTGCCGACGTCGCACACGTAGTCGACCTCAATGCCGCGCATGGTCTCGTTAAGCTGGCGGAACAGCAGCGCCGGGCTGATCGGCCAGTCCGGATAGTCATCAACGTCGGCCGCTGCGCAAGCGCGACGCAGCTCAAACATCCAGGCCGGATCGAGTTTGCGGAATATCTCTGCGGACGGCACAAACGCGGCGAAAAAATCTTCCGCCGCCGCCTCGATACCCATATGGCATTGCACCCGGTTGTTGATCTGCCCGGGATCGACATCGACCTGTACAACGCGCGCCTTGCGCGCGAAATCGGCCACATCGCCGCCGGTCTGGCGCACGTCCAGGCGCGCGCCGACCACCAGCAGCAAGTCGCAATTTTGCACAGCCCAATTGGCTTCGCGGTTGCCGTATGCGCCGATCATGTTGAAATAGCCCGGCCCCGCCGGCACGCGCTCGTGGCCCATCAGGGTCGATACATACGGGATGCCGCAGCTTTCAAGCTTGGCGATCCAGGCCTCGAAGCCTGCCGCCCAGCGCGCCCCGCCGCCAAAGCAAACCAGCGGACGCCGTGCGTCACCGCAAAGTTGCCGCAGTTCCTCGATCCCCGCGGGCACCTTGGCGACCCGCGGCTGATTCACGGGCGCGGCAGCCAAGGCCAGCGCCGCCGCGACCAATTCATCCGGCAGTTCGACGCGCTGCAGGTCGTTGGGAATGTCCACCAGGACCGGACCGGGTCGCCCTTCGCGCATTAGGCGGATAGCGCGGCTGATGCTGCTGAGCAGGTCTTCGGGGTGCGCGATCTGGACCGCCAGCTTGGTGATCGGGCGCGCCATGGCGACGATGTCGAGCTCCTGAAAGCCCTGCTGGCGGATTGGCCGCTCGCCTTTCAGTTCAGACCGGTTGACCTGGCCGGTGATGAACAGCACCGGGACCGAGTCGAACCAGCAGTCACCGATGCCGGTCAGCAGGTTGGTGGCTCCCGGTCCGCTGGTACCCATCGCCACCGCCGCCTGCCGGCCCAAGGAGGCGCGCGCCACGCCTTCGGCGGCGAATGCTGCAGCCTGCTCGTGATGCATCGAGATGACGCGGGTCTGGCCGAGCGAGGAGATGCTGTCGAGCAGATGAGTGATCATGCCCCCCACCATCTCGAAACAGTAGGTGACGCCGTGAGCTGCCAGCAGGCGCGCGATCGCGTCCGATGCCTTCATATACTTGCTTTCCGCCAGGGTTGTTGCGTAGCCGACCGGGCCGCGCCGGCTTGCGGCGCGGATTTCAAGCGGCGTGGAGCCGGTGCCGCAGGCTCACGTCCAGATTTTCCAGGGCGCAGCGCCCGACTGCCAAAGAGTGTCAAGCTGATTCTTGTCACGCAAGGTATCCATCGGCTGCCAGAAGCCGCGGTGCTTATAGGCCGACAGCTTGCCCTCGCGGGACAGACGCTCCAACGGCGCCGCCTCCCACACCGTATCATCTCCGCGAATATAGTCGAGCACTTTGGGCGAAAGGATGAAAAAGCCGCCGTTCACCCAGGAACCGTCGCCGTCGGGCTTTTCGAGGAAATGGTCCACTTTCGTGCCGTTCAGGTGCAGCGCGCCGAAGCGGCCCGGCGGCTGTACCGCGGTAAGGGTCGCCAGCGCCCCTTCTTCGCGGTGAAATTTGGTCAGGGCGCCGAGGTCGACGTTGCTCACCCCGTCGCCGTAGGTGAAGTAAAAGTCCTCGCCGTCCAGGTAGCTGGCGACGCGCTTCAGGCGCCCGCCGGTCATAGTCGATTCGCCGGTGTCGATCAGGGTGACGCGCCAGGGCTCGGCGGTACGGTGGTGCACGTCCATGGTGTTCTTGCCCAGGTCGAAGGTAACGTCCGACATGTGCAGGAAGTAGTTGGCGAAGTACTCCTTGATCATGTAGCCCTTGTAGCCCAGGCAGACGATGAAGTCGGTAATGCCGTGGGCCGCGTAGATCTTCATCACATGCCAGAGGATCGGCATGCCGCCGATCTCGATCATGGGCTTGGGCCGGATCAAGGTCTCTTCGCTGATGCGCGTGCCGAGTCCGCCGGCCAGGATCACTGATTTCATCGGTAAATTGCTCGGGAAAGACGCTATTTTGAACTATTGCAGGAAATCGTGCGGTTGCGGCCGGGTTCGGTGGCGGAGTTGGCGATCAACACCGTCCGGATGCCCACGGTCGCGGCGTGTTTGCATAAACCGGCATCGTCCAACTCTGCCGTATGCGCGGCCGCGCCGTAATCGGGCGAACCGGGGGCGAACATCGGGCAAACCGGTTCCAGCGGTTGCAGGCCCTTGAGCATCACCGCCCCGGCCTGCGCCGGAATATAAAGGTGCATATCGGCGCACCAGTAGGGCCCTGTGCCTTCAAGCTTGTTCCAGAAAGCGTGGTTCGACGGTGGTACAAACACCGCAAAAGCAGCACCGCGCTCGCGCGCCATCGCATGCAGATCGGCGCCAAAACGCTGCCACGGATTCTCCTTCAGCTTGGCGACAAACTGGCTACCGAAGAACACGCGCTCGCCCGCCAGGTTGGCGGCAAAAAAACGTTTCATCGCTTGCGGCTCGTTCATCAGCTTCGGACCCGGCGCGCCATTGTCAACCGCACTCAGGAATGCCCGCACGCCCCGCATGTCAAGGTTGACCGGGAGAAAAGTCAGCGTAGTCAGGACCAGCGCGGCCAACGCGGCGAATACGCACCGGCCCCGCATTTGCGCCCCCGCCCAACCGGCCAGCCATGCTACCGCCGCCGGCAGCAGCAACCAGTGTGGCATGGCCGAAAAATAGACCGCATTGCTGCCGATGGGCAACACCAGTACGGGCAGAAAAGCCACCAGCAGCCCCACCAGCCACAGCTCTTCGCGGCGGCGCGGCGCCCGCAAGATACCAGACAGGCGGGTGCGCAGCGAGGTGCGCGACAACGTGAGTTCGAATTTCTCCTCGCCGGCCTCGGCGCCGGCGGCAGGTACCAGGCGCGGCTGATAGCGCAGCGCCAGCAGGAACACCAGGGGCAAGAGCAGGGAGAAGAACGTATCCGCCACAATGTACTGCTTGTAGGAGGCAAGCAGGATCATCGGGTCGCCGATGACAAAGCCGCGCGGCGAAAAAACCAGCTTGGCGCACAGCATGATGCCGGCCAGCACCGCGGCGACCACCCAGGTCGGCCCGCCTACGCCAAAGCGCCGCCACGCGGCATAAGCCAGCATGCCAGTGAGAAGGTAGCCAGTCGAGACCTTCAGCGCGGTAATCGCCGCGGTTGCGAGCAGCGCCACCAGCCACAATCCGGCCGTGCGGCGCGCCGGTGCGCCGGAGGCGGCCGGCGCCTCGTGCAGATAGATGACCAAGGGTAAAATCAGCAGGAAGGCGGCCAGGCTGAACGTATAGCTCTCGCTGCTGTTATGCACGCGCGAGATAAATGCGTCAAAGCTGGCCAGCAGCCCGATGCAAATGGCGACCAGGGTTACCGCGCCCACCCCGGGCCGGGCCAGCACCGCCGCGGCCAGTGCCACGCCGAGATACAGCACCGGCAGCAGGACGGCCGTTTGCGCGAAAGGATAGACGTACAGCGGCGGTGCGCCCGTAGCCAGGCCGATGCCTGCAAACCAGAAATGCGAGCCGAAATGATAGTGCAGCAGTTGCAGGCCATCGGCTCCGATCGAGGGCACGCCGTGCAGTTGGATCATATGAGTGACCGCCGCCTGGAAATAGGTTGCGTTGTCAAGCAGCCCCAGGGGCGCGGTCTCGGCTGCATAAACGTAAGCAAGGCCATCGAGAGGGAAGATGTGCAGCGCGGCCAGCGGCGCGGCCGCCAAAACCAGCAACCAACCAGCCGCCGACATCCGGACCAGCCAGCGCAGCGAGCGTGCCAGCCCGGCAAGCGCGGCCGCGCCGGTGCCAAACAAGGCCAGCGTTGGATGCAGAAAACCCAGCAGCGGCAGGCACATCGCCGCCAGCGCTGTGGTCGAGGCGATCACCGGCAGCCCCTGCTGGCCCGCCAGGTACCGCTGTGGCAACAGAAAGGGAGCGAACGCGATTGCGATCAGCAGGGCGCCGCAGTAGAGCGGCAGCAAGCCAGGGGTGGGCAGGCCGCTGCGCAGTATCAGCAGCCCGGCGATGCTCGACATGCCCATCGCCACGCAGAACAGTGCGGCGCAGGCGGCGGCGCACGGCCACGTATCGGTCGAACCGGTATCGGCGAGCGTCGGTAGGCCGCCGGCCGAGCCGGGCAAATCGCTCACGCCACACCCGGCACGGCGAGGCGCTGGTAGATCTGCGGGTAACGCTCGAACGCCTGAGCGAGGGCAGGCGTGGCTGCACGCAGGGGCGCAAACGCCGGATAGTTGGCGCCGAACAGGCTGGAACAGAACTGCAGTTCCAGCACCAGGCGATTGGCGCGCCGCGGCATCTTGCCCTTGTGCATGCCCATGGTATCGACCAGCAGGATCGAGCCGGCCTCACCACACAACTCGACCACCTGATCCTCGCCGTACGCCTGCTCGATCTCCTCGTCCGAAATCCGCACGTAGCCGCGCCGCAGCAGTTCAGCGCCGCGTCCTCCGGCCCGGTGGCTGCCGGTAGCGTATACGTGCGGGCCGGTCTGGGCATCAACGTCGGTCAGATAGACAAACAGCTTGAGCCAGCGCAAGCGATCCAGATCGTAATGGAACATCTGCGCCACCTCCGCCGAGGGCGGCGCGTCGGAAGCGATGCTCCACCACATGCCGACCGAATCGAACACCGGCAAGCGACCCAGGTAGGACTGGAACAGGCTCAGTAATGCCGGATCGGCGATCAGGTTTTGCACTTCGGGCAGTTCGATCAGTTGCGTATGCGAGAACTGCAATTTCGCAGCGTCGGTGCCAAGCTGGTCGAAGCGCACGCCCGCGCGCTGCGGGCCGTCGGCCGTCCATTCCTCGCCGGGCGCGGTGCGGGCGAAATCGCGCAGGGCGTCGCAGGCAGAAGAGGAAAGCCGCTGCGGAAAAATGCAGTAGCCGCGCTCTTCCAGTTCGCCCACGACATGCCGGCGACCGGCCGCACCGATGGCCTGGAACGCCGAGTCGCCCCGTCCCAGCTGCGCATCCTGCTCAAGCTGCGGCAGGCCGCTCCGTCCCATGCGACGTGCCAGAAAACGCGTGCTTTTGCCATTGCTGCGCGAATGCAGCGCCACCAGCATATCGAGCGTCCCGCGACGATTCTTACCGGTAAGTACGTGCCACAGCACGCTCATGCCCAGCTTGACCGACCAGTAAATGCCGCGCAAAAAGTCACTCACTTGTACTCATCCCCATCAATTTTCCAGGTCCACGGACAGCACCGTGAAAATCCATCCCAGCCGCGCGGCCAGGGGCGAGTAGCGCCGCACGACCCTTCCATTGTGCGCATACTCGATCTCTTGGCCGCGCACCACCAGCACGCCGTCGGCCGGGGTGGATTGTCCATCGTCCACGGGATCGAGCAGCACCCGCAGCGGACCGCTGGCGCCCGTGTCACTGCCAGTAGCCATGTAATGCACCATGCGCCCGATCTGGCCGCACAAGGCCGCTGCTTCGCGCTGCACCGAGGCAGCGTCCTGGCCGGCTTGCAGGGTCGCCAGATTGGTGACCATGGCCTCTTCGCCATCGATCATCACCCGCTTGATCAGCGAAGCGTTGGCCGGGGTCCGGTACGCGGGCAGGTCGTTGGCAGTGATCGGCAGATCGGACACGTCGATCGAGTTGCCCAAGTAGAACATGTTGTACCACCGATAGGCGCTGCGCATAGCGCGCGCACGCCCCGGCGAAAATGGTTCGCACAACTTCTGCAACATGGCGAAATAGGCAGTCTTGTCGGCTGCCAGGCAGATGAAGTCCTCTCCGGGCGGCGCGATGGTGAGTATTGCGGTATGTCCGCTGAGCACTGGCAGGCCGAAGCGCGCCAGTTCCAGGCCCATGCTGCTCCACGACACCAGGGCGCAATCGGCCAGTTCGGCCAGGTCATAGCTGGAGATTTTCTCTTCCGGCCAGACAATCCGGGTATGTCGGTACGGTTCGCCATACTTGCTGCGGTAGCGGTCGTAGTCGGGCGAGCGAATGCCGTCGCGCGGCGTCACGCCGACGCGCGGGTGGATCCGGATCACCAATTGATACTCGCTGCTCGCTTCCACCCACTGCACCAGTTGGTCGAGCCATTCAAACTGGTCGGCAAAGGCGCCCGGCGACGGCGCGTCGATCACGCCCAGGCCATGCAGGTTGAAACTTAGGGCATCGAGTTCATCGCGGCTGCTCGGATAGGCAACCAGCAGCTTGCGCTCGCGCAACAGTCCCAGCCGCTGCAGCAGAGCCTGCGCGTCGTTGGTCTTGTTGGGGGAGTAGATGTGCGCGCCCGATCCCGTAAGGCGGAATATCAGGTCATCGGCAATCTCGTCCACGCAGGCGGGCGGCAGCGGCAGGTCGCGCCATTCGCGCCATTGGGCGGCGCGATAGGCCTGCTCGACAATGATGGTCGGACTGGCCATGGCGACAATGCGCCGCGGGTCGCCGTTAAAGTGGTAGGCTACGCTCATCATGCGCGCTACCCGCACGCCCTCGGCCTGGGCGGCCAGGCGCACGGAGGACATCATGCAGTACTCGTCGAAGCAGGCGATGGTGTCGATGCCGATGCGCAGGCGCGCCGCTTTCACCGCCTCGATAGCGATCAGGCAATTCTCGATGTAGCGGTCAAGCCGGAATACCTCGCGCGGCCCCATGGCCATTTCGGCCGGGTGCTTGTTGACGATGGAAAAATCGTAAAAGGCCAGCTTACCCACCTGGATGCCGTCCTGCACGAAACCCAGACGGTCGGCAGGCAAGGCCGCCATCTGTCGCGCAACCCGCTGATAGGCTTCGGCCGGCACAAGCTCGCGAACATCCAGATAATCCAGGTCGTAGGCATTGAGCACACCGAGGGTCTGATCGTGGCATTGCAGGCAAACCGCCGCGTGCTGTTCGGGACTTGCGTCATAAGGCAGCAGAACGCCGTCCTTGACGGGACAGCGCGGAAACGCCAAATGGCAGCGCACGAATACCGCGTTGTAGCCAGCGTCCTGCAACGCTTTGCCGATCACCGCCTGCACGATCAGGTACAGGCGCACCCCACCTTCGGGCGCGAAGAACAGCACGGTCTTGCGGTCCGCACGATAGTGCGCCAGGCGTGAACCGATGCCGGCCGCGCGGTGCAGCTTGAACGGGCGCGCACCGGCGTCAACCGCTTTGCGGAGTCCCTGCACGGCACCCGGCGGGAGCACCCGCTTAAGCAGGCCTTTCACGATACCCGGCCATGGCGGAAAAACACTCTCACGCCTCCACCATGCGCGCGAGCACAAACGCCTCGGCAGCTTCGACACCGACACTGGCCCCGCGCCAGCGCGCCAGGTGCGTCACCGCCTTGTACGAGCGCGGATGCGGCCAGGCGCGCATCTCGGCCTTGTATTCGCGCAGGGCCGCCAGTTTGGTGTCTAGATGCGCGCTCACGTCGACAAACCAGTTCGGTGCGAACGCTGGCCCGGAACCGGCAAAGCGCCACTCGGTACTGGAGGGCACCTCGAAACACAGCACCTTTTCCACCGTCTGCCCGGGCAGGGGCCGGCAGGCGGCGGCCACCGCTTCATGCGTAATCTGGTGGTCGATATTGAGGTCGCCCGGGTGATGGGTATAGACAACGCGCGGGCGGAATTTGGCCACCCGGGCCTCGATCGCCTGGGTCACATCCAGACGATCGACGCTGTCCATGCGGTTGTCCGGAAACCCGAGCAACTCGACCTTTTTCACGCCCAGGCAGGCGTTGGCGCGCCCGGCCGCCTTGTGCAAAGCCGCCAGTCTGCGTTGCTGGGCGGCGTCGGCAACGCCGACACGGCTGGTGACACCTTCGGCGAGGATCAGCGTGTGGACCACGTCCCCGCGCGCGGCATGGCGCGCAATGGTTGCGCCGCAACCGAGGACTTCGTCGTCAGGATGGGAGGCGATGATCAGGACGTTCACTGCCAGTCGCCTTCCGCAATCAGGGTGTCGGCCGGGAGGTCCCGCACAGCGCGGTGCCCCAGTACCTCTTCGAAACGGGTTGTCGGCAAGCCACTGCCCGGCCGCTTGGCGCCCAGGTTTTGTACCGAGAACGCTTCGCCTCTGCCCACCGGCCGCAGGGTGCACAGGCTGCGGTAATAGAGTTTCGCGCCCGCAACGTCGGTGTCGGACGGCTCGATCACCGCGCGCCCGATAGCACGCTCGACATGGCGGATGCGCTCGACCCACGAGGTGAGTTCCGCAGGTTCGAGCGACTCATGGGCATGAAAGGCTGGTTCGGAGCGACTCAGGATCAGGCGCTTCTCCAGATAGGCAGCACCCAAACCCAGTGCCGCGAGGTCCAGATCGTCGTCTCGCGCCGGAGAGGAAAATCCTACCGGCCAAGCGGGAAACTTTTCCTGCAGGCGGTGAATGGCACGCAGGTTCATCTGGCGATCATCCGAGGTGTGGAAGTCGTGCATGAACAACACCTGGCCCCCGCCGGCCGCCAAATACCAGCCCACCAAGTCGTCGATCTGCTGCTCGGTGGTCGGGCCAAGATCGACAAACATCGGCTTGCCGGTGCGGCCGATTGATTCGATCAATTGACGGTAGGTTGTATCCCAGGCGCCGACCTTATGGACCTCGACACCCGCCCTTTCAAGCAATCCCACCCCGTCAATGAAATCGACCGTGGAGAAAAAATCCACCCCGGCATCCCGGCAGGCGGAGGCAATTTTCTTCCACTCATCCTCCGAAAAGACCAGCTTCTCGAACATGTCCTTCATGTTGACCTGGCGCTCGACGCCATCGACCACCATCTTGTAGGTGACCGAGGGATCCGAAATCTGCGTCGGGTCGATCAACTGGAATTTCACGGCATCCATGCCGGCATCCGCCGCGGCTTTCACGAGTTGCAACGCCTTCGGCAAGCTCCCCAGGCATGTGGTACCTACCTCGGCAATCAGATAACAAGGCGAATCCGCACCGATCTTGCGTGTTCCGATGGCGATTTGTGGTGTTGTTGAATTCATAAAAGTCCAGGATTGGTCCGCAAAATGGATTGCGCCTGCTCGCCGCAATTAAATACCAGATCGAGAGCACTCATGTACGGTTCAAAGCCGCCCTGTATCTGCGGATAGACCGGGTGCGCGTAATCATGAAATACCAGCTTGATTCCGGCCTGTTCGAAAGCAGCCGAATTCAGATATTCCCTGCCGAACGGTCCAGAGATGTATTCGGTTGCCTGAACGGACTTGCACAAGTTCAGTATCAATTCGTCCTTCGCTCCGGGAACCTGCATTTTCGCGCTGAAAACGACCGGCGTGGAAATGTGCAGGCATTGACGCATGAGGTATTCGGTGGTCTCGCGGTTCAGTTCAGCCAGATGACTCCACACCCGCCCATATGCCCGCTCGAAAAACGCGCTATGCGCCGGAAAAAACGGCGCCTTTTTGTACTCCAGTTCCAGGGTCTTCCAATGCTTGGCGGCCCATCTTGATTCGTTGTCGATCTCCAGTTCGTCAATCGGCAGGTCATTGCCTTTGCCCTTTGTCTTCAGGGGAACGGTAAGCCAGATCCAGCTCTTGCCGACGCGTACCTTGTTGCGGTTTGCAAATTTGGTTTTGCTGTTCCTGTCGATCTGCACGTGATCGAGCACAATGTGCAAATCACTCATCGCGATTCGCTCGAAATATCCAAGCCATGGCAGATAGGCCGGCTGCATGATGGAGACGCGCATTGCCAAGGGTCACTTTTTCATGAGAATGGAGAAATCCCCTGGGTGGTAGTCATGCCTGAGAATCAGGTTTTTCGACAATTCCGCGCACCATTCCAGTGTCTTTATGGGATCCGCATAATATTCAAGCGCGTCGCGCTCCGCGGACCAGGTGCTAAGGGAGTTGAACGCGACCCCCTTCCTGGCGATGCAGAACATGGTCGAAATCATTTCCTGCATGTACTCCTGCGGCTGGATACGCCGCAGATAAAAAATACCGCTCGCAAACACGAAGTCAAACGACTTTTCCTGAAAAGGCGCGGTGTCACCCAACAGGTTGTGGACCGCAAAGCGCGCGGACGGATTCCTCGACGCCGCTTTCTCCACCATGCCTGGTGTCAGATCAATCCCGGTGTAATCCGTCTGAATGCCTCGGCTGACCAGCCAGCGATAGAAATCACCGAGGCCGCAGCCGACATCGAGTATGGATTGATTGGCCAGGTCGCCAATCGAGGCGAGAACTTCAAAGCGCCGCTCCTGCGATTGCCGGCTTCCCCAGTTCAGGGAGCGCGCATCCTCACCGAACTGGCCAAGACGATGTTCATAAAAATGAACCGTCTCAAGATCGTCCTCATTCCAGCCGCTCATAGCGCACCTCTTTCAAGATAACGGCCCAGAAAGAAAACCTGATGAAGGTCATCGTGCCCGCTATCGACCGGATCGTCCAGAAGGTGAAATCCGGCCTTCCTGAAGCCTTTTTGTCCCGCCACATTGTCTTTCCGCACATTTGCCAGGACCCGGGAAATTTTCCAGCGCGAAAAAGCCCGCTCGCAGCCAGAGCGAATCACCTCCACCCCGATGCCGCGGCGCGTAAATCGCTCGATCATATAGACGGAAATGACGGCATCTGCTTCCGATACCCTTTCAAACCTGATCACGCCAACCGATTTCTTCTCTTCCAGGCTGTCAATCAAGAAAGCCAGTTGGTCCTCCCGCTCCACCGACTTGCTGAACCACGCATCATGCTCCGCCCAGCCGATGGGTTTTCTGCTGGACGACCGCTCGACAATGTAAGGATCGTTGCGCAGCTCAAAAACGACGCGCATGTCATCGAGCCCGATCTCCCGCAGCTCCCAGGACAATGTCATGCCGCCACCGCGATGATTCGCCATTCGCAGTGACGGTCTAGGTTCGATCCTGTGTCCGCCAGTTCAAGATGCTGCATCGACCGGATCGCCCAGCCGTGCGCAAGCGCCGCGACTGCCTGCTGCTCCGAATAGAAACAGATCTGCCCCGCGCCAACCAGCGAACCGCGGTCAATATTCAAGACGGTACCATCGGCCCCGAGTACACCGGAGTTCCGGCTGGTATGCCGGTCGCTGTAGGGATTGAAAAAGAGCAAACCCCCGTCCACGGAAACCCGGCGTATCTCCGCCAGCGCCTGCGCTGCCGCCGCGTAGCCGCAACAGGTAAGCGCGCCGCGGTCGATCACCAGATCAAAGGACGCATCGCCAAAAGGCAGCCTGGTAAAGTCGCCGACGCGCAAATCACCCGGCAGGTTTTCGTCAGCGAAGCGCTTGCGTGCATAGTCGATGGCACTGCGGCTGCCATCTATGCCCGCGACGCTGAAGCCTTCGCGCGCTGCAAACCAAAGGTTGCTGCCCGTTCCGCAACCCACCTCGAGAATGCGGGTCTGCGCACGCGGACGATCCCGCAAATGGTTGCGCATCACGAAGGTAACGACCTGGTCCCAAGGATAACGTTGGGCATGCCCACTGCTGTACTTTTCTTCCCAGACCGGATCGAGCGTGATGCCCTTAGCTGATAAATTCATGATCATCCAGTAATTGTCCTTTGGGGACGGCCCGCGCCAATTGCCGTCCGACCAACCTTTCCACATGCTTGGGAAGAACGCCGGTGCCCGGCCTTCTGAAGGCAACGTCCTCGATGCTCAATACGTGACCGGCAGCCAAATCGGTGGCGGCTACGCAGGAGAGCCGGTATTGTTCGCGGCCGCGCGCTTCCGAGGGCGCGGGCCCGATGCGCTGCTCGCCGCGCATCGTCTTGAGGCGCCGGATCGCGGTTACCAGTTCGGCCAGTTCCGCCGGCGTCGAGGAAAAGCGGTGGTCCGGCCCCGGAAGGTCGCGGTCGGTCGTGAAATGCTTTTCCACAAAGCAGGCGCCCAGCATGCATGCACCCTGCGCCGCCAGCGTGCCCCAGGTGTGATCGCTGAATCCGACATGACAGCCAAAAGCCGCGGCCAGTGTGGTGATCTTATCAAGATTGACTTCCGCATCCGGGGTCGGATAAGAAGAGGTGCAATGCAACAGCACCAAGTCTCGTCCGCCTGCCTCGCGATAGGCCTGCACGCCGTCTTCAATGTCCTCCAGTGTGGCCATGCCGGTCGAGAGTACGGTCGGAATGCCACTCTTGGCCATTGCGCGAATCAGCGGCAAGTGGCCCAGGTAGTCGGAGCCGTTTTTCAGGATCGGCACCCCCAGCTTCACCAGCTCGGCCAGGCCGCGCTCGCTGGTGGGTGTGCTGAAGAACTCCACGTCCTTGGAAAGGGTAAATTTCTGCAGTTCAGCCAATTGTGCGGCGCTCAGTTCGCAGCGCTTGAACATGTCGAACTGCGGCTCGACCACGGTCTTGCCACCCGATACATATTCATAAGTGAGCGTGCTGTCCGAGAGGAAGTCCTCGGTGTAATAATTCTGGAACTTGACCGCATCGGCACCCGCCTCGGCGGCGGCGGCAATCATCGAGCGCGCCAGGTCCATGCTGCCGTTATGGTTGATGCCGATTTCCGCCACGATGAAGCACGGCTCGCCGGGACCGATGCGGTGGCTGCCGACCACGAAGGACTTCATCCTGCTATCTCCAGGAGCGCAGCAGCGACACGTTCGCCGCCGCGCGCATCGACCAGGCGCGGCCCCTGTTCACGCATCGCCAGCAAGAGTGCGGGCGCCGACAGCAATTTGTCCAGCGCGGACATCACCATTCCTTGTTCGATATCCCCATGCCAGCCTAGGATGGTGCCGCAGCCCGCCGACTGCATTTGCGCGGCAACCATTTTCTGATCCTCCGAAAGCACCGTGATCAGCGCGGGCACGCCCATGCAGGCCAGTTCCCAGCAAGTGCTGCCGCCGGCGCACAGCGCCAAGTCTGCCCACGCCATCTGCGCCGGCATGTCATCGACGTGCGCAAGGCATTCGATAGTCAAGCCGGGCCGCGCCGGCGCCTGGCGCGGCCCGACCCCCAGCGCGCGCACATGCAAGGGGTACGGCAGGTCGCGCAGGGCAGCGAACAATACTTCGGTCACGGCAGGCGCGGTACCGCCGCCCAAAGTCATCAGGATGCGATGCTGGCCACCAGCGTGCCCGACACCGCGCGGCGCGGTGAGAAACTCCGGCCGCAACAATGCGTACTCCGGTCCGAGCAGAACCTGTGCCGCGCCGGGATAGCGCACGCTGCCCGCATCCGCGTTCTGGTTCAGCACCAGGTCGGCGCAGTACTCGGCCTGCAATGCCATGTCGTCGATCACCATCAGTTGCGCACCCAATGCCTTGATCCCCCTTTGCTCGTCCAGTCCGAACTTGTATCCATCCAGCACTACCCAATCCGCCTCGCGCAATGCCATGCCCAAGTCCCCTGCCACGTCCCGCACCGTGAATCCCGCATCCAATACCTTCTGCCGCAAATGTACCGGCTCCAGACGCGCCACAAAGCCACCTTGCGCACCGCCAGCTCGCAGGGCATGCGCCAGCGCCAAACAGCGCATCAGGTGGCCGTTGCCGATCGCCGGATAGGCGTCAACACGGAACAACACCCGCGTGCTCACGGCTTGAGCACATGCTCCGCCACCCATTCGGCCATGGCGAAGTCCTTCTCGGTATCCACATCCACGCTGTATTCCCACGGCATCTCGTAAGCCGCCAGGGGATACCCGTAATAATTGCGCTCTTGCCGGAAGCGCACCACATCGACGATGGTCACCGCACCGTTGGCGCGCACCAGTACCGGCAGATTGGCCGGCGCCTTGGCCCCAGTGCGGTTTAACCATTCCGGGTGCAGCGGCTGCAGCAGGCCGTCCTTCATAATCAGGCTGGAAAGCGGCGAGTGCTCCTCGCGCCCCACCGACATCAGGAACTCGACCCCGCTCTGCAGATAGCGCTCCATGCTGCCCGTCACGTCGATGACCCGGCGGAACGGCGAGGTGGGCAGCAGGATCACCAGCGTGTCATAAACTTCGCCGCGCAACTCCCATTCGTCCAGCGCATGCAGGCACACGTCGACCACTCCCGCCGGATCGCGCGCCAGGTGGTCCGGGCGCATGAAGGGCACTTCCACGCCGAGACGCCGCGCTTCCGCCGCGACCTCTTCGTCTTCGGTACTCACGCTGATACGCTGGAACAGCCCCGCCGCATTGGCGCATTCCACCGTCCGTTCCAACAGGGTCTTGCCTGCCAGCTTACGAACATTCTTGCGCGGCAGGCGCACCGACCCGCCCTTGGCGGGGATCAGGCACAGCACGCGGCCCGGTCGGGTCACGCCA
>Ga0075368_10000235_pt1 | contig 15544 bp, 16 predicted proteins | sample EndMethybrTD3033_FD_71518 | JGI IMG/M metagenome (GOLD analysis project Ga0075368, IMG submission 71518) | Populus endosphere microbial communities from Tennessee, USA - Endosphere MetaG P. TD hybrid TD303-3 | ecosystem: Host-associated > Plants > Roots > Endosphere | place: USA: Tennessee... | reverse complement strand
CGAAGAATACATCATACCGATAGCCGAAGAGTTGGGTATTCCTGCCGCGCATGTCCGTGCCAACCGGTTCATTTATGACGGTAATGGCAACGTGACTGGTTTTGACGAGTCGCGCGCGACGAGCCGTCCGGGCGGCAAGGCCGAGCAGGTGGCGCAGCTTGCGCTTCCTGGGCCGGTAATCATGATAGGTGACGGCATTACTGATTACGAAGTACGGTCACGGGGAGCGGCGGATGAATTCTGGGCCTTTACGCAACATGTCGCACGGCCATCAGTAGTAGAGCGCGCCGATCGAGTGCTCGGGAGTTTCGAGGAAATCGAAGCCTTGGCCGTCGCGGTCGCCTAAATGCTATACTTTTGATATGGATAGAAGAAAAGATAGTGAAATATTAGCAAAGCGCGCTTTGCAGGTTCAGCGTGGCGGCGCCCGTGCAGCGGTGTTGGGCGTGAATGACGGCCTGGTAAGCGTTCTTTGTATCGTGTTGGCCGTCGCTGGCGCGGGGGCTGCTAGCCATAACGTTCTTTTGGCTGGCTTTGCCGGGCTGGTCGCGGGCGCGGTCAGTATGGCGGCGGGCGAGTGGATATCCGTTCGCAGCCAGGTAGAACTATTCGCCGGAGTCTTGAAGGACATTCGCCGGCTCATGCAAGAGGACCGACAACTGCTTGTCGACCAAATGGCGGACAGCCTTTCCAAGACTGGTCACGAGGATAAGACGGCCATCAAGGCTGCCCGAGAAATCGCCGAAGACGACCATCACCTTACCGAAGCGTATGCCCGCCAAGTGATGGGCTTTAACCCGGACGAGCTAGGCTCTCCTTGGGTGGCGGCTATTTCGTCGTTCGTGCTGTTTACGGTTGGTGCGCTTGCGCCACTCACGCCTTGGTTCTTTGGCGGTGGATCACCGGCAATTTGGTGGTCTATCATCCTGACGGCTCTCGGCAGCTTTATCGTGGGTGGTTATATTAGTTATTCGGGTGGCAAAAACATTGCTTACGGCGGGCTGCGACAGCTTGGCATCGTGATACTTGCATCGGTCGTGACGTACGGCGTAGGATACATCTTCGGCACGAGCGTCCTGTAGCCCCCCGACGCTTATGGTATAATCGCCGTATGACTGGCATTCTAGATACGCTTCGGGTTCGCAAAGTATTTCGACGGACGCATGACCCGATTTGGCAGCTGCAGCTTGGCGTCCTGGCTGTCATGGTGATGCAATTTATTACCGACGATTCTTTTTTGCCGTACAACAAATTCCTTATCATAGGATTCGAGGCGGTGCTTATGATCGCTCTTGCTATCGTGACGAGCGAAGGGTACCACCGTGTCTCGCGGCCGCGACGCAGCTTGGCGGTCGCGCTTATCGCTATCGTTGCTCTCATCAACGTATTCTCGCTCGTGTTCCTTGTAAGGGCGTTGTTGGCTGGTCATGCCACGGTATCGGGGGTGGAGCTGCTCGGGAACGGGTTTACGATTTATCTCACGAATATATTCATGTTCGCCATGCTGTACTGGGAGGTAGATGGCGGCGGTCCTGACCAGCGAGTGGTGAGCGCGCGCAAACGTGATTTCTTGTTTCCTCAGATGGTTCACCAAAACATCAGCGGTGCGGACTGGCTGCCGGGATTTACCGATTACCTGTACCTTTCGGTGACCAACGTGACTAATTTCGCATCGGCTGACACGGTGCCTATTTCGCACCGAGCTAAGCTCATGATGATGACACAGGCGCTAGTATCTGTCGTGGCGGTCGTTCTGGTCGTGACGCGGGCAATTGGCGTATTGCAATAATTCTCACACTGTTGTATAAAACACATTCTTTTCACATATTTTCACGTTCTATACTGAAGACATAAGCGATACTTTCAGGCCCGCTTATAAGGAGGTTGAACATGCGAATATCAACCAAAACGCTTGCGTCGCTGTTGCTGGTGACCGCGGTCATGTCCGCGGCTCCAGGCATTGGGCGAAAACAAAACGTCCAGCGCAGGCAGGAAACGCAGTTCGACCGAATTCTGCAGCGTCATGACCGAAAGGGTGAGCTGCGGGCCGAGGTATTAGGTATCAACACGCTGGCGTTTCGAGAGATGCACAAAAAGATGACGTTCGCCGAAATAGTTCGCCGGAGCGGCTTTGCAAGCGAACGCGCGTTTCGGCTGGCGCTTCTTGGCAAGCTGAAAGGAGAGCTGCGCCAACGCGGGTGGACGTCCCAACGTATAGAGCGCTATGTGCTGGCGCGCAGTAACCGGCTTGGCTAGTAATAGTGTAATTTTTCGTTGTATACTGAGGCTATGACGACGCAGTTTATCGTGAAGCTCTTTGCCGACGGGGCAATTATTCCGATTATCCTCATTGCAGGCTATGCCTTGGTTTTTTTGGTGCCAAAAAGCCATCGGTTCGAGTCATATGCAAGGATATTGATGGCCGGCCTGACGGCGTATTTGCTGGCAAAACTTCTCGCATCGGTGTATCAACCGTCGGGCGAGAGGCCGTTCCAGCTGCTAGGGGTTTCGGCTGGCGCAAGTTATCTCAACAATCCTGGCTTTCCATCCGATCATGCCTTGTTCACTGCCTTCTTGACGCTGGCGGTGTGGTTCGAGACGCGCCGCAAAGGACTGGCTATTACGCTGGCGGCCCTAACGTTATTGGTATGTATCGGCCGCGTACTGGCATTGGTCCACACGCCGCTTGATGTCATTGGCGGTTTGCTTGTCGCCTCCGTCGGCGCTCTTTGGTACGTGCAGCGGAATGATAAGGTAGCTACGACAAACTCTGGTGAAAAACACAAAAAACTAGTACAATAGCCCCATAGTATTTGAGGGGTAGAAAAGTACATGAATGATGTCTACGAAGAAGATGCGCGGCAATTGTTTACGCCGCTTGATGCGAGCAAGCTGGTAGCGGTCGCCTTGTTGGGGGCGGTTATCGGGCTACTGGTGTGGGGATTATCGCTAGTTATTGAACGGTATATATTAACTCCAGTCCTTTGCCAGGGAACCCAAGTCTTGCAGTGTGCTAGCGTATCGCAGTATGCCGAGAGCGCAGCCAGTATTATTGGTGCCGGCGTGGGGCTCTTCTTTCTGGTGCGGTTACAGATCTTTCGTCCGCTGCTCGTGGTCGTAGCCGTGACTGCGTGTTTATGGGGGATCATTGGCCAGGCGGCGCTTCTTCCCTGGTATGGTATCGGCCTGACGGCGGTGCTTTTGTACGCGGCAGCCTACGCGCTGTTCACTTGGATCGCGCGCGTTCGTTCGTTCGCGATGGTCGTCATCGTATATGTCGTGCTGGTCGCGGCAGTCCGTGTTACGCTCAGTCTCTAGTAAGGTATACTGGTAAGCATGAGCCAGTTACTTTTATTTATCGTTCTTGCCGTCGTTATCTTGGGGTTCGCGGCCGTTATATTTTACCTGAACCAACGCCTGCGCGAGCTAAGGAATTCCAGCGCGGTAGAAATGGTCAAGTCGGACGTGACCGAGCTGACGCGCAGTATCGCGCTTTTGCAACAAAGCATGGGCGACAAGTTGGAGCGTGGGAATGCTAACGTCCAAACCTCGCTGCAAAAACAACTGACCGAGAGCGCCAAGCTTGTCGCCGACGTGACACAGCGGCTTGCGAAGCTCGACGAGACGAACCGGCGGGTCGTTGATGTGGCCGACGAGCTCAAGACGCTACAGAACGTACTGCAAAATCCAAAGCAACGCGGTGTTTTTGGCGAGTATTACTTGCAATCAGTGCTCGAGAACGTCATGGCGCCCGGGCAGTTCCAAATGCAGTATAAGTTTAACGACGGCGAGATCGTCGACGCGGCGATTTTTTTGGAAAAAGGCAAGGTCTTGTCGATCGATAGTAAGTTCAGCCTTGAGAACTACAATCGTTTCATTGAGTCCAACGACAAAGCGGAGCGTGACAGGCTGTTGCAGAAAATAAAGATGGACCTAAAAGGCCGTATCGACGAGACGAGCAAGTACATCCGGCCAAGCGAGAACACGATGGACTTTGCTTTCATGTTCATACCAAGCGAGTCGCTGTATTACGATTTGCTTATCAACAACGTGGGAACGGCTGGCAGCTCGCGCGATCTTATTGAATACGCGTTTCGGGACAAGCACGTCATTATCGTGAGCCCGACCAGCTTCATGGCGTACTTGCAGACGGTTTTGCAAGGGCTTCGCAGCTTGCAAATCGAAGAGCAGGCGAAGGATATCCAGATCCGCGTCGGCAAGCTAGGCCAACATATCGGTAAGTTCGAAACATACATGCAAAAGCTTGGCAGCGCGCTAGGCACGACCGTTAACCACTACAACGCAGCGCATAAAGAGCTCGGCAAGGTTGACAAGGACATTATTAAGATAGCCGGTAATGACCCGTCGGTCGAGCCGCAGCTGCTTGACCGGCCGCAACAAGACGACTAAACAAAAAATAAATCCCGGCTGCTAGGCCGGGATTTATTTTGTATCGCGGATGTACTAAAAGGCCGCTTTTTCTTCTGGCTGGTCGGTTCCACGAACGAGGTCGTAGAGAACGAAACCAATAACGCCACCAAGAGCCGTACCAACGACGTAAACCAGGATAGGCCATACGCTTGAGAAGTTGATTGCCTGGAGGGCAACGGCAAGTGCTGGGTTAAGGATCGCGCTACCGCCAAGCAGTGACGCTGCCGAGCCGGCGATCATGAGGCCGAGGAAGGCGCCAAGACCAACGGTCAATGCGGCTGCGGTGCGCTCTTTCTTTTCGCGGGTAGCACCGGCAACGGCAAAACCGAAGACGATAGTACCAAGGAACTCGCTCAAGAAGATGAACCATTCCTTGCTGTGAGGAATAGCAGATGCCTTGAAGAGCTCGGCCGACGTGCCGTAAATCGACGATGACGTCGCAGGCGCGTTGTTGACGTATGCGTCAAGAATGACGAGCGCGAGCATCGCGCCAAGTACTTGCGCTACGATGTAGGCAAGCGCGCGGATGCCGCTCATGCGACGGGTTACCCATGCGCCAAGTACGAGCGCAGGATTGGCGTAGCCACCTGAAATCGCGCCGATAGCAAGTACGACACCAGCAAGGGCGAAGAACACGAGGATCGGCTGGCCTTGGCCTGCGATGACCGCACCGGCAAGAATGAAGGTACCGATGAATTCGGCAACGAGCGCGCCAACCAGTGGCGTGCGGTTAAGTCCGAAACGAAGTGAACGCTTGCTCTTTGTGGAGACAGCCGCCTGCTGAACCGGCTGCGACTCAACGGCTTTTACCGTGGTTACTTTTGTTGTGGATTGCTTTGCTGCCGTCGACTTTTTTGCCGTCGATTTCTTGGCAGTAGAAGCGGCTTTTTTGGTAGCCATGTATTTCCCTCCTTATAGTGAAATATACCGATAGTATATCATATGTTTCTGATGTAAACATGAGTGCTATAATCAAAGGCATGGCATTATTTGTACGACAAAACGAAGATCGATCGGAATTGCAGCAGCGCTTGGCGGCGGAACTGCGTGAAAAAGCAAACCAGCGCGCCAAAAGCGATGCGCAGCGGCCCGACGGGATCGAGGATTCGAACTATCTGAAAGACACCAAAACGACCAGTAGCTTGGCGGGTATTTGGATCACGATCACCATCGTGGCGCTGATATTGGTCGTTATATATATGATTTCGCAGTACAGCTAGTATTTGGTCTCGATTTTTCTCTGGTACATAGCGTATAATACGACATAGTTATGACAAATATCGAGGAACTACGCCCCCTGCTTTTAGAACGGATCGCCGAGTCTCAAGCGCCACGCGACATTCTAAAGGCCGATGAAATCAAACAACTGTATGCGGTGATTCCGACGCTCGATCCTAGCGAGCGCAGCGCTTATGGCAAGGCTGTCAACGAGCTGAAAGTCGCGCTTGAAACGGCGGCCGCGCTGCGTGAGGCCGAGCTTGAAGACGGTTCGGTCGAACCGCTGGACGTAACGGCGCCATGGGATATCAACGCAGCACGTCCAGGGCTTTTGCCAACCGAGCAAGGTACGCAACATCCACTGACCCGCGAGTTGGAGAACGTGATAGATATCTTTACCCACATGGGTTTCGAGGCGATCGAATCGCGCCAAATCGATGACGACCATCACATGTTCGGCGCGTTGAACTTCCCCGAAAATCACCCGGCACGCGATGGCTACGATACGTTTCGTACCGAAGAAGGCTTTATTCCTCCCGCGCATACCAGCACCATGCAAAACCGAATCCTTAGGGACGGTAGGCGCAACCTTGAAGCGGGCGGGCAAATCGCCGCTATCAGTTACGGTCGCGTATTCCGCAACGAAGACGTCGACCCGACGCACGAGCATACGTTCTACCAATGCGAAGGCGTGTTCGTTTCGAAGGATGCGTCGCTTGGCGAAATGCTTGGCACGCTCCGCAGCTTTTTTGAAACCTACTATGGCCAAAAGCTAAAGATCAAAACCCAGCCAGGCTACTTTCCGTTCGTCGAACCTGGGCTGGAATTCGCTATCGAAAAACCGGCGGCGCTTGGCGGCAAGCCTGGCGAGTGGCTCGAGATGCTTGGGTGCGGCATGATCCACCCGAACGTGCTGCGTGCGGCTGATATCGATCCGGAAAAGTATCGCGGCTTTGCATGGGGTGGTGGCGTCGACCGTTTGGTCATGCTGAAATACGGCATCGAAGACGTGCGTCATTTTGAGTCTGCTAAACTACAATTCTTGAGGAAATTCGCATGATTGTTTCTACGAACTGGCTGAAAAAATTTACCGACATTGATATGCCCATCGATGAACTGGCGACGCTTATCGGCGCTCGTTTGGTTGAGATCGAAGAGGTGATTGACTATGGCGCGAAGTTCAAGGATGTTGTGGTCGCGAAAGTCGTATCATGCGAAAAGCTGGAGGGCTCCGACCATTTGAACGTCACGAAACTAGACGATGGCGGCGTAACGCCCGACGTCGAGCGCGATGAAAATGGTAACGTGCAAGTCGTTTGCGGCGCGCCGAACGTGCGCGAGGGCATTTTGGTTGCTTGGTTGCCGCCAAACTCGACGGTGCCCGAAACGTACGGTACGGACGAACCGTTCGTGCTCGGTGCGCGCAAGCTTCGCGGCGTGATGAGCAACGGCATGATTGCCAGCCCGCGCGAGTTGGCGCTATTTGATGAACACGAAGGTATTTTGGAGCTTGATGCAGGTCTAGTTCCGGGTGCTTCGTTCGCTGAAAGTTACGAACTGAATGATTATCTGCTTGATATCGAAAACAAGTCGCTCACGCACCGGCCGGATACCTTTGGTATTATTGGGTTCGCGCGCGAAGTCGCGGCAATTCAAGGCAAGCCGTTCAAAACGCCTGAGTGGCTAGCTGACGTAACGCCTGAGTTCGTTGAAAAACAGGGGGACGTGGTGGCGCCGACCGTCACGATCGACGACGAAGAATTATCGCGCCGCTACCAGGCGGTCGTGCTGTCTGGCGCGGATGGATCGGCCAAATCCCCGCTGAAAATCCAGACGTACCTAGCGCGCGTTGGCGTACGGCCGATCAGCGCTATCGTGGACGTAACGAACTACCTGATGATGCTGACGGGCCAACCGCTACACGCGTTTGACTACGACAAGCTGGTTGCTGCTGGCGGCGGCAAGGCGGACATTCATGTTCGTGCGGGCCGGGACGGTGAAGAGCTAGGGCTACTTGATGGTCGCACCGTAAAACTTGCTGAGGGTGATATCGTGATTGCTGCCGGCGAGACGGCGATCGGTCTTGCCGGGGCAATGGGCGGCGCGAATACCGAGATCGATGGGAATACCAAAAATATCATCGTCGAAAGCGCTACGTTCAACTTGTATAACTTACGTACCACGCAGATGCGTCATGGTATTTTTTCCGAGGCGATCACGCGCTTTACGAAAGGCCAGCCCGCAGAGCTGACCGCACCGGTCTTGGCGGATGCCGTCCGTATGATGGGCGAGTACGCCGGAGCAAAACGCGTCAGTGACGTCGCCGAAAGTTATCCAGGCAAAATGGCTTCACCGACGATTCACGTTTCGTCGCAAAAAATCAACGACGTGTTAGGCAGCAGCTTTAGTGTCGACGCTATTGCCAAGACGATGCAGGGCGTGGAATTCACGGTCGAGGCAACGGGCGACGACGCGTCTTTCACGCCGCCGTATTGGCGCGGGGATATCCATATTCCAGAGGATATCATCGAAGAAGTAGGGCGTATCAACGGCTTTGATTTCATCGAGCCCAAGCTTCCTAAGCGTGACTTTGCTGCCGTTCGTCCGAGCCATTTCGACGCGGTGCGCGCGAACGTTCGCCGGGCGCTTGTCCGTGCTGGTGCTAACGAAGTACTGACCTATAGCTTCGTGCACGGCGACCTGCTACAAAAAGCAGGCCAAAAGCCGACCGACTCGTATCGTCTGGTCAACTCGTTGAGCCCAGAATTGCAGTATTACCGCCAGACCATCACGCCAAGCTTGCTAAGCGTCGTGCATGGAAACGTGCGCCAAGGCTACGACCATTTTGCATTGTTCGAGGTAAACAAAGCGCATCCAAAACAGCACGGTATGACGGATGAGAACGTTCCAGCCGAAGTCGATATGGTCGCGCTCGTGGTCGCGAGCAAGAAACCGCAACCTGGTGCTGCTTATTACGAGGCAAAGCGCCAGCTCGACTACCTAGCGGCTTCACTTGGGCTTGACCTGCGCTATGCGCCGATTGATTCCGAGCCTAACTATCCAGTGACGGCACCGTTCGAGTATCGTCGCTCGGCGCTCGTGACCGATGCCAAGACGGATACGTTCCTGGGTATCGTGGGCGAGTACAAGAAATCAGTTGCTAGGGCGTTCAAGCTGCCCGAATATGCGGCAGGGTTTGAGATCGGCTCGGTGCCAGTGCTGGATGCCGTTCAAAAATTAACCAGCGATTACCGGCCGATAAGCCGTTACCAGGGCGTGGAGCGCGACGTCTGCTTCCAGGTCCCACTCGGTACGACGTACCAGAGCATTTTTGATGTTACCAAATCAGCGCTTTCGAGGATTGCCATGGAAACGAATGTCGTGCCTGTCGATATTTATCAGGCAGAAGGTGCCTCGACGAAGAATATCACGCTGCGCCTTGGCCTGACCTCGCATGAAAAAACGTTGACGGGTGACGAGATTAGCGCTGCTGTGAGTAGCGTCATCGAAGCGGTCGTTAGTGCGACCGGGGCCGTGGTCGTCTAAGCCATGACGAGACTACGCGGTGGACGGCGTGACCAAGAGGTGCCTCAGGCGATGCTTGAATATGTCGCCGAAAACATGAAAGAACGCATTTATGCGACGATAACCCTGCTTGCCATGATCGTGGCGCTATGGCAAACGTCGGGCGAACACTCGGTAATGGGATCGGTCGCGAGCATTCTTGGTACGGTAGCGGCATTATGGTTGGCGACGCTTATATCTTCACGCATGTCGCATCGCGCCGTTCACGGCAAAAGCCTTACCAGGCGTGACTTAGCAAAGATTTCGTTCACGAGTTCGGGACTCTTCGTGCCTGCGATCTTGCCAACCATTTTCGTGCTTGCTAGCACGACGCACGTTTGGTCTTTGAAAACGGCGTTCATGGCAAGTATCGTAGCGTTGCTACTTTCACTTTTCGTGCTGTCGTTTACGGCTGGACGGCGGATATATACGAGTCCTGTCCGGTTGTTCATCGTAAGCCTTGGCGAGATGGCGATCGGTATCGGCGTGATTTTATTGAAACTTGCCATTGGTGAATAGGCAGTGTTCTTGAGCCTTTGATAACGGCCACGAATAGGGTTAACTATCCGTTTGAACTTATGCTATAGTTAGGATAATAATGCTTATACATACGCGATAACGGAACCAACGCAGTGGCAAAACATAAACCGAGTCGAAACCGATCCATCTTGTACATAATCTTGTGGGTTCTTGTGTTGGTAATGCTTTTTGCCGTGCTGCTAAGGGGCGCGGATATCAGAATGCTCAATCCGAAAGGCGCGGTAGCCCAAGGTGAGCTTGGACTAATGATATATTCGACGGTGGTACTGCTTGCGATTACTATCCCGACCCTGTTTTTTTTGTACTTTTTTGCCTGGAAATACAGGGAGTCCAACACCAAGGCCGCCTACGACCCCAACAAGAAGCATGGCAAGTTTTTCGTGTTTGGCTTGTGGGCGATTCCGGTTGCCTTCATGCTGGTGTTGGCGCCTGTCATGTGGATCGGCACGCACGAACTTGCGCCACAAAAGTCGATTGTCTCGAACAACAAGGCGCTCACCGTCCAAGTAATCGCGATGCGCTGGAAGTGGCTGTTCATTTACCCCGAGCAGAACATCGCGACGGTTAATTTCGTCCAGGTTCCTGTAAACACGCCCGTTGAGTTTGATTTGACGGCAGACGATTCGCCGATGAGTTCGTTTTGGGTCCCTCACTGGGGTGGTCAGTTGTATGCGATGACCGGTATGACCAACAGGCTGAACCTTATGCCCACGACGACGGGTGACTCCGAGGGCAGTTCGGCCGAAATAAACGGCGAGGGCTTTGCCGGGATGAAGTTCACGGCTCGTGCCAGTTCGCAGCAAGATTTTGACAGTTGGGTACTAGGTGTAAAGCAGTCTCCGAACATGCTTGATATGGTAGAATATGAGAGATTGTTAAAGCCTAGCGAAAACAACCCGTCCGCCCTTTATGCAAGAGCAGATGCGGATCTATACGATACAGTAGTTATGAAATATATGGGGTCTCATGACCACCAGATGGGGCACGAATGAAAGAATTCCTTATTGGCAGGCTGAGCATGGAGGCGCTTCCGCACGAGTGGTTTACGATCGGTGGATCGGTATTCTTTGGCGGGCTTATTATAGCTCTTGCCATACTGCTTACCGTAACGAAACGCTGGGGATGGCTATGGAAAGAATGGCTGACCTCCGTCGATCCAAAAAAGATCGGTATCATGTATTTTATCGTGGCCGGGTTCATGCTTATCGCACGAGGTGGGCTAGAGGCATTGATGATGTGGCTGCAGCAGGCGCTGGGGTCGAGCGACATGCCCGGGTTCCTTGGTGCTACTCATGGATATCTCTCGGCCGAGCACTTCCAGCAGATCTTTACCGCTCATGGAAACATCATGGTATTCTTCGTGGCCATGGGCTTTATCTTCGGGCTCATAAACTATATCGTGCCGTTGCAGATCGGTGCTCGCGACCTCGCGTCCCCGTTCCTGAACACGCTAGGTTTTTGGCTGTATGTTGCCGGAGTGGTGATGGTGAACATGTTCTTCTTCGTGGGTGGGGAGTACGCGGCTACGGGCTGGCTGGCCGTCGCTCCTTTGTCGGGCGCGGAGTTTAGTCCGGGTACGGGCATGGATTATCTTATATGGAGCCTGCAGATTTCCGGTATCGGAACGACGCTGGGTGCGATCAACTTCATCATGACGATTCTTCGGATGCGTGCGCCTGGAATGACCCTCTGGAAGATGCCTGCCTTTACCTGGGGTTCGCTTTGTAGCATGGTGATGGCAGTGACCGTCTTCCCGCTGCTTACCGCAACGCTCTTCCTGATTTTCTTCGACCGTTATTTTGACACGCATTTCTTTACGACTACTCTTGGTGGCAACGCGATGATGTACACGAACCTCATATGGATGTGGGGGCACCCAGAGGTGTATATTCTGGTATTGCCAGCGTATGGGCTATTCACGGAAATCGTTTCCACGTTCAGCCGAAAGAAGCTGGCCAGCTATACGTCCAACATCATCGGGCTGATCGGCGTCTCGCTTTTTGCGTTGTCGGTGTGGCTTCACCACTTCTTTACTATGGGCGCCGGCGCGGACATAAACGCGTTTTTCGGGGTGATGACGATGTTCATTGCGATACCGACCACCGTGCTGGTCTTTACATGGATTGCTACGATGCGCGGAGGCCGCATACGATTCACGACGCCGATGTTGTGGTTCCTGGGCTTTATTGCCGTGTTTACTTTTGGTGGAGTCACGGGAGTCATGCTCGCCGTGCCGCCTGCCGACTTCCAGTTCCATAACAGTTTGTTCTTGGTCGCGCACTTCCACTCCAACGTCATTGGTGGCGTGCTATTCGGTGTTTTTGCTGGCATTACCTATTGGTTCCCGAAGATGTCTGGCTTTAGGCTGAACGAACGAATCGGGCGCTATGCCTTTTGGTGCTGGATGATTGGTTTCAGCCTGTCGTTTATTCCTATGTATATCGTCGGCCTTATGGGTGCCACGAGGCGCCTTGACACGTACGATGCCGCTTCTGGCTGGCAGCCATTTTACGTGCTCATGCTGATTGGTGGGATTGTTATTGCCGTGGGAGTAGCGCTCCAACTCGTGCAAATTATCGCGAGTGTTATTCAGAAAAGGCGGTTGCATGATCCTACTGGCGATCCATGGGGCGGCCGATCGCTCGAATGGTCTGTTCCTTCGCCGGCGCCATCGTATAACTTTGCGACCATACCTCAGGTTACCAGCAGGGATGCGTACTGGGAAATGAAAGAGCGCGGTATACCAGCCCGCACCTACGAGGATATTCACATGCCTAAGAACACGGCATCGGGCATATATATATCTATCTTTGCTTTCTTCGTAGGGTTCGGACTGGTTTGGCATATCAACTGGCTTGCTATCGTCTCGTTGATCGGAGCCATCGTCTGCGTGATCGTTCGGACGTTCAACGATGACACCGAGTACACGATTACCGCTGCTGAAGTTGAAAAGATGGAGAAAGCTAAGCTAGCGAAAACCCAGGCCCAACACGCCGAGAAGGATACGGGCCCCGACGAAGACATGGGGCTGATCGAGTTCGTGAAATTGGTAATAATATGGGCGTTGAACGTTGTAAGGACTAGGCAATGGCGGAATCGGTAGCAACCAGTGAACTAAAACACGAAGCAGAAGCCAATGATAGGGTGATGTTCGGCTTCTGGGTGTATCTGATGACCGACCTGCTGATGTTCGCGGTGCTGTTCGCGGTATACGCGGTGTTGCACGGCAATACAGTAGGTGGTCCAACGGGCAGCCAGCTTTTTAGCCAGCCACAAGCTTTGGCGGAAACGTTGATCCTGCTTACGAGCAGCTTTACCTGTGGGGTCGGCATGATTGCCGCACGTCGGGGCAACAAAAACCAAGTACTAGCGTGGTTTACCCTTACGCTCTTGCTGGGCGTGGCGTTCTTAAGCCTGGAATTGCTAGAGTTCGGCGAGTTGATTCATGAGGGCTATACGCCGAGTAGCAACGCTTTCTTGTCCTCGTTCTTCGTGCTTGTGGGCACGCACGGGCTACACATTATTTCAGGGCTATTTTGGATGTTTGTAACGCTGCTGTTCGTCGTCATGCGAGGCCTTAACCGACAGTTGGTGCGCAAGCTGGCATTACTGAGTCTATTTTGGCACTTCCTTGATATCGTGTGGATATTTATTTTTACAATTGTATACTTAATGGCGTACGTATGATGAGCGAATTACCAGACAACACCCTAATGCAGCCGAAAGCCGAACGTGGCACCCTAGCATCCTATGTCATCGGATTTATATTGTCCCTTGTTTTTACAGCCATACCGTATTACCTGGTAGTGAATAAAGTTGTTACGGGTAATGTATTGCTAACGGTAATTTTAACCTTTGCCGTGTTGCAGATGGCCGTTCAGATATTCTTTTTCCTCCACCTGGGAAGAGGGCCGAAGCCACTTTACAACGTCGCGTTCTTTGTCTCGACGGTGGGCATTATCTTAGTGGTCGTACTCGGGTCTATATTTATTATGGATCACCTGAACTACAACATGATGGCGCCCAAAGCAACGACGACAAAGCTTGCCCAGGACGAAGGCATATCCCAGGTTGGCGGTGAGAAGACTGGTGCTTGTGCTGATATCGGTGTCAATTACCAGGTTATTATTCGGAACGGGCAGGTGAGCCCCCTGCGTACCGAGGCTCATTTGTGTGATTCGCTGTCATTCATTAACCAGGACAGTGCAGTCCATGAGATCGTCTTCGGTACGTACCCGAAGAGTAGCAATTATGGCGGCGAGACTATGCTGAAGGTTCGTAGTGGCCACCCCAAGACGATAACCCTCAATGAGCTAGGCACGCACTCGTACTATGACCATCTTCACCCTGCGACTGCCGGTTACTTTATAGTAACGAAAAACGTAGGAGCCTATTAGCATGGCAACGTTCAAGGAATATTACTCGCTCACGAAGCCCGGCGTATTGTACGGCAACGCGCTGACGGCTGCAGCCGGGTTTTTGCTGGCGGCGCGCGGGCACATTGATTTTTGGCTTTTCTTGGCGCTTGTCGTAGGCTCGACGATGGTCATCGCATCAGCCTGCGTGCTGAATAATTTCCTTGACCAAGATATCGACAGCAAAATGGCGCGCACCAAAAAGCGCGTGATCGTCGCTGGTAAGGTAAAGGGTCGTGACGCGGTGATCCTTTCTATTTTGCTGGGTGTCGTAGGCCTGGCGATCCTCATTGCGTGGACGAATTGGCTCGTCGTGATTATCGGTATCGTTGGATTCGTTGACTATGTTGTTCTGTACGGCATGCTTTCAAAAAGGCTGTCGATTCACGGGACGCTCGTGGGAAGTATATCCGGTGCGGCGCCGATTTTGGCTGGCTATGTGGCGGTCTCTGGTGCGATCGACCCAGGCGCCATCATTGTATTCGCAGCGATGTTCCTGTGGCAAATGCCCGAATTTTATTCCATCGCCATTTACCGAATGAAGGAATATAGGACAGCCGGCGTGCCGGTTATCTCGGTAGTGAAAGGTGTCGAACATACGCGCTTGCAGATATTTTTCTACACGATCGCCTTCGTTGTTTCTACGCTGTTGTTGACGCCGTATGGCTACGCTGGCGTTAGCTATTTTGTCGTCATGGGGCTGCTGGGTGCTTACTGGCTCTACCTAGCGGTCATAGGATTCAAGGCTAAAGATATTGATGCTTGGGCACGGCGAATGTTCCGTTTTTCGCTGATCGTTTTGCTGGCGTTTTGCGCCATGATTTCCATCGACTGGCTTTTACCGTAAGCAGGTTGCTATGTAGGGGCGCGAACGGTATGATGATAGGGAAACGACCACAATTTACATAGAAAGAGTTGCAATAGTATGAACATCACAATCGTAGGCGGCGGATTCGGCGGAGTAAAAGCAGCCCTTGAACTAGCGAAAGACAAAAAGAACCAAATCACGCTCATCAGTGATAAGCCTGACTTCCAGTACTATCCAGCACTCTACAGTTCTGCGACCGGACATAGCCATCTTGAATCATGGGTGCCGCTAGGAGAGATTTTGGCTGGCAAAAAGAACGTGACGGTTCGTATGGACAAAATTGCCAAAATCGATACGAAAACCAAGAAGCTGACGGCAGAGTCTGGAAATGAATACACGTACCATCGTTGTATTTTGGCACTTGGTTCCGTAACGACGTACTTTAATATAAAGGGCCTCGATACCTACGCGTACGGGATTAAATCGGCCGAAGAAATTAGGGCGCTAAAGCACCACCTATACACCGATATCGCGGTCAACCACACTACCGACAAGCATATCGTGGTAG
>Ga0075368_10000234_pt1 | contig 15607 bp, 14 predicted proteins | sample EndMethybrTD3033_FD_71518 | JGI IMG/M metagenome (GOLD analysis project Ga0075368, IMG submission 71518) | Populus endosphere microbial communities from Tennessee, USA - Endosphere MetaG P. TD hybrid TD303-3 | ecosystem: Host-associated > Plants > Roots > Endosphere | place: USA: Tennessee... | reverse complement strand
GATCCCGCGGCGTCCCGTGGACGACGATGGAGACTCTAGTGCGCGCCGGCGGTCGCCGGGGCCGAGGCGGAGGCGCTCGCCCGGCCGCCGACGCCGAAATGGACCGCCTGGCTCATGTCGAGGATCTGCTCGGCGTGGGCGGCGATGGACTCCATGGTCATGTCGTTGCTGACGAAGCCCTCGTTCTCCATCAGGGCCACCCGCATCACCTGGCCGCCGCCCGCCGCCAGCAGCACGCCGTTGAAGTGGCAGGAGTCGTGGGCCAGGTAGAGGGCCGCCGGCGAGGCCAGCTCGGTGGTGAAGCGGCTCATGTTGTTGGCGAAGGCTTCCTTTGGCTTGTCGTAGACGTGGGCCATCACCTCCGGCGAGGACATCCGCGTGGCGATCCGCGGCGAGAAGCCGTTGACGTGGACGCCGTTCTTCAGGCTCTCGGTGGCCAGCGTCAGGGTGAAGCCCAGCACGCCGCCCTTGGCCCCGCCATAGGCGGTGACCTTGGGGTGCAGGCCGGCGGAGCCTTCGGAGAAGGTGTTCACCAGCCGCCCGCGCGACTTGACCAGCTGCGGCCAGGCGGCCTGGGTCATGTAGACCGTGCCCAGGTAGTGCACCTGCACCAGCCGGCGATAGGCCTCGGCGGTCAGGTCCTCGAACAGGTCCATCTCGCTGATGCCGGCGTTGTTGATCAGGATGTCCACGCCCCCGAAGGTGTCGACAGCCAGCTTCACCGTGGCGGCGCAATCGGCTTCGCTGTCCACCGAGCCGTAGCTGGCGACGGCCTGGCCGCCGGCGGCCTTGATCTCGGCGACCACCTCGTCGGCGGGACCGCTGGAGCCGCCGCTGCCGTCCAGGGCCACGCCCCGGTCGGCGATCACCACCTTGGCGCCCCGGGCCGCCAGGCCGAGCGCATGGGTGCGCCCCATGCCGCGGCCGCCGCCGGTGACGATGGCGACCTTCCCGTCGAATCTCAGCTCACCCATCCTTCGCTCCTCCACACATCGGTCATCGCCGTCCCGTCGGGACGGCGTTCCCACATGGTTTAAGTCATCGACGCGAAGCGGGCGAGCCGAAACGCTGCGGAGGCTCAGGCTCCGCAGCGTCTGGGCGCTTGGATCAGTGGGCGCCCACCGGCTTGGCCGCGTCCGCCGTGGCCTTGGCCTGGCCGCCGATCCCGAAGTGCACGGCGCCGCGCATGTCGAGGATCTGTTCGGCGTGGGCGGCGATCGACTCCAGGGTCATCTCGTCGCTGACGAAGCCCTCGTTCTCCATGATCGCCAGGCGCAGTACCTGGCCGCCGCCGGCCGCCAGGATCACCCCGTTGTAGGCGCAGGACTCATGGGCCAGCCAGACCGCCGCCGGGGAGGCGAGCTCGGGCGTGAGCTTGGCCAGGTGCGGCTCGAACAGCTCCGCCGGGCGGCCGCTGACCGAGGCCATCACGTCGGCGCCCGACATGCGCGTGGTGTTGCGCGGCGAGAAGCCGTTGACGTGGACGCCGCTCTTCAAGCTCTCGGTGGCCAGGGTGAGGGTGAATCCCAGCACCCCGCCCTTGGCCCCGCCATAGGTGACGTTCTTCGGGAAGACGCCGGCCGAGCCCTCCGAGCAGGTGTTGACCAGCCGCCCGCGCGCCTTGACCAGGTGCGGCCAGGCCGCCTGCGTCATATAGACCGTGCCGTAGTAGTGCACCTCCACCATGCGGTGGAAATGCTCCGGGGTGCTGTCCTCGAAGAACTCCGGGTCGCTGATGCCGGCGTTGTTGATCAGGATGTCGAGGCCGCCGAACGTATCGAGCGCCAGCTTCACCGCCGCCTGGCAGTCGGCCTGGCTCGCCACCGAGCCATAGGCCGCGACGGCCTGGCCCCCGGCCGCCTTGATCTCGGCGACCACCTCGTCGGCCGGGCCGGAGGAGGCGCCGCTGCCGTCCACCGCCACGCCCCGGTCGGCGACCACCACCTTTGCGCCCCGCGAGGCCAGGGTCAGCGCATGAACGCGCCCGACGCCTCGGCCTGCGCCCGTCACGATGGCGACCTTGCCGTCGAATCTCAGCTCTTTCATGGCTCCGCTCCCAAATGTGTGCGGACTATCTAATTTCACCCTTGGGGCGCTTTGCCAACAGGCGACAAGTCTGTTATAGCAATTACTATGTAAGCCGTGGCGGCGCTCCTTCGCGCCAGCCGCTGGCCAAGCTGCAAGGGAGTTTCGTCGTGGTTCAAGAGGTCGCCCTGTCCGGCATGCAAGTGCGGGATTCCAACCCCATGTTCGGCGCCGACATCACCGGGCTCGATCTCCAGACGCTGCGCGACCCCGCGGTCTGCAAGGCCCTGCGGGACCTCTTCGAGAAGCGCAGCCTGCTGGTGATCCGCGACATCGACCTGGATCACGACAGCCAGCAGGCCATCTGCGAGATGCTCCGCGGCGAGCGCGACACCGTCGATGTCAACGCGCGCTCCAGCGAGCCGCGCAAGGAGAGCTACATCTCCAACAAGAAGAAGGACTCCGCCGCCCCCTTCGGCCGGCTGCTGTTCCACGCCGACACCATGTGGGCCGACGAGCCCTATGAGGTCCTCTCGCTCTACGGGGTGGACGTCGAGGCCCCTGTCGCCCCGACCATCTTCGTCAGCGGAGTGAACGCCTGGGAGACCCTGCCGGCGGATCTGCGCAAGCAGGTCGAGGGCCGCGACGCCCTGCATGTGGCCGGCGGCGTGGACCGCGAGGGCGATCGCTCCGACGTGCTGGTGGCCAAGGTCGAGCGGCCGCCGTCGACCGTCAAGCCGCTGGCCCTGCGCCACCCGCGGACCGGCAAGACCATCCTCTATGCCTGCGAGCAGATGACCGACAGCCTCGTGGGCCTGCCCCGCGAAGAGAGCGAGGCCCTGCTGCAACGCTGCTTCGCCCACATCTATTCGCCGGCCCAGGCCTGGGAGCATGAGTGGCGGGAAGGCGACTTCGTCGTCTGGGACAACCTGGCGCTCCAGCACGCCCGGCCCAACGTGACCGTCGAGGGCCCGGCGCGGACCCTGCGCAAGGTCGCCACCCCGGTGCCGAACCTCAGCCCCGACCAGCTGCCCAAGTTCAGCATGGCCGTCGCCGCCGACGAATATTGAGACAGAGCAGGCTGCTGCGAGCCTGAATTTCCCGTGTCATCCCGGCCGGAGCGCAGCGGAGAGCCGGGACCCATGAACACCGCCCTGGCCGAGGGCGAGCGGCGCCGCAGCGTCATCTCCGCGCAATCAGGTGTCATGGGTCCCGGTCTTCGCTCCGCGAAACCGGGATGACACGGAATTGTCTTTAGAAGCCGCCGATCGCGGTCTTCAGGCGGTCGAGCTGGGACAGCACCGGATGGGCCGAGCCCGCGTCCGGCTCCACATACATGCGCCGGTCCAGGTGGCGGACGCGCTCGTAGAGGCGCTCGGAGCGGTCGAGCAGGCCCGTGAGGCCGCCCGGCAGACCGTCGATCTCGCCGGTCGCATTGCGGCAGACTTCCTCCGCGGCGAGCCGATAGCGGTCCTCGCAGGCGGACGCCGGCTCCATGTCGCCCTCGCGCACCGCGCGCTGCACCAGCAGCCAGGAGGCCACCTGCATCAGCCGGGTGGTGAGCCGCATGCTCTCCGAGGCGTAGGCCAGGGCCGCGTCGCGCGGGAGGGACTTGGATTCCTGGCGCCCTGACCCGTCGAGATAGGCCGCCGTTTCCTCGACCAGCTCCATACCTTCCTGGAAGGTCCGCTCGAAGAGCTCGGAGCTTGCGAAGTCCTGGATCGCCTCGGCGCGCCAATGCACGGTCGTTGGTTCGGTCATTTCGGTCCCTGGACCCGCGCCGTCGACTTCCTGCCGCGGGACGGTTGATGAATTCTTACCGCGCCGTTGCAACCCCTGTGCCAGATCGGGGCGCCGATCCGGGACGACATGTCTTTTCTAGAGCGCCCTGGGCGAGAACAGGGCGTCCGCGGCCGCCCGGCCGGCACGCTTGCGCTCGACCTGCGCCTGGACCCTGGCGATCTCGGATCGCAGCAGGTCGATCCGCTCCTCGAGCTCGGCCACGGCGTAGAGATCCAGGTCTTCCTTCAGGACCTCCGCCAGCCGCTGGCCGCGGCCGATGCGCACCTCGACGGGTTCATCCATGAGAAAAGCCTCCCTTTCGGCCCCCTCGTAAGCTCGCTATCCAACCGCCGATCCTCGCATTTCGCAAGTTCGCTGGAGCCACACCCATGGGCAAACCCGCCGAAGCCACCATGCAGGCCATCGTCATCGAGGGCGGCAAGGGTCCCGCTCAGGCGCTGAAGGCGGCCCAGATCGCCCGCCCGCAGCCCAAGGCCGGCGAGATCCTGATCGCCGTGCGCGCCGCCGGCGTGAACCGGCCCGACATCGTCCAGCGGCTGGGCGACTATCCCCCGCCGCCCGGGGCGCCCGAGACGCTGGGGCTCGAGGTGGCCGGCGAGGTCGTCGAGGGCGCCGGGCGCTGGAAGGCGGGCGACCAGGTCACCGCCCTGCTCGGCGGCGGGGGCTATGCGCAATATGCCGTGGTCGACGCCCGCCACGCCCTGCCCATTCCTGCCGGGCTGGACCTCATCCAGGCGGCCGCCCTGCCGGAGACCGTCTTCACCGTCTACGCCAACGTGTTCGAGCACGGGGCGCTCAAGGCCGGCGAGACCCTGCTGGTCCACGGCGCCACATCCGGCATCGGCGTCACCGCCATCCAGATGGCCAAGGCCGCCGGCGCCAAGGTCATCGCCACCGGCCGGGGCGCGGACAAGGCCAGGGCGGCGCTGGCCCTGGGCGCCGACATCGCGGTGGACACCAACAGCGAAGACTTCGGCGAGGCCGCCAAGCGGGCCGGCGGCGTCGATGTGGTGCTCGACATGGTCGGCGGCGACTATTTCAAGACCGAGCTTTCGGCCTTGAAGACCGGCGGCCGCATCGTCTTCATCGCCAGCCTGGGCGGCGGTGAGGTGAGCCTGCCGATCTTCCGCCTGATGGCCAAGCGCGCCGTGGTCACCGGCTCGACCCTTCGCCCGCGCGACGCCGACGAGAAGGCCCGCCTCGCCGCCGAGGTCGAGCGCGTGGTCTGGCCCTGGATCGCGGCCGGCAAGGTCAGGCCGATGGTGGACAAGACCTTCCCCCTGGCGAACGCCGCCCAGGCCCACGCCTACCTCGAAGGCGGAAGCCATGTGGGCAAGGTGGTGCTGACGGTCGGGTGACGAGCGCCTCTCCCCCCGCGCAGCGGAGAGGGAGAGGGTAGGGAGAGGGCGGCGCAAGAGGTTCAACCCCCGCCGCCATTCCGCCATTGACCCGCTATCTGCTGGAGCGGCGCGGCCGAGCCGCCCTCTCCCTGCCCTCTCCCTCTCTCGCTGCGCTCGGGGGAGAGGAAGGCGCTCACGCCTCGGCGAAGGGATAGGGCGAGATGGACTTGGTGAAGTCGTCCACCGTGAGCGTGCGGCTGATCGGCTCGGCGGCGCGCTGGGGGCAGGCCGGGCGCTCGCAGATCCGGCAGGCCGCGCCGATGGCGGTGGCGCGCGGGTCGGCCAGGTCCAGGCCCCGGGCGTAGACCAGCCGCTCGGCGTGCTTGAGCTCGCAGCCCATGCCGATGGAAAGCTCGGCGTCCTCCCCGTCGGCGTAGCTGGAGGCCAGCCTGGTCACCGTCCGCGAGAAGGTGAAGTAGCGCTGCCCGTCCGGCGTCTCGACGATCTGGGTGACCACCCGGCCGGGCGTTCTGAAGGCCGAGTGGATGTTCCAGCGCGGGCAGGCGCCGCCGAACCGCGAGAAGGGGAAGGTCGAGCCGGCGAACCGCTTGGAGATGTTGCCCGCCGAATCCACCCGCATCATGAAGAAGGGCACGCCCCGCGCGCCCGGGCGCGCCAGCGTCGTCAGCCTGTGGCAGGCCTGCTCGAAGGAGACCCCGAAGCGGTTGCTCAGCAGGTCCAGGTCGTAGGCGGTCCGCTCGGCGGCTTCGTAGAAGGCCTGGTAGGGCATCAGGATCGCCGCGGCCAGGTAGTTGGCGAGGCTCACCTTCAGCAGGTTGCGGGTCGGCCGGTCCGGCGGCGCGGCGCGGTCGATCAGCCGCTCCAAAAGGTCCCTGTGCTCCAGCAGGGCGAGCTGATAGGCGAGCGCGAAGGCGCGGCCCTCAGCCGACAGCGCTTCGGACAGCAGCAGGCGGCGGCGGTGGTGGTCGAAGCGGCGGACGCTCTCGGGCAGCACCTCGATCGGCACCACCCGCACCTGGATGCCATGGGTCTTGGCCAGCCGCTCGCGGGCCGCCCAGGCGAATTCCTGCGGCTCCGCGCCCAGGGCGCCCGAAACGCCGTCGGCGGCGTCCTCCAGCTCGCCGAAATGGTTCTTCTGGGCCTGGATGAAGTCGCGAACCCAGTCCGAGGGCTGGGCCACGGACGCGGGCCCCGCCCCCTCCTCCGGCCGCGCGGCGCCGCCCAGTTCGGACAATCGCCGCTGATCGAGGTAGGCGCGATAGAGCCGGACCACCGCCTCGGCCACCGCCGGGGTGTTCTCCGCCACCTCGGCGATCTCGTGACGTCCAAGGCCCAGGTCGCGGAAGATGTGGTCGCTGAAGACCTCGGAGAGGCCCGTGGCGCCGGCCGACTCCGGGTCGGCCGCGAGGCTCTTGAGATCCAGGTCGTAGGCCTCGGCCAGGCGCAGCAGCACCTGGGCGGTGACCGGCCGCTGGTTGCGCTCGAGAAGGTTGAGGTAGCTGGGCGAGACGCCCAGGTCCTCGGCCATGCGGGTCTGGGTCAGCCCCAGCTCGCGACGCAGGCGCTTGAAGCGCGCGCCCAGGAACAGCTTCCGCTCGGCGTTGGGGGCAGCCATGTTGTGTGTTTTGTCACAGATTTACATCTATGACAATGTCGGGCCGTGACAAGTTAGCCTTTTGGTTCGGGTTCGGAGGGTTCTCTCCGAGGGGTTCTGCGCGTTAGAGCCGCATCAACGCTTGTCAAAGAGGCAAGCCCCCCGAGGCGCGGAAGAGTCAAATGTACCAAGACCACATCATTGAGATGGAACAGCTCATCAAGAGCCGGCAGGGTCCCTGGGATGCGATCCAGCCGGAAGCGGTGGCGCGCATGCGCCTGCAGAACCGCTTCAAGACCGGTCTCGAGATCGCCCGCTACACCGCCGACATCATGCGTCGCGACATGGCGGCCTACGACAAGGACTCTTCGCAGTACACCCAGTCGCTCGGCTGCTGGCACGGCTTCATCGGCCAGCAGAAGATGATCTCCATCAAGAAGCACTTCAAGACGACCGACCGGAAGTACCTCTACCTCTCCGGCTGGATGATCGCGGCCCTGCGCTCCGAGTTCGGCCCCCTGCCCGACCAGTCGATGCACGAGAAGACCTCGGTGCCGGCGCTGATCGAAGAGCTCTACACCTTCCTGCGCCAGGCGGACGCCCGTGAGATGGGCGGCCTGTTCCGCGAGCTGGACGCCGCGCGCAAGGCCGGCGACGCCGCCCGCGAGGAGCAGCTCATCGAGGAGATCGACAACTTCCAGACCCACGTCGTGCCGATCATCGCCGACATCGACGCGGGCTTCGGCAACGCCGAGGCCACCTACCTGCTGGCCAAGAAGATGATCGAGGCCGGCGCCTGCGCCCTACAGATCGAGAACCAGGTCTCCGACGAGAAGCAGTGCGGCCACCAGGACGGCAAGGTCACCGTCCCGCACGAGGACTTCCACCAGAAGATCCGCGCCATCCGCTACGCCTTCCTCGAGCTTGGCGTCGACAACGGCATCATCGTCGCGCGCACCGACAGCCTGGGCGCGGGCCTGACCAAGCAGATCGCCGTCTCCCACAAGGCGGGCGACCTGGGCGACCAGTACAACAGCTTCCTCGACTGCGAGGAGATCGTCCCGTCCGAGCTGAAGAACGGCGATGTGATCCTCAACCGAAACGGCAAGCTGCTGCGTCCCAAGCGCCTGCCCTCCAACCTCTTCCAGTTCCGCTCGGGCACCGGCGCGGACCGCTGCGTCCTCGATTGCGTGGCCGCCCTGGAAGCGGGCGCCGACCTGCTCTGGATCGAGACCGAGAAGCCGCACATCGAGCAGATCGCCTCGATGATGGACCGCGTCCGCGAGGTCTATCCGCAGGCCAAGCTGGTCTACAACAACTCGCCTTCGTTCAACTGGACGCTGAATTTCCGCCAGCAGGTGTTCGACGCCTGGGAAAAGGCCGGCAAGGACGTCTCCAAGTACGACCGCGCCAAGCTGATGAGCGTGGACTACGACGCCACCGACCTCGCCCGCGAGGCGGACGATCGCATCCGCACCTTCCAGGCTGACGCCGCCAAGCGCGCGGGCATCTTCCACCACCTGATCACCCTGCCGACCTACCACACGGCGGCGCTGAGCACCGACAACCTGGCCAAGGAATACTTCGGCAGCCAGGGCATGCTGGGCTACGTCGCCGGCGTGCAGCGCCAGGAGATCCGCCAGGGCATCGCCTGCGTGAAGCACCAGAACATGTCGGGCTCGGACCTGGGCGACGACCACAAGGAATACTTCGCCGGCGAGGCCGCGCTGAAGGCCGGCGGCGCCCACAACACGATGAACCAGTTCGCGTGACCAACCGCGCCCGCCCCTCGAAGGACGCCCATCCTGCCTAGCTGAAGCAGGCCGACGGCGCCTCTCTGAGGGGAAGGGCGCGCCGCACCACTGACACGGCGCCTGGGCCCCACGCCCAGGCGCCGAATTCTTTTTCCGCGCGCCCTTTTCTTGGGGAAGGCGCGTGACTCGCGCGGCGGTTTCTGCACAACGGCCGCGTGCTTGATTTGGGGAACGTCGGATGACGCAGATGATCGACAAGGCCGGGCTGAAGGTCGCCGGCGCGCTGGTGCGTTTCGTCGAGGAGCGCGCCCTGCCCGGCACGGGCCTGAGCGCCCAGGCCTTCTGGACGGGCCTGGCGGACATCTACGCCCGCTTCGCCCCGGAGAACGCCGCCCTCCTGGCCAAGCGCGACGCCCTGCAGGCGCAGATCGACGACTGGTGCGAGGCCCGCAAGGGCCAGCCCATCGACCAGGCCGAATACCAGGCCTTCCTGACCTCCATCGGCTACCTGGTCCCCGAGCCCGCGCCCTTCCAGATCGGGCCGGCCAATGTCGACGAGGAAGTGGCGCGGATGGCCGGGCCGCAGCTCGTGGTGCCGGTGCTCAACGCCCGCTTCGTGCTGAACGCCGCCAACGCCCGCTGGGGCAGCCTCTATGACGCCCTCTACGGCACCGACGCCCTGCCGGGCGAGGCCGCGGGGCCAGGCTACGATCCGGCCCGCGGCGCCCAGGTCATCGCCTGGGCCAAGGCCTTCCTCGACGAGGCCGCGCCGCTTTCGAGCGGCAAGTGGGCCGACTTCCGCGGCGGCGAGCCGAAGCTTGCGGACCCCGCCCAGCTGGTCGGCCGGCGCGGCGACAACCTCCTGCTGCGCCACAACGGCCTGCACATCGAGATCGTCGTCGACCGCGGTCACCCCGTGGGCAAGGACGACCCGGCCGGCATCGCCGACGTGGTGCTGGAATCGGCGCTGACCACCATCATCGACTTCGAGGACTCGATCGCCGCCGTCGACGCGCAGGACAAGGTCGAGGCCTACGCCAATTGGCTGGGCCTGATGCGGGGCGACCTGGAGGCCAGCTTCGAGAAGGGCGGCAAGACCCGCACCCGCGCGCTGGAGCCCGACCGCACCTTCACCGACCTGGACGGCGGCGGCTTCACCCTGCCCGGCCGCTCCCTGCTGTTCGTGCGCAACGTCGGCCACCTGATGACCACGCCGGCCGTGCGGCTGGCCAACGGCGCCGAGGCGCCCGAGGGCATCCTCGATGGGGTTCTCACCAGCCTGATCGGCCTGCACGACCTCAAGGGGCAGGGCCGCTTCCGCAACAGCCGGGCGGGCTCGATCTACATCGTCAAGCCGAAGATGCACGGCCCCGAGGAGGTCGCCTTCTCCAACCGCCTGTTCGACGCGGTGGAGGACCTGCTGGGCCTCTCGCGCCACACCATCAAGATCGGCGTCATGGACGAGGAGCGCCGCACCTCGGCCAACCTCGCCGCCTGCATCGCGGCGGTGAAGGACCGGGTGATCTTCATCAACACCGGCTTCCTCGACCGCACGGGCGATGAGATCCACACCTCGATGCGGGCCGGCCCGATGATCCGCAAGGGCGAGATCAAGACCGCCGACTGGATACAGGCCTACGAGGACCGCAACGTGCAGATCGGCCTGGCCTGCGGTTTCTCGGGCAAGGCGCAGATCGGCAAGGGCATGTGGGCCGCCCCAGACAAGATGGCCGACATGCTGGCCCAGAAGGTCGCCCACCCCAGGTCCGGCGCCAACACCGCCTGGGTGCCCTCGCCCACGGCCGCCACCCTGCACGCCACCCACTACCACCGGCTCGACGTCTTCGCCCGCCAGGCCGAGCGCGCGGCCGAGCCGGTCGCCCCGCTCGCCAAGCTGCTCACCGTGCCCCTGGCCCTGGGCCGCACCTTTGGACCCGAGGAAGTGCGCGAGGAGCTCGACAACAACGCCCAGGGGATTCTCGGCTACGTCGTGCGCTGGGTGGACCAGGGGGTCGGCTGCTCGAAGGTGCCGGACATCTTCGACGTCGGCCTGATGGAGGATCGCGCCACGCTGCGGATCTCCTCCCAGCACATGGCCAACTGGCTGCTGCACGGAATCGCCACCCGCGCCCAGGTGGACGCCGCGCTGGAGCGGATGGCCGCCAAGGTGGACGAGCAGAACGCGGACGACCCGGCCTACCGGCCCATGTCCACCCGCGCCAACGAGAACCTGGCCTTCCAGGCGGCCCGCGCCCTGGTCTTCGAAGGGGTCGCCCAGCCCAACGGCTACACCGAGCCGCTGCTGCACGCCTACCGGGCGAAGGTGAAGGCCGCCGCTACTTCCTGACCCAGCCCCCGCTGGCCGGCTTGTAGAACTGGCCGGGCTTGAGCCTGGGCTGGACGGCGTTGATGTAGGCCGAGGCGCCGGCCGCCTCGGGCGTCGCGCCCGAGCGGGCCGCGGCCTCGCGGTAGACCGCCGCGCGGCCGGCGTTGATCTCCGCCACCGCGGACTTGAGCGCCGGATCGGCGACGGGGACGACAAAGCCCAGGAAGCCGTCGGCCTGCTCGCCGACGAGTCCGGCCGCCTTGCCGGCGTCGACGGCGGCCTTGGCCTCTGCGGTCTGGGCCATGACGGCCGCGGGAACGCCCAGCGCCATCAGGGTGGCGGCGGCCAGGCTCAGCATGGAATGGTTCGACATGGGTCCCGCCTCAGAACAGGTTGGGGTTCTTCTGGATCAGGTCTTTGACTTCCTGGTCCAGACGCAGCCGGACGTCGGCGTCCAGCTTGGCGTAGATGGTGATCGGCTTGACGTCGATGTGCAGGGTGGGGGCGCAGGCGCCGGCCAGGCTCAGGGCCGCCGCGGCCCCCATCAGGCCAAGGGTTCGATTTCGGCCGCTCATGCGCTCGTCTCCATCGCTCTGGCTCTCCTTATCGCACAGTCAGGGCTGAACCTGGGCTGAACCGTGCAGGCGCCGGTATTCGGCGTAGTCGGCCAGCAGGTCGTCAAGGTTCAGGGTGGTGTCCAGGGTCAGGTCGACGCCCGTCCCCGAGGGCAGCGGCAGCTTGCGGCCCAGGAACTTGCGCCCGATCAGGTCGGCGATCGAGAGCCTTATCTCCTGGTGCTGCGGCGGGTCGTGCTTGCCGACGATGTGGAACAGCACGCCCAGCCGCCCGTCGGGCCGGCTCTGGACGCTGGCGTCGAGCTGGGAGAAGGCCAGGTTCTCCATCGCCTGGTAGGCGAAGTCGGTGAAGGTGTCGGTCCCCGCCTCGGGCGAGGCCGGCGCGCCGGGCGCGGCCACCGCGCCGCTGGCCGCCACCCCGGTGAGCGCCGTGCGCTGGATCGACAGCCGCCCAGGCTCCACCGCGTGCAGCTCGCCGCCGGTGATCCGCACCCTGGCCCCTTGCGCCTCGAACGGGATCTGGCCGCTGACCCTGGCCTTCAGGTCGACGCGGGAGGCGAAGGGCGAGGCCTCGACAAGGTCGTGCAGCTCCACGCCCTCCAGCCGCACCAGGCCGCGGATCGGCGCGCCCGGGGCAAGCGGCAGGGCCAGCGCCTCCACCCGCACCCGGCCCCCGCCAAAGGCCGCCTCGCCGCCGGCGATGGTCAGCGCCCTGGCGTCCAGGCCGAACGCCAGGCTGGCGTCCTGCACCGCGCCCAGCGGGGTCGTGATCCGCGCCACGCGCAGGCTCTGGCCGGGCGCCGCGACCAAGGGCGCGAGGCTGGCGAAGACGATCCGTCCCGAGAGTCCGCTGATCGCCCCCGCCGGGCTCTGGAAGTCGAGGCGGGGGACCTCCAGCACGCCCGAGCTCGTCGAGCCCTTCGGCGTCCAGTCGAAGCGGCCGGTGAAGCTGGCCTCGCCCTGGGCGGGCGAGCCGATGGCGGCGGCCAGGGGCGATAGCGCCGCCGGCTGCAGGGCGTCGGCTGCGAACACCAGCCGCCCGGTGGCGATCTCCACCCCGCCCCGGCCGCTGGCCATGGCGTGGCTCAACGTCAGGCCCGCGAGAGGCCGGCCCGCCGGATCGCTGACCGCCAGGTCCCCCCGCAGGACGCCGCCCGTCAGCCGCGCGCCGCCCGCCAGGCGGACCGGATTGAAGCGCGGCGATGGCGCCAGGTCCCGGGCCTGGGCGCCCGCCAGGCGAAGGTCGGCCGACAAACGCATCCCCTCGCCCGCCAGGTCGATCGCCCCATCGGCGCCCGTCAGCCTCGCCTGCAGCAGCTCCAGGTCGGCGGAGGCCTCCGCCACGCGCCCGGCGAGCCGCCAGCCCTGGCCCACCGCCAGCAGCGGCCGCCCCGCGGGACAGAGCTGTCCGGCCAGGCGGCGCAGGTCCTGCGGGCCAAGCTCCAGCCGGTCGATGTCGAAACGCGCGCAGCGATCGCCCGCGAAGCTCGCGCCGGCGCCATCCAGGCGCAGCACCCCCGCCGCGTCGAAGACGCCCGAGCGCACCGGCCCCACGGACAGGGTGGCGCGCACCCGGCCGTGGGCCGAGGCGCCGCCGGCGACGAGGCTCAACCGGTCGATGTCGGCCACCATCGGCGGCAGACCGCCGCCGGCGCTCGTCACCCGCCAGCCGCCGCCCTGATGGGCGATCGTCACCGCCCCGCCGCTGTCCGGCGAAAGCATGACCGGGCGAGGAAGGCTCAGGGCCAGGTCCGCGCCGGCCAGGCGCACGCCCACCGCCGGGGCGGCGAAGCGGAAGCCGGCGGCCGCGCGCCGGAGGACCGCCAGGCTGTCAGGGGCCCCCGCGCCGGTCGCGGCGGCGCCCTCGCCCCGCCAGGCGCCCTTGCCCAGGGCGCTGGTCTGCAGCTGCGCCGAAAAGCCACTCGCACCCAGGCGCAGCGGCCCGCGCGCGCCGCCCGTCACCGAACGCAGCGAAAGGCCGCCCCGGACGTACCGGTCGACCATGGCGCTGGCGCTCGCCTGGGCCTGCAGGCCGCCCTTTCGGCTCCAGGTAAGCCTGTCGGCGGCGAAGGCGCCTCGCAGGCCCTGCGCCTGCCCGCCGCCGGCCTCGGCGGTGTTGGACCGCACGTCCGCCACCAGCCGTCCCGCCAGCGTCGGGTCCGCCCCGGCCGCCTGGCCGGTGAAGCCGGCGGAGACCTGGACGCTGCGCAGCGCCTGGCCCTTCGACGAAAGGCTGGCGGCGGTGAGCTCGGCGTGGGCCACCACGGGACCGGCCAGGCCATGCGTTCCGTCCGGATAGGGCATGGTCGCCGCCAGGCGCAGGCGCCCGTTCTCCAGCGCAACGCCCTGCCCCGCGGCGTGCGCCACCGGCGCGTCGGCGGAAAGCTCCAGGCCCCCCGGTCCCGAGCGCGCCGAAAGGCGCGCCGCGCCGATCTGGGCCTCATAGCCCTGGAGGGCGAGCCTGGTCGGCCGCGAGACCGCCTGCAGGCGGGCCAGGCGCCCCTGCGCCATCTCCGCGTCGCCCGAGAGGTCCAGCGCCCCGGCGTCGGTCGCCAGCATCAGCCGCCCGCCGCGCACCACGATCCGCGGCGAGGCGGCGCTTGGCGAGGCCGGGCGGCGGCGAAGCTCGGCCACCAGCGGATCGAGCGCGCCCACGCTCAGGCGGCCCGCGTGCAGCCGCGCCCTGAGGGTGGCGCCGGAGACGGTGACGGTGCGCACCTCCAGCGCCGGACCGCGCCAGCCGTAGGCCAGTTCCAGGCGCTCGATCGTCAGGTCGGGCCTGGCCGGATCGCCGAAGCGGACACGCCCGGCGATGGCGGTCGGGCCGATGTCGAGCACCGTGACCTCGCCCGGGGCGCCATGATCGCGCAGCCAGGCGCTGAGCGCCGCCTCGGCGAGCGGCCGGCGCGCGAGGTAGAGCGCCCCCAGCCCCACGGCCATGACCACCCCCGCCACGACGAGCGCCGGCGCAGGTCGAACGGCGGATCTGGGTGGCGTGGCAGTCACGTCGAAGGCGCCGGTCTATCCATTTTTTTCTAGATCATCGGTTGGATGCGCGGCGAGCCGCCGTCTACATCCCGCAGGGTGGCAGCCTATTGCAGCCGCGCCGGAAAGGAAGCCCGATGCCTGTGGAGATCCGCGCGCTGGAGACGGTCTACAAGGGCTATGTCACCCTGATGAAGGCCACCCTGGACGCTGGGGATGGCGACTCGTTCGTCCGCGAGATCGAGCACCACGGCCACGCCTGCGCCGTCCTGCCCTACGATCCGGCCCGGCGCTGCGCCCTCTTGGTCAGCCTGCCCCGCGCCCCGGCGATCTGGGCCGGCGGGCCTGGCGAGCTGCTCGAAGCCATAGCCGGCATGCTCGACGGCGATGAGCCTGAGGTCTGCGCCCGCAAGGAGGCGATGGAGGAGGCGGGCGTCCGCCTCACCGAGCTGGAGCCCGTGGGCGCGGCCTACGCCACCCCCGGCGTCTCCACCGAGCGCCTGCACCTGTTCCTCGCCCCCTATGGCGCCGCCGACCGGACCGGCCAGGGCGGCGGGATCGCCGAGGAGCACGAGCTGATCACCCCCGTCGAGATGCCGCTCGCCGAGCTCTGGGCCCGATTTGAAGGCGGCAAGATCGAGGACCTCAAGACCCTGACCCTGCTGCTGGCGCTGCGCGTGCGCCATCCCGCCCTGTTCGCGGCGGCCCCGTGAGCGACCCGCGCCGCTTCTACACGGGCTGGCTGCTGGACCCGGCGGACCGCCAGGCCCTGCTGGCGCGCTTCCCGCCCCGCTACGAGGTGGTGGTGGCCCATCACGTCACCCAGAAGTTCGGCGACCGCGCCGCCGTCCCGCCCAGCGAGACCGCCGGCGAGGTGGTGGGCGTCGCCGACGACGGCAGGGGCGTGCAGGCCCTGGTGGTGCGGATCGGCGGGACCACCGACCGCCCGGACGGCTCGACCTATCACATCACCTGGTCGCTGGCGGCGGGCCGCGAGGCCAGGGAGAGCAACGGCGTGATCTCCCGTCGCGGCTTCACCTGGCTGCCCGCCCCGATCCCCATTCGGCTCGATCCAAAGCCATTTGGCGCCTGACGATGCGGCGCCCTGGCAGCAGTCCAGCTTGGTGAGTGATAAGATGCTGTTATTACGGAACTTTCCTGCGAATCACGCATAGTCTTGGGAG
>Ga0075368_10000233_pt1 | contig 15683 bp, 13 predicted proteins | sample EndMethybrTD3033_FD_71518 | JGI IMG/M metagenome (GOLD analysis project Ga0075368, IMG submission 71518) | Populus endosphere microbial communities from Tennessee, USA - Endosphere MetaG P. TD hybrid TD303-3 | ecosystem: Host-associated > Plants > Roots > Endosphere | place: USA: Tennessee... | reverse complement strand
GTAGCCGATGTCGGACCAGCCGCGGGACTGGGTGTGGTACGCGTAGATCGACCGGAGGATCGCCGGCACGTCCTTGCGCTTGTAGTCGTTGGCGTTGACCGTGTGGTGCACGAAGCCGCCATGCACCTCGAAGTACGACGGCGTGCCGTCGCGCATCGACTCGTCGGCGCCCCACTGGGCCCGCGAGTAGATCATCGGCTTGGGCGTGACCACGGTCAGCGGCCCGGGGGTGGCGGCCTTGGCCGCGGCGGCGCTCAGCGTGAGTGCGCCGTCGCTCGTCTCCTCGGTCGCCTCGAGGCCCTCGGTGCTCTCGATCGGGGCACCGGTCGAGGTCACGTCGGACGCCGGCAGCTTCGAGGTGTCGATCGCCGGCGCCTCCTCGGCGGTCTCCTCGGCCTGCCCCGGGTCGACGACCGCGAGGTTGAGGTCGTCGGGCAGCGCCGCGTCGTCCGTCATCTCGACGCGGACCTGCACGTTGTCGACGTCGCCGACCACGACGGGCTCGGTGCCGGGGCGGGACTTCTTGGCCTCCTCGCTGTCCGGGTCGGGGCCGTGGTCGTCGTGGTACGTCACGTCGGCCCAGTCGGACCACGCACCGTCCAGCTGGGTCCGGACCTGGACGGCGATCTGGTCCTCGGCGACGAACTCGCCGGACTCCCAGGTGACGCCGACCGTGCCGAAGCCGGTCACGTCCGTGGGCTCGCTGACGACCTCGGTCGCCGTCTTCTTCTCGGTCCTCGGCTCGACGGCCTGCTCGGACTGCTCGGACTGCTCGGCCGCTCCCGCGTCGGGCTGCGCCGGGGCGACCTGCTTGGGCGTCAGTGCGACCTCGTGGACGACCGGGTCGACCGGTGCCGTCGGCACCTCGGACTCGCGGGTCGTCTCCTCGGCGTACTGCTCGAGCTGGTCCCCTCCGCCGTCGGCACGGTCCATCGGCCGGCCGTCGGGGGCGGCGTACGGCGTGCTCGGCGCGAGCGGCTGCCGGGGGACGACCGGGCCGGCGGGTGCCTCGCCCACGACGTCGAGGGACACGACGCCACTGGCGGGGACCAGGGCCACGACGACGACGCCCAGGGCCAGCAACCGCTGGCAGAGGGCGATGTACAGACGACGCGTGGGACGCATGGGAAGTGCTCCGAAACTGTGTGGGGGAAGGTCACACGAGAAGCAACTGTCACACCAGTCACACGCCTCCGCCAGGTTTCGTGAGTAACTACAAAGTTGTAATTTCCAGTCGCCACGCCGTTGGACTAGACATGTTCTGGTGAGAGCCCTCCTGCGCCGCCTCGGGTACGACGTCCAGCGACTCGAGCCGGGAGCCCTGCTCGTGCAGCGGGCCGGGCACGGGCTGAGCGCCACCCGGGTCGGTCAACCGGAGCTGAGGACCCACGTGCTCACGCACCGTCGCGCCGCCCGCCGGCGGGCCAACCGCTACCAGAACGCGATGGGCGCCCATCTCGCCCACGAGCACCTGCGCTGGGTGTTCCGGCGGCTGTCGATCGACTGCGTGCTCGACGTCGGCGCCAACGAGGGACAGTTCGCGCTCGCGCTGCGCCGCTCCGGCTACCGCGGCCGGATCGTGTCGTTCGAGCCCGTGTCCTCCGTCTTCGCCGCCCTGTCCGAGCACGCCGCCGAGGACGCCGACTGGCAGGTGCACCGGACGGCCGTCGGCGCCGAGGACGGCACCGCCGACATCAACGTCCGCCCCGGCACGATGTCCTCCCTGCTCCCCTCCAGCGACTTCGGCCGCTCCTGGTCACCGCGCCTCCAGGAGGCCACGGTCGAGACGGTGCCCGTCCGCCGTCTCGACGGTCTGCTGGACTCCGCGCTCGCCGGCCTGTCGTCGCCACGCGTCTTCCTCAAGCTCGACACCCAGGGCTTCGACCTGGCCGCCTTCACCGGCCTCGGCTCACGGGTCGCCGACATCCTCGCGCTCCAGTCCGAGCTCAGCTGCCTCCCCATCTATGACGGCATGCCGACGATGACCGAGCAGCTCGCGGCGTACGAGGCCGCCGGCTTCGGCCTGTCGGCGATGTTCCCCGTCAGCCGCGACGAGGAGTCGATGCGGGCGATCGAGTTCGACGCGGTGATGGTCCGGTAGTGCGATCACCCGCCCGCTCGGGCCGTTGACGCGGCCATACGCGAACCGAACGGATGACGTAAGTCCGTCGAGACGACGAGTGCTGAGCGTGGAGCGCGGTCGCCCCACTGACTTCGGTCATCCGTTCGGTACGACAATCAGGACGTGGCCGCCGAGAGGACCGTCTCGTTCCGGCTCTGGCCGCCCGTCGCGATCGGCCTCCCGCTCGTGGTCGGCTGGCTGGCCACGACCATCTGGGACGACCCGGTCGACCTCGGCGAGTGGCGCACCGCGGTCGGCTGGGCGCTGCTGCTGTTCTTCGCCATCTGGAACGGCTGGTCGCTGTGGCTGTTCGGCCACCACCAGACCGGGCTGCTGCCGGGCCAGGCGACGACCACGATCATCGAGCGGGGCCCGTACCGGCTGTCCCGCAACCCGCTGTACGTCGGCCTGCTCGCGCTCTATCTCGGCATCGCGCTGCTGGCCCCCACGTTCTGGGCACTGGTGCTGTTCCCGGCCGCGGTCCTGCTCGTCCTGTGGGGCGCGATCCTGCCGGAGGAGCGCTACCTGCACGAGCACTTCGGTGCGCCGTACGACGCCTACGAGCGCCGGGTGCGTCGCTGGCTGTGAGCGTCAGGCCTGCCGCGAGTCGAAGATGCCCCACTCGATCCCGAGGCCGTCGATCCAGGCGAGCTCGCGCTCCGAGGGGGCTCCGGCCATCACCTCGATGACGCCGTCCTCGTGGCGGCCGATGGTGACGATGGCGGCCTGGCGGTGGCGCAGCTCCTGAGCGCCCATCCAGCGCCACTTGCCGGCGGGCATCGGGTACGAGAACGCCTCGAGCCGGGTCAGGTAATTGTGGTCGGCGAGCTGGCCGCAGCGGGCCGCCGGCATCTGCAGCAGGGCCTCGGCGGCGGCGTGGTGGAGCCAGAACTGCTCGTCGTCCTCGTCGGTCGGCATCCAGCCGACGTTGCGGACGTTCTCGCGCTCGACGTAGCGGCCGTCGGAGGCGCGGCCCCACAGCCAGGTGCCCTGGTTCTCGCACACGAGCACCTGGACGTCCCCGTCGAACCAGTCGTCGACGACGAGCTCGTTCTGCTGCAGGAGCGGGCCGACCAGCTCGGCCGGCGAGCCGGACCGTGGCTGCTGCCCGAACCACAGCTCCACGAGGTCGTGGAACGTCTCTTCCATCCCGAGATCCCCCAGATCCAGCGGGCGGCGTCCGACTAGATGTCGGCGCCCAGCTCCTCGTCGGTGGGCCGGTCGTCCGGACCCTCGTCGTACTTGACGTACCTGATGCCCTCGTCGACGTCGCCGTCGAAGCCGAGCTTGCCGTCCTCGAGGACCAGGACCCGGTCGCACATGCGCCGCACGGACCCGGCCGAGTGCGAGACGTAGAAGAGGGTGCGGCCGCTCTTGCGGACCTCCTCCATCTTCTCGATGCACTTCTCCTTGAACGGCTTGTCACCGACGGCGAGCACCTCGTCGGCGAGGAAGATGTCCGAGTCGATGTGGATGGCGACCGAGAAGCCGAGCCGCGCGTACTGGCCGGACGAGTAGTTGCCGACCGGGGTGTCGAGGCGCTTGCCGAACCCCGAGAACTCGACGATCTCGTCGAAGTTGCGGGCGGTCCACTGCTCGGTCATGCCCATCACGGCAGCGTTGAGGTAGACGTTCTCGCGCCCGGTCAGCTGCGGGTGGAAGCCGGCTCCGGTCGCGATCAGGCCGGCGATCCGGCCGCGGGTCAGGATCGTGCCGCTGTCCGGGGGCATGACCCCCTGGATGAGCTTGAGCAGCGTGCTCTTGCCGGAGCCGTTGAGCCCCATCAGGCCCACGGACTCGCCCTGCTTCACCGTGAAGGACACGTCGTCGACGGCCTGGAAGGTGTCGCTGATGTCGTGGCCGCGCACGAGCGCGACGGCGACCTGCTTGGCGGTGCGGTGGTAGCGCAGCGTGAACGACTTCGTGACCGAGTCGACCACGATCGAGGTGTCGGAGGAGTACTGGCCGTCGTCGGTCATGTCAGCCGGTCCGGGATGCGGTCGTCGAGCTTGTTGAAGAGCAGCTGCGCGAGGACGAGGAGCACCAGCGAGACGCCGAGCCCGATCAGGCCAAGCTCCAGCAGGTTGCCGGGCAGCCGCTCCTGCTCGGCCAGCTTCGCGTCGCTGATGGTCGGGATCCAGAACGCCTGCTGGAACAGCATCACGGCGTCCGCGATCGGGTTCAGGACGTAGTAGTCGGCGAACCGGCCGAACCGCTCGTCGACCATCGAGTAGGAGTAGATCATCGGCACCGAGAAGCGGATCAGGTTCGTCATGATGCCGACGGCACTGCCGATGTCACGGAAGAACACGTTGGCGGCGCTGCACACCAGCGCGCAGGCGGTGCCGAGGACACCCATCAGCAGCATCGCGATCAGGAACGCCGCGAAGCCGGAGAGCGTCGGCGACCAGCCGTAGAACAGGGCCGCGATCACGATGATCACCAGCTGCGGGAAGACGTGGTAGAGCGAGACCAGCATCGAGGCCACGGGGAACATCTCGCGCGGCATCGCGAGCTTCCGCACGAGCGACTTGTTGCGGATGATCGAGCGGGTGCCGGCGTTCAGCGTCTCGGTGAAGTAGTGGCTGATGATCAGCGCCGAGAAGATGTGGATCGCGAAGTTCGGGATGCTGTCGTGCAGGCTGAAGATCGTGCCCATGATGAAGAAGTAGATGCAGAACTGCGAGAGCGGGTTGACGTAGCTCCACGCCAGGCCGAGCACCGAGCCCTGGTAGCGCGCGCTGATCTCGCGCCGCACCAGCAGGCGAAGCAGGTAGCGGCGCTTGAAGACGCCGACCAGCCCCTGGTCCGCCGACGGCGGTGCCAGCGGTGCGTCGACCACGCGCGACGGCGTGGCCCCGGTCCCGTCGAGGGGCAGCGTGTCAGCCATCGGTCTCCGACTGCTGCATCCACGGCGCCAGGGTCTTCTCCCAGGCCTCCGGAGAGGTGATGTCCTTGAGCGCGGCGCGGTACTGCGCAGCCAGCTCCGGCCACTCGCGGCGGTAGCGCTCGTGGATCTCGACGGTCTTCTTCACCCCGTCGCGGAAGTACTGCGGGTCGCGCTTGTAGAGCGCCGCCGACGTGCCGTCGTTCATCGAGACGATCGCCGAGTCGAACCTGGCCAGCCGGTACCACTTGGCGTCCATGGCGGCGATCTCCGCCTCCGGGAACTCCTGGGCGAGCTCGCGCGGCGCCTTGAGCTGGCGCAGCGGCGCGAGGCCGGCGGTGATCAGCTGCGAGACGCGGCCCGGGATCTCGGTGCCGTCCTTGCCCTTGCGCGGCGGCTTGGTACGGCGCACGGCCGGGAACGCGTCGCGGTCCGGCTCGAGCCTCGAGTCGCTGAACTGCTTCATCAGCTCGCGCACCTCGCCGAGACGGGTCGGCAGCAGCTCGTGCAGGCCCTCCGGTCCGGCGAGCACGTCGAGCATCGCCTGGTGGCGCATCTCGACCGTCGAGTACTGCATCGACACCAGGTGCTTGATCTGGTGGTTGAGGCTCTCGCGGACCATCCGGCCACCGCGCTCGTAGGGCGAGTGCAGCAGCGCCGAGATGATCCGGTTGCGGTGGTGGAAGTAGGCCTGCCAGTCGACCGCGTCGTTCTTGTCGCTCCACGGCACGTGCCACACGGCCGCACCCGGGAAGGTCACCGTCGGGTAGCCGGCCTCCTTGGCGCGCAGGCCGAACTCGAGGTCGTCCCACTTGATGAAGATCGGCAGCGACAGGCCGATCTCGTCGAGGACCTGGCGCGGGATCAGACAGCTGAACCAGCCGTTGAAGTCCACGTCGACCCGGCGGTGCAGCCAGCGGGCGGAGCGCAGGTTGCGGGCACCGAGGTCCCAGTCGCTGTAGCCGTCGAGCGGCGTCATCCACCAGAACCGCCACGGCTGCACGACCTCACCGAAGCTGTGCAGGCGGGATCGCGAGAAGAGGCTGAACATGTGGCCGCCGACGATCGTCGGGCGGCGGGCGAGGTCGCCGAAGGTGATGGCGCGGATGATGCCCTCGGGCTCGCAGACGACGTCGTCGTCCATCATCAGGGCGTACGTCGCGGTGCCCTTGCGCACGCACTCGAGCTGTCCGCGGGCGTAGCCGCCGGAGCCGCCGAGGTTGCCCTGCTCCAGCACCCGGAGCTTGCCCTTCAGCGCCGCGTCCGCCTTGGCGAACTCCGGTGAGTCGACGACCTTGTCATTGCCCTGCTCCATCACGAAGACGGTGTCGAGGTACGGCGCCAGCTCCTCGGTCTCCCCGATCTGGCCCAGCAGCTTGGCGCAGAAGTCCGGCCGGTTCATCGTGGTGATGGCGATGTCGACGGTGCCGTGCTGGGCGCGGTCCTCGGGGACGTCGGAGGTCCACTCGGCGGAGCGGACGACCACGTCGTCGTCACCGGCGACGACGTCGTACCAGTACCAGCCGCCGTCCACGAACGGCTTGAGCGACAGGTCGAAGGTGAAGGTGCCGCGCTCGATGCCGTCGGTGGTGCCGGACTCGACCCGCTGGGAGCGGCCGTTGGCCATCGACTTGTAGACGATGACGGTCGCGCCGGCGCCCTCGATCTCGATGGTGAGGGTGACGTCCTTGATGATCGTGTAGCGGCGCCAGTAGCTCGACGGGAACGCGTTGAAGTAGGTGCCGAACGAGAGCCGCTCGCCCGACTTCACCCGCAGCGCGGTGCGCGACTCGATCTGGTCGGGGTGGATGACCTTGCCGGTCGCGGTGGACTGCCGGATCGCGGCGTTGTTGAGGTCCTTGGCGGCGCGGTTGCCGCCGATCTCGTGCTTGTCGGCGTCGAGCCGCGGCTCCTCGGCGTCGACGTACAGCGGGAGGACGTCGAAGTCGCGGTCGAGCGGGAAGATCTGCCGCTGCAGGAGTCTCTGGGTCACTCGTCAACGCCTCCGGACGTGAGCTTCGCACCCTCGGCGAAGTGGGGTTGGAGCTTGTTCTCGTACATGGAGAGCGCCGAGCCGATCGCCATGTGCATGTCGAGGTACTTGTAGGTGCCCAGCCGGCCGCCGAACAGCACCAGCGGCTCGGCCTTGGCCAGGTCGCGGTACTTGAGCAGCTTCGCGCGGTCCTCGGCGGTGTTGATCGGGTAGTAGGGCTCGTCGCCCTCCTCCGCGAACCGTGAGTACTCGTGGACGATCACGGTCTTGCCGGGCAGGTAGGTCTTCACCCGCTCGGGGTGGAAGTGCTTGAACTCGATGATCCGCGTGAACGGGACCTCTTGGTCGTTGTAGTTCACGACCCCGGTGCCCTGGAAGTCGTCGACGTCCTCGACGGACTCCTTCAGGTCGACGGTGCGCCACGAGAGCCGGCCCTCGCTGTTGCCGAAGTACTCGTCGACCGGACCGGTGTAGACGACCGGGACCTTGCCGACGTACTCGTCGCGGACGTCGAAGAAGTCGGTGTTCAGCCGCACCTCGATGTTCGGGTGGTCGGCCATCCTGGTCAGCCACGCGGTGTAGCCGTCGGTCGGCAGCCCCTCGTAGGTGTCGCTGAACCAGCCCTGCTCGAAGGTGTAGCGGACCGGGAGGCGGGTGATGATGTCCGCGCTCAGCTCGGTCGGGTCGGTCTGCCACTGCTTGGCGGTGTAGCCCTTGATGAACGCCTCGTACAGCGGGCGGCCGATCAGGCTGATCGCCTTCTCCTCGAGGTTCGTCACGCTGTCGGTGTCGAACTCCGCCGCCTGGCTCGCGATCAGCTCGCGGGCCTCCTGCGGGGTGTGGCTCTTGCCGAAGAACTGGTTGATGAGCCCCAGGTTCATCGGCAGCGAGTAGACCTGGCCCTGGTACTTGCCGAAGACCCGGTGCTTGTAGTCGGTGAACGAGGTGAACCGGTTGACGTACTCCCAGACCTTCTCGTTGGAGGTGTGGAAGAGGTGCGCGCCGTACTTGTGGACCTCGACGTTGGTCTCGGGGTCGCGCTCGCTGTAGGCGTTGCCGCCGAGGTGGCTGCGCCGGTCGAGGACGAGCACGTGGAGGCCGAGGTCGTTGGCGCACCGCTCAGCGATCGTCAGCCCGAAGAACCCGGAGCCGACGACGACGAGATCAGGCAGCGACTTCTCCGACGACACGACAGATCAGTCTACGGACGGGCCCGCCTGCGCTCGATTCGGCGCGCTGGCCGCTCGCGCGAGCGCGCTGAGGCTGCGACGAACGTCACTCTCCGCCGTCGACCAGTTGCTCACCGAGATCCGTACGACGGCGCGACCGCGCCAGGTGGAGCCGGTCATCCACGCCTCGCCGTCGGCCATCAGCCGATCCACGACGGCGCGGGTCTCCTCGTCCGCGCCGAAGGCGAGGCACACCTGCGAGAACACGACCTCGTTGAGCACCTCCGCGCCCGGGATCGCCGCCGCTCCTTCGGCGAACGCCCGCGCGTGCGTCACGAACCCGTCGACCATGTCGGCGACGCCACGGCGGCCCAGCGCCGCCAGGACCGCGTACACCGGCACCGAGCGACCACGCCGGGACAGCTCGGGCACCCGGTCCAGCGGGTCACCCATCTCGTCCGGGATCAGGTACGCGCCGTGCGATCCCATGGCGGCCGTCATGGCCGCCTTGTCGCGCACGATCGCGAGGCCGCAGTCGTAGGGCACGTTCAGCGTCTTGTGCGCGTCGGTCGCCCAGGAGTCGGCGCCGGCCGCTCCGGCCATGAGGTGCCGGTGGCGGGGGCTGGCCGCGGCGAAGAGGCCGAACGCACCGTCGACGTGCACCCAGGCGCCGTGCCGGTGCGCCACCTCGATCGCCTCGGCGAACGGGTCGTAGGCCCCGGAGTGCACGTTGCCTGCCTGCAGGCACACCACGGTCGGCCCGTCGCGGCCCTTCAGCGCCCGGGCGAGGGCCGCGACGTCGATGCGGCCCTGGTCGTCGGCGGCCACCGGCTCGGGTGGGCCGAGACCCAGGTAGCGGAGCGTGAGGTCGATCGTGTCGTGCCGCTCGGCCCCCACCAGGACGCGCACGCCTGGCGAGCCGACCAGCCCTTGCTCGGCGACCGACCAGCCCAGCCGGCGCAGGACCTCGTCGCGGGCCGCGGCGAGGCAGGTGAAGTTCGCCATCGTGCCGCCGGTGACGTAGCCGACCGACGCGGTGCCCGGCAGCCCGAGCAGGTCCAGCAGCCACGCGCTCGCGACCAGCTCGGTCGCGGTCGCGCCGGGAGTCACCCGGGTGAGGCCGCAGTTCTGGTCCCACGCGCTGACCAGCCAGTCGGCCGCGAGCGCGGCCGGGTGGGTCCCGCCGATGACGAAGCCGAAGAACCGTCCCGAGGGCATCGCCGTGAGACCCGGCTCGAGCGTGCTGGCGAGGTGCTCGACGACGGCCGCCGGGTCCTGCGGCCCGTCGGGCAGCGTCGTCCCGAGCCGCTCCACGATCTCCTCGACCTGCACCCGCGGCGGGACCGGTCGGTCCTCGAGCGAGTCCAGCCACCGCTGGGCGTGCTCCATCGCGACGGACAGCGCACGTCCTCTCTCGGTCACGAACCCACTCTGACCGGTCGCGAGAACTCTGCGTAGACCCCGTCGCTGAACGCGACGTGGTCCGGCGGCCGCTCGGTCACGCCCGGGAGGCCTGCGGACGCGACCAGCCCGTCGTCCACCCGGACGGCGTCGGCCGCGCGCAGCGACCAGGAGTCGTGGACGTTGCGGACGTACGTCGTGCCGCCACGGCGCCGGATGTGGGCGCCCCAGCGGCAGGTGAGGAAGTCGTCGAGCGGGGTCGCCGCCCGTGGCTCGCCGACCCGGACGACCACGTGGCTCGTCGGGCGGGATCCGGTCCGGGCGTGTGTGTCGTAGGTGATGGTGTCGCCATCGCGCGCGAGCCGCATCCGTGCCCAGCGGTACGGCGCACCGACGGCCGCCCGGATCGTCGGCACCACGGTGGCGCGCTCGGCGTCGAGGCTGAGGAACACCACGCCGCGACGGCCGTCGTCGCCGACGGAGTAGAGCCGGACGTTGGTCTCGAGGAAGGTGCCGAAGTACGGCACCCTCGGCCGTCGGCCGACGCTGACGCCGACCATCCGGAACGGCACCAGCCCGACGTAGGTCCTGCCCTCGTGCAGGTCGGGCCGGGTGCGCGGCGGCAGCAGCCTGGCGACCTCGTCGGGGTCCACCTCCCAGTGCAGGAAGGTGAGCTCCCGCCACTCCTGCGTGGAGATCACCCGGCCCGGCAGGGCCGGGGCGGTGCGGGTGACCGGGTCGGGCGTCACGTCCGGCGTGCGTCCCGCCGCGAGTCCCTGAGGGCGTGGTGCACGTTGCGCACCTCGTCCTGGCCCCCGCGCAACGGCGACAGGGCGACCACGCCGGCCGCGATGAGCCACGGCTTGGCCCGCACCAGCCGGTTCTCGCCGTAGCGGCGGTGCACGGTGAAGAGGTTCCGGTACATGTAGTAGCCCTTCCAGCCGCTCAGGTCGTGCTGCTGGTCGAACTCGAGCTGACGGACGAGGACCGCGTCGCGCACGGCCCAGATGGTGAAGCCGGCGCGCCTGGCCCGCAGGGCGTAGTCGACGTCGTCGTAGAAGATGAAGAAGCCCGGGTCCGGCAGACCGATCGCGTCGACGACCGCGCGGCGGACCATGAAGCCCTCGAACGCGACGTTCTGGATCTCGACCTTGTCCGGCATCGCCGAGCGCTCGCCGTACGTCGTCTCCACCATCGCGGTCTTGGGCTTGATCGCCAGCGGGTTGCGCAGGTCGAACGTGACCGCGGCCTTCTCGACCAGGTGACCGGCCCGGTCCTCGCGCACGGACATCAGGCAGTCCTCGTCGACGTCCATCAGCACGCTGAGGCAGTCCGGCGCGGGGACGACGTCGTCGTCCATCAGCCAGATCCGGTCGAAGCCCTGGTCGTGCGCCGCCTCCATGCCGAGGTGGAAGCCGCCGGCGCCGCCCAGGTTCGTCTCGGGACGGATCACCTGCAGCGGCAGGTGCGGGTGCGCGTCCACCGCCCCGTCGAGCACCGTCGGCGTGTGGTCGGTGCTCGCGTTGTCGACGACGATGACGGCGTCCGGCACCCGGTCCAGAGCGGCGAGCCCGCCCAGCATCCGCATCAGCAGCGCGCCGCGGTTGTAGGTGACCACGACGACGGCGACGGTCTCGTCCGGTTTCGAGGCTCGCTGCGCTCGCACCTCAACCATCGATGAACCGCCTCTCCCCGCCCCAGCGGCCGAGCAGCCCGGCGGTCATGGCCCGGGCGCTGAGCCAGAGCCGTCCCGGGCGCGGCTTGGTGAACGTGTAGAACCACGCGGTCTTGGCGACGAACGCGAACGCGTAGGCCCAGCCGTTGTACCGCCGCAGGTTGACCAGGTTGTTGCGCGCCATGCAGTAGTGCTTGAGGTCGCTCGGGCTGTGGTTGTACGTCGTGCGGCCGAACATCATCGGCGTGCCGAGGTCGCCGACGCTCGGGTGGTGGACGGCGGCGTCGACCACGGTCGCGGTGCGCGCGCCGGCCTCCTTGGCCCGCCACAGGTACTCCACGTCGTCGCCCCAGATGAAGAACTCCGCGCGGGGCAGGCCGATCCGCTCAACCAGGTCGCGGGTGACGAGCACGCCGTTGAAGGGGATCACCACGTCGCGGATCAGCCCGTCGGTCGCGGCCGCTCGCACGTCGGCCATGTCGCGCACGGTGCGGGTGCCACCCGGGAGCCGGATCGGGAACACCAGCCGCTCCGGGGCCTTCTCGTCGACCACGACCGGGCCCCAGAAGTCCAGGTCCTGGTGCTCCAGCAGCCGCGCCAGGCAGTCGGGCTCGGGGACGCCGTCGTCGTCCATCAGCCAGACCAGGTCGGCGCCGCCCCCGACCGCCCACTCGAGACCGTCGTGGAAGCCCCCGGCGCCACCGGAGTTGGTGGCCTTGACCGTGGTCGAGGTGCGAGAGGAGCGAGCCTCGAAGCCACTGAGCCAGTCCCCCGTGCCGTCCGTGCTCGCGTTGTCCACGACGAGAACCTCGTCGACCTCGGAGATCGCCTCCAGCCGCTCGAGCAGACGCTGCAAGAGTGTCAGCCGGTTGTAGGTGACGACCACGGCGACGATGCGTCGCCCGTCTGCGTCAGTCACGCGGACGAGCCTGTCAGAAGAGCGTCTCCTGGACGTACGCCGGGGCGTCGGGCACCAGGGCCGGGAGTGGTGCGTATCTCTGGGGGGCGGGCGCGGTCCAGCGCGGGTCCACGAACGCCGGCTCGACGCTCCGGGTCTGCTCCTGCAGCGTCAGCGCGCGCACCGCGGCCACGACGTGCAGCTCGAACCGGCCGAACACCTGGCGGACGGTCGCCTCGTCGAGGGGCAGGCTGCCCGGTCCGTCGAGGCCGAGCCCGAGCTCGGCATCGCGGACCATCGCCATGACCTCGCGGTTGACGTCGTAGCGTTCGCGCGCCTCGCCGGTCGCCAGGGTCTTGGCGCGGGCCGAGCCGACGGCGGCCCGGCAGCGCTCGCCACCAGCGAGCGCGTCGGCGAACGCGGCCTCCGCGGTGTCGAGGTCGGACAGCAGCTTCACCGCGGTCTTGGCGCCGAAGCCCATCACCCCGGGCAGGTTGTCCGAGGCGTCGCCGCGCAGCGCGGCGAGGTCGGGGTACTGCTCGGGCCGAACCCCGGTGACCATCGCGAGCCGGGCCGGGTCGAGCAGCGGGGAGGCGTCCACGCCGCCGTTGAGGATCCGCAGCATCCGGGTGTGCTCGTCGATCAACGAGAAGCTGTCCCGGTCGGACGTGGCGACCACGGTCCGCGCGCCCAGCGCCGGTGCCTGGGCGGCGACGCTGGCCAGCACGTCGTCCGCCTCGAGCCCGGGCGGCACCACCACGATCACGCCGAGATGCCGGAGGACCTGCACGGCCAGGTCGAGCTGCGACTCGAGCGTCTCCGGCTTGGGGGTGCGCTGCGCCTTGTAGGTCGGCCACTGCTTCTTGCGCAGGCTGTTGCCGCGGTCGTCGAAGCCGACCACGACGACGTCGGCGCACACCCGGTCGACCGCGGCGACCAGCTGGGACAGCAGGCCGCGGACCGCCCACGCCGGCCGGCCGTCGAGGCGGAACCCGGTGCGCGCCGAGGCGTGGAACGCCCGGTGCAGCAGGGAGTTGCCGTCGACGGCGAGGACGGTCGGCTGGGACATCCCCGCCAGCCTAGGCCGAGGCACCCCCGGGGATCAGCACGCCGCGGCGACGTCCTCCGACTCGTTGGCGGCGTACCCGTCCTTGAGCGAGCCCACGGACCCCCCGGTAACCGGCTCCACCGCGTCCTTCTTGCGCTTCTTCTTCGTCGGGGCGGGGTCGTCCTTCTCGAGGTCGCCCTCGCTCCGGTCGATGGCGTCGCTGACCGCGTCCCGGATCACGTCGATGTCCGGGTGCGCGGTGTCGGAGACCAGCGGCGGCACCAGCGACACGGTCGCGACCTTCTGGCTCTTCGCCTTGAGGGCGAGGTCCACGAACTTGCCGACCTCACCGGCCGGGACGCTGGTGGAGACCATGTCGGAGCTCGCGCGGGCGATCGCCGAGAAGTTCTTGAGCATCGTCTGCGGGCTGACCTGGTCGAGCATCGCGGTCATCACGCACTTCTGGCGCGCCATCCGCGAGTAGTCGTCGGAGCCCTGCCGGGCCCGGGCGAACCACTGGGTCTCGAAGCCGGTGAGCTTGCGCCGGCCGGGCTGCACGTAGTTGACGTCGCTGCCGATGCCGACCGGGATCGGCTGCCGGACGTTGAGCGTCACGCCGCCGACCGCGTCGACGAGCGAGCGGAAGCCCTTGAGGTTGACCATCGCGAAGTAGTTGATCTTCAGTCCCGTGATCCCCTCGACGGCCATGACCGTGGCGTCGACGCCGGGGTGCTTCGACCCCGGGAAGAGCTCGGTGTTGTCGCCCGCCCACGTGCTGACGCCGTTGAGCATGCAGTCCTCGCAGTCGAAGCCGTCGGGGAACTGCTCCTCCATCACCGAGCCCTCGGCGAACGGGAAGTTCATCATGTTGCGCGGCAGCGAGACGAGGACCGTCTTGCCGGTCTCCTCGTCGATGCTCGCGACCGTCATCGAGTCCGGCCGCATCCCCCACCGGTCAGCGCCCGAGTCGCCGCCCAGCAGCAGCACGTTGTAGCGACCGTGGTTCGCGTCGGTGGCCTGGCCGTCCCCGAACATCGCCTGGACCAGGTCCCGCTGGACACCGACGAGGTGCGAGCCGAAGAGCAGGGCGCTCGCGACGAAGAGGCAGAAGGCGCCGTTCACGCCGATGGCGGCCCGGCGGTGCCGCATCGACAGGGACAGCGGCTGCCCGATCCGCCAGGCGTCGACCAGCAGGAACGCCCAGCCGATCGCGCCGCCGATCAGCACCAGCCGCAGGAACCCGAGCAGGCGGGTGTCGAAGGCCATGTCGAACAGGAACTGGCGGTGCAGCAGCGAGACGACGAGGACCACGAGGCCGGCGACCAGGCCGACCAGCCAGATCCGCATCGCGACCCGGCCGACCTTGCGGTTGCCGGCTGCGAGCTGGGCCGAGCCGGGGACGACGAGCGTCATCACCATCAGCGCCAGGGCGCGGCGGAAGCGCACGCGGGCGGCTCTGTCAGCAGCTGCGGTGGGGGAAGTCACCTTGGCTCCATCACTGGGCGGGAACTGTCGTCCGTTCTGTGTTCGCCAGTATCACCAGTCACAGGCGTCACAGGCGGGTGCGACGCGCCGAAGGCGCCCGGCTACGTGCCACCCGGTAGGTTCACGGCCATGTCTGGGCAGGGGTCCGGGGACGACGGACCCGAGTACGGCTGGTTGTACGGCGGCAGGAAGGAGCCCGGCTCCGACCCCGACGCCACCCGCGCGATCCGCAAGCAGCCGCCGAGCGCCCCGCCGCCGGAGGACGCGACCCGGATGATGCCGGCGCAGCCGAAGCCGGAGAGCCCGCGCACCACCCGGCCGACTCCGCCCCGCCCGGCCCCGCCGGTCGGGTCGAGCGGCCCCGTCGGCACCGCCCCGCGGCCACGCCGGCCGCGGTTCCGGGTCCGCTACGTCTTCCTGCTGCTCCTGCTGTGGATCATCTACATCGTCGCGGTGCCGATCGTGTCCTGGAACGACGTCGACAAGGTCGAGTTCGCCCCGAGCGGCGACCGCCCCGCCGAGCAGCCCGGCACGACGTACCTCCTGGTCGGCACCGACTCGCGCGCCGGCCTCACCCCGGAGGAGCGCAAGGAGCTCGCCACCGGCAACGCCCAGGGCAGCCGCACCGACACGATCATGCTGCTGCACACCGGCAAGGGCCCGAACCTGCTGATGTCGCTGCCGCGCGACTCGATCGTCGACATCCCCGGGCACGGCGAGGGCAAGATCAACGCGGCGTTCGCCTACGGCGAGGCGCCGCTGCTCGTGGAGACGATCGAGAACGAGACGGGCATCCGGATCGACCAGTACGTCGAGATCGGGATGGGCGGCGTGGCCGGCATCGTCGACGCGGTCGGCGGCATCGAGGTCTGCCCCAAGCAGCGGATGGACGACAAGCTCGCCGGCCTCCACATCAAGAAGGGCTGCCAGGACGTCGACGGACCCGTCGCCCTGGCCTACGCGCGGTCGCGGCACACCTCGGGCATCGGTGACATCGACCGGGTC
>Ga0075368_10000230_pt1 | contig 15775 bp, 23 predicted proteins | sample EndMethybrTD3033_FD_71518 | JGI IMG/M metagenome (GOLD analysis project Ga0075368, IMG submission 71518) | Populus endosphere microbial communities from Tennessee, USA - Endosphere MetaG P. TD hybrid TD303-3 | ecosystem: Host-associated > Plants > Roots > Endosphere | place: USA: Tennessee... | reverse complement strand
CGCCTGGGGCCATTCCACGCCCGTGATCCGTGCGCCGGGCCGGGCGGCCAGCATCGCCTGGATCGCCGCGCTCGCCGTCAGGCGGGGCGTCTCCAGCGGCGCCGCCTGGGGCGGCCTTGGCGGGGGCGGGGGCTGGCCGAACGCGCGGTTGGCCGACTGCGGGAAGGCGATGAAGACGCCGGTGAGCGCCAGCGCCGCCAGCGGCAGGCAGATCCAGAAGCCCAACGCATGGTGCAGGTTGAAGAGCTGGGAGGTCCCCCGCCGCCAGCGCAGCGCGCCCGCCAGCGAGCCGAACCTTGGCCACCACAGCCAAAGGCCGGTGGCGCAGCTGGCGAACAGCGCCCAGCCGAGCCAGCCCACCAGCTTGCGGCCAACGCCTGGGACCAGCAGGGAGCCGTGGAAGCGGTGCAGGGTCATGCTGAAGCCCTGGGCCACCTCGGCGAGACCCAGCACCCGTCCGCTAGAGGGATCGATCCAGGCGTTGAGGCTGCGCGGCCGGCCGGCGACTCCGCGCGAGGCGATGCGGGCCACCGCCACGGCGGGGTCGCCCGGGACCTGCGGCAGGCGAAGCTGCATGGGAAGCGCCCGCCCGGCGAAGGCCGCCTGCGCGGCGGCGGCGATCTGGGCCGGCGGGGCGGCCGGGCCCGAACCGACCGCATAACGCTCGGGGTTCAGGAAGCGGTCGAGGGGGTCGTGCCAGACCAGCACCGAGCCGGCGAGGCTAAGCGGCGCAAGCACCACCAGCAGGCCCACGCCCAGCCACAGGTGCACGTTCAGCCAGAGGCGGCGCAGGCGGCGGGATAGGGGCTGCGACATGGGCGGGGGAGCGGCCTTGGATGCGATACCGGCCTTCTTGCTAATGCGAACCAGTCGCAAAAACAAGGCCTCGCAACCGGGCCCATCCTCGCGAGTTTCTTCAGGGTCCGCCAGAAGGAGGCCGCCATGCCGTCGCGATCCGCCTTCGAGGCCCTCAAGCCCTTCGCCTGGCTGGCCCTGGCGTCATTCCTCGTGGGCGTCGCGAGCTATCTGGTGATCGGGGTCGGCTCGCACGCCGATCGCCGCGCGCCCGCGGCCCAGTTGGACGCGGCCACGGCCTCGGCGCCGGCTTCGACTTCAGGCGCCTGGAACCTGCCCAAGCATATCTGAACCCCCGGTCCGCGCGGCGTTTTCCAAAGCCTCAAATCACGCCAAGGTCGCCGCCATGATCGAAGATTCGACCCTCGCCGCCACCATCCGGCCGGCGGAGCTGACCGCCTATCTGGCCGCGCGCATGTGCCATGACTTCATCAGCCCGGCGAGCGCCATCGTCTCGGGCCTGGACCTGCTGGAGGATCCGTCCGCCCAGGACATGCGCGACGACGCCATGGCCCTGATCGCCAACTCCGCGCGCAAGCTGGCGGACCTGCTGTCCTTCAGCCGCGTGGCCTTCGGCGCCTCGGCCTCGGCCGAGACCTTCGACGTGCGGGAGCTGGAGCGGCTCTCGCGCGGCGTCTTCGCCCATATGCGCGCCGAGCTGGAATGGCTGGTGGAGGCGCCGGCGGTGAACAAGCCCGCGGCGCGCACCCTGCTGAACCTGGCGCAGATGTCGGGCGCGGCCCTGCCCACCGGCGGCGTCGCCAAGCTGCGCGCGGTGCAGGAGGGCGCCTCCCTGGCCATCGCCTGCGAGGCGGTGGGCCCGCGCGCCAAGCTTCGGCCCGAGGTGCTGCGCGGCCTGCGTGGCGAGCCCCTGGGCGAGGGCCTGCATGGCCACTGGGTGCAGGCCTACTATGTGCACCTGTTCCTCACCGACGCCGGCGGTCGTATCTTCGTCGACGTGGCCGAGGAGAAGGTCGTCTTCGCCGCCACCGTGCCGATCTAGACCCGATAGGCGCCCCTTCCGGGCCAGGATCCTCATTCCTTTCCACCGCTCGTTAACCATGGCGCGCGACAAAGGGTGGAAAGGGGAACGCCGCCGGTGAAAACCTGCCTCGTCGTCGATGACAGCCGCGTGGTGCGCAAGGTGGCGCGCCGGGTGCTCGAGGACCTGGGCTTCGCCGTGGCCGAGGCGGGCGACGGCATGGAGGCCCTGTCCTGGTGCCGGGCGATGATGCCCGACGTGGTGCTGATCGAGCCGGCCATGCCGGTGATGAGCGGGCTCGATTTCCTGCGCCGGCTTCGGCTCGAACCGGGCGGGCGCGCGCCCAAGGTGATCTTCTGCTCGGCCCAGGCCGACGTGGATCGCATCCGCCAGGCGCTGGACGCCGGCGCCGCCGAATATGTCATCAAGCCCTTCGACGGCGAGATCGTCGCCGGCAAGCTGGCCCTGGCGGGGGTGGCATGACCAGCGCCGACTGCGCCCTGATCGCCGAGCTCTGCGCCGAGCGGGTCGGCCTGCGGGTGGATCCCGAGGCGACCTATGTGATCGACAGCCGCCTGGGGGCGCTGGCGAGGCGCGAGGGCTTCGCCTCGGTCAGCGAGCTGGCCCAGACCCTGGCCGCCCGGACCGACGAGCGGCTCATCACCGCCGCGGTCGAGGCCATGGCGCCGGCCGAGACCGCCTTCTTCCGCGACCGGGCGATCCTGGAGCGGCTCTGGAGCGAGACCATCCCCGAGATCGCCCGGCGCAAGGCCGACGGGGTGGTGCGCGTTTGGAGCGCCGGCTGCGCGTCCGGGCAGGAAATCTATTCCCTGGCCATGCTGCAGGCGGAGCAGAGGGCCCCCACCGGCCGGGTCGAGCTCTACGCCTCCGACTACGCCGAGCGGCTGATGGATCGGGCCAGGGCGGGGACCTATTCCAGCTTCGAAGTGCAGCGGGGCCTCAGCGCCCGCGAGCTGGTGCGGCACTTCGAGAACCGCGGCGATCAGTTCCAGCTCAACCGGGCGCTTCGCCAGGCGGTGCGCTGGCGTTGCGTCAACCTGCTGGACGACCTTTCCGCCCTGGGGCGGTTCGATATCGTGCTCTGCCGCAATGTCCTGTCCAGCCTCACCCCGGCGGCGCGGGCGCGGGTGCTCAAGCGCCTGGACGGGGTGCTGGCCGACGATGGCCTTCTGGTGCTGGGCGCGGGCGAGGACGCGGAGGGCCTGGCCGCCTTCGCGCCCGCCGGCGGCATGGCCAGCGGCTTCGTCCGCGCCAGCCGGGTTCAGCAGGCGGCCTGACCGAAACTCCGGACATGCAAAGGGCCCCGGCGCTCATCGCGACGGGGCCCCCTTGGAACGCGATAAGCTTAGTGCTTGGCGTCCTGGGCGGTGTCGGTGACAGCGTGGCCGGCAGAGCTCACGTCCTTGCCCGCTCCGGCCACGGTGTTGCAGGCCGCGACGGCCATGCTGACGGCCACGACGGCCAAGAGTGCAATTTTGCGCATGTATGGTCTCCCGAGGGTTTTCGCTGCGAAAACTCGACGGCGCTTTAACGAGCTAGGCCGCAGCCTGGTTCCCTGGATTCGGCGAAGAAGCGGGTTCTTCCACAGACGGCGTTGGAAAGAGCAGCCGTGCGGTCACCCCGCCGACGGGATTGCGCACCAGCTCGGCGCGGCCGCGAAGCTGGCGGGCGAAGGCCGTCATCAGGGTGCGCCCCACGCCCGAGGCGGCGAGCGGGGCCTCGGACGCCTCGCCGTCGTCGCTGATCTCCAGCTCAGCCTCGTCGCCGCGGACCTGGAAGCTGACCCTGAGCGTGCCGCCGCGTTGCGCGAAGGCGTGCTTCTGGGCGTTGGTGATCGCCTCCACCGCGAACAGGGCCAGCGGCGCCAAGCGGTCCGGGTCGATCACCAGGGCGTCGACGGAGATCTCCGTGCGCACGCCTGGGCCGTGCAGCATCTCGCTGGCCACCAACTGGGCGGTGAGCTCCTCGAGGAAGGGCCGCAGGTCGACGCGCTTGAGGTCCGGGCCCTGGTAGAGGGCGCGGTAGATGAGCGCCAGGGCGGTGATCCGCTGGCGGGTGTCGGACATGGCCGCCCGCGCGGCGGGGTCGGAAAGCGCGCGCTGCTGCATGGACAGCAGCGAGGAGATCACCTGCAGATTGTTCTTCACCCGGTGGTGGATCTCGCGCATCAGCGCGTCCTTCTGCGCCAGGGAATCGCGCAGGGAGGCGTCGCGTCCGACGATGCCGTCGGCCATCAGCTCGAGCGTCACGGCCAGCTCGCGGATCTCCGGAGGCATCTGCTCGGCCTGCACGGGCCGCACGCTGAGCCGGCCCTTGGCGTAGAGGGCGGCGATGCGCTGCAGATAGGCGATCCAGCGCACCACCACCCGGTCGGCCGCGGCGTAGACCGCCGCCAGCGCCAGGCCGAAGGTCAGCAGGGGAAAGATGATTCCGGTGAGCGGGTTGAGCCTGGCCCACGACATCAGGCCCGGGGAGGGCGCCGAGAGCAGTACATAGACATCGTCGCCCACCGCCGGCGCCGCCGAATAGACCCGCCGCTGGCCCAGCGCGTCGGACGCATACCAGACGAGCGATCCGTCGCGGGCGATCCGCGCCCGCCAGTCGCGGGGAATGGGGCCGAAGGCCTGGTGCGAGGTCGCGTCGATGAAGTGGCCGTCGGAATCGGTCAGCGCCACCTCCGCATGGCTGGGCAGCGACGGATCGCTCGTCGTCGGCTGCAGGCTGGCCAGGGGGATCAGCGCGGCGACGACGCCGTCGAAGGCGCCGTCCGGCCCGGTGGCGCGGATCGCCGCGAGCACCGAGGGCGCGGGGGTGGAGACAAGGCTGGGCTCGCGGCGCACCACGGTGCTGTCGTCGCCCGCGGCCAGCGCCCTGAACCAGGGCTTCTGCGAGCGCTGCGGATCGGGCGGGACCTCGCCGGCGGCGCAGACCACCCGCCCTGTGCGGTCGAAGCGGATCAGGTTCGCATAGCCTGGCACCCGCCGCATCACCTGCTGCAGGCGCGGGGCGCACTCGGCGCCGAGGGAGCTGGGCGCCAGGGTCTCCAGAAGAATCCGCGCGCTCTCGACCCGTGCGCGGGCGGCGGCGGCGCTATGCTGGGCGGCGGCGCCCAGGTTGACCTTGAGGGTGGCGTTCTCGCGATTGAAGGCGATGGCCGACTGCAGCACGCCGAGCAGCAGGACAGGCAGGAGCGCCACGGCCAGCGCCGCGGTCAATCGCACCCGGATTGTGCTCAACGAACCCCAGGGCCTGCCGCTCATGATGCGCCGTCATCCGCCCTCAACGGACGGTGCTTAGGCGTTCCGCGTCCGCCAGGATCGACCGCATGGCGTCGCTCGCGGGCTCGCCGTCGCGCGTGTAGTTCCCTTCTTCAAGGATCACATGCAGGGCGCGCCGGGCCCGACTGACCCGGCTCTTCACGGTGCCGACGGCGCAGCCGCAGATTTCCGCAGCTTCCTCGTAGGCGAAGCCGCCAGCGCCCACCAGGATCAGGGCTTCCCGCTGCTCCGGCGGCAGCATGGCCAGGCTCTGGCGCAGCTCGTCCAGCGCCACCGGCGCCTCGGGGTCATCCACCGCCACCAGGGTCCGCTCGGCCGCTTCCTGGTCGAGCTGGGTCTGGCGCCAGGACCGGCGCTTCTCGGAATAGAACTGGTTGCGCAGGATCATGAAGGTCCAGGCCTTCATGTTGGTGCCCATCTGGAAGCTGGCGCGGGCGTCCCAGGCCTTCATCATGGCGTCCTGCGCCAGGTCGTCGGCCGCGGCCGGGTCGCCGCACAGAGTGCGGGCGAAGGCGCGCAGGTGCGGGATCAGCTTCACCAGCTCGCGCTTGAATCCTTCGTCGTCGGCGGAGGGCGCCCTGGCGGGGCGTTGCATCGCGGCGCCGCTCATCCGCCGTTCCCCGCATTGCGGCTGTCGGCGCGACGAAGGATTTCAAGGAACTCGTCGGGGACGGGCTCGTTGACCACTTCGTCAAACATCTGACGCAGGCGCACGCCGATAGCTTGCTGACGCAGCCTCGCTTCATCCATCGCCGCGGAGGACTTGCGTCGCTCTTCACTGGGCCGTTGTTCGATCATCTGCTCGGCGCTCCGCTGTCGCGGCGGCCGCCCCCTCTTTGCATCCTCGTCAGCGTTCAACGCCCGACTCCGCCCCAGGTTCCTTGGATCGCCCAGGCAAGATGCCGAAAACCCGCGGCGTCGGGAACCGGTTCCGTTCCCTTGCGTTTTTTGATGGTATGAGCCTCGGGGGGTCCGAGGCGGTTCTGCTGCTTCATTGCTACGGGAGGGGTCACCCTTGAGTCTTCTTGCCCGACTGGCGCCACATCTGCCCTACGTGCGCCGTTACGCCCGCGCGCTCACCGGGGACCAGACCACGGGCGACCATTATGTCCGCGTGGCGCTCGAGGCGCTGGCCGCGGGCGAACGCGCGCTGGAATCCAACCTCACGCCGCGGGTGGCGCTCTATCACGTCTTCCACGCCATCTGGTGCACCTCGGGCGCCCAGCTCGAAGGGCCGGTCGACGAAGACCGCCTGGATGGCGACGACACAGCCCGCCGGCTGATGCGCATCGCCCCGCGCTCGCGCCAGGCCTTCCTGCTGACGGCCCTGGAGGGGTTCACCCCCACCGAGGCGGCGCAGATCCTGGGCGCCGACTTCACCGAGGTCGAACGGCTCATCGCCGAGGCCCAGGCGGAGATCGACGCCGAGCTGGCCACCGACGTGCTGATCATCGAGGACGAGCCGGTCATCGCGGCCGACATCGAGGCGCTGGTGCGCGAGCTTGGCCACGCCGTGGTCGACATCGCCGCCACCCGCACCGAGGCGGTGGACGCGGTCGCCCGAAAGACGCCGGGCCTGGTCCTGGCCGACATCCAACTCGCCGACGGCTCCTCGGGCATCGACGCGGTGAAGGACATTCTGGCGCGTTACGACGTGCCGGTGATCTTCATCACCGCCTTCCCCGAGCGCCTGCTCACCGGCGAGCGGCCGGAGCCGACCTTCCTGATCACCAAGCCCTTCCAGCCGGAAACGGTGAAGGCGGCGATCGGCCAGGCGCTGTTCTTCCATCCGCGCAAGGCCAGCAAGCAGGCGGCCTGACCGCGAAAGGCCGGGCCGGAACACCCCGGCCAAACCAAGCGTTGCAAGAAGGCGCCGCGTCCTGCGGCGCCTTTTTCAATTGCGAGGTGGCGGCATGCTGGGTTGGGCCATTGTCTTTGCGCTGCTGGCGCTCGTCGCCGGCTTTCTCGGCTTCTTCAGCTTGGCGGGCGTGGCGGCCTCGATCGCCAAGGTGCTGTTCATCATCTTCCTGGTGGTGCTGGTGGTCAGCTTCGTGGTCCGCGCCATCCGCGGCCAGTCGGTGCTGTAGCGCCCTCGAGCGCCCACAGTCCGTCATCGCCCGGGCGACCGGGCGATGACGTTTTTCAGGGATCGATCGCCTATCGGGGCGCCTGTTCGCCGCCGACGGTCTCGTTTTGGCGGGTGACGGGCGCGGGTGCGGGCGTGTCGAAGCGCTGGGCCGCGGCCTGCCGCTCGCCGTGGCTGGGCTCGACGCGGGCCAGGCCCGGGGCTTTCCAGGTCCAGGCGGCGAAGAAGCCCAGCACCACGAGCAGCAATGTCGTCATCAGCACCCACAGGACGGGGCGGCCCAGCCGGCCCTGCCGGGCGCGGGTGGCGTTGAGGACGGGTCGGCCGGCGGTGCGGGTGGAAAACGCCATGGAGGAAGCTCCTTACTCGGATGGGAAATAGCTGAAGGGACCGGTGTGCGGCTGGCCGACCGCGTCGCGATGCGGCCGGTCGAGCATGCCGACGGCGGCGCTCGCCATGGCCAGGGCGACAATCCCGGCGACGACGGCCCAGCGCCGGCGCTGCGCCACCTGGCGCACGCTCGGCAGTTTCACCAGGGTGCGGCCCTGGGACGTGAAGCTGGCCTTGGTCGCAAAGCCCGGACGCATCGCCTGACCTCCGATTTGAGCCTGCGGGGGCGCCGCTCAGCCTCAACGCGGGGTCTGGCGCTGCTGTTCCATCCGGCCACCGCCGGCCGAGGAAAAGGGTGTGGATTCAGCGGGTTGAAAATTCGCTCGCCAGGCCGCGCCGGAGTCGGACCGGCCGGCCTGCGAAATCCTAAAAAAATTCGACCTGTGGCCGGAACGCTCCGGCGGCGCGTGTGTTTCTAGATTTGCGGAGGCGGCGACGCCCCCCCCGACTTGAGACTGGCCACTCGCCAGTCTGCCGTCTCCGCACCCCTTTTCTCGATGATGCACAACTGGCGGACCCTCGGGTCCGCCTTTCTCTTTGCGCCTCGTGATGAGGGTCAGGAGCGGTGCGCGAATCTCAGCGTCACGTCGACCCGTCGGCGCAGCGGCGCCTTTTCGCCGTCCTGCGTCACCGCGCCCGCCTGTCCCGCGGCGGCGACCCGGAATTCCGCCGGCGGCAGGCCGTTGGCCGCCAGGGCGGCGGAGACCGCGTTCGCCCGGCGGCGGGACAGCTCGAGCGCGGCGGCGGGTCCGCCGTTGGCGTCGGCCAGCCCCATCACCTCCACCGTGCGCACCCGGCAGCTGCGCGCGCCGTCGGCGGCCGCGCGGATGACCGCCAGGCCCTCGGGCGTAAGTTCGGCTGAGGAGGGGTCGAAGTAGATCTCCACGGTCTGATCGGCGCAGGCGTCGGGCGCACGCACCAGGCGCGAGCGGACCGTCTCGACCGTGGCGCACCCCGCCAGGGCCATCGTGAAGGCGCAGGACGCCAGAACCAGCGATCGCATCGTCGATCTCCTTGCCGCGCCCCTTCCCCCGGGATGGGGAAATCAGCGCCATGAAGAAGGGCGGCCGGGGATCCAGGCCGCCCTTCGTATCGCGATCGGCTCGCCCTCAGTACCGCGGCGTGCCGTCTTCCCAGTAGTACCGGCCGTTGGAGGAGTCGTAGTAGTAATAACGACCCACGCGCTCGTCATAGTACTGGCGGCGGCCGGCCGTGGAGGCCCCGCAACCGCCCTGGTCGTGGCAGCCCTTGTAGGCGCCGGCCGCGGCGCCCAGCGCCCCGCCCACGAGCGCGCCGGTGGCGGCGTTGCCCGATCCCACGTTGTTGCCGATCACCGCGCCAGCCACGGCGCCGATCGCGGCGCCGCCCAGGGTGGTGTTGGTGGTGTGAGGGTCGTTGGCGCACCCGGCCAAAAGGGCGCCGGCGCCCGCCAAGGCGATCAATGGCTTCAGCATGCTCTTATCTCTCCTAAGCTCCGTACCCTTTGGCGCAAACGTTCGCAGAGCTTCACAGTTCCCGGAACCCCTATCCCTTGCGAGCCGTTTGAGGCGCGCGGGACACAGTTCTCCGCAGGGACGATCTTTTCAGGAGCTAAGGCCATGGTGGGCGGACGCCTGCACAGCAACGATGCGGCCAGCGAGCCCATGGACGAGGGCCTGAGGGCCGACCTGCGCGCCGCCTACGAGCGCGGCCGCAATGACGCCCGGGCGGACCGCAAGCGCCATCCCCTGCTTATGACGCTGACCTTCCTGGCCGCGGCGGCGGGCGTTGTCCTGCTGACGCTCGCGGTGACCCACGGCTCCTTCGGGCGCGCCGGCGGGGTCGTCGATGAACAGATCGCGGTGGCCGCCGACCAGGCCGGTCCTGCCGTCCGCAACGCCGCCGACAACGCCAGCCAGGGACTGCATGACGCCGCTCGAACCGCTCGCTCCGACAAGCCCAGCTGAGCTTCCGGCCGCGCGCCGGAACCAAGCCCGATTTCGCCGCGTCGAAGTGGTCGCCAACGTCGCCTCCGGCGGGGTTGGCCCTGACGCGCCCGCCGAGCTGGAGAAAATCTTCGGCGACTTCGGCATCAACGCCCACGTCTGCGCCCCGGCGACGGACAACCTGACCAGTTGCCTGCGCGCGGCGATCGACGCCGCCCCCGACCTCCTGGTGATCCTGGCGGGCGATGGCACCATCCGCGCGGCGGCCGAACTCTGCGGCCCCAAGGGCCCGGTGCTGATGCCCCTGCCGGGGGGCACCATGAACATGCTCCCCCGCGCGCTGTACGGCGCCCATTCCTGGCAGGACGCCCTCACCATCGGCCTGGCGGAGGCGCAGGAGCAGATGCTGGGCGGCGGCGAGGTGGAGGGCCACATCTTCCTCTGCGGAGCGATCCTTGGCGCGCCCGCGCTCTGGGCGCCCGCCCGGGAGGCGGTGCGCTATGGCGAATTGAAGCTCGCCTGGCTGCGGGCGCAGCGGGCGCTCAAGCGCGCCTTCACCGGCCGCCTGCGCTACTCCCTGGACGGCGGGCCCAGGCGCAAGGCCGGCGCGATCTCGGTGGTCGGGCCGCTGGTCTCCCGCGTGCTGGACGCCTCCGAGCCGGCGCTGGAGGTGGCCGCCCTGGAGTTCAAGGGCGCGGCCGACGTCATGGGCCTTGGGCTGCACGCCCTGGTGGACGACTGGCGCAAGGCCGGCGCGGTGGGGGAAGTGGGCGCCAGCCGCGCCTTCCGGGTCTGGGCGGCCGAGGCGATTCCCGCCATCCTCGACGGCGAATCGGTTCGGCTGAAGACCTTCGCCGAAGTGCGCTATCGGCCGGACCTGATCCGCGCCCTGGTCCTGCCGGAGGAGCATCGGGGTTGAGCCTGCGCCTCGCCCACCTGTCGGACATCCACTTCGGAGGGGAGAACGTGGCGGCGACCGCCGCGGCGCTCGAATGGCTCAACACCCAGGCGCTGGACCTGGTGGTGGTCTCCGGCGACATCACCTGTTTTGGCGAGCCGGCCGAATTCACCGCCGCGGCGGCCTGGCTGGCGGCGGTGGAGCGGCCAAAGCTGGTCACGCCCGGCAACCACGACGCGCCCTATTTCGCCCTCGCCCAGCGGCTCTTCACGCCCTTCCGGCGCTACCAGGCCAATATCGGGCCCGCCCAGGTGCAGAGCCATCGCGCCGAGGGCCTGGCGGTGCGGGGCGTGAACACCGCGCGCGGCGCCCAGCCGCGTCTCAACTGGTCCAAAGGGCAACTCGCCAAGGCGCAGGTGCAGGACGCCCTGGGCTGGCTATCGGCCGTCCCGGAGTCCGACGCCAGGGTGGTGGTCGTGCACCATCCGCTGACGGAGATGATCGGCGGCCCGATGACCGCCAGGGTCTGGGGCGGGGAGGCCGGCGCGCGGGCCATGGCGGAGGGCGGCGTCGACCTGGTCCTGAGCGGGCATATCCACGCCCCGTTCGTCTGGCCCTACGCCTTTGGCGATGGGCGGACCTACGCCGTGGGGGCGGGCACCCTCTCGGTGCGCGAGCGCGGCGTCCCGCCCAGTTTCAACGTGGTGGAAATAGACAGGGCGGCGATTCGCATCGCCGCCCTGGCCTGGACCGGCTCGCACTTCGAGCCGTATCGCACGTGGTCGGTGGACCGGCGCTAGAGCACCCGGCGGCCACGCACCAGGTGCATGACCAGCGACACCACGAAGAGCACCAGGAAGACGAAGAACAGGATCTTGGCGACGCCCATGGCCGCGCCGGCGATGGTCGTGAAGCCGAGCACGGCGGCGATCAGTGCGACCACCAGGAAGGTGAGGGCCCATCCGAGCATGTTTCGTTTCTCCTCTTAGCGCCTTGCTGGCGCGGCGTTGACCTCGCGGGCAGGCTCGCCCGCTCGAAAGATCAACGCCCGGCCAAGCTTGACCGTTCCCGGAGAGGTTGGAGGGGGCTCTAGCGGCGCCGGTCGCGGCGGTCTGCGTCGCGGGCGCGGCTGGCCATGGCCGCGGTGAGGGCGGCGGCCAGGACCTTGGGGTTGCGGATGATCACCAGCCCCGCCGCGGCGGCGACGGCGGCGGCCAGCATCGGCTTCTCGCGGGCGAGCGCGATCAGCTTTTCGCTCAGCGGCGGCTCCTCGCCCCGCCGCCGGCGCGGCCGGAAGCTCTCGGGCTGGGCCTTGCGGAAGGCCACGAAGGCCAGGATCAAGCCCAGGATCGCAAAGCCCGCGGCGATGGCGGCGGCCGCCGGCGCGGGGTCGAGATAGAGGCGCACGAAGGCGTAGAGCGCATAGGCGGCGGCAACCACGCAGACGCCCGCGGCCGCCGCCATCGCGGCGACCGCGGCCACCAGGGCGAGCGCTCTGCGGACGATCAACGCCGGCCGGAGGAGAGCAGGAGGCCGATCAGGACGCCGACGCCGAACGCGGCGCCGGTGGCCGCCAGCGGCCGCTCGCGAACCCGCTCGGTGACATATTGCTGGGCCTGCTCGATCTGCTGGCCGGCGCCTTCGGCGTAGACGCGCGACTGGGTGCGGATCTGCTCCAGCCCGTCCTGCACCGCTTGCTGAATCTTGGTCTTCGCCTCGGCGAAGGCGCGTTGCGCCTCGGCGGTGACGCGGCTGTCGCCGGTTCCGCTGGCGCTCGAGGCGGTGTCGTCTGCGAAGTCCACGGCGTTGGCGGGCATGTCGATGTCTCCGAAGGAAAGGACCCCCGGCAGGGGGCGCGCAGACCTGAACGGCGCACAGCATAGGCAAGTTCCGCCGCCTTCGCAAAAGCGAAGCTGGCCCCGCCGCCGAAACGCGACGCCGCTTGTGCGGTTCCTGTCGCGCGGCTTGGCGAGTTGGGCCTATGGTGGCGGCAAGGGAAGGCGAGAGGCGGACCTTCGCGTGAATCAAGAGCGCCTGGACTTAGCGCTTAAGGCTGCGGGCCTAGGCCAGTTTGAGTGGGACCTTCGCCGGGACGTGCTCTCGGTCAGCGCGTCGCTGGCGGCGCTCACCGGTCTGGCCGTGGGCGAATCGCCGGCCGCGGGCGGAGGGGTCTGGGACGCATTCGTCCACCCTGACGACCGGGGCTTCCTGGCGCGCGCTCGCGATGCGGGGCAGGCCGGCGGCGGCGTCTTCCACGTCGAGATTCGCCACACCCGACCGGACGATGGCCGGCTGCTCTGGCTCAGCGTGTCGGGATCGGCGCCCGCGGCGGGCGGCTCGCTGGTGGGGATCGTCGCCGACATCACCGAGCACAAGGCCGAGGAGGAGCAGCGCCAGCAGCTGTTCGCCGAGCTCGACCACCGGGTGAAGAACGTCCTGGCCGGCGTCCAGGCGCTGGCCTACCAGACCGCCAAGCGCACCACCTCGCTCGACGCCTTCCTGGAGAACTTCACCGGGCGGCTGAAGTCCCTGGGCTCGGCCAACGAGCTCTTGACCGCCGCCCGCTGGCGGGGCGCGGCGGTGGACCACATCGTCGCCGCCGAGCTGGGCGCGCTCGCGCCCGGCCAGACCAGCTGGTCGGGACCCGAGCTCTTCCTCACTCCGCGCTCCACCAACGCCCTGGCGCTCGCCCTGCACGAATTGGCCGCCAATGCGGTGAAGTTCGGCGCCCTGTCGGTGGACACCGGCCATGTGGAGGTGCGCTGGAAGCGGCTGGCGGACGGCGGCTTCGAGCTGACCTGGGCCGAGAGCGGCGGGCCCACGGTGGCGGCGCCGGCCCGACGCGGCTTTGGCGCCACCCTGCTGGACCAGGTGACGGGACGCGAGCTGAACGGCGAGGCGGTGGTGGAATACCGGCCCGCCGGCCTGCGGGCCAGGCTCACCGCCGGCGCCGCGGCCATGGCGCCTCGCCCGGAGTCGGTCCCGGACGTCTCCGCGCCCCGCGTGGCCGAGGCTCCCGCGGTGGACCGCGGCCCACGCAGCCTGAAGGGCGCGCGGGTGCTGATCGTCGAGGACGCGGTGCTGCTGGCGCTCGAGCTGGAGATTGGGCTCACCGAGGCCGGCGCCGAGGTGGTGGGCCCGGCCTACGAGCTGGAGGAGGCCCTGGCGCTGCTCGAAAGGCCCATCGACGCGGCCGTGCTCGATGCCAACCTCAACGGGCGCTCGGTGACGCCGGTGGCCGAGGCCCTGGCGGCCCGCAAGGTGCCCTTCGTCTTCGCCACCGGCTATGGCGAGACCGGCGGCGCCCCCGGCGGCTTCGACGCCCCGGTGATCCGCAAGCCCTACGACGTGACCCAGGTCGCCGCGGCGGTGGCGGAGCTGCTGGCGGCGTCGCGGGAGTGAGACAAGGCGCCGCTTGGATTTTTCAAAGGCCAAGCCTTATCAGGAAGGCCACAGGGATCTGCGGCCAAGCCGCAGAAGCCGGATCGGCGGCTCAAGGGAATTCGCCCGGAAGCAAGCGACCCTAGCCCTCGCGACGGGTCCGCGGCAGAGGTCGCGGGCCGGTCAGCCGGCGCGCCCTCTCCATTCGCATAGCGAAGTTGCGCGACCGGCGGGGGAGAGGCTAAGTCGCCGCCCATGAGCCAGTATGTCTTCGAACCCGCCGCCCGCCCCGCCGTTCCGATCGAGGGCGAAGCCGCCCTCTTTGCTGTCCGCCGGATCATCTGCGTCGGCGCCAACTACGGCGCCCAGGCGCGCGGCCCGGGCGACCCGATCGCCGAGGGGACCGAGCCGGCGTTCTTCTTCGCCAAGCCGGCCGACGCGGTCGTGCCGCCGGGACGCGACCCGCACTACCCCTCCGCCACCGAGCTGCTGCACCACGAGGTGGAGCTGGTGATCGCCATCGGCGCCAGCGGCGCGGATGTTCCTGTCGAGAAGGCGCTGGACCTGGTGTTCGGCTACGCCGTGGGCGTGGACATGACGCGGCGCGACCTGCAGCGCGCGGCGGTGGCGATCAAGCGCCCCTGGGACGCCGCCAAGGGCTTCGACGACGCCGCCCCGATCTCGGCCATCCGCCGATGGAGCGGCGCCCCGCCGCTCGGCCGCATCTGGCTCGACGTCGGCGGAGAGACGCGCCAGGACGGCACGCTCGACCACATGAACCGCAACGTCGCCGAGGTGATCTGCGAGATCTCCAAGCTGTGGCGGCTGGAGCCGGGCGATTTGATCTACAGCGGCTCCTCGCCGCCCTCGTCCGGCCCGCTGGAGCGGGGCGAGCGGGTGGTTTGCGGCGTCGAGGGCGTCGGCAAGCTGGAGTTCACCGTCCGCTGAACCGGCGTCTTGCCGCTGGCGGCCGTCAGGCCTAAAGCGGCTTCATGCTCGACGAACTCAAGTCCAACAACCGCGCCTGGGCGGCTCGCAAGGTCGCGGCCGATCCCGGCTTCTTCAAACGCCTCGAGGGCCAGCAGGCGCCCCGATTCCTGTGGATCGGCTGCTCCGACAGCCGCGTCCCCGCCAATGAAATCGTCGGCCTCGATCCCGGCGAGCTGTTCGTCCACCGCAACGTCGCCAACCTCGCCCCGCCGCAGGACGCCAACTACCTCTCGGTGCTGCAGTTCTCGGTGGAGGTGCTCAAGGTCGAGCACATCCTGGTGGTAGGTCACTACGGCTGCGGGGGCGTGGCCGCCGCTGTGGACGGCAAGCGCCGGGGCCTGGTCGACCACTGGCTGCACCCGATCCGCGAGGTCCACCACGACCACCACCACGAGCTTGAGGCCATCGAGGGCGACCGCGAGCGCTGGGATCGGCTGGTGGAGCTGAACGTCAAGCGCCAGGTGAAGAACGTCGCCCAGGACATCTTCGTCCTCGACGCCTGGGAGCGGGGCCAGTCGCTGCAGGTGCACGGCTGGGTCTATTCCCTGGCCGACGGCCTGGTGCGCGATCTCAGCGTCACCGTCAGCGGGCCCACCGAGGCTGACGCCCTGTAGGCCTTGCCGCCGCCTAGGCCAGCTTGATCTCCCGCAGGCGCTCCTGGAGGTAGTCGTTGGCGGTGATCGGCTGCGGGTAGCGGTCGGGATGGGCGGCCTCGACGCAGCCTGGCAGGGTGCGGATCAGGTAGTCCGAGTTGAAGTGCAGGAAGAAGGGCGTGGAGTAGCGCGCCACGCCCCGGCGCTCGGGCGGGGGATTGACCACCCGGTGGCTGGTGGACGGCAGGCGGTGGTTGGTCAGCCGCTGCAGCATGTCGCCGATATTGCAGACCAGGGCGCCGGGCGGCGGATTGATCGCGATCCAGCGGCCATCCCGGTCCTTCACCTCCAGCCCGGCCTCCTCGGCGCCCAGCAG
>Ga0075368_10000229_pt1 | contig 15776 bp, 16 predicted proteins | sample EndMethybrTD3033_FD_71518 | JGI IMG/M metagenome (GOLD analysis project Ga0075368, IMG submission 71518) | Populus endosphere microbial communities from Tennessee, USA - Endosphere MetaG P. TD hybrid TD303-3 | ecosystem: Host-associated > Plants > Roots > Endosphere | place: USA: Tennessee... | reverse complement strand
AGACCACCCTGACCAAGATCCTCGCGGGTGAGGGGCTGCCGGCCGCCGGACGGGTGGAGAGCACCGGAACGGTGGGCTACCTCCCGCAGGATCCCCGCACCGGCGACCTCGACGTGCCCGTACGCGAGCGGATCCTCTCCGCGCGGGGGCTGGATGACGTCGTACGCCGCCGAGGCGGAGGCCGCGCAGATCGCGTCGTCGCTCGGGATCGCGGACCGGCTCATGGTGCAGCCGCTGCGGACGCTGTCCGGAGGCCAGCGCCGGCGGGTGGAGCTGGCGCGGATCCTGTTCTCCGGCGCCGAGATCCTGTTGCTCGACGAGCCGACCAACCACCTCGATGCGGATTCGATCGTGTGGCTGCGGGAGTTCCTGCGGGCCTTCCGTGGGGGACTGGTGGTGATCTCGCACGACACGGCCCTGCTGGACGCGACCGTGACGAAGGTGCTGCACCTGGACGCCAACCGCGCCGAGGTGGACGTCTACAACCTGGGCTGGAAGGCCTACCTCGAGCAGCGCGAGACCGACGAGCGGCGCCGCAAGCGTGAACGCATGAACACCGAGAACAAGGCGAAGACGCTCACCGACCAGGCGAACCGGATGCGCGCCAAGGCCACCAAGGCGCAGGCGGCGCAGTCGATGCTCAAGCGGGCCGAGAAGATGATGGCCGGCCTGGAGGGGGAGCGCCAGAGCGACAAGGTCGCCCGGATCAAGTTCCCGGCGCCTGCGCCGTGCGGCCGTACTCCCCTCACGGCCGCCGAGCTGTCGAAGTCCTACGGGTCGCTCGAGGTCTTCACCGACGTCGACCTGGCGATCGACAAGGGCAGCCGGGTGGTGATCCTCGGCCTCAACGGTGCCGGGAAGACCACGATGCTCCGGATCCTGGCGGGGGTCGACACCCCGGACACCGGTGAGGTGGTGCCCGGTCACGGCCTGAAGATCGGCTACTACGCCCAGGAGCACGAGACCCTCGACACGACGCGCACGGTCCTCGAGAACATGCAGAGCGCCGCACCGCAGCTGACCGACACCGAGGCGCGCAGCGTGCTGGGCTCCTTCCTGTTCTCCGGCGAAGACGCCCACAAGCCGGCCAAGGTGCTCTCCGGTGGAGAGAAGACCAGGCTGGCGCTCGCCTCGCTGGTCGTCTCCAGCGCCAACGTGCTGCTGCTCGACGAGCCCACCAACAACCTCGACCCGGCGTCACGCGAGGAGGTCCTCGCGGCGATCCGCAGCTACGAGGGCGCGATCATCCTGGTCACCCACGACGAGGGCGCCGTACGCGCGCTGGAGCCCGACCGGGTGCTGCTGCTCCCGGACGGCGACGAGGACCTCTGGAACGACGACTACGCGGACCTGGTGGCACTGGCCTGAGCACCGCGGGCCGGCGGTGGCCACGTTCCCTCACCGATTGTGGCGAACCCACGGGTCGACCAGCGCCGGCCGGTGCTCGGACGAGCATCCTTCGAGACAGACCTGGGCCAGCGCCGTCTCCCCGTGCAGTGCTGGCTCAGGTCGCTCGACGGGCGGTCGGTGGCACCACCTACGCTCAGCGCATGACCATGACCTCCGACGAGATCACCGCCGCGGGGCTGCACGTCGACATCAACGATGCGGTGGCGACGGTGACGCTGAGCCGGCCGGAGGTGCGCAACGCACAGACGCCGGCCATGTGGGCGGGGCTGGCCTCGATCGGGGAGCAGCTGCCCGAGACGGTCCGGATCGTCGTGGTGAGGGGAGCGGGGCACAGCTTCAGCGCCGGGCTGGACCGGGCGATGCTCGACCCGGCGACGGGCAACGTCGCGCAGCTGCTGCAGCTCGACGACGAAGCGATCAGCACGGCGATCGACGGCTACCAGCAGGGGTTCACCTGGCTGCGTGACCCGCGGTTCGTCAGCATCGCGGCGGTGCACGGCTACGCCATCGGAGCCGGCTTCCAGCTGGCGCTCAGCTGCGACCTGCGGATCGTGGCGGAGGATGCGCAGTTCTCCATGAAGGAGCCCGCGCTGGGCCTGGTGCCCGACCTGACGGGAACAAAACCGCTGGTCGACGCGGTTGGCTACCAGCGAGCGCTGGAGATCTGTGCGACGACCCGGATGGTCGGGGCCGAGGAGGCCGTGAGCATCGGGCTGGCGCTGACCGCCGTGCCGGCCGACCGGCTGGAGGCAACGGTCGCGGACCTCGCCCAGGCGCTCACCGCGAACGTCGCCGGCGCGGTGGTGGAGACCAAGAAGCTGCTGCAGTCGGCGACCGAGCAGGAGCTCGAGCCGCAGCGACGGCTCGAGCGAGAGGCGCAGGTGCGCCGGTTCCGCGAGCTCGCCTCGCTGATGCAGGGCACCGCGCCGAGCTAGCAGGACCCGAGGAGGTCAGGATGTCGATGATGGGCCCCGGGGGAGGTGGCCCGCCCTGGCGACACCTCCGCTCCGACCGCAGCATCGCCCACACCCGCATCGAGCGCGAGACGCTCCGCCGGGTGCTCGGGTTCGCGCGCCCACAGCGCCGTCCCATCATCGCGTTCCTGGCCGTGACGGTCCTCGACGCCGGGTTGGTCGTGGTGCCGCCGCTGCTGATGCAGAGGCTGGTCGACCGCGGCATCCTCGGCGACGACACCGGCCTGGTGATCGGGCTGGCGATCGCGATCGCGGTGGTCGCGGTCGCCGACGCCGGCCTGGGGCTGGTCGGCGGCTACCTCTCGTCCCGCATCGGGGAGGGGTTGATCTTCGACCTCCGCACCCGTGTCTTCGGTCACGTGCAGCGCCAGTCGCTGGCCTTCTTCACGCGCACCCAGACCGGAGCGCTGGTCTCGCGGCTCAACAACGACGTCATCGGGGCCCAGCGGGCGTTCACCTCGACCCTGTCCGGCACAGTGGCCAACATCATCTCGGTCGTCGTCGTAGGCGTGACGATGCTGGCGCTGAGCTGGCAGGTCACCGTGCTGTGCCTGCTGCTGCCACCGATCCTGGTCATCACCTCGCGTTGGGTCGGCACCCGTCTCGCCGGCCTGACCCGCGACCAGATGGACGGCAACGCAGACCTCGGCAACATGATGACCGAGCGCTTCAACGTCGGCGGCGCGATGCTGCTGAAGCTGTTCGGCCACCGGGAGACCGAGGACGCCCAGTTCGCGGTGAAGGCGGGCCGGGTGCGCGACCTCGGCGTACGCATCGCCCTGCTCACCCGCATCTTCTTCGCGGCGATGACCCTGCTCCCGTCGCTGGCCACCGCGCTCGTCTACGGCGTGGGCGGCTATCTCGCCGTCCAGGGTGACCTGTCGGTCGGCACCCTGATCGCGCTCGGCACGCTGCTGGTCCGGCTCCTGGGTCCGCTCCAGTCCCTGTCCAACGTCCGCATCGACGTGATGACCGCGCTGGTCAGCTTCGACCGCGTCTTCGAGGTGCTCGACCTCCCGTCGCTGATCCAGGAGAAGCCCGGCGCGGTGGCCCTGCCCCGCGAGGCCTCGCGGCTGGAGTTCGACCACGTCGCCTTCACCTACCCCCGCGCCGACGACGTCTCGCTCGCCTCGCTCGAGGCGGTGGCGCGCGTCGAGTCGCGGGACCACGTGCAGGTCCTCCACGACGTGAGCCTCGTCGCCGAGCCCGGTCAGATGGTCGCTCTCGTCGGTCCCTCGGGTGCCGGCAAGACCACGATCACCCACCTGGTGGCGCGGCTCTACGACGCCGATGCCGGCGTGGTCCGTGTCGGCGGCCACGACGTCCGCGACGTCACCCTCCAGTCGCTGGAGGACGTCGTCGGATACGTCACCCAGGACGCGCACATGTTCCACGACACGATCCGGGCCAACCTGCTCTACGCCAACCCCCAGGCCGGTGACAGCCAGGTGTGGGACGCGCTCGAGGCCGCCCAGATCGCCACCCTGGTCCGCGGGCTGCCCGACGGGCTCGACACCGTCGTCGGCGACCGCGGCTACCGGCTCTCCGGTGGCGAGCGGCAGCGGCTCGCGATCGCCCGGCTGCTGCTCAAGGCGCCGGCGATCGTCGTCCTCGACGAGGCGACCGCCCACCTCGACTCCGAGTCCGAGGCGGCCGTGCAGCGCGCCCTCGACGCCGCCCTCGTGGGGCGCACCTCACTGGTGATCGCGCACCGGCTGTCCACGGTCCGCAACGCCGACCTGATCCTGGTCGTCGACGACGGACGGGTCGTCCAGTCCGGCACCCATGGTGACCTGCTGCGCGCGGGCGGCCTCTACGCCGACCTCTACCGCACCCAGTTCGAGGCGGACGTGCCCGCCTGAACCGTCGGGCGGGCCTACTCGGGCTCGTGGCCGACCACGCGCTCGGTGAGCACGATGTCGCCGCCCCACTCGCACGCCGCGCAGTAGCAGACGAAGACCCGGTCGCCGCCGAGCCAGTACTCCGTCGCGAGCCCGCGGCCGCCCTCGGCCAGCCCGAGCGGGGCCGCGCAAGAAGGGCAGAACCTCGGGGCGTCGCGCCGGTGAGACTCGGCGTCGGCTGGGAACCAGCCGCGTCCGACATCGAGACCGAACTCCCGGTCGAGCGCCGTGCTCATCCCTTCTGCCGACCCTCCCAGGCCGTGATGTGCAGCTTCTTGAGGGCGTCGGCCTGCGGACTGAACCGGCTCGAGGCCATGTCGATGAAGTCGAGCGCGAACTGCGGCCCGGCGTCGAACTTGTTCTTCTCGCACGGCAGGTCGATCCGGTCGTGCTCCTCCCGGATGGTGCCGAGCGGGTCCTCACCGCTCTCGACCCTGGCCATCTCGGCCTTGAACATCCGCCGCAGCATCGTCACGCCGACGTCCGAGCGTCCGAGGTGCTCGACCGTCCGGTCCGTGATGGCGCCCTGGGTCACCCAGGCCATGATGTCCTGGCCCTCGACGTAGTCGGTGCGATGCCGGCCGTCGTCGGTGAACACGGGGATCTGGTAGTCGGGCACCACCGGCTGCTCCGGGAAGTCGATGCCCTCGGGTGCGTGTACCGAGTAGAGCATGAACCGCGTGGTGGTCCGGTCGATCGGCACCCGGATCTGCATCTGCTCGATGTTCGCCCCGCCGACGCGCATGTTGTAGGGGAACACCAGCGGGTGGCCCACGGCCCAGTCGTCGTCCGCCTCGGTGGCGCCCTCCACGACGCGCCGTTTGATGATGCCCCACTCGAAGGCGTCGAAGCCGACCTTCACGTGCTTCTTCGCGAACGACGCAGGCGCCTCGAAGCCGTGCTGCTGGCCCATGAACTGGAAGTAGCGTCCGTGCAGGAACTCGACGTGGTGCGGGTCGACCGCGTTCTCCATGATCTGGACGAAGTTGCAGGGCAGGTCGGCCCAGCCGATGTCGCGGACGCCGTCCATGACGAAGACGTCGAACCGGGGCAGCTCCGGTGCCGGCTGCGGGCCGACGTACGCCCAGACCAGGCCACCCATCTCCTGCGCCCGGCCGGCCTGGACCCGCACCCGGTCGCGGAAGTTCGTCTCGTCGCGCTCGGCCGGCTGCTCGAGGCACTCGCCGTCCAGGCCGAACAGCCAGCCGTGGTAGGCGCAGCGGATGCCGTTGGGTTCCACGACGCCGTACGCCATCGACGCCCGGCGGTGCGGGCAGGCCTCCGGCACGATGCCGTAGCGACCCGAGACGGTCTTGTAGACCGCCCAGTCCTCGCCCAGGAGCTTCGCGTGCTTGACCGGGAACTCCTCGAGCTCGCGGGTGAAGGCGACCGGGTACCAATAGCGGCGCAGCAGCTCGCCCATGGGCGTGTCCGGCGCGATGTCGGTCAGCTCGTCGTTCTGCTCAGCGGTGAGCAACTCGGTCTCCTAGTCGTTGCGAGGGACGGTCGGCAGCGGGCAGGGTCAGTCGAGGATCTGCACCGTGCCGGTGTTCCCGTCGACGCGGATGAGCTGGCCGGTCTTGATGTTCTTGGTGCCGAACGCCGTGCCGGTGACCGCAGGCAGGCCGTACTCGCGGCACACGATCGCGGCGTGGCTCATGATCCCGCCGACGTCGGTCACGGTGGCGGCGATCCTGCCGAAGACCGGCGCCCATGACGGGGCGGTCAGCGGCGCGACGAGGATCTCGCCCTCCCGGAGCTCGCTGATCCCGTCGGCGCCGAGGATCACCCGGGCCGGTCCTTCGGCGACGCCGGGCGAGGCGGCGAACCCGGACAGGCTGCCGTCCGCATTGTCCGAACCACCCAGCCAGGCCTTCACCGAGTCGGACGTGACGCCCCACAGCATCACGCTGAACGGCTCGGTGATCACCTCGGGCGGTACGCCGAGCGCCGGCGGCGCGGACCAGGACCGCAGCGCCTGCATGATCCCCTGGCGGCGCGGGATCTCCCGTCCCCAGTACTTCGGCCCGCGACTCGGCACGCCGACCGCCCAGCCATGGAAGTAGTCGAAGATCGCGTCCGGCACCTCGTTGCGGCGGAGCAGGAAGATGTCGTCGGCCGTGCCGAAGAAGCCGGCGTCGGTGAGCAGCTGGCCGAGCTGACGCATCTTGCGCCAGACCTGGGACATGCCCCAGTGCTCGACGTAGAAGTTGTGGTTCTCGACGTACGGGAACACCACCCGCGCCAGCCCGAGCTTGCCCTCGAACGTGGCGCGGTTCTCGTCGTCGTCGATCAGCTCGGAGTACTCCGCGACGATCCGGTCCCGCTCGGCCGCGATCGCGTCGACCGGCCGGGCGAGGGACTCGCCCCGGCCGAGCTTCGCGACGTACGACTTGATGAAGTCCATCGGGATGTCCGGGTACTCCGCCCAGATCTTGTCCGAGTGGTAGAAGCCCGAGCCGGACGAGAAGTTGAACCAGGGGTGGTGCGCCTCGTCCCACGCGGCGGCCCACTGCTTGCCGTTCTCGTCGGCGTCCATCGCGGCCAGCGTGGCGGCGGCGTCCCCGGTGATCCGGTCACCGACACCGAGGTCCGTCGCGAGCTGGGCGAGCTTCTTCAGCTCCTCGTCCGGCCGGAACAGGTCGACGTCGATCCCGGCCACCATCTTCGCGATCGCCTGGTCCGGGATCGAGGGCCACAGCTGCTTGCAGAAGCCGAAGAAGTCGAGGTAGGCCGCGTAGCCGAGGTTGAGGAACTCGAAGTGGTGCGCCCACAGCCTGGCCGTGAGCTGCACCAGCTTGTCGTACTCGAACATCATCAGCTGGCCGGAGCCGATGCCGCGGCCCTCGGTGATCACCGCCATGTCCTCGCGGTGCGGCAGCGGCTGGAAGTCGATCGCCTCGAGCTCGGTGATGACGCCCTTGATCTTGGTGATCCACGCGTCGTAGAGCGTCGGCCAGTTGGCGAAGTAGTGGCCGGCTCGCTCGGCGAACTCCGGCACCCGCGCTTCGATCTCCGCGGGGTCGGTGACGGGCACCGGCGAGAGGTACATGTGGCCGTTGAGGTAGCGGATGTCGACTCCCAGCGCGGGCGGGATCACGTAGTGCCGGGTCGTGTACTGGCCCAGGAAGGTGAGCGCGAAGTCCAGGACGGTCGCGTCCCAGGGCTCGATCGCCTCCGGCGTGTGCACGCCGTCCATGAACCAGAACATCGAGTCCTCGAGGTCGCGCCGGTCCTCGCTGAAGACGGTGGAGTAGCCGTAGAGCTCCTCCCATCCCTCCGCCCCGGTGGGCGTGACGACCTCGAAGGGGCTCGGGAAACGATCGGGCATCTGGCTCTCCTCTGAACGATCAGTGCAGGTGGACGGATGGGGTTCCCGAGGGATGCAGCAGGTTGTGCACGATGGAGCTGAAGGTGTCGGCCGAGGCTTCGGCGACCGCGCTCTTCCTGCGGCTCCAGACGGTCTCCGGGCGCGACTGCAGCAGCACGACGCTGGCGTCGGCCGGCAGCGCCGGGTCGATGGCCCACTCGACGTCCTGGGGCCGGCCGTAGTGCTTCTCGGCGCGCCGGGCCAGCGCCGCCACCGCACGCACCTCCTCGTCGGAGAGGGAGGGTGCCGTACGCCGCTCCTCCTCGACCTCGCGCTCGACGACGTGGTCGGCGCCGTCGAGGACGTGCTCGACGGTCTTGTCCGAGATGACCCGCGAGGTGATGTCGCCCATCACCTTGTCGACCAGGAAGTTGTCGGGCGTGACGGACCCGCTGACCACGGCCTCACCGAGTCCCCACGACGCGTCGATCGCGACCTGGGAGCGGTCGCCGTTGAGTGGGTTGAGCGTGAACGCGACGCCCGACGTGCGCGGCATCACCATCTGCTGGATCCCGACGCTCATGGCGGCGCCGTCCTCGCCGTAGTGCATCTGACGGCGGTAGCAGATCGCCCGATCGGTGTAGAGGCTCGCCCAGCAGCGCACCAGGTGCTCGCGGACGCCGTCGGCGGACCGCACCCAGAGGTAGGTGTCGTGCTCGCCGGCGAAGCTCGCGTCCGGCTGGTCCTCACAGGTGGCCGAGGACCTGACCGCGACCGGGAGGTCCGCCCGGCCGCAGCGCTCGGAGAGCGTGGCGTACGCCGCGTCGATCTCCTCGACCAACCACTGCGGGAGGGGGGTGCCGGTGATCGTCTCGCGAGCCTGGGTCGCGACCCTCCCGAGCGCGGCGGAGTCGCTGACGTCGAGATCGCCGACCATCCGGGCGAGGTCGACGTCCACACCGGTGTCGCTGAGCGCCCTGCGGTAGGCCCCGGCGGTGACCGCGAACCCTGGCGGCACCGGCAGCCCGGCCATCGTCATGATCCCGAGGCTGGTGTTCTTGCCACCCAGGACGGGCTCGAGGGCGGCGTCGTGACGGTCGAACCAGGCGATCTCCACAGCCGAATCTTGTGGCCACCGTCACCGGGAAGGGTGAGAATGTCCCGCGGAGCGGGACGCGGGTCCGGCACAGCGACGACCAGCGGCGAAGGTGGGGCCACCGTGAGCGAGGACGAGGGGACCCGATCGCCGCTGCTCTCCTCGGTGCGCAACGCCGCCCGCGTGCTCCGGGCCTTCTCCCACGCCGACCAGGAGCTCGGGGTGACCGAGCTGAGCCGGCGGCTGGGCCTCGGCAAGAGCACCACGCACCGGCTGGTCGCGACCCTCGAGGCGGAGCGGCTGCTGGAGCAGGACGCGGCGACCGGCAAGTACCGGCTCGGGCTCGCCCTCTACGAGCTCGGGACCACCGTCACCGAGCACGTCGACCTCCACCAGGCCTCGCTGCCGGTGCTGACCACCCTGCGCTACCGCACCGGCGAGATGGTGCACGTGGCCGTCCTCGACGGCCTCGAGGCGGTCTATGTCGAGCGGTTGGAGAGCCCCTACATGCTGCCCGTCTTCCGCAGGGTCGGTCACCGGCTCCCGGCGCACTGGACGAGCTCGGGGAAGGTCCTGCTCGCGGCGCTGCCGCGGCCCGAGCTCGAGCGGCGGCTCAAGGGCGCCGAGCTCGACGCCAGGACCAGCCACACGATCACCGATCATCATGCCCTGGTGCGCGAGCTCGAGGCCGTCGCCAAGCAGGGGTGGGCGTCGAACTTCGAGGAGGGCGAGCTCGGCGTCAGCTCGATCGGAGCGCCCATGCGTGGTGCCGACGGCAAGGTGATCGCGGCCGTGACCGTGGTGGGCAGCAGCGAGCGGATCCACGCCGAGTCGCTGCGCCGCTACCGGGCCGCGGTGCTCGAGGCGGCCGCGGTGATCAGCCGGCGGCTCGGCTACCGCGGGCGGCTCCGCTAGCTGGCGGCTGCCACTCACACCGCAGCAGCCCGGACACTCACGAGGGGGGTGTGCAGCGTGGGTGTGGGCCGGGACCTGGGCACTAGGGTCTCGGGCAGATCCATGCCGAGCGAAGGGACCCCATGTCCGAGACCCCCGCCACCATGCGCCAGCTCCAGAGCCTGGTCACCCCCGACGCCCAGGTGCGACTGTCGATCGCGACGGTGGACACCCCGCAGCCGCGTGAGTGGGAGGTCCTGGTCCGGGTGGAGGCGGCTCCGCTCAACCCCTCCGACCTGGGGCTGCTGCTGGCGATGGCCGACGTCTCCCAGGCGGTCGCGGACGGGGCCGCGGACGAGCCGACCGTCACGGCACCGATCCCGGATGCGGCGATGAGCTCACTCGCGCCGAGGGTCGGTCAGGCCATGGCGGTGGGCAACGAAGGGGCCGGTGTGGTGGTCTCCGCGGGGGAGTCACGGGAGGCGCAGGCGCTGCTCGGACGGACGGTCGGGTTCGTCGGCGGGACGGCGTACGGCGAGTACTGCCTGGCCCCGGTGCAGATGTGCCTGCCGCTGCCCGAGGGCGCGACAGCGGTGGACGGAGCATCGTCGTTCGTGAACCCGCTGACCGCGCTCGGGATGGTCGAGACGATGCGCCGCGAGGGGCACACCGCGCTCGTGCACACCGCTGCGGCGTCCAACCTCGGGCAGATGCTCAACCGGGTGTGCCTGGCCGACGGCGTGCCCCTGGTCAACGTCGTGCGGCGGCCCGAGCAGGCCGCGCTGCTCCGGGAGCAGGGCGCCGTCCACGTGTGCGACTCCAGCGAGCCGACGTTCGAGGCCGATCTGGTCGCCGCGGTCCAGCAGACCGGGGCGACCCTGGCGTTCGACGCCGTCGGCGGTGGCCGGCTGGCCGGCCAGCTCCTCAACGCCATGGAGGCGGCCATCGTGCGGCAGGGCGCGCCGTACAGCCGCTACGGCAGCGACGTGCACAAGCAGGTCTACGTGTACGGCGCCCTGGACCCGCGGCCGATCGAGCTCCGACGCCGGTTCGGCTTCGCCTGGGGCGTCGGCGGCTGGCTGTTGACGCCGTTCCTCGCCCGCACCGACCGGGAGGACCTGGTCCGGCTACGGCAGCGGGTCGTCGACGAGCTCACCACGACGTTCGCCAGCCACTACACCGACCAGATCTCGCTGCGCGGCGCACTCGACGTGGAGACGCTGCAGCGGTACGCGCGCCAGGCCACGGGGGAGAAGTTCCTGCTGCGACCGCAGGGCTGACGTTGTGCCGGGCCCGGGGCGGCCCAGCGCGTTCAGAACGGCATGGCGACGAACGGTGAGGAGTACTCCCCGTCGTCGGCCAGTTGTTCCTCTGCCTCGTTGACGGAGATCCGGGCCTGCTCGGCCTGGATCATCATGCGCAGGAGCCCCACGTCGCCGGGGGTGGGGATGCCGGTCACCTCGCCGTGGGCGAGGACCCACGAGACCGCCGCGGTGATGTGTGCCTGGTCGCCGTAGGGCTCGTACCACGTGGTGTGTGGGTGCTCGGCCCCGTCGGGCCAGTTGCGGCGCGAGACGGTCTTGATCGTCATGAGGCCGGCGTCCTGGCGCTGGACCTCGTCGACGAGCGCCTTGTAGTCGGCGCGGTACGCCTCGTTGCGCCAGAGGACGGGGTTCAGCGGCGTGAGGACCGTCGCGAACGGGTGCCGACGCAAGGCCTCGAGGTGGGTCGCGGGGGCCCGATGGCCGTGGCCGGTGATGCCGATGGCCCCGACCAGGCCCTCCTCCTGGGCCCGCACCGCGGCCGAGAGGGCGCCGTCGGGCCGGGTGGCAGCGTCGAGCTCCTCCGGCTCACCGATCGCGTGCAGCTGCAACAGGTCGAGGCGGTCGGTCTGGAGCCGGCGCAACGAGTCGTTGATCTGCTCCCACGCCGACTCCCGGTCCCGCTCACCCGTCTTCGTCGCCAGGAAGATTCGGTCGCGGAGCTGCGGCATCCACGGCCCGAGCCGCAGCTCGGCGTCGCCGTACCCTGCCGCCACGTCGAAGTGGTTGATGCCCGCAGCGAGGGCCTCCTCGATGGAGCGGTCCGCTGTGTCCTGTGAGACCTCGCTCAACGCCGCCGCGCCGTAGATGAGCACCGAGCTGTGATGTTCGAGGCGTCCCAGTCTCCGCTTCTCCATGGGACCACTCTCCTTCTGACGTCCACGCCGGGCAACCTGGTTGGCTACCTTCTGCGAATGGGTGACGACCTGGAGCACGCGCTGGCCGATGCGATGCGACGTTTCGTGGCCTGGCACGTGGTCCCAGCACCTGGCCGCACCATGTGCCCGGTCACTCGCCAAACGAATGAGCGAAGCCTCGATAGTTGTCCTGCCTTGAGCGTGAATCTCGGCTGACCAACCGACATCTCTCATTCCGACGGCAGGATCGGCCCCACGTGATGCTTCGAAGCACACTCATCTGGCCGCGGGTCGCGCGTCCCGGTCGCGTCTACCGCTGCGAACAGCTCGACCTCGCGCGCTACCTGTGGTGCAGCCCCCACGGACTCCACCACCTCCTCGACGCCACCAGCACCCACGGGCTCGACCCCGCCCAAGCCCTTGAGCTCGCCCACCCCGGAGCGCTCGACGCCGCCCTCGGCCAGATCGAGACCTAGTGGATGGATCGGTGGCCACCGGCGTCGAGGTGCAGCACGCCGCCGTGGAGCACGTCCGCCTCGGGGTCGAGCAACAGGGTCACGGCCCAGGCGATCTCGGCGGGGGTCGGAAGCCGGCCCAGCGACGTGCCGGCGGCGTACGTCGCCCACTGCTCCTCGACCGTGAGGCCCCGCTCCGCCGCAGCGCGCTCGACCAGCGCGTGCAGCCGGGGTGAGTCCGTGGGTCCGGGGCTGAGCGTGTGGGTGGTGATGCCGCGCGGGCCGTAGACGTCGCCCAGCTGGCGCATCAGGTTGAACACCCCGGCATTGATCGCGCCCGGTCCCGCGCTGGACGGCTTGGGCTCGAACCCGAGCGAGCCCGCGAACATCACGATCCGCGATCCGGGCACCAGCTGCGGGTCCACCGCGCGGACCAGCCGCAGCAGCCCGCCCAGCTTGATGTCGGCTCCGCGCGCCAGGTCGGCGGGGGCGACGGTCTCGACCGAGCCGGCGATGGGGAGACCGGCGGCGAACACCGCCATCCGCACCGGCCCGTCGAGCGCAGCACCGATCGCCGTGATCGCGCCGTCGTCGGCGATGTCGGCCACGCACGGCGTGACGCCGGGGACCTCGGTGGCCAGCTCCGCCAACTCGGTCTCTCGTCGGCCGACCGCGAGCACTCGCCGGCCGCGCGTGACCAGCCGTTCGGTGATCGCGCGACCGAGCGTGCCCGTGGCGCCGACGACCACGCACAGCTCGGGAGGAGCGTCACTCATCGCGCTCCGCCGCTGCGAGGGCGCGAGCCTCGACCTCGGCGCGCCGGGCCACGCTGGCCGGCACCCCGCCGATGCCCCACGCCTCGGGCGGGAACTGGGTGATGTAGGTCCGGACCCGCTCGATCGGCGTGTCCAGGATCTCGGCGACCAGGTGCGCGACCCGGTCGTGCAGCTCCTCGATCATCTCGGGCGGGCGGCCCTCCATGAGGTCGATGCGGACCAGTGGCATGACGTCTCCTTCAGCTGTCGGTGGCCAGCCCGAGCCGGCGTCGTGCCTCGGCCACCGCGGCGGCCTTGTCGTAGTGGTCCACCTCGATGGCCTGGAGCCCGACCGCGAGCCCGCCGGCGACGTTGACCGGCATGTCGTCGAGGTAGACGGTCTCGGCCGCCGGCACCCCGGTCGCCTCGATCGCCAGCTGGTACGCCGCAGGGTCCGGCTTCAGGACGCCGGTGACCGAGCCGTCGATGACGGCGTCGAACGGCTTGAGCCACTCCTGGGCGTCCGCCCAGTCCTGGCCGTGGAAGTCCGCGAGGTCGTTGGTGAGTGCCACCAGCGGCAGCCCGGCCGCCTTGGTGTCGTGCATCAGCGCCACGACCTCCTCGGTCAGCCAGTCCGACGCGGGCCGCTCGTAGAGCCAGCTGATCAAGTCCCGCGTCGTCCACCCGTCCCGGCCGAGCACCGCGCCGATCTCGGCCGCGCGAGTGGCCCAGAAACCCCGCTCTGTGACCTCGTGGCGGAGCATCCGGTGCCACAGCTCGTCCCGCGGCCCGGCGAAGTCGACCTCCTCGACGTACGCCGCCACCTCCGGCGCGCCGAGCGCCGACCGGTTCCGCACCAGCTCGCGTGCGTTGCGCAGCAGGACCCCGCCCAGGTCGAGGACCAACGCTCGCGCGCGGGGAGGGGGAGACTGCATGCCGCACAGGGTGGGCCCGCCGGCGGCTGCCGGACAAGGGCGAAGCGGGCAGGCCGTTCCGTCCGGGGGAACGGTCTGTTCTGATCCGCGGGACTGCGTTCCGCATCAGGGACCATCGCTGGGCAGCCTCGGGGCATGCAGCTGGTGGTGCGTTCGCTGACCCTCGAGGCGGCGGGAGTGCTGTCCGTCGAGCTCGTCGACCCGGAGCAGCACGACCTGCCGCCGTGGGAGCCCGGCGCCCACCTCGACCTGCGCCTGGCGGGTGGGCTGTCGCGGCAGTACTCGCTGTCCGGAGACCCTGCGGACCGCTCGCGCTACCGGCTCGGCGTCCTGCGCGTCGAGGACGGCCGGGGCGGGTCGGCGTACGTCCACGACGCGCTGCGCCCGGGCCACACCGTCGAGGTGGCGGGCCCGCGGAACCACTTCCGCCTCGAGCCCGCCCCGGGGTATGTCTTCGTCGCCGGCGGCATCGGCATCACGCCGGTGCTGCCGATGCTCGCCGCCGCGACCGCCGCCGGCGCGGAGTGGCAGCTGGTGTACGGCGGCCGCACGGCCTCCTCGATGGCGTTCACCGACGAGGTGGCGGCCTACGGCGACCGGGTCACGCTCCGGCCGCAGGACACCCATGGGCTCCTGGACCTCGACGCGCTCCTCGGCGCCCCGCGCGCGGACACCCTGGTCTACGCCTGCGGTCCCGAGCCGCTGCTCGCCGCGGTCGAGCACCGGATGGCGGCCTGGCCGACCGGTGCGCTGCACCTGGAGCGGTTCGCCGCGCCGCCGGTGGAGCGAGACCCCGCGACCGACAGCTGCGTCGAGGTGGTGCTCGCCGAGTCCGGCCGCACCGTCCTCGTCCCGCCGGAGCGCTCGATCCTCGACGCGCTCATCGACGCGGGGGTCGACGTCCTCAGCGACTGCCGGGAGGGCATCTGCGGCTCCTGCGAGGTCAAGGTCATCGAGGGCGACGTGGACCACCGCGACCACGTCCTCAGCGAGGCCGAGCGCGCGGCCAACGGCTGCATGATGGTCTGCGTCTCGCGCGCCTGCGGGAGCCGGCTGGTGCTCGGGCTCTGAGCCCGGATCGGGCACCATGGCGTCATGCCCAGGTATCTGATGGCCGTCTACGGTCCGGCGGAGTACGACAACGAGTTCTACGGCTACGGCTCCGAGGAGGAGATGCGGGAGTCGATGGCCGAGACCTCGGCGTTCAACGACAAGCTCAAGGAGGCGGGCTACTGGGTCTTCGCCGACGGGCTCGAGCAGGTGTCGGCGGCCGTGGTCGTCGACGGCCAGGGCGCGGCGCCGATCGTCACCGACGGTCCCTACCCCGAGGCGAAGGAGCACATCGGCGGCTTCTGGATCATCGACGTGCCCGACCGCGACATCGCCCTGCAGCTCGCCGCCGAGGGCTCGAAGGCGTGCCGGGGCAAGGTCGAGCTCCGCCCCTTCCAGACCGACCTCCCGGCGTGACCGTTCCGCGGGGCGGCACGCAGCCGTCCCGCGGAGAGGGACACCGCGGGAGCAGCGGCGGCCGGACCGGATCATCGGCACCGTGGCGCGCATGGAACCCATCCCGGCCGAGGACTGCACCGACCCCGAGCTCGCGGCGGCGCTCGGACACTTCACGAAGACGCTCGGCTTCGTCCCCAACAGCCTGCTGACGATGCAGCGGGTGCCGGCCATCGCCACGGCGGTGATCCAGCTCAACCGCGCGGTCTTCGCGCCCGACGGCGAGGTCGACCTCGGGCTCAAGCGGCTGGTCGCCCACGTGGCCAGCACCGCCTCGGGTTGTCAGTACTGCAAGGCACACACCACCGTCAGCGCCACCCGCCACGGGGTCAGCGACGAGAAGATGGCCGCGATCTACGAC
>Ga0075368_10000226_pt1 | contig 15866 bp, 14 predicted proteins | sample EndMethybrTD3033_FD_71518 | JGI IMG/M metagenome (GOLD analysis project Ga0075368, IMG submission 71518) | Populus endosphere microbial communities from Tennessee, USA - Endosphere MetaG P. TD hybrid TD303-3 | ecosystem: Host-associated > Plants > Roots > Endosphere | place: USA: Tennessee... | reverse complement strand
CGCAGTTCGTCATAGATCGAGTTCGGCACGATGAAGGCCGAACGGTCTTCGATCTCGTCGAGATGCTCGGCGATGTCTTCCGCGGTCGGATAGGAGTCCTTCGGGCTGAGCCAGCCGTCGGTGACGCCCACGAAAACCCGCGAATAGCGACCGCCGCCGCCGGAGAATGCCTCGCCCGAAACGGTGCAGGCCTTGCTTGCCAGGTAGGTCGGCAGCGGCACGAGCCGTTCGGTCGTGGCTTCCTCGGGGATGGGCCGCGGCAAGCCGGTGACCTTGTAGTCCGCGAGCATTTCCTTCGGCGGCATATAGGGATACTTCTGCACGGGCGACCGTGCGATCGGCATCAGGCAGTTGGTGAGGATCCCGTGTTCGCGTCCTTCGAGCGAGAGCGTCCGTCCCAGCCCGATAAGCCCCGCCTTGGCCGCCGAATAGTTGCTGCCGAAGCGGCGTCCGAACACCCCGGTGCTCGAACTGCAGAGCACGATCCGGCCATAGCCCTTGGCCTTCATGATTTCCCAGGCGGGCTGGGTCACGAAGAAGGCGCCGCGCAGGTGGACGTCGATCACCGGATCGATCTGTTCCGCGGTCATCTCTTCATAGAGCACGCTGCGCCAGGTTCCGGCGTAGTGGAGGATCGCATCGATCGTGCCGAAATTGTCGAGCGCGCACTGGATGATCGCGCGGCCGCCTTCGGGGGTTGCGACCGAATCGTACGATGTCACGGCCTTGCCGCCCGCCGCGCGGATCTCGGCGACGACGTCGTCCGCAGAAGGACCTTCGGGGCGATCGAGACCGCCGACGTCGTTGACCACGACCGACGCGCCGCGGCGGGCCAGTTCAAGCGCCTGCACTCGGCCGATGCCGCCGCCACCGCCGGTAACCACGGCAACCTGACCTTCAAACGATATCTTCACTTGGCTCTCCCTACCTTGGCACGGATGTCGAGGCGGAACGGTTCCCCAGCCAGTTGCGGCAAGGGAAAACCCGATTCGATCAGCCGTGTGCGGCTATCTAGTACTATAGTTGGTACAATTTTGTATCCGCGCGCGCCGCCGATTGTCAACCGGCGCTTGCCTCGTGCCGCCGGCCAGAGTCGGAGGCGGGACGAAAATGCGTGATCGCGATTGACATCGAGGCGATCCGGTGGAAAACTATGCTAACAGTTAGGTTGAATTCGGCGCGCCTTGCCTTTGACGGCGTGACCGAAATGGGAGTTGTCGTGCTCAAGACTACAGATTTGACGCCCGCGATCGGGTCCGAAGTCGCCATCGGCGTCGACGCGCTGGTATCCGGCGACCATGCCGGAGAAATCCGGGAATTGCTGGTCCGGCGGGGCGTTCTGGTGATGCGGGACCTGAAGCTCGACGATGACCAGCTGCGCCAGTTCACCGGCTCCATCGGGACGATGCGCCAGGGCGCGCTTCATGAGAACAAGGGCATGCTCAAGGTTGTCCATATTCCCGGCAGCTTCTTCTGGCATGTCGACGGAACCTATACCGCCATGCCGCCCTTCGCCACGGTCCTGGCGCCGCGGGTCATCGCGCCCGAAGGCGGGAATACCGAGTTCGCCAATACCTATGCCGCCTTCGACGATCTTCCCGCCGACGAGCAGGAGTATCTGTCGACGCTGGAGGTCGTGCACACGATGAAGGCGGCGCACAATTACGCGGTGCCCGAGCCGACCGTGGAGCACTTCCAGACCTGGCAAGGGCATCGCGGCACGCGGCCGCTGGTCTGGCAGCACAAGTCCGGCCGCCGCTCGCTCGTCATCGGCGCGACCGCATCGCACATCGTCGGCATGCATTTCGCCGATAGCCACGATCTTCTGCAGCGTCTGCTCATGCACACGACGCAAGACAAATACGTCTATCGCCACCAGTGGAAGATGGGCGATGTGGTCATCTGGGACAACACCGGCACGATGCACCGCGTCCGCCCGTTCGATCCGGAATCCGGTCGCCAGCTGCATCGTTTCGCCGTCGAGGGGAACGAGCCCCTGGAGATGGCGCCCAGGCCGGCGGCGGCCTGAACATGGCCATTGCCATTGCCTGATTATTCTATAATAATAGTTTTAACGTAGAGCGCTGTCGCTGGTGATCGAACGGCTCTGAAAGGCGGATTTTCGGGCTTCGGCCAAGTTTTCCGGTGGATATCGGATGGCGATTCGCTTGCCGGCGTCAGGCACCTGAAATACATTGTCATAATTCTACGAGATTAACCGATTGGCGAAAGACCAAGAAGGGAGAGAAATGGGACTGTTGGAAGGCAAAGTCGCGCTGATAACCGGCGCCGGTTCGGGAATGGCCAAGGCATCGGCCCGGATTTTTGCGCGTGAAGGCGCAAAGGTCGTGGTTGCCGACGTCAGCGGAGCGCAGAACGATACGGCGGCCGAAATCGGCGGTGACGTGCTGGCGATCCATTGCGACGTGACGAAAGAGGCCGACATCGAGGCGGCGGTGGCCGCGACGATCGACGCTTATGGCCAGCTCGACATCATGCTCAACGTGGCCGGCATCAGCCGTCCGCAGCTGCTCGACGAGATGGACGAGGAAACCTACGATCTGACGCTAGACGTCTGCCTTCGCGGCGTGCTGTTCGGCATCAAGCACGGTGCTCGCGCCATGCGCAAAACGGGCGGCGGATCGATCATCAACTGGTCTTCGACCGGCGGTATGAACGGCTTCCAGCGGACCGGCGCCTATGTGGCGGCCAAGCATGGCGTCATCGGCGCGACCAAGACCGCGGCGATCGAATATGGCGCCGACAATATCCGCGTGAACGCGATCGCCCCCGGTGCGATCGTCACCGAAGGGATGGGCGCCATGGCCGGCGAACTCGGTTCGATGAAGGCGACGCTGAAGCGTGCCGGACGGCCCGACGAAGTGGCCGAAGTCGCGGCTTTCCTGGCGTCCGACCGCGCGTCTTACGTGACCGGAATCGTGGTTCCCGTCGACGGCGGCTGGACCGCGCGGCTCGCCTGACATCTCGCTTTGCGAGATGGGCGGGCCACCGCGACAAGACATGACTGGCACAAAGAGCAGGCTATGAACCGGGAGCCGAAAATGAAGAGATTCGAGGACGTCGACTATTTCAGCGACAAGGCGCTGCCCGACGATCCGCAGCCTTATTTCGAGTATCTTCGCGCCCAGGGACCGGCTGCCCGCCTGCCGCAGCGCGGGGTCGTCGCCATCACCAGCTATGACGAGGGCAGCGCCATCTTCCGCAACGAAGAGCGGTTCTCGTCGTACAATGCCGCCTATGGCCCCCAGCCGCTGCCCTTCACGCCCGAAGGCGACGATATCACCGATCAGATCGAGAGCCATCGCGACGGCAATCTGATCTTCCGCATGATCTCTACCTTCGATCCGCCGAATCACACCCGGCTCCGGCATCTCCTGAAAGGCTTGTTCTCTCCCAAGCGGCTGAAGGAGAACGAGAAATTCATGTGGAAGCTCGCCGATGGCCTGATCGACGAGTTCATCGACAAGGGTTCCTTCGAGATCGTCTCGCAGTTCGCGCTGCCGTTCGCCACGCTGGTGATCGCCGATCTCCTCGGCGTGCCGGAAGAAGACCACAAGGCGTTCCGCAAGATCTTCGACAGCCTCGGCAGCGTCACCGGTTCGGTCAACGGCCCGAGCAAGCCGGAAAACAATCCGCTGCTCAAGATCGAGGCCTACTTCGTGGGCTATATCGAAGATCGCCGCGCCAATCCGCGCGACGACGTGCTGACCGATCTCGCCCTGACCAAATACCCCGACGGATCGCTGCCCGCGGTGAAAGACGTCGCATCGCTTTCCGCCTTCCTGTTCGCCGCCGGCCAGGAAGCGACCGTGCGCGTTGCCGCCTCGATGCTGCACATCCTTGGCGAGGACCGGGCGCTTCAGCAAAGACTGCGTGAGGACCGCTCGCTTATCGGTAATTTCACCGAAGAGGCCTTGCGCATGGAGGCGGCCGTCAAAGCCGGTTTCCGCCTGGCCAAGGTCCGCACGACGGTGGGCGATCTCGACATCGAGCCGGGCACGACACTGATGATGTGCATCGCCGCGATGAACCGCGATCCCGGACGCTTCGCGGATCCCAACACATTCGATGTCGATCGCAAGAACGCGCGCGATCATGTCGCATTCGGGCGCGGCATCCATTCCTGCATCGGCGCGCCGCTCGCCCGTGCGGAACTGAAGGTGACGCTGGAAAGACTGTTCGACCGCATGGCCGAAATCGGCATCGACGAGGCTCGGCACGGTCCCGCGGACAACCGCGATTACCGTTACGCCCCCAGCTATGTCGTGCACGGCCTGACCGAACTGCACCTCGCCTTCACCCCCGCCGCCTGACCGCTTTCAAAGGGATTTTCGTGCAGATAACCTACATCGAAAGCGACGGAACGGCACATACGGTCGAGGCGAAGTCGGGCTGGTCGGTCATGGAGAACGCCGTCAAGAACGGCGTTCCGGGCATCCTTGCCGAATGCGGCGGCAGCGCCACCTGCGGCACTTGCCGTATCTATGTCGGCCCCGACTGGCAGGCCAGAATGGCCGCGCCGACGCCCGACGAACTCGCTCTTCTGGAGTATGTCGAGGAGGAGCGTTCCGACGCGCGCCTGTCGTGCCAGATCGGCATGAACGAACAACTTGATGGATTGACCGTCCACATGCCGGAACGGCAGTATTCTTGATCGTATCGAATTATTGTAAGTAATAAGTTTTAAGTTATTGAATATTTTTGAAGAAGAGAGTCATGAGGGTGGAATCAATTTATGATTCTACTGGCAAAAATCATAATCAGGGAGTAGGGGCATGAAGAAAGGTCTATATTCGCGTATCGCTTTGCTGGCGACGGTGTCGACGCAGTTTCTGGCCGCGGGCCAGGCGTTCGGCCAGACGTCGGACGACGGCGCCATCATAGTCACGGCCCGACGTGTCGAGGAACGTCTGCAGGACGTGCCGATCTCGATCACCGTGGTGAGCCAGGAGAAGCTGAACAAGGCCAATATCTCCTCGGCCGAGGATCTGACCCGGGTCGTCCCCGGACTCAACGTTCAGTCGCGCTTCTCGTCGGAGCAGACGTCGTTCTCCATTCGCGGCTTCTCGCAGGACCTGCGCACGTCGGCGTCGGTCGGCACTTATTTCGGCGAAGTCGTTGCCCCGCGCGGCGGCGGCGCGACGCTTCCGGGCGGTGACGGCGCCGGTCCGGGCAGCCTGTTCGACCTGCAGAACGTCCAGGTCCTGAAGGGGCCGCAGGGCACCCTGTTCGGCCGCAACACCACCGGCGGCGCCGTGTTGCTGACCCCGCGCAAGCCGACCGACAGGTTCGAAGGCTATGTCGAAGGGTCTTACGGCAATTACGACATGCACCGGCTCCAGGCCGTGGTGAACGTCCCGCTTGCCGACTGGGCGCGCCTGCGCGTGGGCGGCGATTACCAGAAGGCCGACGGTTACATCCACAACACATCGGGCGTCGGGCCGAAGGACTTTGCCGATACCGACTACATCGCGCTGCGCGGCAGCCTCGTGCTCGATCTCTCGCCCAACCTCGAGAACTACACGATCGTCAGCTACCTGCATTCGCACAACAACGGCAATCCGGGGCAGGTCTTCCGCGCCAACCCGGCTAACGTGGCGCTGGCATCGTTTGCGCGGCCGCAGGTCGCGCGCCTGATCGCCAGCGGCGATCCTTACCAGATCGAGCAGAAGCTGGTGAATCCCGAGGCGATCACCAAGTCCTGGCAGGTCATCAACACGACGTCGCTGGTTCTCAGCGACAACATCACCCTCAAGAACATCTTCTCCTATTCGTCCTTCATCCAGGACGTGCGGCAGGACGCCTATGCCACGAACTTCCCGGGCCCAGTGGCGAACACCTACCGGTCGACCGGCTTCGCTCTGCATGAAGACGGCCGCCACACCAACGACCAGAACAACCTGACGGAGGAACTGCAGCTTCAGGGCGTCGGCGCCGAAGGCAAGCTGAACTATCAGGCGGGTCTCTATTACGAGCGCAGCACGCCGGGCAGCGAAGTCGGTTCTTCCGCGCCGGGCTTCGGCGCGGTCTGCATGATCGAACCCTTCACAACGCTGGCGAACACGCATTGTACCAGCGGCCGGGCGACGCCGCAGTTCGGCGGCATCAAGTTCATCAACATGGCCGCCTATGCCCAGGCGACTTACGCTCTGACCGAACAGGTCAAGGCGACCGCCGGCTTCCGTTACACTTATGACCGATCGTTCGGTTACTCGCGCGGCTATGTCTACACCTACTTGCCCACCACGCCGGGGACTTACGTCACCCCCACGCTGACCGGATGCGGTGTCGGCTATACGTTGCCGAACTGCACGTTCTCGGCCCGGACCTCGAGCAAGAAGCCGACCTGGACGATGAACCTGCAGTACAGCCCCAGCGAGAACCTGATGGTCTACGGCACCTATTCGCGCGGCTATCGCCAGGGCGCGGTGACGCCGTTCTCGGTGGCTGGCATTCCCACCTTCGAGCCGGAAAAGGTCGACAACTTCGAACTCGGCGCGAAGCTCAGCTTCGACGGCGCGGTTTCGGGCAACCTCAACTTCGCTGGCTTCTATGCCAAGCTGGCCAAGCAGCAGCTCCAGGTCGGCCTGCAGAACAGCGTGACCGGCCAGAACGCATCGTCGATCTACAACGCCGGCAAGTCGCGCATCTATGGCGTCGAGGTGGACGGCACGCTGCGGTTCGGCAATTTCTTCCGGCTCGACGGGTCGCTTGCTTACGTCAACACCAAGCTGCAGTCGATCAACCTGCCGTCGTCCTTCCCGGGCTATGACGTCGTCTTCGCCTCGGCGGTTGCGGGCGATCCCCTGCCGTTCACGCCGAAGTGGGGCGCCAACGTGACGGGCACCTTCACGGTGCTGGACGACAGCCTGGGCCGGCTCGAACTGGCGGGAACCTATCGCTACAACTCGTCCTACACGACGGCGGCATCGACCGCGAGCACGCTTCCCATCAATGCGACCCCGGTCAAGCAGGCCGATCTCAACGTCGACTGGTACGATGTGGGCGGCGCTCCGGTCGACATTTCGCTCTATGCGACGAACCTGTTCAACCAGTTCACGCGCGGCATCGTCGTGCCGCTGTTCACCGTTCTCGGTTACGACCCGCAGTATGTCGGCCGCCCGCGGATGTACGGCCTGCGCGTGAAGTACCGGTTCGGCAACTGAGCAGGGACATGCGGGCATGACGAAGCCCGCCGTCTATCCGTGCCGCGTCGGCGCTGATCGCGCCGACGCGGCAGGGTATGACGGCGGCGGGTTGGATCATGACACCGCAGTCCCGCTATGGCATCTCTTCATGTTATCGCGCCTGCGATCCGATGGATGAATTCTACGACGATGTCGGGAAATGCGAAAAACAAGGGAGTGCGAGATGTTGGACACGCCGCGCATGGCTGATGCGGATGCGCCCGGCGCTGAGGCCCCGCCCAGCCCACCGGTGACACGGATATCGCTGGCCAGCTGGTATGCGCTGGCGATGCTCGCCGTGATCAACTGCTTCGCCTATATGGATCGCATCGGGCTTTCCATCCTGATGGAGCTTATCAAGCACGATCTGCATCTGACCGATGCCGAACTCGGTATCGTCTCCGGGCTCGCATTCACTCTATTCAATGTCATCCTCGGCATTCCGCTGGCATGGATCGCCGATCGCTATTCGCGGGTGAAGCTGATCTCGATATGCCTGGGCGTGTGGAGCGCGATGACCGCGATGAGCGGCCTTGCGCAAAGCTATGCCCAGTTGTTCCTTACCCGCGTTGGCGTGGGCATCGGCGAAGCGGGATGCCATCCGCCGGCGCACTCGCTGATCGGCGACATTTTCCCGCGTGAGAAGCGCGCGCTCGGGATCGGCCTGTTCAATGCCGGGGCCGCCGTCGGCATCGCGGGCGGCATGGCGCTGATCGGCCTGCTCGGCGAACACTTCGGCTGGCGCGGCGCCATGCAGATCGTTGGCCTGACGGGCCTGCCGCTTGCCTTGCTGACCTATTTCACCCTGAGGGAACCTCCGCGCCCGCCCTTGCACAAGGAAAATGCCGAAAGCCCCGCGCGAACGGTAGGAGCGCTCCTGGCGCGTCCTTCCTTCGTCCACCTCGTCCTCGCCTTGTCGATCGCCCTGGTCGGCACGCAGGGCTTTTCGGTCTGGGCGCCGACTTTCCTGATGCGCAGCTTCGGCATGGGGATGGTGGAGGTCGGTGCGTGGATCGGCGGCATCACCGCCGCCTTCGCCGTGGTCGGCACGATCTTCGGCGGGATTCTCATCGCCTGGCTGTTCCCGCGTGACGCACGCTGGGAGATATGGCTGCCGGCCGGGATGGTCGCCCTGTGCGCGCCGTTGTTCTTCATGATGGTCCTGGCGCCGAAAGCCTGGATGGTGCTATTGCTGAAAGCGCTCAATACTTTCTTCGGCGCGATCGGATCGAGCGTAGTCATGTCGGCGGTGCAGTCCTTCGCCGAGCCGTACCGGCGCGCGACCGCCGTGGCGATCGCGCTCCTCGTGACCTCGCTGCTGGGAACCGGCGTGGGGCCTTATCTGATCGGCCTTGCAAGCACTTACTTCGAACCGACATTCGGCAAGGAAAGCCTTCGCTATGCCCTGCTGGTCGCTCCGATGATGCTGCTATGGTCGCTCGGCCACTACGCCTTAGCCCTGCGCACCGCGATACGCGACCGCGTGAATTGATCTGGGGGCGGAGGAGAACGGCGACGACGACGAAGGCTTGTTGGCAACGGCTGGAACCATCTGGAGGCTGCGCATTGACCCTTTACCCCAGTTGCGCCATATCCCGGCATTCCGATCGCCCCGCTGGCGGCTATAATCTCGCTCACCAGGAGTGACGGTGAATAAACCCTCATCACGGGCTTCCAAGTCGCGCGGCGCCGAATCCAGCAATCCGCCTGCCGATACCAAGCCCGTACGACGCTCGACGGCGGGCGTGCGCCGCACCGAAAAAATATCGGAAGTGATCGCTCGCGAGATCGTGCGCGACAGCCGCGGCCTGCCGCCGGGAACGATGCTTCCGCCCGAAGCCCGGCTGCTCGAACGTTACCGCGTGAGCCGCGCCTCGTTGCGCGAAGCCTTGCGACTGCTCGAAGTCCAGGGCCTTGTCGTCATCCGCCCCGGACCGGGCGGCGGTCCGATGATAGCGGAAGCCGACAGCATCCATTTCGGCCGCATGGCTTCGCTGTTCTTCCACCTTGCGGGCGCGACTTACCGCGACACCCTGGAGGCCCGGCTTATTCTGGAGCCGGTAGTCTGCGGGATCATCGCCCGACAGCAGAACCCCGAACATATCCAGGCGCTGAAGAATTACCTGGAATCGTCGAAGACGACGATGGCCGGCCAGCTTCCGCCGTCGTCGTTCAACATGTCGCAGGAACACCAGACCGTCCTGGAATTTCACGCCATGCTGATGAGCATGGTCGGCAATCCGGTGATCACGCTGCTCGCGCGCTCGATCCAGGATTTGCGCGTCGACGCGACAGGAGACCACGCGGGACATCTCGAAGGCGATATCCTTTGCGTCCACGACATGATCGCCCGCGCGATTATCGAAGGACGTCCCGCCCAGGCCGAGCAACTGATGCGGGAACACATTCAGGAATTCATCCAGTACGAACTGGAGCACGATCCCGCCTATCTGGAACAGACCGTTTCCTGGCGTTGATCGCCGCCGGTCCATCGGCCTGCGTTTTCCATACCGCAACCATCGTCGGCGACACCCAAGCCCCCTTCACAGGGACGCGCACACCGGCTAAGCGCGCCCCTCTGCTGGGGCGTCGCCAAGTGGTAAGGCACCGGTTTTTGGTACCGGCATTCGCAGGTTCGAATCCTGCCGCCCCAGCCAAGCAGCAAATTGCCCCGGCTCAGATCCAGAGGCGTTCCGGTTCAAATCGAACCGGAACGCCTCGGATTGTTTTGGGTGTGCCGCGAATGCCTGGCCGGCAGGTGATTCCACCTGCCTCGCAGTCACACTTATGGCATGACCGCGTCGATATCCGCCGCGCTGTGGCGCTCGGCGGTCAGGCCTTCGCCTTCGCGATTGACCCGGATGCCGCGCTGCACTGGCGTGCGCGCGCCGATCTCTTCCGCCCAGCGCGCCAGGTTCCGATAGCTGGGGAAGTCCAGGAAGCGGCCGCCGCCGGCATAGGCCTCTCCGCGATGGAACAGGCCCAGCCAGCCGTAGGCGGCCATGTCGGCGATGGTGTATTCGTCGCCCGCCAGATAGCGCGCCTCGGCAAGTCGGCGATCGGCGACGTCGAAGATGCGTTTGGCTTCCATCGAATAGCGATTGATGGCGTATTCGTACTTCTCGGGCGCATAGGCATAGAAATGACCGAAACCGCCGCCGATCATCGGTGCGGTCGACATCTGCCACATCAGCCAGGAAAGGCATTCGGCGCGGCCCCTTGCGTCCTTCGGGATGAAGGCGCCGAATTTCTCCGCCAGATGCAGCATGATCGCGCCGCTTTCGAAGACGCGGATCGGCTCCGGGCCCGACAGGTCTAGCAGAGCCGGGATCTTGGAATTGGGGTTGATGGCGACGAAGCCCGAACCGAACTGGTCGCCTTCCATGATGCGGATCAGCCAGGCGTCGTACTCGGCGCCGGTAAACCCGGCGGCGAGCAGCTCCTCGAACAGGATCGTGACCTTCTGGCCGTTGGGCGTGCCCAGCGAATGGAGCTGGAAGGGGTGCTTGCCGCGCGGCAGCTCCTTCTCGTGCGTCGCGCCGGCGATCGGCCGGTTGAGATTGGCGAAGCGGCCGCCGCTAGGCGCGTCCCAGGTCCAGACTTCGGGGGGAACGTATTCGTCGGCCATCGCTGTCTCCTTGATCGCCGGCTGTAGCTAGGTTTCGCGCCGGCGCGGCGCAAGGAGGGCAGCGACAAAGATCGTCGCTTGTGGCCGGCAGGCGAGCTTACCGCGTGGGGTGCCCCACGCGGTAAGCTTGGCTTGCGGAGTTAAAGCTTCATCACCCAGCCGTGCGGATCGGGAGCTTCGCCGCGCTGGATCGCCACCAGACGCTCCTTGAGCTTGCTGGTGAGCTGGCCGGGGCCGCCGCTGCCCACGGTGAATTCGCCGTCGCGGCCCGCGACCTTGCCCACCGGCGTGACCACGGCGGCCGTGCCGCAGGCGAATGTTTCCACCAGGCGGCCCGAAGCGGCGTCCTCGCGCCACTGATCCAGGCTGTAGCGTTCCTCGCGCACCGTCAGGCCTTCGTCGCGGGCGAGCGAGAGCAGGCTGTCGCGGGTGATGCCGGGCAGGATCGTGCCGGTGAGCGCCGGGGTGACGAGGCTGCCGTCGTCGAACACGAAATAGAGGTTCATGCCGCCCAGTTCCTCGATCCACTTGTGCTCTGCGGCGTCGAGGAAGACGACCTGGTCGTGGCCGCGCGCGATCGCTTCGGCCTGGGGCACGAGGCTGGCGGCATAGTTGCCGCCGCACTTGGCGGCCCCGGTGCCGCCGGGCGCGGCGCGGGTATAGTCGCTCACCCAGATGGAGACGGCCGGCGCGCCCGATTTGAAGTAGTTGCCGGCCGGGCTGGCGATGACGAGATACTTGTACTCCTTGGCCGGCCGCACGCCCAGGAACGCCTCGGACGCGAACATGAAGGGCCTGAGGTACAGCGAGCCGCCTTCGACCGTGGGCAGCCAGTCACGGTCGGCCGCGACGATCTGCCGGATCGATTCTACGAAGACGTCCTCCGGCAGTTCGGGCATGGCCAGCCGACGGGCGGAAGCGTTGAAGCGCGCAGCGTTGGCTTCCGGCCGGAACAGGGCGACGCCGCCGTCGGGCTGGCGATAGGCCTTCAGTCCTTCGAAGATTTCCTGAGCGTAGTGAAGGACCGCGCAGGCGGGATCGAGCGCGATCGGCTGGCGCGGGCCGACCGTGGCGTCATGCCATCCACGTCCCTCGGTCCAGTCGATCGATACCATGTGATCGGAAAAGCTCGTGCCGAATCCGGGGTTCGCCAGCACTTGCGCCCGCACATCCGCAGGAGCGGGGGCAGGGTGGGTCAGGCGGGTGAATGCGATTTCCGGATCGGCGAGCGTCGCCATGGATTGTGGTTCCTTCAGAGCTGAAAATGGCGATTGAACGAATATTACGTATAATGCAACGGCTTTGAAATAAATGATAAGCCTTTGGCTGTCGAACCGGGATAAGGGGAATCGCTCTTTTAGGGAAGGGGTTAGGCGTTCCGGCCGGCTGACGCCGCTGCTATGCAAGTTGTCGACAGACCGTTTCAGAGATCGGATAAACTCTCCACTCAATCGATTGAGATTATTGCGGCCGCCGCTAGCTTGGTTGGCGATCCTTAACGAAAGGCACGTCGCAATGCCCCAGATTCAGATCGGTTCGCTGGTTCTTGCCAAGGGCGAAAGCCTGCTGCGCCGGGTGCGCGCTATCAAGGACGATCAGGCCCGCTGCGAACGCGAGGACGGAACGGCAAGCTGGTTCGGCCTCAAGCAGCTGGTGGTCGAACCGCCGGCCTCTCAGCTCAAGACATACCTGCTGTAAGATGTGCATGGGCCGCCAGGCGCTTTTTCAGAACCCGGCTTCCTTGCGCATTTCGGTCAGCATGGCCGACCAGGTGCGGCGGCAGATCTGGACATCGTGGTGCGTGGCAAGGACCGCCGCATCGAGCGCCCGGTCGGACGGGTCCATGAACCAGTTGAACATCGTCGCGACCGCCGCCCGCGCGATCTCTTCCGGATCGTGATGCTTCAGCTCGCTGGTGTCCTTCACCGCCTTGGCTACGCGATGCACGATATCCATGGGCTCTCTCCCGTTATGCCATTTTTCGGCCCGATCCGCCTTTTTTGGCGGCATATCTCTCTGTAGCAGCAAATTTCTTTAACGGCGTACTTACCGTTCGGCGGTTATCTTCGGCCCATGTCGACACCCACGCCCCGACGTATGCCGCGCAAGCGGGTCGCTATGCCGGCCGTCTGCCGCACGGCCAGCGGGTTGCGCGACGAATGCCATATCGCCGACATCTCCTCGACGGGCTGCTGCATCGCCACGCGCAAGCTCTTCGTAAGGGTCGGCGCGCGCGTGACCATTCGTCCGCAGGGGATCGAAGGACTTACCGGACTGGTGCGCTGGGTCAGCGGTAATCTGGTGGGCGTAGAATTCGACGTGCCGCTGTACGAACCGGTGGTCGATCACCTGAGCGGACTGCACACGGCGGGATCGACCGTCTGCGTTTCGCGCGCCTGAGCGGGGCGCGCCCGCAATAGGCGCTGGCCAACGTGGCGTCCTGCTGTATCAGGCGCCTTGATTGGCGCCCGGCGTGCTTGGGCACGGGGCACGCGGGGATGGAACGATGATCGAGGACGGACAAGGGGAGGGCAATCATCCCCTGGCGCTGCGCATGGGGATCGTCGCATTCCTGTCCTATAATATTGGCGTCAGCGCCGTGTTCGGAACATTCAGCGTGATGCTGGCTGCGGTCGTGGAGCGGTTGCACGTATCGATAGAAGTGGCGGCGCTGGCGATGCCGGCCGCTATCGTCGGCAATGCGCTGACGGCTTCTGCCGCGGGCGTGCTGATGGCGCGTTACCCCTTGCGCCTGATGTTTCTGGCGGGAGCGATCATGTGCGCCACCGCTTTCGCGCTGCTGGCCACGTTCGAAAGCTTCGCTGTCTACATCGCGGTCTACGGTCTGCTGTTGGGGCCGGGTGTCGCCATGATCGGCACTATCGGACCGGCAACATTGGTGACGCGCTGGTTCACGCACCGGCGCGGACTGGCGCTCGGTCTCGTCCATCTGCCTCTCATCTACGCTTTCGTGCCGATTGCCTCGAACTGGAGCTATGAGCACCACGGCGCGAGTACGACCTATCTGGCGATCGCGACCGCGATCGTTCTCGTGGTCATTCCGGCCGTTTCGCTGGTGCAGGAACCGCCTGTCGCCGAAACGACCGCCGCCGCGGTCACGGGCAAGGAGGCGCCAGGCGCGCTGACGATGCGGCAGCTCCTCTCCCGCCCGCGCTACTGGATGCTGGCTTTCGCGGGAGCATCGGTGGCGGGCGGTTCCACGGCGATCGGCGCGGCGTTGGTGCCGATGGCTGCGAGCTGGGGTATCGACCGGGCCGATGCCGCGATTCTCGCGTCGACGACTTCGGGCGTGGGCATGGCCGGCTCCGTACTGTTCGGCTGGATCGCCGACCGGCTGGGCGGCGAGCGGGGACTGGCGATCATGACCTTCGGCTGCATCGTGCTGTGCAGCGCGATGATCCTGCATCCGCCCTTTCCGGTCCTCCTGTGCGTGATCGGCATGTTCGGCATGTGCGGCGCCGGAACCGTCTCCAACCTCAGTCGCGCGATTGCCGACAATTTCGGTGCTGCCAATTTCAGCCGGGCGCTCGGTTTGTACAGCACGCTCAGCCTGCCGGTAACGGTGCTTCTGGTTCCGGCGCTTCCGGCCATCAACAGCTTTACCGGCAGCTATTCTCCGGCATTGGGCGTTCTTATCGCGGTCTATTCCATTGGCTTCCTTTGCGCCTTGGCCGTGAGCCTGCGTCGGGGGAACGCGCGGGTGATCAGGATATTGTTCCGCAAGACCTGACAGGGTCGGCGCCGATCGGGCTGACAGCCGGGAACGGCCGTGTATGATCGCCGTTCAAGATCATGATCCGGCATGAGCCGGGCGCAGGAGACCCATGGAAAGCATCGTAACCGCCTTCACCGATCCGACCGCGCTGGCGGCGCTTGTCGCGCTGGTGGTGATGGAAGTCGTTCTGGGCATCGACAACCTCGTCTTCATTTCGATCCTCACCAACAAGCTGCCCGAAGGACAGCGCCAGAAGGCGCGGCGCGTGGGCATCGGCCTGGCGCTGGGCATGCGGCTGGTGCTGCTGTCGATGATCGCCTGGCTGGTGGGCCTGACCGCGCCGGTGTTCGACCTGGGCATCACCGGTCCGCTCGACCAGCATGGGGTTCCGGCGTTCGAGACGCAGTTTTCGTGGCGCGACCTGATCCTGATCGCCGGCGGCCTGTTCCTGCTATGGAAGGCGACGAAGGAAATCCACCATACCGTCGACCCGGTGCCAAGCGACGACGTGCTGGACAAGAAGGGCGTCGTCGTCATGAGCTTCGGCGCGGCGATCGTGCAGATCATCCTGCTCGACCTGATCTTCTCGATCGATTCGATCCTGACCGCCGTGGGCATGACCGACAACCTGACGGTCATGGTGATCGCGGTGCTGGCCGCGGTCACGGCGATGCTGCTGGCCGCCGATCCGCTGGCCAACTTCATCGCCCGCAATCCCACGGTGGTGATGCTGGCGCTGGGCTTCCTGCTGATGATCGGCGCGGTGCTGATCGCCGACGGTTTCGGCGTGCATGTGCCCAAGGGCTATATCTACGCGGCGATGGCGTTCTCGACGCTGGTGGAAGTGCTCAACATCTTCTCGCGCCGGGCCGAGCAGCGGCGGGTGGCGAAGGGCGGAGAGTAAGCTGCCCAGCGCTTCGCCGGTCGCAGCTTCATGGCTCCCACCCTTCGGGCGCCAGTTCGAAGCCGGAGAATTCGAACCCCGGAGAGACGACGCAGCTTACCAGCGTCCAGCCGCTCGTCGGCTCCGCCGCCTGCCAGTGCCCGGTCGGGACCAGCGCCTGCGGGGCCTGGCCCGCCAGCACGTCTCCACCCAGCAGGATGCGGTCCGTCGCCCCGCCGTCAGCGATGGACAGCGTCAACGGAGCGCCGGCGTGCCAGAACCACAGTTCCGCCGCGTCGACGCGGTGCCAGTGCGAACGCTGGTGCGCCTCCAGCAGGAAGTGGATCGCGGTCGCGCCGGCGCGGCTGCCTGCGGAGGCGGCCGCGCGCCAGGTCTCGCGATACCAGCCGC
>Ga0075368_10000223_pt1 | contig 15924 bp, 19 predicted proteins | sample EndMethybrTD3033_FD_71518 | JGI IMG/M metagenome (GOLD analysis project Ga0075368, IMG submission 71518) | Populus endosphere microbial communities from Tennessee, USA - Endosphere MetaG P. TD hybrid TD303-3 | ecosystem: Host-associated > Plants > Roots > Endosphere | place: USA: Tennessee... | reverse complement strand
GGCCAGTCGGGTGCGATCGGCTGAATTTTTTCATCGAGTTCATCCTGCGAGGCAATGACGCCTTTTACGAGGTCGGTAACGAAATTTTTGTCCTCAATTGCCGATTCGTATCGCTCTAGGTTTCGCCCGAGGATTTCATCGATATCTACGGTAGTATCACCTGACCCTGTACGAAATTCGTACTCATAAAGGCTTTGTAATACAACGATGCGTCCAAGATGACGGTTTGAGGCCATGTCGTTTGGTTCTTTCTTTTGGTAGGTTTAGGTACTAACAATGAGTGCTACTAGGCAGCAGGTTGTTTTGTGGTGGTCTTTTTTGCAGGAGCCGCTTTGGTAGTCTCGGCTTTTTTGGCCTTGCCGGTCTCACGCTTGGTGGTTGCGACTTTGATAGGCGACTTGCCGTTAACGCGGCGAGCGAGCTTTAACAAGAGGTGGCTGCGACGCAAGCCGGTCTTGCGAGGGCTACTTTGTTTTTTTGGTTGTCCCATGAAAAGATCTCCTTGTTGGGTTTGGTGTAATAAAACTTATAGATATTATACCCGACTTATTATAATTTCTCAAGCGGGGATATTGCCAGGCCGAACAAAGGACTACAGAACGATATTGACCAGGCGCCCAGGAACGTAGACGACCTTCTTGGGTTCTTTGCCGTCGGTATATTTACGGACGTTCGCGTCATCGAGGGCGAGATATTTTACCTCTTCTTCAGGTATCGACTTGGCCACGGTCAGCTTAGCTCGCAACTTGCCATTCACCTGCACCACTACCGTGACGGTATCTTGTACCAAGTACGTGTCGTCCCATTTCGGCCAGGTATCAATATGGATGGTCGTACCGTGGCCCATCTGCGACCATAACTCCTCGGTAATGTGAGGTGCGAACGGTGACAATACCTGCAGCAGGCTTTCCATGGCGAACGTCCATTCGCTCGACTTCACGATTTGGTGGGTGTCCTTAAGCTTGTAGTATGCGTTTACCGCTTCCATCATGCTCGAGACAGCAGTATTGAACTTTTCGTTCTCGATATCTTCGGTGACTTTCTTGACGGTCTTGTGTGCTATTTGCAACAGCTCCGGTTTTTGCGACTCGTCGGTCGTTCCCTCGCCTGCCTCGATATATTCCTGAGCCAAGTTCCACACGCGACTTAGGAACCGGTACGTGCCCGGCACGCCGCGTACATCCCATGGCGCCTCGATATCGTACGGAGCGATGAACATTTCGTAAACGCGCAGGGCGTCGGCACCATAGCCGCTGTCCATGATTTCAAGCGGGTCGATGACATTGCCCTTCGACTTGCTCATCTTGAGGCCGTCCGGCGCCATGATATAGGCGTTGTACATCATGCGCTTGAACGGTTCGGGCGTAGATACCAGCCCTTGCTTGTAAAAGAACCGCATCCAAAACCGCGCGTACAGCAGGTGGGCAACAGCGTGGTCGGCACCGTTATAAAAGTCCACCGGACCCCAGAACGACTCTACTTCAGGATCCCAGGCTTGTTTGTCGTTGAACGGATCAAGATAACGTAGCGGATACCAGCTGCTACAAGCGTAGCCATCCATGGTATCGGTTTCGCGTAGTGCTGGGCCGCCACATGTCGGACAGGTGGTGTTTACCCAATCCTTAACCTCCGCAAGCACCGAAGTCGCACCGCCTTTTGGCTTGAAGTCATCCACGTCAGGCAGTACCACTGGCAGCTGGTCGTCCGGCACGGCAACGGCACCATCCTTTGCACAATGAACGATAGGAATCGGCGCGCCCCAGTAGCGCTGGCGGCTAATAAGCCAGTCGCGCATTTTATAGGTCACCTTACTGCGGCCAATGCCCTGTTGCTCCAGCCAGTCCACGATTTCTTCGCGGGCCTGCTCAGTACGCATGCCGTCGAACGCGCCGGAATTTATAAGTATACCCTCGCCAGTGTGTAGCTCGCCGCGGTATGATTCGTTCTTTTCATACGCTTTTGCAGCCGCAAGCGCACGTTCGATACCTTCGCGCCAGTGGCCAGCACCACCATCAGGATTGGTGCGTTCCAGCAAGTCTTCGCCGGTCGCCCAGTATGGCACGAACTTTTCGTGTGCCTCAAGTGCCTGTTCGCCCTGCGTCGCGCTATCCACGATAGCCAGGAAGTTATAGCCCTTCGAACGGCGGTTACTGTCCTTGTTGCTATTGTAATAGTACGAATACACTGGTGCGCCCAGCGGAATCATTGCCTCTACGTCCACGAAACCAGCCTCTTCGCGCAGCTCGCGGTAGGCGGTCTGTTCGAATGTCTCACCTTCTTCGTGGCCACCCGAAACAAGCCAGCCTTTGCCACCGTTTTCGTTCGTGAGCCCCATGAACTGCTTGGTGCGTGGGTCGTAGGCAATCACTACGACACCTTCTACTTCTTTGGATTCTGGCAGCTCATCACCAAAATCCTGCGCGATCACATCTTTGATGGCAATGCCAAATTTATCGGCGAACGCAAAGTCGCGATCATCGTGTGCCGGCACCGCCATGATAGCGCCCGTGCCATAGCCCGCCAAAACATAATCGGCCAGCCAAATGGGAATTTTCTCGCCGTTCACCGGATTGATAGCGTAGCTCCCCGTAAACACGCCAGTTTTTTCACGCGTGTCGTTCATGCGCTCGATCTCGGACTTGCGCGCCGCCTCGCTTCGATACGCCTCGACCGCCTGCTTGGTTTCGTCGGTAGCCAGCTTGCTTGCCAGTTCGTGTTCTGGCGCAAGCACCAGTACGGTCGCGCCGAACAACGTGTCCGGACGAGTAGTGAACACGGTAACGATCTCATCGTGGCCGTCCAGCTTGAACTCAACCTCGGCACCTTGCGAACGGCCGATCCAGTTTTTTTGCATTACCTTGACGGACTCGGTCCAGTCCAGCGCATCGGTAGCTTCTAGGATTTCGTCGGCATATTCGGTAATCTTGAAAAACCATTGCTTGAGATTCTTTTTGATCACCGGGTTGCCGCAGCGCCAACATTTGCCGCCTTCGACCTGCTCGTTAGCTAGCACGGTTTGGTCGGTTTCACACCACCACTGCGGGCTTTCTTTTTGGTAAGCCAGATCGTTTTTGTACAGTTGGTTAAAAATCCACTGCGTCCACTTGTAGTACGAAGGATCAGCGGTGCTGATTTCTTTCGACCAATCGTAACTGTAACCCAGGCGCTTCAGTTGGCGCTTGAAGTTTACCTTGGCATCGTCGTGAGCTTCGCGCGGTTTCTTGCCTACTTTGATGGCGTAATTTTCGACAGGCAGCCCAAATGAGTCCCAGCCGATAGGGTGATAGGCGTTATACCCCTGCTGGCGCTTGGCGCGCACCTTGATGTCGCTGAACTGATACGTACGGCCATGACCGATGTGAATACCAGCACCCGTGATGCCCGGAAGCATGCTGAAACCGAAGTATTTAGGACGAGAGCGGTCGAGGAGGTCAGCTTCGTACGTACCATCCTGTTCCCACTTCTCTTGCCATTTCTGTTCGATTTCGGTCGGGTTATAGCGCTTCATAGGCTACAGTATAGCAAATTTTCTCCCCCGTTACACTCCTTATGCGCCGACCCGGGCTAGGAGAAGAGACTGTTCGTTTGGGTAGGCTGGGTTTCCATGCTGGCTTCAAGAATCGATGATTCCAGTTGCCGGATATCGTTCATAAGCTCGTCAACGCTTTTAGCGTCTTTTGGCGCCGTCACCTTGACATCTTTGTTGAAGATTGGCTCGAACGTCAGGGAAGTCGTCCCTTCCGTGTCGCTATCACTAGCCGTGACCTTCGTAATTTCATGCGTCCAACGGCTTACCCAAATTTCAGTAGTCGTCGTGCTGGTCGTGCTGGAACTTTCGCTGGTATCGATAGCAAAGCTGTCGTCGCAGTCGTGAAGCATCTTATACGCTTTGGTGTTTTTCAATCCTTCTCCAAAGGCCCGGCCAGCGACAGTATCGCCTTTTACCCGGTAGCCAAGGCTGCCATCCTTGCTGCCAAGCTCTTTCGTCACCTTAAGGAACGGGTGCTTCTTGTAAAGATCGACGAGCTCGGATGAATACGCGGCGTCACTCTGAATCTTGTCGAATGTGGCCTGCGTACATTTTTGCATCTTGGCATAGGCATCACTGAACGACTTCACGCTGTCATTACTGATAACGATCCACTGATCATTGATTTTCTTGATGAAGTCGCTCACGAGGCCCTGCGTGCTGACGGGTAATTGCGCCTTGAAATCAGCCAGGAAGCTGTCGACATTCGCTACCTTGAGGTAGATATCGCTCTTGCCGTCCACGACAACGCTACCCTTCAGCGTGTAGGTTTTGCCACTCATGGCGATAGTCACCGTCGCGTCCGCGCTATTGGCATTATCCTTCGATGCGCCGGCAATAGTAACATTTACCGCGCCGAACGATCCTTTGCGTTCGGCCATGGCTTTGTACGTCATGGTCTTGGCCTCGATGGCATGCAGGAGGCTATCGCCTATCACCTTTTGTGGGTTCTGGTACCAAAGCTTGTATGCCAAAGTGCCGCTTCCACCAAGCACGACAAGAATGGCCGCGATGATGATTGGCAAGAACCACTTGGAGCGCTGCTTGGACTGGGGCGCTATCGGCAGGCCTTCCGAAGGAACCTCGGCCAAAGGCGTAAGAGGTTGAGGCGGAAGTTGCTGCAAAGGCTCCGGTGTTTCAGGCGGTTGGCTTACTGGCATGTCCATGCTTGTCGAGGGTTCGATTTCATCGGGGTCATACGACCTAGTATCGCTAGTATCAGGTTGCGTCGCATTTCCTTGAGGTTGTTCGTCTCGATTCATGCCCTCAGTATATCAGAATACTCTCAGCTTTTTAGGAAGTCGCTCATGCTAATAGAGTGCGTTGTAAACAACCATGCCCAGGAAGGCCAAAGCGATGACCAACACTACGGCGATTCCTGCGATAAGCATCGGGTTTTTCTTCTTTGGTGCCTCAAGAAGTTCTGGCTGGGTACCCATTTCAAGCTTCTTTTCTTCCTCTGGCTGGGTTGGCATGCCTACCGGTTGCACCGGGGCGGTCGGTGGGGTTGCCGTAGGTTGTACGGGAGATGGTGTCGATACGGGAGGAGGTGTTGGCATCGCTGTGTTGTCGGTCGCAGGTTCGACCTCGACAGGTGACGATGAAGTTACGTCTGCCGTCGGCTCATCTTTTTTAGGCTGGTTACCGAATTGATTGTTCGCTTGGTTTTGGTTGTCCATGAGACCCCCTTGGTTATATTGCTTATGGTTATCGTTACCATCAGCTTAGCATTCTTATGCAAATTTTGAAAAGAATTCTTCCTTGGTCTGCATCCACTCCGGAGATTGACGGACGAGTTTTTCGTCTTCGTCCATGACGCACAAAATCTTCACGGCCTCTTCGGCATAAATACCACCCTGCGATCCCTTGGCAAGTACGATCGCTCCTTGCTCCATGACCCCGTGGACGAACCCGCCGGCATCAATTGCGCTCTTGAAACTGCGTACCTGGCAACCCCGACGGCGGGCGGCGGGCGCTAAGTATTTCTCGGCTTCCTCGCCAATAGTTACCACCCATGAAAGCATCTGCGGATCACATAGCAGCCCGAGTTTTTCGTGCTCGGTTGCCGAGGTGATGCCAAGCTCGTTCATGCTCCCTAAAATAGCGATACGCTGCGGCGTTTGCAGGCCATACAATGCCTGGAGCGCCGAGCTGGCAGCAAGCGGGCTGGAGTTGTAGGTATCATCGATAATAATCGAACTATTCGCGCCCTTAAGGATATTCATGCGGCCGGCTACAGGACGAATCAGCGCCAGACCCTTGGCAATCTCGTCCGGCATAAGGCCCATCTTTGCAGCCACTGCTACCGCACCCATGGCCGGGCGGATGCTATGTTCGCCAACGACTTTTATCATCGCCGGAACCGGCTGGTCGAGCTCGGGCATGATGACCGATCCTTTGTAACCGCTCTCGACCGTAAAGTCTTCTACCTCGAATCGATATTCGGCCGCACCGCTCGTACCGTACGTATCGACGTTTGAGTTAGCAAGGAAGTTCGCGAACCGACCATCGATGTCATCCCGGTTGATCACGGCGATCTGCGAAAAGTTAGCCGTCGTCAGCTCTTCTTGGGCAACCGCCTCTATGCTGTCAAAGAACTCCATGTGCTCGGGCGTGACGGCCGTGACTACACCGATATATGGTTTCAGGTACTTGCCAAAAGCTGCGATATCCCCAGGGCGGTCGGCACCTATCTCGGCAATGATGACATCGACGCCGGTTGGCTCCTTGATACGCTCGCGCGCCGCCCGAAACACGGATATCCAGGCTCCGATACTGTGCACGTCACCTGGGTAATTGATACCGAGAATCGCCACGGGCACGCTCATGGGCGTATTGTGGTTCCCTTCGTGAAGCGCTACGCGGTAGCGCTGCGAAAGGACTGTAGCGATTGCCCGCTTGGTACTGGTTTTTCCGACGCTTCCAGCAACCACGACCAGCTTTACTTCTGGGTGCTTCTTGAAATATTTAACGACGTATCGTTCGAGCTTTTTCTGGATATAGGTTTTGAACATACTTGCTTCCTATCATAAACGATTTGGAGACGAAGGTAAAATGACGCGCTATTATTTACATATACATCAATAAATTGTATAATAGCCTTCGGTTCATACACCCGCTCGGAGGGAGCAACCCCATGACCCAGTCGCCCACGGTAACGTGGACACCCAAGCAGGCCGCTCTCCGCGACCTGATCCTGCTGATGCTCCACCAACGAGGTGGCATCGTCGACGGGACCGGCCGTGCGGCATCTCGCATCCGCGAGTACTACACCATCCCGGACACCAAGACCAACGGCACCTCCATCTCCGAGGTCCTCGGACTGATGGAACAGGCCAAGCTGATCGTCCGCCGGATGGACGAAGGTCGCACGCGCACCTACGGAGTCGAGCTGACCAGCCCGCTCACCGACGACGACATCGCACGGCTGGAGACAAGCCGAGCATCGAACGTCGCGCTGTTCATCGGCGGCAAGATCGAAGCCAGCGAGGGCAACCTCGTCGAGCTCGTTCGCCTCTGCCAGGTCGCCTACCGCGAGCTGCAAGGGGCCGCCGACCGAGCGCCGCGACGCGACGCCTCGGGCCGAGTGGCCATCAACGCCGCCGGCGTCCTCCAGGCCATCGGCATCGGAAAGATCGCCGCCAAGCCCCTTCGGTACTACCTGAAGGAGCTCGGGCTCATCTGCTCGCACAACCAGTGCGACGACACCGATGCTCGGCTCTGGTGGTGGACGATCTCGACCGACCCGCTCGACGCGGCCAAGCTGCGCAACCTGGCCACGGGCGAGAAGTCGTTCGAGAAAGCCAGCGCACGAAGGAGCCGCGAACGCACGGGCGTGCCCGAGGCGGGACCGGTGACCATCCGCAGGATCGACGGCGCGACGAGCGCCGCCGGTGACGGCAAGGAGCGAGACCAGCAGACGGTCACGCCCAGGCCCGGACCTCCCCCCGGTCGCCCGGTCGCCGCCCCTTCGGTGACGGCTCAGGTGACCGACGAGGACCCGACCACGGCGCTCCTCGCCATCATCAACGGCCTGGAAGCGCAGCTCGCCGACAAGGACGAAGCTCACGCCAAGGTGCTGAGGGCGAAGGACGACGAGATCGCCGAACTCCGCGAGCAGCTCAACACGAGGCCGCCGGTCGACCCCAGGGTCGCCGAGGTACTCGCGAGGTACGGCAACAAGTAGGTGTCTGAACCACCCGCCCCGCCCCCGGAGGAGACTTCGGGTGGCGGGGTGGACACCCGCTCTGAAATCATCCAAATCAAAAAGAGCGCCCCGCATGCCGCAGGGCGCTCTTTTTGATTTTAAGTAATATTATTCGACGATGACGTTGCTTAGGTTCGCCTTGGCACCCTTTAGTACCGCATAGGTTACCTTGTCCATCTTCGTGCCGTCAAATATCGCGTGCTTTACGGCCGAGTGATGGAACGAGATGTTATGGACCGTCGCGTCTTTGAACGAGGTGTTCTTGAGTGAACAGCCCTCGAACTTCACGCCCTCGAGCGTCATGCCTTCGAACGATACGCCCTCTAGGTCTGAACGGCCAAATTCCGTGTCGACCAAAGCAGCATCCTTGAACGAGGTGCTTTTGAGCGAGCAAGACTTGATTTTCGTACCCTTCATCGTCGCGCCGTCAAACTTCACGTTTTGCAAATCGGTGCTTGAGAACAGCGTGTTCGTCAGGTTGCTGCCAATAAACGAGGAGTTCTTTAGTGCCGCTGATTTGAACTTGGCATCCGTAAGGTCGGACTTGTCGAATACCGACTCACTCAGCGCGCTGCTCGTAAAGTCCGTACCAGCCAAATCGATACCCGCGAGGTCGGAACCTTGCAGTGCCGAGTAGGTCAGCTTGGCGTTGGTATTCTTCGTTTCATGAGCCTCGTTATGGTCGAGCTGCTCCATGATTTCCGCAACGTCACCGAATGACTCGGTGGCAGCCGCGTACGCTTCTGCGTCGCTCTTGCCTTCGCTCTTCAGGTCGTTGAATTTCTCGACCAAGTTGGCAAGAAGCTCCTTCGTTACGTCCGTACGAGATGGGAATTCCCCGTATGGTGCGAATGCTTCGTTCAAAAACTGTTCTAATTTCTTTTCCATGATCTTCTCCTTATAGTAATGTGTCGAGGATACGCTTGGCGGCGTTCCAGTTAGCTTTGTTTTCTTCGTATACTACCCGGCCGCTATCGGTCACGCGGTAGTATTTGCGTCGTCCACCTTGCGATTCATCTCCCCAGTACGACGTGATGTGCCCGTCTTGTTCCAGCCGTTTAAGGCTCGAATACATCGTGGCTTCCTTCAATTCGTACTGATGATCAGAATGCTCATGCACGAGCTTGGTAATTTCGTAGCCGTACTTGTCGCCATCCGCCAATAACCGGAGGATGATGGTATCAGTATGGCCGCGAAGCAAATCTGATGACATCTTCTTATCTATCATGAATACATCATACAGCACATTACTATGACTGTCAAGGTATTTTGACAGAAAAATAAAACTCCCAGGGGTGACAAGGAGTTTTATATGTGCATTATGCTAGGTGTTTGTGCTGTTCCGGATAAAACGCGGGCGCACATGGCATGACCATCGCGAGCGCTTCGCCGAGCCAATAATACTTATCGCCAGGTTCGATGAATACCGCGTCGCCAGTGGCAACTGACAGTTCGGTGCCGTCGTCACGGCATATCTTACCCGCTCCGGACACGACATAGCCCAGTTCTTCGCACACCTCGTTCATAACGAAGCCGGTTTCTGGATAGCGGCCGTTCACTGTTACCAGAGCGACGTTGACCGCTTTGGTGCCAAACGAATATTCTACGCCGTCACAAGTCGGCCCATTGGAAAACGTTACTGCCTCCGCTTTTTGGATACGCTGCATTACGAGCCCCAACCCGTAAATATCCCGACGGCCAGCTCCAACCAAGCAACAATAAGAATCGCCGCGAGTACAAGACTAATGATCAACCGCTGCTTTTGGCTCCGCACCTTGCGAGCAGTCAAAACGTACCCTAGGCCCGTGCCAAAAAGCAAGGTCCCTGCAACAGCAAAATCCATCCCGCTCCAGTTCACTTCGTTGCTAAACTGCATGGCGATGAGCGGCACGCAGAGTACCGCCAACATCGCGAAGAAAACGCGCGTGATATCGTTCGCCAAGGCTAGTTGTTGCTTTTGGCCACCTTTTGCCGTCATAGTTCCTCCTAATAATTACTTTCGTTATAGTTCGGGAATCCATCGTGCTTGAACTGCGCCTCGGGCAGGCCTTGCGCCATCAGCTTGGCACCAAGCGCGTGCACCATCTCTTCCGGCCCGGAAAGATATACCAGCGACCCGTTCAGCCCCGGCTCCACTTCAAGCAGCTTTTCGGCCGTCAGCGGCTCGCCTACCACATAGCGAACTTTTAGCGCGGTATCCTGGCTGGCCCATCCAGCCAGCTCATCCTTGAAAGGCAGGTCGGCTGTACGACCGCCATAAATAAGCGTGACGTTCAAGGGCAGCCCGTCGTGCGCGCGTTGCTTCAAGATACTATGAAACGGCGTTACTCCAATGCCGCCCGCCACGAAGACGATTGGCAGCTCCGAATCCTGCCATACGAAATCGCCTTCCGGATTCTCGATAAGCTCCAGCTCGGTACTGCCGATTTCCAGTCGTGAAAGCGCCCTCTTGAACGAGCTTTCGGTGACACGCGTCGTGATTTGCATGATGCCCTCGTACGGCGCGGCCGAGTTAGTGAACCAACGCTTCGTTCCTTCGTCGTCCGGGTCGTCGTGAGGCAACTCTACACGAACATATTGGCCTGCCGTATAGTCAAGCGGCTCGCTAGGATGAAAGCGGAGTGCCCATACATTATCTACCAAATTTTCTTTCGAGATGAGTTGCAGCGTCATGATGCCTCCTGCTTTAACTGTATATATCTTATGATACCCTAGTTATATGAATAACGACCAAACCACGCCGCTTGAAGGCACCAAACTTGCCAACTTCACTCCTGTTGCAACTGTTCCCGAGCTACAAATCATCGATACGCGCGAAGGCGACGGCGCCGAAGTCCCCGCCGGGGCAACCATTACCGCCCACTATACGGGCGCGCTTTGCAAGGATGGCACGATTTTCCAGAGCTCGCACGATTTTGGCGAGCCTATTACTTTTGGCCTCAGCCAAGTCATAGAGGGCTGGACGAAGGGTGTTCCTGGCATGAAAGTCGGCGGCACGAGGCGTCTCATTATCCCATCAAGAATGGCTTATGGCTCGGTACGTGCCGCGGCCAACATCCCACCAAACTCCGACCTAGTATTCGACATCGAGCTGGTCGCCCTGGCTTAGGGTATCGGCCCAGCTGATTGCATTTTATGCATTTTTAGTTTATAATATTGAATGTTGTTCTTAGCATGATCAGCCTCGGGATTGGACTGATGTGAACCGGAGAACCTTGTTTCTGCTGCCGGACGGCCTGCCGTCGGTACTGGAGCCCGATATCTCGTTCAAGATCCGCATCATGGGATCACCCTCGGAGGACTGGATCTTCCGAACCACTCGCCGGTCCGAACCTCGCGACCTCCTCACCCACAAGGTACATGGCGGCATCGCGATGGACACGGGCCGAGCCCCCATGATGTTCGTGGTCGGCGAGGTCCTCAGGATCGTCGAGTTCCGAATCGTCTTCGTGCCCACGACCATCGTTCGAAGCCATGAGCACAGAGGGTTCATCTGCGTGGCCGCAGAAGGTCAGACAGCCGACGAGCTCATCGCCGAAGTCGAACGAAGCCTGGGTGAGCGCTAGCCGCTCCCCGCATGCAAGAACAGCAGCGCCCCACCTCCACCCGGAGGAATGGGGCGTTGTTGCTATTCAGGGGCTATCGTGTTCGTTGTTTTCCGAATAATTGGGTGTGTACCTCACCCTCATCTTCGCCGGCAAGCATTCGTATACCCTGCTTTTTCAGCTCGGCGCGTAGACTCTGGTTCCCGCACGAGCCATCGTAAACGGATACTATTTTTTCGTTGTCGTCGTCACCTGCGATGCGGTTGATCGACACGCTCCCGCACTGGGCACACTCATGAACAAGCATGATCTCGCCTTGCCTGCCAGCACCTTCGTGCTTGAAGGTGAGGCCGATAGGCCGCATGCCTCCGTGACACGTTGCCCTGCGATCCCCCTTGTTTTCATCGACATGCTTCGACCACAGGCAACTAGTGCAGTGATTGCGGTTGACGGTACCCATGTAGCCGTTGATAATCACCCACTGCTTGCAATGCGAGCACTTGAACCCGCCTGCGTCATGCTCTTTTTTCCATTCCTGTTCTTTTTTCTTCTCGTTATCAGAATATTCGTCGCGATATTTCACAAAAACCTTGCTTCACAAAAAAACCAGCCACATGGCTGGTCGCTGGATAGCAAAGCTATTTTAGATAAATCGTGAGTTCTTAAGTAATGGCAAGACCAGCCAAGTATATCCCTTCTTCAAGGGAGGTGGCTGATACCGCGGTTATGTAATTACTCTTGTTTAACAAACATTAGTACTATAGCATGAATATCTATTTCGGTCAATATTACTACTTGCCATGAACGTATCTTTTTCCTACGATAGAAGGGATTGGTAGCGTCAAGGAGGTGATCCATTCCTACCATCATGAACGCGGCCGGACATGAACCGCGCGACGCAAGTCGCCAGGCTCGCTCCGACTCGCGACCCGCCGCGCATTCATTGCGGCAAACCCGGTATTACGAGCAGGCCGGTCCGGATTCTCTTCCGAGAGTTCAGATCGTCGGGGATGCTACATGTCCCTGTGGCTGTAACCACCAAGACGGACGACCGTGCTGCGGTTGTACGTGTGGAAGCGGTTGGCCCTGCGCATGTTGCTCGGCAACAGATGACCACCTGGCAGAGCCGGACCCCGAACCCATTAGGGCTGAGGGCGACCGGTGCTGCACGGACGGCCTGGTCTGTTGTTGCAACGTGAAGACCTGCACCTGCTCCTGTTCAGGATGCATGTGTGACAGGTCGTAGTACCTAGAAGCAAGCTCCGTCCAAGGCGGAGGACTACTGCTCGCAGCTTGGAGCGAATAGAATCCCAAGTGAAATCCGGAAACTCTGTACATCTCCGGTCAGACAGCAATCGCTTCTCCGCGTAGGTAGGTCGCATCTTAGCGACCTCCGCGGAAGACAGAGCGTGCGTTGTCTGCTTCGCCAGAGTCCAAGAAGTTTTTTCGTGAATTCTGGTAAGGCAGACATCCTACCCCTCCCCGGCGCCATAGGGCGCCAGGAAGAGGCAGGTTCGTCGTGTATCCGCGTAGTTGTGTGCCCTGTTAGACCAGTGGATGCGCCAGGAAGAGGGCCAGGCTTGCCACGACGTCGATGACGCCGATGACGAGCCACAGTCTCGCCCTGACACCAGCAGCTTCCGCCTTGTGCGCCTGCCAGATGGCAAGGGCGCCGAAGACGACGCCAGCACAGACGAAGAAGCCGAGGAGGGCGAAGACGACGGCTCGCGTCTTCGCCTTGTGGCCATAGTCCCGCGAGCTATCCGTGCCTTCCGACACTTGAGTCACTACCTCTCCGAACTCAAACCTACGTGCATGATAACGGCGTGTCCTATTATATTACTTTTTTTGTTTATGTCAAGTCCCAAGGCACTTATACTTGCACGCTCATAGGTGGCTATGGTACAATCTCGACCACTATACGCACCCCATGCGTATAGTGCTTCATGCAGTCCCCTGGTAGATCGAAAGGACGGTATGACAGCTCGTCTGCACGCGACCCCCGCCAACCATGTTGGCGAGGTGACGGGATATGTGAACGCAGGAGGACGAGGAACGCGGCTCAATGCCGTGTTCGCTCCGGATGCAAAAATCGGAGTAACGAAAGCCCTCCTGCAGGTCGGCTCACCGCCGCTGGTGCTCGTCGAGCATCAGGTGAACAAGCTGCTGGCGGCAGGTGTTCGCAACGTCGTAGTAGGCGTTGGCGACCACCTCTCTGTCGCTCAGCACATCACCGCAACCTACGGTGACGGTCGAGTCCAAGCAGTGTTCAGCGCCGAACAGCTCGGCAACGGTGGAGATCTCCTGCGCACCATGCAGGAACAGCCTCGCCTCTTCGGAGACACCGTCGCCATCACGAACGTCGATACCATCCTCGACTGGAGTGAGCCCGCGGCGTTGGAAGTGCACCGCAGCAGTAACGCTGACCTGACGATTTCCCTCACGCTCAATAGAGGCGTCCCCAACGAGGATGCCTTCTATGTGAGCCGAGAGGGACGCGTCCTGTACAGCGAAGAATCGACCCGGAACGTCGTGGAAGCCCACGAAGCCGCCCAGCAGGCTGCCTTACGCGGCAGCAGCACGGGCGCCATCGTGGTCAACACGTCGTTCCTCGTTGAGATCGCCTGGTCCCCTGTGGACGGCGCGCTCTCGCTGTACAAGGAAGTGGTCGGTTCGGCCCTCGTCAAGGGGACCCTCTTCGCCTACGACAACGGCGAGAGGTTCTTCCTGGACGTTGGCACGGTAAGGACCTGGGAGCAGATCCAACGCTCCCCCGACATCCTTGAGCCGTATCTGCACTACGCGGACGCTACGGCCAAGGAGATGACCGCATAAACCGGCTGGAGCCGAAAGGCTCCCCGTGAACCCATAGGAGTACCCAGTGACTCTGTCACACGAACAGACCCGGTTCTTTCGGGACATGGGCTATCTTCGCCTGGTGAACGTACTGGGCGTCGAAGAGACGGCCGAACTCCGCGAGTTCGTCCTGAACGAGAAGCGAGACGAGGATGAGCGGCGTCGCCTACGCGGCGAGGACCCGGTCGTCAAGCTGTACGGCCTGTACGACCGCAACGAAGCCCTCGTCCGGCAGCTCGTCACCCACCCGACGCTCATCGACGCGCTGACGGGGCTTCTCGGCCCGAACATCGTGCTCGTCAAGAACCGCCACAACCACACGACGGTGAACGACGCGCACGGAACGAAGAACGAGGCGCGCCTGCACCGCGACATCCTGCAACCGACACGAGGGCTGGTCACGGCCGCCTTCTACCTGGAGGCTTCGACGCCGGAGAACGGATGCACCAACATCCTCCCCGGCTCGCACAACCTCCCGTACGTCGGCGTGCCGCAGCCCAACGGCGGCGGCACGTGGATGGACGAGCACGACGAGTACGAGGGCCTCGCCGACCAGGCGCTGGCCGTCCCGATGCCCGAGGGCAGCGTCCTGCTGTTCACCGGCCTGGCCTTCCACAGCGTGGGCCACAACCGGTCCGACAAGACGCGGATCAGCATGACCTTCGGCTTCCGGGCCGCGGACGAGCTGGAACACGCCCCGGACGAGACGCGCCAGATCATGGTCGCCGGTACGCACATCTACCGCGGCAACGACATCTGACGAGTCCCACTCACCCGAACCCAGGTGAGACGCATGGAGCAGCCCATCCCCCCTCGTGGGGGGTGGGTCTGTTCTTTTTTATGGTAGAATAAGTAGCACTTATGAATATTTGGAAACGCGTTGAACCCACAGTCATCAGCAAAGTCGGATGGCGTACCGTCGTCACGAAAACCTTCGTCATGCCCAACGGCGAGGAAGCCAGCTTTGATACGTTCGGCCCAGAAGACCAGCACTTTGCCGCCGTTATAGGCCTGACGCCCGACAACCAAGTCATCATTGCCCGGCAATTTCGCGTAGGTCCCGAGGCGGTAATGGACGAGCTTCCCGGTGGCTTCGTTGATAAGGGCGAAAGCCCGGAGGTTGCCGCCAGCCGCGAGTTCCAAGAGGAGACCGGATACATGGCAGGGAATCTTACCTACCTAGGCAGTTATAACAAAGACACCTACATGAACGCGACTTGGCATGTCTTTCTTGCCAAGGACTGCGTACCTTCTGGACACGCGCAAGAGTTGGAAGACGAGGAGCACATCGAAATCAACCTCATACCAATCAAACAGCTGATCGAGAATGCCAAGAAGAACAAGATGACCGATGCCGTCGCGGTCTTGATGGCATACGACCAGCTTCTCGCGCTTGCTTAGCCCTCGACCGCCACTTCGAACCCGCCGTATGCCATCTTCCCCATATCGGTAGGCATTTCAAAATCGGCTTGATCCTTGAAGGTTTCGTTCATTTCGTCCATGACTTTTTTGTTTACTTCGTCACGATGCTCTTTGGAGTTGAACACGATGAAAGAAAACCACACGTTGTCTTCGCTTGTCGCGCCTGTCATCTCCTGGAAGGCCCGGGATTTTTGGTCGCCCATTTCTTGCTGCTTTAGGTCGTCACCCCTGGATTCAAAATACTGAAGCGCGCCGTGCTTCATCCAGGAATCCCGTCCCATCTTGGCCATTTCTTCATAAGCGGCCTCTTTGCCTTTAGGCACTACCAAAACAAATCCATCAATATATTTAGCCATCATCTACTC
>Ga0075368_10000222_pt1 | contig 15948 bp, 17 predicted proteins | sample EndMethybrTD3033_FD_71518 | JGI IMG/M metagenome (GOLD analysis project Ga0075368, IMG submission 71518) | Populus endosphere microbial communities from Tennessee, USA - Endosphere MetaG P. TD hybrid TD303-3 | ecosystem: Host-associated > Plants > Roots > Endosphere | place: USA: Tennessee... | reverse complement strand
GCATGGGAAGAGGTTCGGCGGGTGCGGGCGGGATTTTGGAAAGAGCCGGTTCGGGAAATGGCGGCGCTTCATCGCCGGCAATTTCGGCGAAGTCCTGCACCTCGTCCGTTGCGGTCCCGCGTCGTTTCCAGGCGATCACGCCCAGCCCGGCTAGCAGGAGCGCGGCGAGCGCGGCGATCCATGTCCAGGAAGTGCCGGTATCGCCGGAGGGGGGCAGGCCCGTTTCCGCGGCCGGGGAAGTGGCCTCGGGCGTCGCCGAAGGCAGTGGAAGCGCTTCGGGCGGCGTGGCCGGCGTGATGCTGGTGGCCACGGGTGCGATTGTGGGTTGCGCTGTGACAGGTCGTCCGCGCGGCACCGGCAGGGAACCGCGCGTGGCCGTGGGCGTCGGGGCCGAGGATGCGACGGGCGCGGTTGGTGTGGGCGGAACCGCCGGCTGCGACGCCGTCGGCTGCGGTTGGGGCGGGTTGACGGTCGGCCGGGCGACGGGGTTGTCGGCATCCACCGGACCTGCCACCGGAGCGGGCGCGGGCGAAGGTTGCGGCGGCAGCCTGAAGTCCTCTAACGATCCCGGCATTTGGGCAGAAGCGGTAACGGCGCAAAGGGCGAGCCCCATGGCGAGCGCGATGCAGGACACTTGTCTGCGCGCCTTGGCGGCCATGCGGTTGTGCGGAAAGTCGTTCATGTCCCCTGCATTTCCAATTCGGTCGGCCGGCTGAATGCCCGATGAACCCTCGCGAGCGCTCCGCCGGCTTGTGCCCGTCGCGCGATAGCGGCATTGAGCGGCGAATGGACGAGAAAATTTCCCAGCCGCTTCATCTCGGGCAGCAGAGCGCATTGCCGGCTTCGCCCGAGGCAGCGCAACTCGATTACGTGCCAAACCCGCGCAAGGGCGGTCTCTATATGGTGCGCTTCGCCGCGCCCGAGTTCACCTCGCTTTGCCCGGTTACCGGCCAGCCCGACTTTGCGCATCTGGTGATCGACTATGCGCCGGCCGAGACGATCGTCGAATCGAAGAGCCTCAAGCTCTTCCTGGGATCGTTCCGCAATCACGCTGGTTTCCACGAGGACGTGACCGTGGGCATCGGCCAGCGACTGTTTGTCGAAATGGCTCCGCACTGGCTGCGCATCGGCGGTTACTGGTATCCGCGCGGCGGCATTCCAATCGACGTGTTCTGGCAGTCCGGACCCGCGCCCGAGGGACTGTGGGTGCCCGATCAGGGCGTCCAGTCCTATCGCGGCCGGGGCTAGCCTTAGCGTTCAGGCGGCTGCAAGGCCGCCAGCCGCGCCCTGATCGGGTCGAGAGTCGTCAGGTCGATAGGCCCATGGTCCAGGCGGGAAACCTGCGCGGAAGGCAGGCACCGCGCTACTACCGAAGGATAATCCGCGCGAACCGCGACTTCGCTGGCGAGAGCGGTATCGATGTCGGCTTCGCACAGCACTTGCGAGTCGTACAATTTCGGCGCGTTCGACAAACGCTCGCACAGCGTGCCGTCGTCGGAACAACCGAACAGGATCAGGGCGAAGATCGTGCCGCTCATGCAAAACCTCGATTTGCGAGGATAACGCGGCATAGTCTCGGAGAGTTCCGGCAAACGGCCATCGAAAAAGCGGCTTCTGGCGCAAGCTTGCGCATCGGCGGCGCGCCCCGCATAATATACCGCTAAATACAGACACACAGGATACGCGCGTGCTGCTTCGCCTTCTCCGCCTGATGGCGATCTTTCTGCTCGCGATTCCGGGATCGCAAGCTTTCGCCCAGGCGCGCGGGCCGCTGGTGCTGGCGGCGGCGAGCCTGCAGGAGTCGCTGAATGCCGCCGCCGACGGCTGGGCGCGCAAGGGCCATCCGCGACCGGTCATATCCTTCGCCGGCTCGTCGGCGCTGGCCCGGCAGATCGAAAGCGGCGCTCCGGCCGACCTGTTCATTTCCGCCGATGAGGAGTGGATGGACTATGTCGCGGCCAAGCGGCTGATCCTGCCGCAGAGCCGGGCCTCGTTCCTGACCAACAGCCTTGTCCTGGTAGCGCCGGCGACGAGCCGCGTGCGACTGGCGATCGGCCCGCGTTTTCCGCTGGCGCGGGCGATCGGCAACGGGCGGCTGGCCATGGCCGATCCGGCCTCGGTCCCGGCCGGGAAGTACGGACGCGAGGCCCTGACCCGTCTGGGGGTCTGGCCAGGCATGGCGGACCGCGTGGCCAGCGCGGAAAACGTGCGCGCCGCGCTGCTCCTGGTCGCACGCGGAGAAGCGCCGCTGGGCATCGTCTACGCCACGGATGCGCGTGCCGCCACGGGCGTGCGCGTGGTCGGCACTTTCCCGGCCGGCAGCCATGCGCCGATTTCCTATCCCGTCGCCCGGCTGCGGACATCGACCAGTGCGGATGCCGAAGGGTTCCGCCGCTATCTGGTCTCGCCCGAGGGCAAGGCCGTGTTCCGCCGTTTCGGTTTTGGCACGCGGTAGGTTTCCGGCTTTGCTGTCACATGCCGAATGGGGGATCGTGGTGCTGTCGCTGCAGGTCAGCGCGGTCGCGATCCTGATCGCGTTGCCGCTGGCTTTCGCCATTGCCTGGCTGCTGGCGCGAACGCGGTTTCCGGGGCGCATCCTGCTCGATGCGCTCGTGCATCTGCCGCTGGTGCTGCCGCCCGTCGTGACCGGCTGGCTGCTGTTGCTGGCGTTTGGCGCCAACGGCCCGGCGGGGCGTTTCATGGCCGAGGCTTTCGGCGTGACTTTCATGTTCCGCTGGACCGGCGCGGCGCTGGCGGCGGCGATCATGGCGCTGCCGCTGATGGTGCGGGCAATGCGCTTGTCGATCGAGGCGGTCGACCGCCGGCTGGAAGGCGCGGCGCGCACGCTGGGCGCGGGGCCATGGCGCACGTTCTTCGCGATCACCCTGCCGCTTACTTTGCCCGGCATCCTGGCGGCGCTGGTGCTCGGCTTCGCGCGGTCCATCGGCGAATTCGGCGCGACGATCACTTTCGTGTCCAACATTCCCGGTGAGACCCAGACCTTGCCGCTCGCGATCTACGCCGCGCTGCAAGTGCCGGGCGGCGAAACCGACGTGGCCCGCCTGGCGACGATTTCGGTGCTGCTGTCGCTCGCCGCGCTCGTCGCTTCGGAATGGCTGGCGCGGCGCGGCGGGAAGGGCGGCCATGTCCTTTGACGTCGATCTGAAGATCGATCGCGGCGAGATGCCGATCGCCTTGTCTTTCACTGCGCCCGCCGGATTGACCGCGCTGTTCGGCCCGTCGGGGGCGGGGAAGACGAGCGTGCTCGATTGCGTCTCGGGGCTGCTGCGCCCCGCGCGCGGGCGCATAGTCGTGGCGGAAACGGTGCTGTTCGACAGCGCGGCGGGCATCGACCTGCCACCCGAAAGGCGCGCCTGCGGCTATGTCTTCCAGGACGGTCGCCTGTTTCCGCATCGTTCGGTGCGCGACAATCTGTTGTTCGGCTGGCGGCTGGCCCCTCCCGAGCGGCGTTGGATGGCGCTGGATGAGGCGGTCGCGTTCCTGGGTATCGGCCACCTGCTGGCGCGCATGCCGCGCACGCTTTCGGGTGGCGAGGCGCAGCGCGTGGCGATCGGCCGGGCGCTGCTGAGCGGCCCGCGCTTTTTGCTGATGGACGAACCTCTGTCCTCGCTCGACGCGGCGCGGCGCGAGGAGATCATGGCTGTGATCGAGCGCGTGCGCGACGAACTGCGCCTGCCGATCCTCTACGTCAGCCACGACCGCGCCGAAGTGGAGCGCCTGGCGGGAACTGTCGTTCCGGTGGGGAACTGACCGTTCAGCCGGCTTTCTGGTGCAGTTTCGGCGTTTCGCGCAGGCTTTCCTGCAATCGCGTCCAATCCGCGCCCATGCGGACAGCCGCCGCCTGCTCCTGCAACGCGTGGTAACCGCGCAGGACTTCCCGGCCGAACGGGGTGACGCAGGCGCCGCCCTTGGCCTGACCGCCCGCTCCGGTCGCCACCAGCGGTTCGCGCCAGCAGCGGTTCATCGCGTCGACCAGCAGCCAGGCGCGGCGATAGCTCATGCCGAGCGCGCGACCGGCGGCCGAGATCGATCCTTCGCGTTCGATCGCCTCGAGCAAGTCGGCCTTGCCCGGACCCATGGCGATCTCTTCGCCGCAGAACAGTTGCAGCTTGATCTTGAGAGTAGGGGTGTCGCTCATCGCGGGTCAGACTAGTCGCAGCGTGTGCGGCGGAAAAGGGGCGTTTTTTGATCGTGACGTTAATGAATTTGCCCTTTAATCTGAATGAAGGCTGCCGATGTCGTCCCGCATCGGTTCAGCCAGCCTGCTCCATAAGCCGGTTCATGGACGGTGATCGGGGATGGGCAATCGCGCACCACCCGTCGGACACCGGGAGTTTCGGTGAAATGAACATCATCAAGAAAGCAACGCTCGCCACCGCTCTTGCCGCCAGCGCTCTCGTCAGCGCCACGCCGGCAATGGCTCGTGACAACTATCGCCGGCATGACGGCGGCGACGAGGTCGCCGCGGCGGTGGTCGGTGGGGTGATCGGCATCGCCCTGGGCGCGATCATCGCCTCGGGTAACGATCGCAACGATCGTTATTACGATCGCCGTTACCAGCGTGATGGTGCTTATTATCGCGACGATCGATACTATCGCGATGGCCGTTATTACAATCGCGAACGCTACCGCGATGATCGCGGTTATTATGCCCGCCGCGGCTACTCGCAGGGCGATTACTACGGCGGTTATTGACCCGCTGCCGGATGCGAAGCGGGCGGCCTCCCTTTGGGAAGCCGCCCGAGCGTGATCCTGCCGGACTGAGGCAGGAACCGGTCAGAACTGGAAGTTCAGCGACGCACGCAGCGAATGGAAATCGTAGTTCGTCCCCGACGGACGGATATTGGTCTGCGAAGACGTCAGGATGAACGGATTGGTAGCCGGCGCGGTGCCCTGCGTCACCGCCACGTTGTACTTGTTGTCCTTATAGCGGTTGTAGAGGTACTCGAGACCGAGGCTGATGTTGTTCGTCACCATGATCTCGCCGCCGCCGCCAGCCTGCCAGCCCCAGACCATCTTGCCGTCGCGACGTTCGGAGAAGGCGTTAGCCGTGTTGGTGGTCGCGAAGTTATGGTCGATCTTGGCATAGCTGCCGCCGCCCGTGACATAGAACAGCGCCCCGCCGTTCGGCGTGTAGCCGGCGCGGGCGCGCAGCGAGACCGCATAGTCGAGCTCGCGCTGGAAGGCATATCCGGCAGGGGTCGTGCTAAAGCCCGACGTGCCGTCGGTCGATTCGCTCTTGCTGGCTTCTACCAGCAAGCCGCCGACGAAGTTGCCCATGCGCTTGTCGTAGCCGATCCGGCCGGCATACTCGAGCTTGTCGCGATCGCGCCGGCAGCCGGCAGCGGGGGTGGCCCCGCGCGAGACGCCCCCGCAGAAGCCGGGGCTGAAGGCGTTGGCGCCGGCCGCGGTCGTGATCGTGTCGTCGAAGGCGCCGTCGCCGTCCTTGTCGAAGACGATCCGGTCCGAACGATTGTCGTTGCCCTGGGCGGACATGCCGATCGTGCCCGAGATATAAGGGCCGTCGAAATGCGTCTCGCGGGCATCCTGCGCCATCGCCGGGGCGGAAATGGCCGCGCCTGCAAGCAGCACGGTCGAGGCGAGGGGATGAAACTTCATGGGGAAATCCTTCACTTGAAACATAATGGGACGGGGCCTGCCCGTCCCGGCGCTAACCATCGGCTGCGTGAAGGGTTGCTTCGGCTTGTCGAAAAGCGTCGAAAGGCCTGAATATCGATGATGAATAATCGTGAGGGCGCCTGAATTGTTGCAATAAAGATACGCCGGGCACCCACGCATCCTCGGCGTGCAAAAACTGCACCTCCGCCCTCTCGTCAGGCCGATGGCAAGCGGCTATGGCGCGCGACGACATGCAGACGTCCGACCTTCGCATCGCGCTGTTCAGCGGCAACTACAACTACGTGCGCGACGGCGCCAACCAGGCGTTGAACCGGCTGGTCGGCTATCTGCTGCGCCAGGGCGCGGCGGTGCGGGTCTATTCGCCCAAGGTGGAAAAGCCGGCCTTCGAGCCGACCGGCGATCTGGTTGGCGTGCCTTCGCTCGTTCTGCCGATGCGCAACGAATTCCGCATGCCGATCATGCTGACGCCGCGCCTACGCCGCGATCTGGCGCAGTTCGATCCGAACGTGGTCCATGTGTCTTCGCCGGACGTCGTCGCCCATCGCGCGGTCAGCTGGGCGCGCAGTCGCAAGCTGCCCGTGCTCTCGTCGGTTCACACGCGTTTCGAGACTTATTTCCGCTATTACAACATGGCCTGGGTAGAGCCGGGGATCGAGGCGATCCTGCGCCGTTTCTACCGCCGCTGCGACGCGCTGGTCGCCCCGTCCGAAAGCATGGCGCAAGTGCTGCGCGATCAGCGGATGAACTACGATATCGACATCTGGTCGCGCGGGGTGGACCGCGAGATATTCAACCCCGATCGCCGCAGCCTGGAATGGCGCCGCTCGCTCGGCATCGCCGACGACGAGATGGTGGTCGGCTTCCTCGGCCGGCTGGTGATGGAAAAGGGGCTCGACGTCTTTTCCGACACCATCGACGAGCTGCGACGCAGCGGCGTGCCGCACAAGGTCGTGGTGATCGGCGAAGGCCCTGCGCGGGGCTGGTTCGAATCGCGCTTGCCGGGGGCCAGCTTCGTCGGGTTTCAGGCGGGCGCCGACCTTGGCCGGGCGGTCGCCAGCATGGACGTGCTGTTCAACCCTTCCGTCACCGAGACGTTCGGCAACGTCACGCTGGAAGTCATGGCCTGCGCGCTGCCGGTGGTGGCGGCGGCGGCGACCGGCAGCGAGAGCCTGGTGGACGATCACGTTTCCGGCCGGCTGATCCGCCCCGGTGCGGTTCATCAATTCGCGGAGGCGATCAAGGCTTACGGCGAGGATATCGCGCTGCGCAAAAGGCACGGCGCGGCGGGGGAGCAGCGGGCGCAGGATTTCTCGTGGGACCGGATCAACCAGACGGTGGTCGACACTTACCTGCGGCTCGTGCGCCAGCGGGCCAAAGGCCGCTGATCAGCGCAGGATGCGCGCCTTTCGCTGGCGCATTGCATACCACAGCAGGAACAGCGCAGCCGCCCAGATCGTCACGTTCATCGCGATCATGCCCGGCGTGCGCATCGCCGCGGGCAGGTCGAGCGTCCACTGATAGGCGCTGCTCCCCGCGAGACCCGCCAGCGACAATCCGAAAGCCTGCACCGCGTAGCGCGATCGCAGCAGGAGCAGCAGCGATCCGGCCAGCGCTCCCCAGACCCCGCAGGCCCAAAGGGCGATCGCCCACAGTGGGAAAGTATCGACCAGCTGGATTATTTCGGGCGGGAACTGCGCAAGATAGCCGGGATCGCGGATATTGGTCATCGTGAAATCGAACGCGCCGAAGCCGTTCCACAGCAGGCTGGCGACCGCGACGATCCAGAAGCGCGCGGGCGTTGGCCGCGACAATGTTCGGTTCATGGCAGCTCTCCCCCTCCAGCCATGTCTGGTTGCAGGGATAGTCCTGTCGAAGGACGATGCAAAGCGCGATCATTGCGACTAGATAGCTGGGGATGGCCGACCTCTTTGCCGACGACCTGCCGCCGCCTTCGCCGCAAGCCGAAGCACCTGCCGACGCGCCGCTGGCGGACCGGCTGCGGCCGCGCACGCTGGCCGATGTCGTCGGGCAGGAGCATCTGACCGGGCCGGAAGGCGCCATCGGCCGGATGGTCGCGGCGGGGCGGCTGTCCTCGATGATCCTGTGGGGGCCGCCGGGCACGGGCAAGACGAGCATCGCCCGCCTGCTGGCCGACGCGGTCGGCATGCGGATCATTTCCGTAAGCGCGGTTTTCTCGGGCGTCGCAGACCTCAAGAAGGCCTTTGCGGAGGCGGAAGTGGCGGCGAAAGCGGGGCAGCGCACACTGCTCTTCGTCGACGAAATCCACCGTTTCAATCGCGCCCAGCAGGACGGATTCCTGCCCTTCGTCGAAAAGGGCACGGTGACGCTGGTCGGCGCGACGACCGAAAATCCCAGCTTCGAGCTCAACGCGGCCTTGCTCAGCCGTGCGCAAGTGCTGATCCTCCACCGGCTGGACGCGGCCGCGCTTGGACGGTTGCTGGAACGCGCGGAAGCGATCGAGGAGCGGCCGCTGCCGCTGACCGAAGATGCCCGCGCCGCGCTGATCGCTTCGGCCGATGGCGACGGCCGCTTCCTGCTCAATCAGGCGGAAACGCTTTATGCCGCGCGGATCGCCGCGCCGCTCGATCCTTCAGGGCTGGGCAAGTTCCTCCAGCGGCGCGTCGCGGTCTACGACAAGGATCGCGAAGGCCACTACAACTTGATTTCGGCGCTTCACAAGGCGCTGCGCGGCTCCGATCCGCAGGCCTCGCTCTATTACCTCGCGCGGATGCTGACGGCGGGCGAGGAGCCGCTTTACGTCCTGCGCCGCCTGACCCGCTTCGCCAGCGAGGATATCGGCCTGGCCGATCCGCAGGCGCTGGTCCAGTGCCTGGCGGCCAAGGACGCCTACGATTTCCTTGGCTCGCCAGAGGGGGAACTCGCCATCGTTCAGGCCTGCCTTTATTGCGCCACCGCGCCCAAATCGAACGCCGCCTATGTCGCGCAGAAAGAGGCCTGGCGCAGCGCGAAGGAAACCGGTTCGCTGATGCCGCCGGCGCATATCCTGAACGCGCCGACCAAGCTGATGAAGGACATCGGCTATGGCAAGGGCTATGCCTATGACCATGATGCCGAAGGCGGCTTTTCCGGCGCAGATTACTGGCCCGAAGGCATGGCGGCGCAGAGCTATTACCGGCCGGTCCCCCGCGGGTTCGAGCGACAGGTGATCGAGCGGATCGAATGGTGGGAAAAGCAGCGCCGCGACCGGCGCGATTGAGCGGAAGGGGGCGGTTATGAAGGCTTGGGCTTGTCTGCTGATGCTGGCGCCGGCAATCGGCCTTATACCAACCGTAGCTGCCGCCAAGACGCCGCATATCGCCGCATGCAAGCCCCCCGAAGCGCCCGACAGCGGTGAACGGCAGCGCGCGCGACCGCTACCGGTGCCGGCGGCGCTGCGCCCGGTGGTGGCGTCCAGCCTGAATCACTATGCGGTGGCCACGCTGGGCGGCGGCACCGTCTGCGTCGACACCAGCTGGATGGAGACGGCGGAGAGCGTCGCGCTTTCCCCGGACGGGCGGTTCTTGTCGTTTCTCTGGCTGGGCTACGAGACCTATGGCTTCAAGCTCGTCGATCGCGCGGGCAGGGGGCAGGTGGAGGAAATCGGCGCGGCGCCGGTCTTCTCGCCTTCGGCGGGGCTGTTCGCCGCCATCGACCAGACCGAGTCCGAGTTCGGCTCGCTCAGCGGGCTGGCCGTCTGGCGGGTAAACCGGGTCGGCGTGACCAAATTGGCCGAAGTGTCGGACATACCGCGCATGCAGGACTGGCGGATCGACGGCTGGACCGGCGAAAGCTGCATCGCCCTGTCCGCCCTGCCGCTGGTCGAGGATGAGCGGCAGGCCGGCGACACCAGGACGGAAAGACGCACCCGCTACGTGGCGCGGGCAGACCGTGGCGGCTGGCAAGTGACCGCCGCGCCGCGCGGAGGCTGCGCGGCGCGTTGAGCCGCTTTCGCCATTTCGCCGCGATAGACTGGTCGGGCGCGGTGGGGGAGCGGCAGAAGGGCATCGCCCTCGCGCTCTGCTCTGTCGATAGTGAAGCGCCGCGTCTCGTCCGCCCCGGTCATCGCTGGTCGCGCGCCGAAGTTCTGGACTGGCTGATCGGGGAAATGCCCGCCGATACGCTCGTCGGGCTGGACCTCGGCATGTCGCTGGCCTTCGCCGATCGCGGCGCGTTCTTTCCCGGCTGGCATGAGAGCCCGGCCGATGCGCGTGCGCTTTGGGCCATGGTCGATCGGCTCTGCGCCGGTGACGCGCATTTGTCCGTCTCCAGCTTTGTCGATCATCCCGAAGCGGCCCGCCATTTCCGGCACCATGGCGGACGTGAGGGGGAGCTGTTCGGAGGAGGACGCGGCCGCTTCCGCGTGACCGAGCGCGCGCAGGAGGCGCTGGGCTGCAAGCCCTACAGCAACTTCAACCTCGTCGGCGCGGCGCAAGTCGGCAAGTCCAGCCTGACGGGCATGCGCATGCTGCACCGGCTGTCGGGTCGCCTGCCGGTCTGGCCGGTAGACCCCTTGCCGGCGCGGGGATCGGTGCTGGTGGAAATCTATACGACCATCGCCGCCATGGCCGCCGGGCGCAGCGCGGGCCGATCCAAGATTCGCGATATCGCCGATCTCAATGTCGCGTTGCGGACGCTCGGCAGCGGGCCGGTTGTGGGCGCCGGTCCGATCGACGACCACCGCAGCGACGCCATCGTCACCGCCGCCTGGCTGAGGACGGCGGCCGGGCTGCGCGAGCTATGGCACCCGAAGGCGATGACGGACGATATCGCCCGCACCGAAGGCTGGACGTTCGGCGCCCCCTGATCGCATCTATCGCGGACCGGGCGACCAGCCGTAAATCTGTTCCGCCGCGCCGCCCATCAGCATGGCGCGGTCGCTGTCCGACAGGCGCGGTGTCACCCGCCAGGATTCGACGCCCTGCTCATAGCTCAGCACTTTGGCGGCGCGCGTCCAGTCGGTGCCCCACATGCAGCGATCAACGCCATAGGCGTCGACGATCCGCAGCACCGGGTCCCAGATGTCGGGATAGGGAAAGGGCTCGTCCGAAAGGGTCGGCGCGCCGGTCAGCTTCATGCGCACGTTGTCGCATTCGGCCAGCGCCAGCACTTTGGGCAGGTCATCCCACGCCGCCGGTCCCTCCGCCCGCTGGGTCTGGTGGATACCCAGGTGATCGATCACCACCAGCGTCTCGGGATAGCGCGCCACCAGCGCCCGCGCCGCGTCGAGGCAGCCCGAGGCGAAGAGATTCACCGCCAGCCCATGCCGCGCCGCCGCCGCCAGCACCCGGCCGAGACCGGGATCGACCGCGTCCTTGTTCTTCGCGAAAGTCAGCATGATCCGCACGCCTACCGCGCCGGGCTGGCGCGCCCACTCGGCGATATCCTCTTCCACCGCCGGGTCGGTCGGCCTGACGGGCTTCACGATGGCGAAGCGGCCGGGATGGCGGGCGCGGACTTCCTGCGCGTAACTCGCGTCGTAGCGGTAGGTCAGAAAAGTCGAGACGATGATCGCCCCGTCGATCCCCAGCCGCGCCATCTCGGCCACCTGTCCGTCGCCGGTGGCTTCCTGCAGGCCGACCATGGGGGTGGCCCAGGGGCGGCCCGGATGGTCGTGCTCGTAGACGTGAACCTGGGCATCGATGACAGCCATATCGCGCAGTTTCTCCCGCTTGTCCGTGTTTTTTCACGAGGCACGATTACGCGCGCCGCTACTGTTCGAGTCGGTCCGGCGCGCCGCCGTCGGGTATGGCGTCGACACAGGCGAGTCAATTTCGCCCCTATGCCAGAGCGTGCCGTTGTGTGCCTGACCTTGCCGTTTTGTTCCGGTTTGCCTTGACGGACCAGAGCGGCGAACATAGGCGGAAAGCGCGCGTTTCCTTGCCGAAACGAACGATGCCGGCTTAGCTCAGTTGGTAGAGCACCTGATTTGTAATCAGGGGGCCACGGGTTCGAATCCTGTAGCCGGCACCATTTTGCGGGTGAAATGACAGTGACGATCTCTCGCATCGCTTTCATCGGGACCGGCCTGATGGGCGCGCCCATGGTCGCGCGTCTCGTCGGGGCGGGCTTCGCTGTCCGCGTTTGGAATCGTTCGCCGGAAAAGCTGCGGCCGCTGGTCGCTCTTGGTGCGGCTTCCGCAGCTTCGCCGGCGGAGGCGGTCGCCGATTCCGAGCTCGTCTGCCTCTGCCTGACGGACGGCGAGGCGATCGGCGAATTGCTGTTCGGCTTGGCCGGGCTCGCCGAGGCGATGGCCGCGGGGGCGCTGCTGATCGATTTTTCGACCATCGGCCCGAAGGCGACGCGCGCGCTGGCTTCCCGCCTGGCGTCCAGCCGCCCGGATATCGGCTGGATCGACGCGCCGGTCTCCGGCGGGGTGCGCGGCGCCGAGACCGGGGAACTGGTCATCATGTGCGGGGGCGAGGAGGGTGCCGTCGCCGCGGTCGGGCCGGTGTTGTCGGTTCTGGCCAAGCGGGTCTGCCATCTGGGGCCGCTGGGCAATGGCCAGGCCGCGAAGCTGTGCAACCAGCTTATCGTTTCCGCCAGCATAGTCGCGATTTCGGAGGCTTTGATCCTTGGCCGCGAACAGGGGCTCGACATCGCGGCATTGCCGGCCGCCCTGGAGGGAGGGTGGGCGGATTCGCTACCGCTCCAGATCATCGGGGGCAGAATGGCGGTCGGCTGCGACGATCCGCCGATCGTTTCCATCGACACCTTCGTCAAGGATCTGGCCCTCGTCCTCGACAGCGCCGGGCGGACCCCCGAACTCGCGGCGAAGACGGCCGACATCTATGCCGTCGCAGCGGCCGGGGGTGGGGGCGCGTCCGACGTGACGACGCTGATCGAGCGGGTCGGCGGGGCGAATTCGACTGCCGCGCGAGACGAAGGATAACCGTGGATTCTCCCGATCTTGCCATCCGGCTGCGCCGCGCCGCCTTCAACCGGGCGCTGGCGGATGCGGACCTGGCCGCCATCGGCCCGTTTCTGGCGCGCGAAGCCGTGCTGGTCGCCGGGACCGACAGCGCGGTCCTTTCGGGCCGAAAGGCGCAGCTTCTGGCATGGAAGCGCGAATTCGCCGCTGCGGACCGCACCATCTATGCGCGGTTGCCGGACAGGATCGAACTCTCCGGGGTGGGGCCTATCGCGCTCGAGCACGGCAAGTGGAAAGCCGTCACCGCTTCCGGCGAAGAACAGAGCGCGGGAACTTACGTGGCGAAGTGGCGCCGGATCGCGGGCGAGTGGGTGATCGAGGCGGAGATTTACCTCACCCTCGCGTAAGCCCGCTCTTCAGTCGTCCCTTCAGCTCCAGCGGCCGCCGCCGAGGGAGCGTCATCCGCGCGCCTGGATCGCGCCGAGTTCGATCAGCCGATCGATCTCGGCGCGATCCAGGCCCAGCATCTCGCGCAGCACTTCCTCGGTATGTTCGCCCAGCCTTGGCGGGTGGCGGCGGGCTTCGCCGGGCGGCGCGTCGTCGAAGCGGATCGGCAGGGTTGGCAGGGCAAGCGCGGGGTTGTCCGGATGCCGCAATGATCGTTCGATGCGATTGGCTTCGACTTGCGGATCGCGCAGCGCGTCGTCCACGCCGTTTACCGGGCCGCAGACCAGCCCCTCGGCAACCGCGCCGGCGAAGAAGTCGTCGCGGTTCCACTGCCGGATCGCCTCGGCCAGGATGGGGCGCAGCTCCGCCCAGTGCTTCACGCGCAGCGGCCGGGTGACATAGCGCACGTCCCTGGCCAGTTCGGGCATATTCAGCATCCGGCATAGTTTGACGAAATCGGCGTCCTTGCCGGCCTGGAACAGCACTTCGCCGTCACGGCAGGCGAACACGCCCGATGGCGCGGAGCCCTGCGCATCGGTGCCGACGCGGCGTGGCGGTTCGCCGGAAAGGCCCATCCAGGCCAGCGACGGCGTCATCATCGCCATGCCGCAATCGAGCAGCGAGACTCCGGCCCAGCCGCCGGGCGCGCCATTGCGTTCGCCCCTGAACAGTTCCGACACCACCGCCAGCGCGCCGTAGACGCCGGTGAACATGTCGACGACCGGCACGCCGACCTTTTCCGGCGGACCGTCAGGCCGGCCGGTCTCGTTCATGATCCCGCTCATGCCCTGGATCAGCACGTCGGTGGCCGGACGTCCGGCATAGGGGCCCTGCTGGCCGAACCCGCTGACCGACAGGTAGACCAGCTCCGGGTGGATCGCGCGCATCGCCTCCTTGTCCAGCCCGTATTTCACGAGCGAGCCGACCTTGTAGTTCTCTATGAACACATGGCTGCGCGCCGCGAGCCGGCGGATCAGGTCGGCGCCTTGGGGCAGGGAGAAATCGATCGCGATCGATCGCTTGTTCCGGTTGAACGCCAGGAAGAACGGCGAGGCGGCGGTCGTGCCCGCTTCATGATCGGGCAGGAACGGGGGGCCGTAGTTGCGCACGTCGTCGCCGCTGCCCACGCGCTCGACCTTGATGACGTCCGCGCCCAGATCGCCCAGGATCTGGCCGCATGACGGTGCGGCGATCAGGCGCCCCAGTTCCAGGACGCGCACCCCGCGCAGCGGCTGGCGCCGGTCGGGCGCCGTCACGAGCGACTGTCCGCTGAACGCCGGACCATCGGGGTGTTGCGTGACCGGACTGCTGCGATGTCGAATGGCACGGGGCATCTCCACGCGGCCCGGCGCGGGCTGCGTCTTGCGAACTCTGACGATCTGCGGGGCCGGGCGGCGGCGCTATTCGAACCGATAAGTAAAGCGCACGCCCGCCCGCCAGGGCGAGGCCAGCACGCCGACATTGCTGGTCGCCGAAAGGCCGACGGTGCGATAGTGGCGATCGTTCGTCAGGTTGTCGCCCCAGATGCCGATGGACCGGTTGCCGTCGGGCGACGACAGCGTGATCGAGGCGTTGAGGTTCACCCAGCTCGGGATGAGGTAGCTGTTCCCGTTGTCGGCGAAATAGGACGAGGTGTGGTAGAACGTGCTGGCGAAGGTCAGGTCGCCGCCTGCGAAGGGAACTTTGTAGTTGCCGGTTATGCTGAAGGTGCTGTCGGGCACTTGCGGCAGCTTGTTGCCCCCGGCGTTGACCGTCGTCTGCGTCAGGCCGGGCGACACCACCGTCACGCCCTGGACCACGCGCGTGGGCGCGGCCGAGAAGACGATGGCGCCGGGGAAATCGTTGTAGCGCGCATGGCTGTAGGCGGCGGTGGCGTTGATCGACAGTCGCGGCGTCACGATCCAGGACAGCTCCGCCTCGCCGCCATAGAGCTCGGCGGTGGCCGCGTTCTGCAGCGTGGTGATGCCGTTGGCGCCGCGCACCGACACCTGCATGTTCTTGTAATCGTAGTGATATCCCGCGACGTTGAAGCGCAGGTTGCGCGCGGGCTCCGTCTTGAGGCCGGCCTCGTAGGCCGTCAGCACCTCGGGCTTCGCCGCGACGAGCGGCAGGGTCGTGCTGCCGGCGTTGTAGACGCCGCTCTTGAAGGCCTGGCTATAGGTCGCATAGGCCCTGACATCGTCGGAGAACGCATACTGGACGGTGAAGCGCGGTGTCGTGCGCGAGAAGCTGTTGGCGACGGCCGGGCCGTTCTGCGGCGGAGCGAACAGCGGTGTCTTGCTCGTCCCGATCGACTGGTTGCTGGCGAACTGGACGAAGTCGCGCTTTTCGTGGCTGTAACGCACCCCGGCGGTGATCGAGAGCTTGTCGGTAAGTTCGAAAGTGCCTTCGCCGAACAGCGCATAGGCGGAAACGTCGCTGTCCGATTTCAGGAACGTCGTCGCCCCGGTCGGCGATCCGCGGGTGCGGAACACGCCGCTCTTGTCGAAGCCATAGCGCGACTGCGCATCGAAATAGAAAGCGCCGACGATCCACTTGAAGCGCGAATCTCCCGATGAAGCCGCGCGCAGCTCCGCCGTGCTGGAACGGTCGTCGCCGTTGATGTTGCTGTCGGCATAGACCACCACGGTCGCGTCGGGATCGTTGGCCTGCCGCCAGTCGGTCTTGGCCGTCGATGCGATCGCGGTAACGGTGAAGTTGTCGAACTCCGCCACGCCGCGCACCCAGAATGCGCGCTGGTCGATGTTGAAATAGTACGATCCGGCATTGCTGCTGGTGGTGTAGCCCTTGGCGATCAGCACGTTGGGATCGATCAGCTTGGCGATGGTCACGCCGTCGATGGGGTGCTGGGCAAGGGCGGTATTGTCGTCGTTGTGGATATAGGACGCGCCGAACAGGACGCTGGTGTTCTCGGTCGGGCGGACCATGAATTTGGCGCGGACACCCTGGAA
>Ga0075368_10000221_pt1 | contig 15965 bp, 9 predicted proteins | sample EndMethybrTD3033_FD_71518 | JGI IMG/M metagenome (GOLD analysis project Ga0075368, IMG submission 71518) | Populus endosphere microbial communities from Tennessee, USA - Endosphere MetaG P. TD hybrid TD303-3 | ecosystem: Host-associated > Plants > Roots > Endosphere | place: USA: Tennessee... | reverse complement strand
GACGAGAGCCCAATGGCGCCGTGACCGGGGGCTGCGTGAGGGTCGGTGCGGGTGCCGATGTCAGCGCCTCGATGTCGCCGACCCTGATCAGACCGTCCGGGCCCGTGCCCGTCACGGTGGCCAGGTCGATCCCGCGGGCTCGGGCCAGGCCGCGGGCGCGGGGGATCGCGGCCACCGGTCGGTCCGTCGGCGAGGTGTCGACCGGTTCGGGGACCGGCTCCGGCGGCGACTCGACCGCCGGATCTGGCGCCAGATCCGCAGCGGGCTCAAGAGCTGCCACCGGGAGGTCGGGGTCCGGGGCAGCCAACAGGTCGCCGAAGCCGCCGCCGGTGTCCTCCCCCTCGATCCACCCGATCGGGTCGCCGACCTGGACGCTGCCGGACTCCACGAGGATCTCCACGAGGGTGCCGGAGACCGTGCTCTCGACCTCCATGTCGACCTTGTCGGTCATCACCTCGCAGACGACGTCACCCTCGGCGACCGCGTCGCCGACCTTCACCTTCCACTCCGAGACATCGCCCTCGGTCATGGTCATCGACATCTTGGGCATCCTGATGGGGAGGCGGGCCATCAGGACTCCTTCATGAGCGTCAGCGCGGCGTCGACGATGTCGGCGACCTGTGGGACCGAGGCGGTCTCCAGCTGCGGGGCGTAGGGGATGGGGGCGTCGAGCCCGCTGAGCCGTTTGATCGGTGCGAGAAGCCGGAAGATCGTCGGTGACTCGGTGATCCGCGCCGCGATCTCGGCGGTGAAGCCGACATGGCCGGGGGCCTCCTGGACCAACAGCGCCCGCCCGGTGCGGGAGACGTCCTCGTGGATCGGGGCGTCGTCGAGGGGCGAGAGGGTGCGGGGGTCGATGACCGACGCGTCGATGCCCTCGTCGTCCAGGATCCCCGCGGCCTCCAGGGCGCGCGAGACCATCACGCCGGTGCCGACGATGGTCAGGTCGGTGCCTCGCCGGCGCACGGCGGACGTGCCCAAGGGCACCCGAACCGGGTCGACCGGGACCTCGCCGGACGTTCGGTAGAGCAGCTTGTGCTCCAGCACGATCACCGGGTTCGGGTCGTCGATGGCGGAGAGCAGCAGGCCCTTGGCATCCGCGGCGGTCGCCGGCATCACCACCTTGAGGCCGGGGACATGGGCGAACCACGCTTCCAGACTCTGCGAGTGCTGGGCGGCGGCACCCGTCCCCGAGCCCGTCGGCGCGCGGAGCACCATCGGCACGGTGGCGGCGCCACCGAGCATGAAGTGGATCTTGGCGGCCTGGTTGACGATCTGGTCCATCGCTTGGTTGGTGAAGTCGGAGAACTGGATCTCCACGATCGGCCTCATGCCCGCGAGCGCGGCTCCGACGGCGGCTCCGACGATGCCGAGCTCAGAGATGGGCGTGTCGCGGATCCGCTCCGGGCCGAAGCGGTGGAACAGGTCGCCGCTGACTCCGAACGCGCCGCCGTAGATTCCGATGTCCTCGCCGAGCATGAAGACGCGGTCGTCGGCCTCCATGGCCTGGCCGATTGCCTCTCGCACGGCCTCGGAGTAGGTGATGGTGTGTTTCTCGCTGGTCATGGCGATCCTCTCGTCAGGCCGGCGCGAACACGGCGTCGAGCAGGTCGGACGGGTCGGCGTCCGGCGCTGCGTCGGCGGCGCGGACTGCGTCGCGGAGCTGGTCCATCACCTCGTTGCGGATTCGCTGGACGTCGTCGTCGGCGAGCAGGCCGGTCTCTTTGGCCCGACGTTCGAAGGCGAGGATCGGGTCGCGGCCCCGCCATTCGGAGATCTCCTCCTTGGTGCGGTAGAGGTTCTTGTCCGACTTGCTGTGGCCCTTCCAGCGATAGGTCAGGCTCTCGACGAGGGTCGGGCCCTCGCCGGCACGGGCGCGCTCGACGGCGACCCGGACCGTGTCGTGCACCGCTTCGACGTCGTTGCCGTCGACGGTGACTCCGGGGATGCCGTACGCCGCCCCCCGCTCGGAGATGTTCTCGATCGCGAACGACTTCTCGGTCGAGAAGGACATGCCGTACTTGTTGTTCTCGCAGATGAACACGACGGGCAGCTTCCAGATTGCGGCCAGGTTGACGCCTTCGTGGAAGGCGCCCTCGTTGGCAGCGCCGTCGCCGAAGAAGCAGGCGACGACGCGGTCCTCGCCGCGCAGCTGGTAGGCCAGCGCGGCGCCTGCGGCGATGGGGATCCCCCCGGCGACGATGCCGTTGGCTCCGAGGTTGCCCGTGGCGACGTCCGCGATGTGCATCGAACCGCCCCGACCACGGCAGTAGCCGGTCTCCTTGGCGAGGAGCTCCGCCATCATCCGGGTCAGGTCTGCACCCTTGGCGATGCAGTGCCCGTGGCCGCGGTGGGTGGAGGTGATGGCATCCCCCTCCCGCAGTGCCATGCAGCTGCCGGTCGCCGAAGCCTCCTGGCCGATGGAGAGGTGCATCGTGCCGTGCATCAGTCCGCGCGCGAAGAGGTCGTCCACGGCTTCCTCGAAGCGACGGATGGTCCACATGGTCCGCAAGGCGTGCCGAGCACTGTCGGGCCGGGCAAGGGGGGAGTCGGTCATCGATGCTCCTAAACGCACATATGTGCGCGTCGTCGTCACGTATGCTCAAAGGGTAGGTGACGCAGGTCACCAGCAGCAAGGGCGATCTCCACCGACTTCGGTGCTCGGCGCACCGACTGGACCAGCACAGTGGCTTCGCGAGGGGAGCAGCGCCTGTGGCCGCCGGGCCGACCCGGGTGCGGGACCTGCAGGCGAGGAGCACGACGGGGTCGGCTGCGGGCAAACTGTTACATGCCCGTTGCACGAGAGCCGTCAGGGGAAACACGGCGTCCCTAGGTTCCTCAGGGTGACACCGCGGCCCGACCCCATCGAGTGGCAGCCCGTCTGCCGGCTCGCCGAGCTCGAGATCGAGCGTGGCGCGGCCGCGCTGGTGCACGGCCAGGCGGTGGCGATCTTCCGGGTCGACGAGACGACCGTCTACGCCCTCGCCAACCACGACCCGTTCGACCGGCACGCGACGCTGGCCAAGGGCATCGTCGGCCAGAACGGCGAGGTCCCGTTCGTGGCCTCGCCCGTGCACAAGCACGGCTTCGACCTCCGCACCGGCCACTGCCTCGACGACGCGCACGTCTCGGTCGCGGCGTACGACGTCAAGATCGTCGAGGGCGTGGTCATGATCGGTCAGCGGAAGACGGCGGCGGCGTAGGTTCCCTTCGGACGACGTGCCGGCCGAGCAGCCAGGCCGCGATCGGGATCCCGAGGAAGTAGTAGCCGACCAGGCCGTCGGAGTCGGCGCCGGTGAAGGCGTGGCTCACCTCGTCCCAGTGCAGCAGCACGACCGAGAGCAGCAGGTAGCCGAGGTAGAGCATGGTCCGGGCGGCGACGGGGAGTCGCCGGCTCGACCCGGAGGCATAGCTCGACCCGCTGAGCAGGGTCCAGCCGATGCCGAACACGAGCACCAGCACCGCGGACAGTCCCACGAGACCGCCGATGAACGACAGGTAGTCACCTCGGCTGGTGACCAGCCACGAGAAGACGAGCACGGTGCCCAAGGTCACGAGGAAGGGCACGTCGGCGGTGCGCCAGCGCGCCAGGAGCACGCCGAGCACCCCGAGGGTGACCAGCACGTCGACCGCCGGGGAGGTGAAGCCGACGGCCAGGCCGGAGCCGGCGATCGCGAGGGCGACGACGTTCCAGGCCCCGACCACGATCAACCCCGAGCCGAGCTCGTCTCCCAGCCCGCCCTCGCTACGGCGCATCAGCCAGATCCCGCCGACCACGGCAAGGGCGGCGACGGCGAGCACGCCCCACGTGCTCAGCCAAGCGGCGGGGAAGTCGCCGGCCCAGGTCGCGATCCGGACGGTGTCGAAGGTGTTGGCGAACCAGACGCCCGCCGACAGGAGACAGACCTGGATCAGCCAGGGGAACGCGATGACGACGGACCCGCCCTGGATGAGGTCCTCCTTGGCAAGCAAGGTGTCGTCCGTGCGCCGGAACCTGGTCACGACCGCGACCAGGACGGCGAGCAGCCCGACGCAGAGCGCGGTGCGGACGAGAGCGGGGGTCTGGGCGGTGATCGACGAGCTCCAGTAGTCCAGCCGGGAGCCCACCTCGAACCACAGCTTGGCCGCGGCCAGCGCGAGCACGACCAGCGCCGCGACCCGACGCCGGGTCAGAGCGGCGGCCGGGGCGGCCAGGCTCGTGGAGACGTCGAGCGCGAAGTCGATGACAGCGACCGCCGCGACGTAGAGCAGGGGGAGGAGCAGGAGGCGCAGGTCCGCGATCGAGCTGCTCACGAGCGAGGTCGCGAGGCTCTGCTGACCGGCGGCGTTCTCGCCGTGCTGGATCCAGAGCAGGCCGAGGAAGAGTGCGGCGCTGCCGGCGACACACACCGCGCGGGCGATCGGCTGCGCCCATCGGTCGGGCCCGGGCCGGCCAGCGGTGCCCGCTGAGAGGACCAGGGCCGCCACGGGCGCGTAGAGGCCGACGGCCAGCACCGCCTTGGCGTGCTCGAGGACCCAGAGGCCGGAGACGATGTCGAGGCTGGCCGAAGTGCCGAAGTTCGTGTTGACCAGGAGGTAGCCCGCGGCGCCGAGCAGGCGCACCGACGCGGACCCGGCGAGGGCTCCCCAGGTCAGCAGCACCCACGCCAGGAACATCCCGACCAGGGTCATCGCGAAGACGGCAGGCGGCACGAAGTCGTGGCTTGCTCCGGAGTTGATCGGGATCAGGTCGCCACGTCGCCAGGCGGCGGCGCACAGGGTGGAGCCGAGCAGCAGCACGAGGGCGACCACGCCGATCCGGGCCGCCTGACGGGTGGTGCCGGACAGCCCGTCGAGGCGCAGCCGACCCTCGCGCACCGGGTCCCGGAAGGTCGTGGCCCACAGCGGGCCGAGGAGCACTGTCACGCCCCGGCGCAGGGCCCCGGCTCGGCGGGCGGCCGCGTTGGAGGTTGCCTCAGCCACTGGGCCGCACCCCCACCACGACATAGCGCAGGCTGATTCCGGTCGGGACCAGGAGCGCGTCGTCCTCGCCTGCGGAGACGAACGGGACCACCCAGAAGGCCGTGAGCGGCGGCTCCCAGGACGCGAGGAAGCGCCCGGTCCGCAGGTCGAGCGCGACGACCCGGTAGTCACGCTGGTTGGCATCCTCGGGCCGCCCCAGCCCGGCCAGGAAGACCCGTCCGTCGCGGATCACCGGGGTTCCGCCCACCGGGCGGTCGAGCGCGGTGGCCCACCGCTGCGTCCCGTCCGTGGTGTCCAGGGCGTGCACCGTCCCGAACGCGTCCGAGAAGAGGACCACGCCGTCGGCGACGCTCGGCCCGACGTACGCCGCCGGGGAGCCCGGGACGAACCACAGCGGCGCGCCGGTGCCGGCGTCCCACGCTCCGAAGCCGGAGGTGTCGCCCTGCCGGTCGACCGCGGCGAAGACCGCGCCACCCGCGGTCGCGGGAGCGCCGTAGGACACCACGTCCGCGTGCGACCAGACCGACCGTCCCGAGGCCGCGTCGTAGCGGGCCAGACCGAGCCCGTAGACGACGTCCCCGTCCGGCAGGGCCACCGGGGTCGACGGGAGGTAGTCCGGGCTGACGGGGGCCGACCAGCGCTCGGCGCCGTCGGCCAGCGAGAGTGCCAGCAGCCGGCCGTCGGAGCTGCCGGCGTAGACCGTCCCGTCGTGCACCAGCGGCGTCGAACCGCTGTAGGCCTTCCCGGCCGGGACGCTCCACACCGGCTTCCCGCCGTCGACGGGGACGGCCTGGAGCTGGTCGTCCTTGCGGACCACCGCGAGGCCGTCGGCGACGGCAGGTGTCGTGGCGATCCGCTCGTCGTTGTGGACCAGCTCGTTGCTCGGCCCGTCCCTCGGGGTGCGGGTCACCGACCCGTCGTAGCCGGGCACGTAGAGGTCGTCTCCCGCCTCGGCCACCGGCCCGGTCGGCGGCGCCGTCGTGTCCCGAGGATCCAGCTGCAGCAGCACGCCTTGACCGGTCCCGTGCAGGGGGTAGGCGTAGAGCGTGGCGGGGGCCGGCGACGTGCCGGGGCCGGAGCTCACCACGACGGACTCACCCACGACGCCGATCGGGACGTCCACTCGCGGCACCTGGTCGGGGACCGGCCGGGGCAGCTCCCAGGACGCGCTCTCGTCGCCGGTTGCGAGATCGAAGACCTGGACCCGGCCGCGAGCGGAGACCGACAGCAGCTCGTCCCCCACCAGGACCGGGGCGACCTGGGTCTTGGGGACGTCGTGGCGCCAGCGCAGCCGGCCGGTGGCTGCGTCCACGACCGTCAGGTCGGTGGAGCTGACCACGGTCGCGACGACCTGGTCGTCCGCGGCGAGGAGCCCGGAGCCGGCACCGCGGGTGCGGGACTGCCAGCCCAGGCGGCCGTCGTCCTCGTCGAGCTCGTAGATGATCGCGTTGTCGTCCTGCACCAGCACCCGGCCGTCCGCCACCGCCGGACCGCGGAGCACACCGCTCGCGAGCGACCGGCTCCACTTGGTGTCGCCGTCGTCGAGGTCGTACGCCGTGATCGCACCGCTCTTGTCGCACACGAGGACCCGGCCCTCGTGCACCGCCGGCGCGGCGGTGGCGGGCCCACCCATCCGGGCGTCCCAGCGGACCGCGCCGTCGTCGAGCTCCAGGACGTTGAGCCGGCCGTCCTCGGTGGCCACCGCCACGGCGTCGTCGGCGACCCCCGGGGTCGCCGACGCCACGTCGTCGAGCTCATGCACCCAGCGTGTGGACCCGTCGGCCAGCGCGAGCGCCCGCACCTCCTTCGACCCGTCGGCCACCACCACGTCACTGCCCGCGATCGCCGGGGTGACCAGGATCGGTGGCTCGAGCTGCACCTGCCACCGCGGTGCGCCGGTCGAGACGTCCGTCGCCGACAGCAGACCGGAGGGGTAGCCGGTGACCATGACCTCGCCGCTCGAGACGGGTGGGAAGTTGGAGGGCTCGGTCCGGCCCACCGTCCACGCCAGGTCGCGGCCGAGCTCCGCGTCGACCAGGGCATTGCTGCGTGCCGGGTCCAGGCCCAGCGTGGAGGCGGCTCGGCCTCCCGCTGCCGCGGCCGGTGGCCCGTCGGCGTACCAGTTGCCCTGCCGGCCGTGGAACTCGACGAGCTCCTCGGTGATCTCCACGTCCGTGGGGCCGTAGACGTCGCTGGAGCGCACGGGTCCATAGCCCGGGCAGGTCCACTCCTCCTGCGTCTCCTGCGACGTCGGCTGACCCTCGACGTCCACCGGGATCGTGGTGACGAAGCGCGAGCAGCCGTCGAAGGTGTGACCGGAGACCGTGACCGGCCCGCGCTCGGCCAGCTCGGTCGTGAAGGTGAGGTCCTGGAAGTCGAGCGTGCCCCGGTAGGTCCAGGAGTCGCCGACCTCGTCGAGCAGCTCGTAGACCTTGGCCGGCGGATCGAGCTCCTGGAGCTGGTGGCTGCCGGAGATCAGGGCGTACTGGTCGATCCGGTCACCGCGCGCGGCGAAGTAGCCGTCGCTCCTGCGGGCGCCCTGACCGGGGTAGTCGGTCCAGCTGTCGGTGGTCCTGGTGCCGCGGACGATCGTCGCGCTGACTCCGGTCAGGGCCGCCTCACCGAGCACGTGTCGGGTGTGGGTGCCGGACGGTTCGCCGTGGTCGGAGACGGCGTAGACCCAGGTGGTGCCGGGGTCGAGCGGGAACAGCTCGTGGGTCACGCCGGGCGGGTCGGGTGGCTCCGCGACCTGTGCGGCGACGGCGAAACCGACCGGCACCAGCACCAGCGCGGGCAGCCAGCCCAGTGCCCCGCGGAGCCGGCGCCCTCCCTGCGCCACGCCGCCGCCTACAGCCCGTCGGGGATCTCGGCGGTCAGCACGTCGTCACCCCCGAACGCGGCGTCCTGCCAGACCAGCCGGTTGCCCGACAGCGACGGGAAGCCCTGCTGGCCGCCCTCGGGCACCAGGTCGTAGATCTTCCCGGTGGCCAGCGAGGCCAGGTAGAGGTCGGTCTCGGGGAACGGCGAGTCGCCGCCGGCGACCCCGGCGGTCAGCGCGCCCTTCTCCTCGGCCCACACGACGTAGGTGTCGTTCATGGTGACCCCGAACGGCGAGGCGCCGCCGCTGAGCTGGAAGCTCTGGCCGTCCGGGTTGAACAGCTCCGCGTGCCCGCTGTCGTCGACGGCCACCAGGTTCCCGCCGTACGCCGCCACGGAGATCACCGCGCCGCTGAGCTGGCCGACCTGGGTGACCTGGCCGCCGGGCTGCCAGGCGAGCACCCTGCCGCTGTCGGTCCCGATGCCGACCAGGCCGGCGCCGGTGCCGAGCCCGACGATGGAGTCGCCGCCGAGACCGGTGACCCGGACCTGGGAGACCTGGCCGTTGGCGTCGGCGAAGAACACCGTGTCGTTGGCGCCGACCCACGCGGCCCCCGTGTCGGAGCCGGCCAGCCCGGCCGCCAGGGTCGCCTGGAACGGCACCTGGCCGAGCACGGTCGCGGAGCCGCCGGCGGCGTACCGGGTGATGTTGCCGTTCAGGTCGAGGGTGAGCAGCGCGTCGCCGCCGAAGCCGACGTCGGCCACGTTGGAGCTCGCGCCGATGCTGGGGGTGGCTCCGCCGATCTTGGTCGAGGCCAGGTAGCCGAAGCTGTCACCGTCACCGCTGACGTCGAGCCAGGCGACGCTGTCCTTGCTCACCACCGGGTGCAGCTGTGTGGACGGCGACGCCGAGACGGTGTCGCCGGCGAGCTCGCCGGTGTCGGGGCACCCGGCGCAGATCTTGTTGGCGTCGAAGACCTCGCGAGCGGTGCGGAGCACCACCGGGTCGAGCTGGGAGTCGATGATGACCTGTTCGATCGCGGCCCGCGCGTCCAGGAATCCGGCGGTCGGGCCGAGCCGGGTGGTCAGCGCGGCGTAGACGACCCTGTCGAAGGCCTGGGCCCGCGGGGAGTCGTTGCCGGGCTTGCCGTCGATCTTGGCCAGGTTGACCCGGATCGCCCAGAGCGCGTTGTTCCAGATGGCGGAGTTGAAGTGGACGCCGCCCTGGTCCTGGCTGCTGAAGCCGAGCAGCTTGAGCCGGTAGCCCGGGTCGAGCGCGCGCAGGTAGTCGTCGAAGTCGTTGCCGTTGAGCATGTAGCGCAACGACAGGCTGCCGTCGGGGTTGCGGATGCAGAAGTAGGTCTCCTCGGTGTAGCCGGTGCAGCCACCCTCGAAGATCGCGACGCTGTCCGTGCCCTTGACCTTGTTGCCGATCACGTTGCCGAAGTAGTCGGAGAAGCTCTCGTTGAGGGCGCCGGACTGGCCGGTGTACTTCAGCCCGGCCGACGTCGCGGTCACGCCGTGGGTGATCTCGTGGCCGGCCGTGTCGATCTCGACCTCGGTCACCTCGGCCTGGCCCTGGGAGGTGGTGCACGGGTTGCCGTAGACCATCTGTGGCTGGCGCAGCGAGCTGGTGAAGAAGGAGTTGCAGAAGTCCGAGGGACCGTAGTGGACCGACGAGACCATCGAGCCGCCCTCGCCGTCCCACGAGTTGCGGCCCATGGTGCCGTAGTAGTCGTAGACGTCGCGGCTCAGCGCCTGGGCCGCCATCACCTCGGCGTCGCGGATCTTGGTGTCCGGGCTGACCACGAGCTTGCCGGGCAGCTGCGAGCTGCTCTTGACCTTCGAGGCGTCGTACGTCGAGATGCCGCCGGTCTGGGTCTGCTGGTTCCACGACGGCGTGGTGGTGTCGAGCAGCGCCACCCCCTTGCCGGTCTGGACGCCGTGGCCGGTCAGGGTGCCGCCGATCGGGTTCGGGCCGGTGATCTCCACCGACTTCGGGTCCGCCGGGGAGGTCACGGACGAGCGTGTCGGGTTGACCGCCGAAACGCGACCAAGATGTCCGTGCCCATCGCTGCCGGCCAGGTGCACGCGGTGCAGGTAGCGCGCGGCGGAGGCGGCCCAGGGGAGGGCGACGCGGCCCTCGCCGGTGACCTGCTGGACGCTGAGGATGTCGCCGGTGGTCGCGTCGACGTAGTAGTCGGCCGCGGCCAGCGGGGCGGCTGCGTCACCGAGCACCGCCACCGGGACCAGCCAGGCGAGCACCCCGGCGCCGCGGGGCATCACGACCAGTGAGGGCGGGGCCTGGGCGGCTCCGCCCGCGGCCTGCTCGGCGATCGCGCGGGCCTGGTCGGCCGGCACGGTCGCGGTGGTGGACACGGTCAGCCCGGGGAACACCCGGCCCCGGACGCCGGTCACCCGGGCGTCGCGCTCCACGAAGACCACGGCGGCGTCCTGGACCGGTACGTCGCCGACGGCCTGGGTGGCCTTGGTGGTGACGATGCCCGGGACCGTCACGGTGTCCGGCTCGCCGAGCCGAAGCACGCTGGAGTCGACGCCGAACAGGTCCGGTCCGTAGCCGTCCATGAACGCCGTCGGGGTGCCCGGCCACGATCCGCCGCTGAGCTCGGAGAGGTAGCCGGTGACGTCGTCCTGCCGGCCGACCCAGCCGGTGCCGGTCTCGTCGCGGAGCCGGTCGATGGCCCTCTGCAGCGTGGTGAGCCGGGCCTGTGCGTCCGAGCCGCCGGCGGCGCCACCGGTGCCCGCGTCTCCCTGGTGGTCCTTGACCCAGCTGTCGGACACGACGAGCGTCACCGGCCGGCTCGCCGGTCCGGACCCGCCGTCGTCGATCCCGTCGATGCCGGAGTCGCAGCCGGTCGCGACCAGGCCGAGCACGACGACGAGCGGGGCCAGGAAGCAGCGACGGCCACCTCTCCTCGGCCGGCGCATCACAGTCCTCCGGGGATGGCGGACGTGAACACGTCGTCACCGCCGTACGTCGCGTCCTGCCAGACCAGCTGGCGGCCGGAGAGGGAGGGGAACCCCTGTTGCGCAGGAACCTCGTGGAGGTTGTAGATCTTGCCGGTGCCCAACGAGAGCAGGAACAGGTCGGTGTCGGGGTAGCTGATGCCGGTCGGCAGCACGTCGGACTCGATCCGCTTGGTCGCCTCGACGAACACGACGTACTCGTCGGTCATGGCGGCCCCGAACGGCACCGCCCGGTCGGTGACGTCGAAGGCCTGGCCGTCGGCGTTGATGAGGACCGATTGCTGGTCGTCCTGGACGAGGAAGACGTTCCCGCCGTACGTCGCGAGCGTGATCACCGCGCCGTCGACCTGGCCGACCCGGCGGAAGCCGCCCGAGCCCGGGGTCCAGGTGTACACCTTGCCCTGGTCGGTGCCGACCGCGACGGTGCCGCCGCCGGCCGCGACCGCGATGATGGTGTCGCCCCGGAGACCCTCGACGTCGGCCTGGAACACCTGGCCGGTCGCGTCGACGTACGTCACGGTGTCGCCCTGGCTGAGCCAGGCGGCGCCGGCGTCGGAGCCGGCGAACCCAGCGGCCTGGGTGACCTCGGGGTCAGGGACCGACTCCAGCACCGTGGTCACGCCCGACGGGTCGATCCGCGTGACCTGGCGGCGCGAGTCCAGCGTCAATATCGCGTCGCCGGCGAAGACCACCTCCCAGACGTTGGATCCGGCCGACAGCTGCGTGCTCCCGGAGCCGCCCAGCTGCGTCGAGGCGGCGTGACCCTCGTACTCGCTGGTGGCGCTCAGGTCGAGCCAGACCACGCGGTCACCGGAGATGGACGGGTGCAGCTGGGTCTGCGGGGAGGTGGAGACCGCGTCCCCGGCCAGCTCGACGGTGGCCGGGCAGCCGGGGCAGATCTTCGAGGCGTCGAAGACCTCGCGGGCAGTGCGCAGCACCACCGGGTCGAGCTGCGAGTCGATGATGACCTGCTCGACCCCGGCCCGGGCCTCGATGAAGCCGCTCGTCGGCGTGAGCCGGGTGGCCAGGGCGCCATACACCGCCCGGTCGAAGGAGTGCGCCAGCTCCGAGGTGTTGCCGGTCTGGCCGTCGATCTGCGCCAGCCGGGTGCGGATGGTCCAGAGGGCGTTGTTCCAGATCGCGGAGTTGTCGTGCACCCCGCCGAAGTCCTGCTTGTAGTTGAGCAGGAGGCGGAGCCGCTCACCGGGGTTGATGATCCGCAGGTAGTCGTCGAAGTCGGTGCCGTTCAACATGTAGCGGAACGACAGCTCCCCCTCGGGGTTGGTCGGGCAGTACTGGGTCGGCGCGGTGAACCCGCTGCAGATGTCCTCGCCGAGCGCGGCGCTGTCGGTGCCGTGGATCAGGTTGCCGATGACGTTGCCGAAGTAGTCGGAGAAGCTCTCGTTGAGTGCGCCGGACTGGCCGGTGTAGAGCAGCCCGGCCGTGGTCGCGGTGACACCGTGCGTGACCTCGTGCGCAGCGACGTCAGGCTCCACGAAGCTACCGGTCTGCCGCTGGCCCTGGAAGACGCACGGATTGCCGTAGACCATCTGCGGCTGTCGCAGGTACGCCGCGAAGAACGCGTTGCAGAAGCTCTCGGGACCGAAGTTGACCGAGCTGAGCAGAGGGCCGCCCGCGTCGTCCCACGAGTCCCGACCCAGGGACTCCCAGTACGCGACGATGGAGTGGCTGAAGGACTGGGCCGCGATGGCGTCGGCGTTCGTGATCGTGGTGCTGGGGCTGGTGACCAGCCGGCCGGGGAGCTCCCCCACGTTCTTGATCGCGCTGGCGTCGAAGGTCTGCACGGCTCCGGTGCGCTTGGCCGCGTCCCAGGCGTCGGTGGTGGTGTCGGTGAGCTCGACGCCCTCCGCGTTCTGCAGGCCGTACGCCGTGCGGTCGCGGCCGAGCGCGTCCTTGCCGGTGACCTCGACGCTGTTCGCGTCGGGCTCGACGGCTCCGGACCCGGTGCCTCGCCGGGCGGGGACCGGCGGCGAGAAATCGGCCGAGACCGGCCGGACCTCGATCACCGCGCCGGTGGTCGCGTCGACGTAGTACCGGCCGGCGGAGGTGGCGTCGGTGGCAGCCACCACCACGACCTCCCAGGCCAGGACGCCGACGCCGGAGGGCAGGACGACGAGGCGCGCCACCCCGTCAGCGGCGCCACCCGCATCGGCCGCGGCCGCGGCCGAGGCCTGCTCGGCCGTCAGCGTCGGGGTGGTGCCGACCGTGAGACCGGGGAAGACCCGGCCCCGGACGCCGGTGACCCGGAGGTCGTCGGTGGTGGCGCTCGTGCCCCGGCCGGTGAATACCAGGGTCGCGTCGAGCACCGGGACGTCCCCGACCGCCTGGGTGGCCCGCGTGGTCGCGACGTTCGGGACCGTGTCGGTGTCAGGATCGTCGAAGCGCAGCCCCGAGGAGTCCACGCCGAGCAGATCCGCGCCGTACTCGTCCATGAACTCCGTCGGCGCACCCGGCCAGGAGCCCCCGGAGAGGTCGCCGAGGAAACCGGTCACGTCGTCCTGGCGGCCGGTCCAGCCGGTGTGGGTCGCGTCGCGTAGCCGGTCGATGCCGTCCTGCAGCGCCGAGATCCGGGCCCGCACCTCGCCGGCCGCGGCCCCGCCACCGCCGCTTGCCTGGTGGTTCTGGATCCACGTCTCGGAGACGACCAGCGTCACCGGCTGAGTGTCCTCGTCGGCGCCCTCGATGGTGGTCTGGCAGCCGGTCGCCACGACGGCGAGGACGGCGACGACCGGTGCGGTCCAAAAACTCCGGCTCGACCGTCGTCCGGGCAGGTGGGCAGGACGGAACTCGCGGCGGCGGGATGTCATGGCTACGCGATGGTCGGGGTCCGGTTGTCCCGAAGTCAATGACCCGTCCGGGCAGCCGGAAAGATAGTCCGATTTCGGTCCTCCAGAGCCTCCATATCCGGGCCCGGAACTGACAACATGCCCGCAGCAGCGCGTCCGTCGCGACGCGTTCCCCTGCCATGAGCCGATCTGAGGAGTGATTCACGTGGCGTGTCCTACGTGTTCGTCCGACAACCCGGAGGTTGCGTCCTTCTGCAACCGCTGCGGGACGTCGTTGCGGGCCGGTGATGCGAAGCGCTCGGCGTCGTACGCCGTCCAGTCCGCGGAGGGGGTGACGCAGTTCGCCCTGATCTCGACGGTGATGCCGCACACCTCACGGCGCTCGGCCGACAACTACCGCTGGGCGATGATCACCTCCGGCGTGCTGATCCTGGGCGCGACCGCGCTCGGCCTGCTGCCGATCGCGATCGCCGCGGCGGCCTTCCTGGTGCCGCTGGCCTACCTGGTCTACATCGACGACGTGAACCTCTGGGAGGAGGCGCCGGCCGCGGTCGTGGTCGGTCTCTTCATCGCCACGGGCGCACTGTCGGTGCTGGTGTCGCTGTTCTTCTTCGACTGGGTCTTCGACGGTCAGTGGGCGAGCTTCGCCGGCGGCGGCCGCGCCCGCGGCGGCATCGGGTCGATGTCGTTCCCGGCGCTGCTGGTCTTCGCGGTGCTGCTGCCGGTGATCGCCGAGGTCGTCAAGAACGTCTTCGCGGTGCTGCTCGCCGCCAGGCCCCAGTTCGACGACATGATCGACGGCCTCACCTTCGGAGTGGCCGCGGGCACCGCCTACGCCGCCTTCGAGACCGTCGTCGTCTACTCCTCGGTCTTCACCGCCCAGGACTTCCGGACCGAGCAGGGCATCGCCTCGTGGATGGTCGTGGTCCTCAACGTGATGGTGATCAAGTCGCTGATCTACGGCACCGCGACCGGGATCGCGGTCGCGTCGTTCTCCGGCAAGGGCGAGGGCTACGACGGCTTCACGCCGGCGTACTTCGCGAACTTCGGCCTCGCGGTCGGCGCCAACGTCCTCTACTGGCTCGGCGTCCGGCTGATGGCCTACCTGCCGTTCGGCAACGCGCTCGGCCTGATCTGGGGCTTCGCGATCCTGGCCGCGCTGGTCATCAAGATCCGGATGATGCTGCAGGCGGCGCTGCTCGAGGCCGCGGTCGAGGCCGCCGCCAAGGGTGACGGCTCGGACGACAAGCGCTCGACATTCGTCGAGACCTTCTGCCCCGAGTGCGAGAACATGCTGCTCGCCAACGCGTCGTTCTGCGTCGTCTGCGGCACGTCGGTCCGCTCGAGCTCGCGCCAGGCCAGGTCGGCCATGGGGATGAGCGCCGTACCTGCCGGGGCGCCAGCCGTCGATTTCGTCGATCCCGCAGCCCCCACCGATCCGACGACCCCCGGCACCGATGGAGGTGCCCTGTGAGCACGGCCCAGACCCCGCCGTCGACCCAGCCCGCGGTGAAGTCCTCCGAGGAGTACTTCAACAGCGGCCGGCTCAAGGTGATCGGCCTGATCACCGCGGCCACCGTCGCCGTCGGCGCGCTCGGCGGCATCGCCGGCATCGCCTTCGACCCGGACCCGGTGCCGAAGGACAACGTGATCCAGCCCGGTGGTGAGGGCGGCACCCGGCTCGCGCCGCAGTCGCTGGGCGGCCCCGGCGACTCCGCCCCGCACGGCCACAGCGCCAGGTCGGCGTACACCTCGCGGCTCCCCGGCGCCGACGCGACGGCGACCCCGAGCTCGGTGGGCAGCGTCTCGCCCGGCTCGGGCGGCTTCACCGACGCGCCGACGGACACCGCGACCGCGGAGCCGTCGCCCCCCGACGGGGGCACGAACACCACCGGCGGCTCCGGCACCACGATCGAGGCGACGGGTGTGGACATCTACGTCCCGCCGAACTGGAAGGTCGACTTCCAGGACGAGAACCGGGTGTTCCAGAGCGACGGCAACGGGAGCTTCTCGTTCGCGTTCAGCTTCGCCGACGACCCGGCCACGGCCGCTGGCGACATCATCACGCAGAACATGGACAACCTGCTGCCGCCGGAGAACTACACGCAGCTGCAGACCTCCGACGTGGTGGCGCTCGACCCGTTCGGCTCGGTCGTCTCGCTGGCGGGCATCGAGTACGAAGCGCTCTGGGTCGACAACCAGGGCTCGGCGAGCATCCACGGCCAGATCTACGTGGGCGTGCGCCAGGACGGCACCGTGCTCGGCATCCTCATCGAGCACGTCCCGGCCGAGGACTTCGAGTCGGCGTTCGAGGACCTCACGCCGATCCTGGACAACTCGTTCAACCGCTTCGGCGGTCTCGGCTAGCGGGTCGGCAGCGCTGGTCTCGGG
>Ga0075368_10000211_pt1 | contig 16150 bp, 14 predicted proteins | sample EndMethybrTD3033_FD_71518 | JGI IMG/M metagenome (GOLD analysis project Ga0075368, IMG submission 71518) | Populus endosphere microbial communities from Tennessee, USA - Endosphere MetaG P. TD hybrid TD303-3 | ecosystem: Host-associated > Plants > Roots > Endosphere | place: USA: Tennessee... | reverse complement strand
ACCTGTGGCGCAGCCCGCTCGGCTACCAGTTCCTCAAAGACCACACCGGCACCCTCGACGTCACCCCCGACCCCGAACACCGCCGCCTGGCCCACGAGTTCCGTGCACACTTCGGCCCAGCCGACCCGGCCGACCCCGAACCCTGACCACCGCGCCCCACACCCCGCTCCGAGCCAGCCGAGCGGGGTGATCGGCGCGCGGTCGGCACCATGCGCGGGCACGTCCGCAGGCTGCGGAGTCGGACGTGGCCAAAGGGACTCCCGAACAAGGCCGCAGCGCGTGTCGCGCGGCCCCGCTGACGCCATCACTGCGTGTGGCTGCGCGCCGCTACCGCCGCACCGCACGAGTGTGTCACTCCGACTGCCCTCGGCGAGCCCGTCCTGGCCGTCTAGACGAGCCCCTGCAGCACCGCCTGGAACTCCGGGCTGACGTGCACCACCGGCCGGTCACCGTCCATCGCCGTGAGCTGCTCCCAGCGACCCTGGTGACGCCAGAAGACGTGGCGGCTCAGGGGGCCGGCCCCCTCGTCGAAGCCCATGATCGTGAACGCGATCATCCCGTTGAGCGACGGGATGACCGAGGCGCTGTCGACGGCCCGCCAGACGAGCTGGTGGCGGTTGGGGACGGCGACCAGGACGCCGTTCGACAGGTCGGCGGCCCCGTCGTAGCGGCGGATGACGTCGTCGAGCGCCAGGGCCAGGCTGGCGGTGAAGAACGACTCGCCGAGCAGCACGCCGAACTCGGTCTCGCCCTGCCGGACCCGGTGGTACTCGATGTCGCCGGCCCCGACCAGCGCGGCCAGGTTGCGCCGGCCGACCTCGGTCCAGCGGGCGACGCCGCCGCGCGCGTCCCAGTACGCCGTCTGCGGCACGGTGACCAGGGTCGGGAGGTCGACGGCCAGGACGGTGGGGATGCCGGGGATCAGCTGGTCGACGGTGTGCAGGCCGTCGTCCACCGACTGGAGCCGCAGGTGCACCAGGTCCAGCAGCTCCTCCTCGGGCAGCGTCTCGATGTCGGCGCCCGGCGAGACGAGGCTGCCGACGTGGGTGCCGACGAGCCGTTGCCACTTCCGCTGGGGCTGGTCACCGACGAGCACCGCGAGGTTCCACAGGCCGTACTCCGCGCCGGTGTCGTCCTTCACGTGGTCGGCCTCGATGCTCACCTCACGGCCGTACGCCGCGAACGCATCATGGACCAGCCGGCGCAGGGTCGCCGCCTGGTCGACGGTCAGGGGCAGCACCTCGTCCGGCTCGGACGGAGGCTTGCGAAACAGACCCACCGCGTGAGCGTAGGTGAACCGAGGGCCACGTGACCGGCGAACCACCTCTAGCGACGGGTCATCGCACCGATGCTGAGACCGTTGTCCGTCGCGATGCTGCGGATCTCGAGCTCGACCAGCTCCAGCAGCTCCTGGTCGTCGACGAGGTCGGTGTTGGTGAGCACGACATCGACCGAGGTGCCGCCTTGGGCCTTGATCGCCTTGATCTGCTCGACCGTCGCAGGCAGGGGCCCGTCGGTCGCACTCACCACCACCGGATCAAACGTCATGGCTGTTGCATACCACGGCGCGGCACTCGGCCGCGTCTAGTCCCCGACCCAGAACCCCCGGCCGCCGAACCAGTCGCCGTAGCCACCGCGGTAGGGCATGGAGCCGCCGGCGCCGGGGTTGCGGGAGCCGAGGTAGGAACCGACCACGGCGGCCCCGAGGTCGTCGAGCTCGGGGGCCACGACCCGGCCCTCGACCCGCTGCGCCATCGAGTCGACGAACCGCGCCAGGCCCGGGTCGTCACCGAGCCGGAAGAACGTCGTCTGGGCACCGAGCCGGTGGGAGTTGTCGAGCTCGCGCACGGCGTACGACACCGTGAGCGGGTGCGGCGGATAGGAGAAGTAGACCTCGCCGTCGGGCTCGAGGTGCGAGGTCGGCTCGCCGTCGGTGACGATCAGCAGCACCGGCTGGGCGTTGGGGTGCTTGCGGAAGTGCCGGTTAGCCAGCAGCAGCGCGTGGTGCAGGTTGGTGCCCTTGTCCCACATGGCGTCGAGTGCGGTGAGCTCCTCGATCTCCATGACCTCGGCATGCCGGCCGAAGCCGATCAGCTGCAAGGCGTCGCCGCGGAACCGCGAGCGGATCAGCGTGTGCAGGGCCAGCGCGGTCCGCTTCATCGGCACCCACCGGCCGTCCATCGCCATCGAGAACGACGTGTCGACCAGCAGCGCGACGCACGCCTGGGTGCGGGCCTCGGTCTCCTGGACCTCGACGTCCTCGATCGAGAGCCGTACGCCGGAGGAGGGGTCGCGACCATCGCCGGCCGTGCGCAGGACGGCGTTGGTGATCGTCCGAGGGACCGACCACGGCTCGGTGTCACCGAACTCCCACTGCCGAGTGGCCCCGGACAGCTCGCCCGCCGCGCCGGCCCGGCGCAGCTCGCGATTGCCCTGCCGCCCCGACATCTTCTCGGCGACGTCGCGCAGCAGTGCCTTGCCGAGCTGGCGCATCGCCTTGGGGGTGAGCTGGAGGTTGCCGTCCGAACCGCGGCGCAGGGTGCCCCCGTCGCGGAGCGCACGCTCGAGCTCCTGCAGCGTCCTCGCGTCGACCGACGCCGCATCGCCGAGCTGGCGGGCCAGCTTGTCGAGGTCGAGGTCGTCCATCCGCGCGCCGCCGTAGGACTGCGAGAGCTGCTCGGAGAGCTCGTCGAGGTCGGCGAGGTCCTGGAAGACGCCGGTCCCGTCGCCCAGGCCCAGCCCCTCGGAGCCGTCCATCCGCTCGGAGCCGTCCCAGTTCTCGCCGGGCCGCAGCGACTGGAGGTTCGAGTCGAGCCGCGACAGCGACTCCATCAGAGCCGGCGAGCCGAACGCCTGCATGGAGAGCTCCATCAGCTCCGCGCGTTGCTCGGGCGACATCGAGTTGAGCATCCGCTGCGCCGCGGCGGCGCGGGCGGCCATCGCGTCGAGGAGCTCGTCGAGGTTCTGCGGGTTCTCCGGGAAGAAGTCCCCGTGCTTGGCCATGAACTCGTCGAAGTCCTCCTGCGAGTCCTCACCGCGCCCCCGCTTCTCGAGCAGGTCGTTGAGGTCGCCGAGCATCTCGTTGATCGCCTGGCGGTCCTCGTCGGTGGCGTTCTCGAGCGCCTGCTTCATGCCGGCGAACCGCTGGTCGAGCAGCTCCCGGCCGAGGAGGTCCTTGATCCTCTCGTAGTCCTCGCGTGCCTCCCGGCTCTGCCAGTCGTACGACGACAGCTCGCTCACCGCGGCGGCGGTGTTGGGCGGCAGGCTGTCGAGCTGCACCTCGCGCAAGGCCCGGTCGCCGTCGTCCATGTCGACGTCTCGGGCCAGCTGCTTGCGCTCCTCAAGCACGGCGTGGTCGAGCAGCTCCCTGATCTCCTGGAGCGTCCCGTCGAGGTTGTGCTTCTGCAGCAGCTCGCGGCGCCGCTCGGCGACCCGGCGAGCCAGGTCGTCGAGGCCCTGCTGGTTCTGGCCGCCGCGTCGCAGGAACTCCCGCATGGCGCGCTCGGGCGAGTAGCCCGCCATGACGTCCTGGCCGATGGCGTCGAGGGCCTCGGCGATGTCGACCGGCGGCGCAAGTGGGTCGCCGCCGTCGTAGCGGCCGTAGCGCGAGCGAACCTGCTTGGAGGTGTGTCGGTTAGCCATCGGCACGCACCACCGGAGCGCCGACCCGGACCCTGTAGCCATCAGCCATAGACGGTCTCCCCACCTCCGGTCTCCTTGCTGATCTTGCGCGCCAGGTAGAGGCCCTCGAGGGCGAGCTCGATGGCCCCGGCGCGTTGGCCGTCGTTGGTCGCGGAGAGCCGGTCGCAGATCTCGTCGTAGAGCTCCGACTCCCCGAGCACCGGCAGCCCGGTGAGGAAGTCGCGCGCAGTCACCTGCTCGCCGGTCGTGACCATCATGCCGCTCTCGAGCGCGTCCACGAGCAGCGCGAAGTCGAGGCCGCGGAAGGTGTGCCGGACCGTCTCGGCGGTCGCGGTGCGAAGCAGGTGGGTGAGGATCTCGGTCTCGCGGCCCTCCTCGCCGGTCTCGAACTCGATCTTGCCGCCGAGCACGTCGATGGCGGTCTCGAGGTCGACCACGCGAGCGACCGCCTCGTCCTCGCCCTGCGAGGTCGAGCGGTGGATCGCCGAGGCGGCAATCGTCTCGGCGCCGGCGATCGCGAACCGGGCGGAGACACCCGACCGCTGGTCCACGCTGCTCGACTCGCGCAGGTTGCGGGTGAACCGGGCGAGGATCTCGACGAGGTGGTCGGGCACCTCGACCATGTCGCCCGGCAGGTGCGCCTCCTGCCGGATCACGGCGATCTCGTCCTCGAGCTCGGTCGGGTAGTGCGTGCGGATCTCGGCGCCGAACCGGTCCTTGAGCGGCGTGATGATCCGGCCGCGGTTGGTGTAGTCCTCCGGGTTCGCGCTCGCCACGACGAGGACGTCGAGCGGCAGCCGCAGCACGTAGCCGCGGATCTGGATGTCCCGCTCCTCCATCACGTTCAGCATCGCGACCTGGATCCGCTCGGCCAGGTCGGGCAGCTCGTTGATCGCGACGATCCCGCGGTGGCTCCGCGGGATCAGACCGAAGTGGATGGTGTCGGGGTCGCCGAGCGAGCGACCCTCGGCGACCTTCATCGGGTCGACGTCGCCGATCAGGTCGGCGACGCTGGTGTCAGGGGTGGCGAGCTTCTCGGCGTACCGCTCGTCGCGGTGTCGCCACTCGACCGGCAGCGCATCGCCGAGCTCGACCGCGCGGCGCCTCGACTCGTGGACGATCGGCTCGTAGGGGTGCTCGCCGAGCTCGGAGCCGCCGATCACCGGCGTCCACTCGTCGAGCAGGCCGACCAGCGTGCGGAGCAGCCGGGTCTTGCCCTGGCCGCGCTCGCCGAGGAGCACGACGTCGTGGCCCGCGATGATCGCCCGCTCGAGCTGCGGGATCACGGTGTCCTCGAAGCCGTGCAGCCCCGGCCACGGGTCGCGCCCCGCGCGCAGCGCGTCCAGCAGGTTGTCGCGGAGCTCGGTGCGCAGCGGCTTCTGGACGTGGCCGCTCGCGCGGAGCTCGCCGAGGGTCCCGATGGAGGGCGGAGTCGTGGGAGCTGAAATCACGCCTCCACGCTACTCAGCCCCCCAACAACTGGACGGCGTCTCCGTTTCCGCCGGGCTACGCCCTTCAGTCGGGTCCGGCGCCGACGAGCGCCGCCAGCGCGCGCAACATCTAGGTTTGCGGAGGTGCGCACCCTCGACTGTCCCTGCGGCTCCGGGGAGCGGTACGACGCGTGCTGCGGCCGGCTGCACCGGCGGGCGGCCGAGGCGGAGACCGCGGAGGAGCTGATGCGCTCCCGATACGCGGCCTACGCGGTGGGCGAGCTCGACCACGTCTTCCGCACCTGGCACCCGCGCACGCGGCCGGAGTCGATCGAGCCGGATCCGAGCATCACCTGGACCGGGCTGACCGTCCTCGACGTGGTCGAGGGCGGACCGGGCGACGAGACGGGTGAGGTCGAGTTCGTGGCGACGTACGACCGCGGCGGCCGCCCGGGCCGGCGGCGCGAGCGGAGCCGCTTCGAGCGTCGCCGCGGGCGCTGGGTGTACGTCGACGGCGACCTCGAGGGTTGAGCGGACGCCGCGCCGGAGAGGATGTGCCGGTGCGGGACACCTCGGGGATCGTGGTCTGCGCGGTCGGCGCACTCGTCACCGGACTGCTCTGGTGGGGCAGCGCCGACCTGAGCTCAGGGCACGACCCCGACCACCCTGCCTCGGGGCTGGTCCCGCCGGATGGTCAGCGCCGGTTCCAGCGGGACGACGGCGGCGACCAGGTGGTCGAGGAGGCCCGGCTGACCGGCGCGGAGCTGATGCTCACCTCGCCACCGCTGGTCGGCGGCGCGCTCAAGACCCTGCTCGGCGGGGACGTCGCGCACTGGCGGATCTGGCGCAGCACCACCACGTCCTACACCGCCTCCGCCGAGGATCCCGAGCAGACGACGACGATCCGACGGCTCACCGACCGAGGCATCGAGCACCTCGCGGACTACGGAGCGTTCACGCTCGTCTTCAACCCGCCGTTGCTCGACGTGCCGGCCGACGTCCGCGACGGCTCGTCGTGGAGCGGCGCGGGCGACGCCACCACGGACGGGGAGATCTCCTATGCCGCCGACCTGGCTGCGGCCGCCGCGGGTGACGACGGGTGCCTGCGGATCACCGGCCACGTCGACCTGCGGGAAGGCGGGCAGGAGCTGCAGGACCTGCCCATCGACGAGACGTGGTGCCCCGGGCGGGGCGTGAGCAGTGCGCCGCCCGCCGCCGGCCCGCCGACGTTCGATGGCAGCACGGTGCCGATCCAGGCCGACGTCGGCACCGACGACGTCGCCTCCTGGCGGGTCCGCTCGCGGCCACCGGTGTTTGCGGACTCGGTGGCCGAGGCCGCCGACACCGGCGACGTCCCGAGCCTCGTGCTCGACGTGCGACCCGCCGCCGCCGCGGGCGGCGGGCTGGTCGTCGCCAACACCTCCGGCAGGGACGTGCTCGGCCTGACCCCGGCCCACGGGGCGCTGGTGCGGGCCTGGGTCGGCCACCCCGGTGGCTCCGTGACGTCCCTCGGGACCAGCGGGGAGGTGACCGTGACCGGGTCGACCACCCGCGACGTCGACGCCTACGGCCCACGCGGCGGCTGGCTCTGGGACCGACGCCTCTCCGACGTCATGGTGGCGCCGCCGCTCGCCGTGGACGACGACCACCTCGTCCTCACCTCGCTGGCGGGCGACGTCGAGGCCGTGGACCCGGCCACCGGCACCGAGCGATGGGGAGCCCGGATGAGCGACCAGGTGCGGGTGGCGCCGGCCAGCGACGGCACCCACGTGGTCGTGGGCGACGTCGCCGGCCAGGTCTCCCTCTTCACCGCATCCTCGGGCCGGACCCGCTGGACGGTCGAGGGCCGGCCGGTCCAGGCGGTCGGGATCGCTGACGGCACCGTCGTGGTGCTCGCCGGTCCGCACGTCGTCGGCTACCGGCTCAGCGACGGGCGCCGGCTGTGGGCGACGTCGATCGAGGGTGTCCTGGACGCGTCGGTGGTCGACCTCGGCTCGACCGTCGTGGTCGCCACCGGCGACGAGACCCTGGGCCTGTCACCCGCGACCGGGGACGCGCGCTGGCGCGCGGACGGCGCCGACGACACGGTCACGTGCGGTGACCTCGTGGCCCAGGCGCGCGGCGACCGACTCGTCGTCCGGGACGCCGAGGGTCACCCGGTCGCCGACCTGGCCCTGGACGGGTTGGACGGACCGGTCGACCTCACCTCGATCGCGGACGGCCTCTACGCGACCGACGGGCACGGCATGAGCGTGGCGGTGGGCCCGTGACCGTCGTGGTGGCCTTCGTCGCCGACGTCCTCGGCCGGGTCTTCGTGACGCCGGTCCGTGAGGGGCGGCTGCGGGCCGCCGGGTGGCCGGTGGGGCTGCGGCCGGTCACCGCGCTCGCCCTGACGGCGTACGCCGCGGCGGCCGTCCTGCTGCTCTCCGCGCCGTGGGCGCGCCGCCACAGCGTGCTCGACTCAGGCCTGAGTGGTGAGGTGGTCTATCCGCGGTGGTCGCTGTTCGTCTTCCTCACCCTCGCGGCCCTCACGCTGGCGCTGCTGCACGCCGCCAGCCTGCACCTGCCGGCCTGGCTCCGGATCGGCGCGCTGGTGGTGGTCGCGCTGGCCCTGGTCGAGCTGCCGGTCACCCCGCTCGAGACCGGCCGCGGGCCGCACGTCGTGAGCTGGGTGGGCGCGGGGCTGCTCGTCGTCCTCACCGCCGCCCGGTGGCGGGCGCGGTTCGCGTGGTGGGAGTTCGCGGCGTCGTTCCTCGTCATCGGGGTGACCATGGCGGTGGTCACCCGGCTGGTGGCCCGGCTGGAGGCGCCGGCCGGCCTGGACGCCACGCCGACCGCACTCACCCTGACGATGGGGCTGGTCGCGGTGCTGGCCGTGCCCTTCACGTTCGTGGCCGGGCTGGCCTTCGCGCAGCTGGCGCTCCTGCTGGCCCACCGGGCCACCGAGGTGGTCGGTGAACGGGTCCGGCGCACCTGGCCGGTCGCGCTCCTGGTCGGCGTGGTCGCCGTGGCCGACCTCGTCCTGGTCGTCCGCCGGCTCGGCACGCCGACCCCCACCGGTGCCAGCCGGCTCGCGGAGTCGGGCTCGGGAGCGCTGCTGCTCGCCGTCGCCGTCGCGGGCGGCCTCCTGCTGCAGCGACACCGGTCCCTCGATCGCGTCGACCGGCTCGAGGGCGCGGTGTCGCGGCTCGCGCTGCCGATCGGGCTGCTCGTGACCATCACCCAGGTGCCGGTGCTGCTCGTCTCCCGGCTGCACACCCAGGTGGTGCGCTGGCACGGCGACGACCCGCTGCGCCTGGACCGCGTGCGCGACGTCCTGAGCGACCCGGACGCGCTGACCTGGACCCGGGTCGCGGCCGGGCTCGGCCTGGTCGGGTGGGCCGTCTGGCAACGCCGGCGGCTGACGCTCCCCGCGGTCCTGGCCGCCAGCATCGGGACCGTGGTCGTCAGCACCGAGGTCGACCTGCCCTGGACGCCGGACGCCGTCAACGACGCCGCTGTGGTGGCGGCGTCCGTGGCGCTGGTCGTCCTGATCGGCGTACGCCGGCTCGACCGGGGCCGCCTGCTCGCTCTCGGTGCCGTGCTGGGCATCGCGCTCGCGTGGTCGGTGCGGTCGACCTTCGACGCGCCCTTCGTAGCCCTGTTCGGGCTCGGCGCCACGGCCGCGGTCTTCCTCGGCGTCCTGTGGACGACCCTCACCGACGCCGCCGAGGTCAACGAGGACTCCGAGGCCTACCCCCGCCCGGCGCGCGTGCTGCTGTTCCTCGGCAACGCCGTCCTCTCGATGACCGCGCTCGCCTTCCTCGTGGTCACCCGGGCCGGGCAGATCGGCATCGACCTCAGCGGCTTCGGGACCCTCGGCGACCTGCTCCTCGGCACCGGGTTGCTGCTGGCGGCGTATGCCGTCCTGGTGCGGCAGGTGGTTATTGCTGCCCCGACCCCGCGATGTTGACCAGCCAGTTGACACCGAACTTGTCCTTCACCTGGCCGAACTCGTCGCCCCACGGAGCCTTCTCCAGCGGGACATCGATCTTGCCGCCGTCGGCCAGCTTGTCGAAGTAGCCGTGGAGCAGCTCGGACTCGTCGCCGCTGAGGCTGAGGTGACCATTGGGGGTCTGACCCTCGCTCATGCCGGGGACGTTGTCGGAGGCCATCAGCGTGAAGCCCTCGGGCGTGGTGAGCTGGGCGTGCATCACGCCGTCGGCGGGGATGGGGTTGCCTTCGTGCTCGGTCATGCCCATGTCGCCGAAGGCCATGACGTTGAGCTCGCCGCCGAAGACGTCCTTGTAGAAGTCGATCGCCTCGCGGGCGTTGCCGTCGAAGTTGAGGTAGGGGTTGAGGATGGCCATGACGCCACCCTGCCCCCTGCCACCGACAACCGGAAGGGGCAGCGGGTGAACGTCTACCTGTCGTCGCGGAAGACGGCCGGCCGGCCCTCCTTGCGGGCCAAGGTGGCCTCCTCGAAGTTGTCGGTGAGCAGCCGCAGGTAGAGCTGCCCGAGGCCCTCGCTGTGCAGGTAGGTCTCCAGCGAGGTGGCCGAGATCCCGGCGTGCAGCGACTTCTTGGTGAGCTCGATGCCGGGCTGGGACAGCGCCGCGACGCGCTGGCCGAGCTCGACACCGGCGGCGACCACGTCGTCGTGCAAGGACGACACCAGCCCGACCCGCTCGGCCTCCTCGGCCCCCATGTCCCGGCCGGTCAGCATCAGGTCGGCGGCCCGGGTCGACCCGATCGCGCGCGGCAGCAGGAACGACAGCCCGAGCTCGGAGGCGGTCAGGCCGTTGTTGATCCCGGCGGCGCGGAAGTATGCCGCCGGCGCGGCGATCCGCAGGTCGCACGCGAGCGCCAGGCAGAGCCCTCCGCCGATCGCCGCGCCGTTGATCGCGGCGATCACCGGCTGGTGCAGCCGGCGCAGCGTGAGGACGGTGTCCTCGAGCATCTCCATGGCACGCAGGGCGTAGGTCGGGCGGGTCACCCCGGCCACGCCGGGCGGCGTACCGGCCGCCTCCTGGTCAGCGCCGGCGCAGAAGCCCCTGCCGGCGCCGGTCAGCACGACCGCGCGCACCGCGTTGTCCTCACCGAGCCGTCTCAGCGCGTCGCGGAGCGGGACCATCACGTCGTAGGCCATCGCGTTCATCCGCTCGGGCCGGTTGAGCGTGACGACCGCGACCTCGGGGACCGGTCGATCGACCAGGACGAACTCGCCCATGTCAGCTGCTCAGCAGGACGGACGAGCCGTGGCCGAAGAGCCCCTGGTTGGCGGTGATGCCGACCCTCGCGCCCTCGACCTGGCGGCCGGTGGCCTGACCCCGCAGCTGCCAGGTGACCTCGCAGACCTGGGCCAGCGCCTGGGCCGGGACCGCCTCGCCGAAGCAGGCGAGGCCGCCGGACGGGTTCACCGGGATCCGGCCGCCGATGGTGGTCTCGCCGGCGCGCAGCAGCGCCTCGGCCTCGCCGCGCTTGCAGAGGCCGAGGTCCTCCATCCAGTCCAGCTCCAGCGCGGTGGAGAGGTCGTAGACCTCGGCCAGGGATACGTCCTCGGGCGAGATCCCCGCCTCCTCGTAGGCCGCGTGCGCGATCGACTCCTTGAAGGTCCGCTCCGGCTCCGCGCCGCCGAGCACCGCCTTGCTGTCCGTGGAGATGTTCGGCATGTCCATGACCGTGTTGGGGAACGTCGGCGTCACCGTGCTCACCGCGTTGACCCGCACCGGCCGGTCGAGGCCGAGCTTCTTCGCGAACTCCACGCTCGCCACGACCACCGCCGCGGCCCCGTCGGACGTCGCGCAGATGTCGAGCAGGTGCAGCGGGTCGGAGACGACCGCACTGGTCAGCACGTCGGCCTCGGTGACCTCCTTGCGGTAGCGCGCGTTCGGGTTCTCCAGCCCGTGCCGGGAGTTCTTCACCTTCACGGCCGCGAAGTCCTCCACGGTCGCGCCGTAGAGGTCCATCCGGCGCCGGGCATAGAGCGCGAAGTACGCCGGGTTGGTCATGCCGAGCAGCCGGAACCGCAGCCAGTCGGGGTCGTCCCACCGCTCCCCCGCGTTGGGCGCCAGGAACCCCTTCGGGGTGGTGTCCGCACCGACCACGAGCGCCACCTCCGACAGGCCGGCCAGGATCCGCGCCCGGGCGGTGTCGAGCGCCTGGGCGCCGGTCGCGCAGGCGGCGTACGACGTCGCGACGCGGGCGCCGTTCCAGCCGAGTGCCTGGGCGAACGTCGCGCCGGCGACGTAGCCGCCGTAGCCGTTGCGGACCGTCTCGCCGCCGACCACCAGGTCGACCTGGCCCCAGTCGATGCCGGCGTCGTCCAGCGCGGCCCGGGCCGCGACCACGCCGTACTCGGTGAACGGCTTGCCCCACTTGCCCCAGGGGTGCATGCCCACGCCCAGGACGGCGACATCGCTCGCGCTCACTGGTCTGCCTCCTCGCCCAGCTCGGTGACGGGCTTCCAGCGCCAGATCGAGAGGTCCGCGTCGAGGGGCTCGACCACGAGCTCGACCTCGGCCCCGACCCTCAGGTCCTTGACGCCGTAGCCGTCCGCGACCTGGCCCAGCACGGTGATCCCCTCGGCCAGCTCGACCGCGGCGAGCGCGAACGGTTCGTACGGCTCGGTGCGCGCGACGTAGGGCGGCGGCGGCTGGTACTGCGCGTCGGTGTAGCTCCACACGGTGCCGCGCCGGCTCAGCTCAGCGGTCTCGAACTCCTCGCCGTCGCAGGCCGGGTTGCGGCAGAACCCGGCTCGATCGGGCGGGGTCGGTGGGAAGTGGACCGTCGCGCACGTGGTGCACCGCGACCCGAGCAGCACCGGCTCCGGTCCGGTGGTGAACCACCCCTCGACCGCTGGACTCGCGCTCATCCCGCCTCCGAAACTAGAACGTGTTCTCACTCTAGCGGCCGCAGCCGGTCAGCACAGAGCGGATGCGAGCGGAGCGAGCGCGCCCCGCGAGGGGGTAATTACCGCGACAGGAACGCCAGCAGGTCCTGCCGGGTCAGCACACCGACCGGCTTGCCGTCCTCCTGGACGAGCACCGCGTCGGAGCCCTCGAGCAGCTTGACCGCGTCACGGGCGTCCTCGGTCGAGCCGATCGTCGGCAGCGGCGGGCTCATGTGGTCCTCGACCCGGTCGGTGAGCTTCGCGTGCCCGGCATACAGCGCGTCGAGCAGCGCCCGGTCGGAGACCGAGCCGGCCACCTCGGCGGCGACGATCGGCGGCTCGGCGCGGACGACGGGCATCTGCGAGACGGCGTACTCCTGCAGGATCGCGACCGCCTCGGCGATCGTCTCCCCGGGGTGGGTGTGCACGAGGTCGGGCAGCCGGCCGTCCTTGCCGCGCAGCACCTCGCCGACGGTCTGGGACTGGTCGCGGGTGGCCTCGGTCGGGAAGCCGTACTGTGCCAGCCAGTCGTCGTTGAAGACCTTGGTCAGGTAGCCGCGGCCGCTGTCCGGCAGGAGTACGACGATCACCGCGTCGGTCTGACCCGCCGCGGCCAGCTCGTGGGCCAGCTGGCGCGCGGCGAAGGCGGCCATGCCTGACGAGCCGCCGACCAGCATGGCCTCCTCGCGGGCCAGTCGCCGCGTGAACGCGAACGAGTCGCCGTCGGACACCTCGATGACGCGGTCGGCCACGTCGCGGTCGTAGGTCTCGGGCCAGAAGTCCTCGCCGACGCCCTCGACGAGGTAGGGGCGGCCGGTGCCGCCGGAGTAGACCGAGCCGGCCGGGTCGGCACCGATCACCTGGATGTCGGGGTTCTGTTCCTTGAGGTAGCGGCCGACGCCGGAGATCGTGCCGCCGGTGCCCATCCCGGTCACGAAGTGGGTGACCCGGCCGTCGGTCTGCTTCCAGATCTCGGGACCGGTGGTCTCGTAGTGCGAGAGCGGGTTGTGGGGGTTGGAGTACTGGTCCGGCTTCCACGCGCCCGGCTGGGAGGCGAGCTTGTCGGAGACGTTGTAGTAGGAGTCGGGGTGCTCGGGCGCCACCGCGGTCGGGCAGACCACCACCTCGGCGCCGTAGGCCTTGAGCACGTTGCGCTTGTCCTCGCTCACCTTGTCGGGGCAGACGAAGACGCACTTGTAGCCGCGTGCCTGAGCGACCATGGCCAGCCCCACGCCGGTGTTGCCGGACGTCGGCTCGACGATGGTGCCGCCCGGCTGCAGCTCACCGGAGGCCTCGGCGGCGTCGATCATCCGGGTGGCGATCCGGTCCTTCACGGAGCCACCGGGGTTGAGGTACTCGACCTTGGCCAGGACGAGCGGACCCGGGCTGTCCGGACCGGCGTCAGGCAGGTCGAGGGTCCGGCTGAGCCGGACCAGCGGGGTGTTGCCGATCAGGTCGAGGAGAGAGTTCGCATACTGCACCCGGACAGCGTAGGCACCTACCGGTCCGTAGCATGGATCCGTGGGCAAGGCCGGGGCAGCGCGCAAGCTCGCGTCGGCCGCGGCCTACGGCGGCGGCGGACTGTCCGTCCTCGGCGGGGCCCTCTACGGCGTGCTGCGGGCCGAGGCCCAGCTCGCCCGGCGCACCATCGGCGAGGCCGGGGACGAGCCGCCCCCCGACGCGACGGGCTGGTACGGCCGCGGCCGGCCGGGTCCCGCGATCAAGATCGTGCTGCTCGGTGACTCCAGCGCGGCCGGCTACGGCGTGGAGCGGGTCGAGGAGACGCCCGGCGCGATCCTGGCCAGCGGGGCCGCGGAGCGTGCGGGCCGGCGGGTCTACCTGCGCGCGTTCGCGAAGGTCGGCGCCCGCTCCTCCGACCTCGCCGGCCAGCTCGACCGGGCGCTGCCGATCGAGCCGGACGTCGCCGTGATCCTGATCGGCGCCAACGACGTCACGCACCGGGTCCGCCCCGCGGCCTCGGTCGGCGACCTGGCCGAGGCCGTGCGCCGGCTCAAGGAAGCGGGCGTTGCGGTCGTGGTCGGGACCTGCCCCGACCTGGGGACGGTCAAGCCCATCCCGCCGCCCCTCAAGCAGGTGGCGCGCACCTGGTCGCGCCGGGTGGCAGCGGCCCAGACCATCGCCGTCCTGGAGGGCGGTGGACGCACGGTCTCGCTCGGCTCGGTGCTCGGTCCGGAGTTCGCGGCCGCGCCGGCGCTGATGTTCGGCCCCGACCGGTTCCACCCGTCCGCGGCGGGCTACCGCTCACTGTCGGCGGTGCTGCTGCCCTCGGTGCTCGCGGCGCTCGACCTGGTCCCCGACGACGAGGCTGCTCCCGAGGCGCTCCGCGGCGAGGGCGTGCTCCCGATCACTGCCGCTGCCATCCAGGCGGTGAACATCCCGGGCACCGAGCTCGACGGCACCGAGGTGGCCGGCCGGTCCCGTGGGGTGCGCGGTCTCTGGGTCGAGCTGCGCCACCGTCGCCGGCAGCCGCACCCTGCGGGCGAGGCGCCGCAGCACCTGGACGAGGACTCCGGCGACGACTCCGACCGGGAGGCCGTCGAGCCATCGGGCGCTGCCGGGCCGCCGAGGTCTCCCGTCGAGTGACCCAAATGGCAGGTCTGGGAGCGCTCCCCGCCTGCCAAATGGGTCACTCGATGGCAAATGACGGCGGCCCCCGATCCCGAGGACCGAGGGCCGCCGGAGCCGTCGTCGTGAGACGAGCTCGCTGTGGCTGGGTGGGGCTAGTTGTCGCTGAAGATCGCGAGCAGGCGGAGCAGGTTGGTGTAGATCCAGACCAGGCTCACCGTCATCGCGAACGCCGCGCGCCAGGACTCCTGCTCGGGGATCCGGTTGGCGATGCCCTGCTCGACGAAGTCGAAGTCCAGGATCAGCATGAACACGCCGAGCACCAGGCCCGCGATCGCGGTCAGGATGCCCAGGCCGCCGAAGCCGAACAGGCCGAACGAGGAGCCGAACAGGCCGAGCACGAGCTCGAGCATGCTCAGGCCGACCATGCCGAAGACCGCCGCGATCACGAAGGTGCGGAACTTCTGACCGACCTTGATGTCGAAGAACTTGTACGCCGCCAGGGTGCCGGCGAACGCCGCGAAAGTGCCGAGGACGGCCTGTACCACCAGGTTGTGCCCGGTGCCGGGCTCGTTGTAGACGGCGTCGATGAACTTGCTGAAGGCGCCCAGCGCGACGCCCTCGGCGACGGCGAAGGCCATCACCAGCGCCGGGCTGATGACCCGCTTGAAGGAGTTCACCATCGAGAGCGCGAACGCAACGAGCGACCCGAGGGTCAGCGCCGTGACCAGGCTGCTCGGCACGCTGGTCGCCGTGATGTCCCCGGTCACCAGCCAGGTGGCGGCGGCCGAGATGATGACCAGACCGAGGGTGATCGCGGTCTTCTGGACCACCGTGTCGATGGTCATCGGGGCCGACGTCGTGGCCGGCGCGTAGCCAGTCCCACCCGGCGTGCCTACGGACCACTGGGACGGGTCGCCGTAGCCGGGCTGCGGCGCACCGTTGCCGGCGTAGGTCTGGTTGCCGTAGGAGTTGGCCCCGCCGCGGTTGAACTCCTCCGACCGACGGAAGATGGGGTTGTTGCTCTGCATGGTCTCCTCCTTGGAGGCCGGGGTGAGATGGTCCAGTCTACGGACCTCTGTCAGGTTCAACGCAGGTCCGTGTCGGGGCGTTCCCGCCATGTCTGTGGATTGCCTGAATGTCGCGAGCCACTCAGCGCCGCTGGATCCGCACCGAGACGGCCCTGGTCGAGCTCGCCTTCACCAGCACGTAGCGGCCGGCCCGGCGATAGGTGCCGTGCTCGACGCTGACCCGGTAGCCGTGCGGGTAGTGCAGCGGGCTCACGAAGATCCTGGTCGGGGCGGTGATCGAGCGGTCGGGCCGGTAGCGGAACCAGAACCGGCCACTGCCCGGTTGGAACCTCATCACCAGCGGCGTGCCGGCGACGGCCTGTGCGTAGGTGCGGACCAGGATCCGGGCCTTGGCCTGCTTCACCGAGGAGAGGTCGGTGTCGTCCGCGAACAGTCCCTGGTCGCCGTCGGCGGTCGTCGGGTCGTTCCAGAACTTGTAGGCCCAGTGCGTCCAGCCCATCAGGTAACGGTCCGCCGAGGCCGCGTCGATCCCGATCGCGGCGAGGTTGTCCGTGGCGCCCCACTCGCTCATCATCGGCACCGCGTCCATC
>Ga0075368_10000210_pt1 | contig 16183 bp, 17 predicted proteins | sample EndMethybrTD3033_FD_71518 | JGI IMG/M metagenome (GOLD analysis project Ga0075368, IMG submission 71518) | Populus endosphere microbial communities from Tennessee, USA - Endosphere MetaG P. TD hybrid TD303-3 | ecosystem: Host-associated > Plants > Roots > Endosphere | place: USA: Tennessee... | reverse complement strand
CCAGGAAGCCGACGACCTCCTCGCCGGCGCCGTCGTCGTCGGTGATCCAGTAGTAGTCACAGTGCACCCGATCCTCGGGCAGGTCGAAGGCAGGGTCGGCGAACGGCAGCACCATCGCCACGAACGCCTCGCAGCCGGCCCTGGTGAGGTCGAGCGAGCCGCCGTCACCGTGCCAGACCCCGGAGCCGTGCATGGTCTCCGACCCGAACTCCGTCACCGTCGCGGCCCAGCTCGCCTGCAGGCGGACGTCGGGACGGACCAGCGCGGTCATACCTCATTTCACCAAGGCGTCGCCCGCTCCTGCGACTACTTATCGTGCGGCCGTTCCAGACGGCAGACCGGGACACACCGCGTCAAAGTAGAACGTGTTCTAGAGTGCCGTGCGTGGACTACCGGATGGACGAGCTGAGCCGCGAGGAGGTCGAGGCCGAGCGTGAGCTCTACGGCCCCTTCACGCAGTCCCTCCGCGAGCTGGTCGACGCCGCCATCCGCACCACGGTCCCCGCGGACGAGGTCCGCAGCGCCCACGCAGAGATCCGGGCGATCACCGAGCGGCTCCGCAGCGCGCCGATGCGGACGACGTACGGCGTCGACCTGCGCACGGATGGTCGCGGCCGGGCGTGGGGCAACGCGGTGGTCGGGCTCCGCAACGCGATCGCGCCGCCGCTGACGGTGGTCCAGGAAGGTCGTGGGGTGCGGGCTGCCTTCACGCTCGGTGCGGCATACGAAGGACCCCCGGGCAGCGTGCACGGCGGCGTGCTGGCCCTGGTCCTCGACCAGATGCTCGGCGAGGCGGCCGGCGCCGGCGGCAAGCCCGGGATGACCGCGACACTGACCCTGAGCTACAAGCAGCGCACCGGCCTGGGCGACCTCACCAGTGAGGCCTGGATCGAGCGGGTCGACGGGATCAAGACCTGGGCGCGCGGCGAGATCCACAGCGTCGACGGCCTCACCGTGGAGGCCGAGGGGCTCTTCATCCTGCCCAAGTGGGCGCGCGAGGCCATGGCGAGCGGCGACCCGGGCACGCCGTCCCCGCGGTTCTTCGAATAGCTACGGGTTGTCGGACTCGAGCCGCAGGCCGCGTTCGCCGGCATCGGTGAGCCTGGCCTCTTCGGCCGCGATCGCCTCGAGCTCCGCGCGCCGAGCCTCCTGGGCCTCGTCCCTCTGCTCCGCGGAAGGCGGCGAGACCAGGTCGGTGGCGCCGCGGTCGAGGCGGAGGAGCGCGATCCGTCCGAAGATCTGCTGCTCGGTGGCGGTCCGCTCGGAGCGGCCCCGACCGACGAACGAGATCGCCCAGTGCAGCACCGCGGTGAGCCGGTTCTTGAAGCCGGTCACGTAGAACAGGTGCACGACCAGCCAGGTCAGCCAGGCGAGGAGCCCGGTGAGCCGCAGGTTGCCGATCAGGGCCACCGCGCGGAACCGGCTGATGGTGGCCATCGACCCCTTGTCGAAGTACTTGAAGGGCTTCTGCGGCGGCTTGCCCTCGAGCCGGCGGTCGATCGCCTCGGCGGCGTACTTCGCACCCTGGATCGCGACCTGCGCGACCCCGGGCAGGTGGTCGAGGTCGATCATGTCGCCGACCACGAACACCTCGGGGTGGCCGGGCAGCGTGAGGTCGGAGTTGACGCCGATCCGGCCGGCACGGTCGAGCGGGGCGCCGGTCTGCTCGGAGAGCGTCCTGGTCAGCGAGTTGGCCTGGACCCCCGCCGCCCACATCTTGGTGACCGCGTCGATCCGCTCGACGGTGCCGTCCTTGAGCTTCACCTCGAGGCCGCGCTCGTCGACGTCGGTGACCATCGAGCCGAGCTTCACCTCGATCCCGAGCTTCTCCAGCTCACGCTTGGTCTTGATCCCGAGCTTGGCGCCGAACGGCGGCAGCACCTGGTTGGCGGCGTCGACGAGGATCACGCGGGCGTTGCGGGAGTTGATGGCGCGGAAGTCGCGGCTGAGGGTTCGCCGCGACAGCTCCGCGATCTGCCCGGCCATCTCGACGCCGGTCGGGCCGGCACCGACCACCACGAAGGTGAGCAGCGGGTCGACGTCGTCGCCGCGCAGGGCACCGAGCTCGGCCAGCTCGAAGGCGCCGAAGATCCGGCCGCGCAGCTCGAGGGCGTCGTCGATGCTCTTCATGCCGGGCGCGAACTCGGCGAACTGGTCGTTGCCGAAGTAGGACTGACTGGAGCCGGCCGCCACGATCAGCGAGTCGTACGGCGTCACGGTCTCGCGTCCGAGGACGTGCGAGGTCACCGTCTGGGCCGCGAGGTCGATGTCGGTGACCTCGCCGAGCAGCACCCGGGCGTTCTTCTGCCGAGCCAGGACCTCACGGGTCGGGGGCGCGATCTCGCCCTCGGAGAGGATGCCGGTGGCGACCTGGTAGAGCAGGGGCTGGAACAGATGGTGGGTGGTCTTGGCCACCATCGTGACGTCGACGTCGGACCGCTTGAGCGCCTTGATCCCGAACAGCCCGCCGAACCCGGAGCCGATCACCACGACCTGGTGCCGGCGGCTCGGCCCGCTCCCGCGCGCTCGCAGGGCGGCCTGCGTGGTGGGCTCTGTCATCAACTCTTCACTCCTCGCGGACTCCTCGCGGACTCCCTTACCGACATTGTGTCGGGGTCCGCTGCCCGGCGTCGTCGAGGCCGGTACGGGTCCCTACAGAGGTAACCACGGCCACAGATCTACGCATCCGTGGCCCGGTGTGGTGCGAGACACTACGAATACCGCGGAGATACCCTGCTCCGGCAACGGGAATCGTGGCGGACCCGTCCCTGCTCGGAGGTTTGGTCGGCCTGTGACCGGGTAGACGCCACATCAACTGTAAAAACTTAGTCGACTGGCCGACGCCCACGACATCAGCAGGAGATCCTGTGCCGCTCAACCGGCCTCCCCTCGCCCTGGGCCAGGGCGCCCGCAGCGTGCAGGACGCACGCCGGTGGCTGGCCGACCTGTGCGGGGAGATCGGTCGGCCGGAGCTGAGCGAATGCGCTCAGCTGGGGGTCTCCGAGCTTGTCACCAACGCGCTGCTGCACGGTGAGCCGCCGATCTCGGTGCGACTGCGCGGCACCGCCGAGCACCCCCGGGTCGAGGTCCGCGACTCGTCGGTCGAGGTCCCGATCCTGCCGTCCCAGCCGCTCGACCGTCCCGAGACCGACGAGCTGCTGCTGACCTTCGGTCGCGGGCTGAGCATCGTCGCCCGGTGCTGCGACGCGTGGGGCGCGGAGATCGAGGAGGACGGCAAGATCGTCTGGTTCGCACCGGCCGCCGACTTCGCGGAGAGCGACGGCATGCCCGGGGCGATCACCGGTGTCGACCACTCCCGGACCAACTCCACGCCGACCCGGGACCGGGTGCGCATCCACGTCCTCGACGTACCCCTGCCTCTCTTCGTCGGCTTCCAGCAGCACTTCCGCGAGCTGCGGCGCGAGGTCCGGCTGCTGGCGCTGGCGCACGCGTCCGACTACCCACTGGCCAAGAGCCTGTCCGACCTGTTCGGCTCGCTCGAGCGGCAGCTGCGCGACGGCATCGGCGTCGAGCAGATCGAGTCAGCCCTTGCGCAGGGGCTCGGGTCGACCGACCTGGTCGTGCACATGCCGCGTGCGACGGCGACCACGCTGGTGCACTTCGTGGAGCTGCTGGACCTCGCCGACGACTTCTGCCGCGAAGAGCGACTGCTCTCCCTGGCGCGCAGCCCGGAGCAGCGGAGGTTCCAGGGCTGGTTCCTGTCGGAGTTCGTCCGGCAGGCCAACGGCGAGCCGCCGCTGTCGTGGCTCGAGGTCCGGTCCAACGGCCGCGCCAACGCGACCACCTAGCCCGTCACCTAACCTTCTCGCCGTGGCAGTTCTCGCCGTGGCCTTCGGTGCCGCCGTAGGCGCCCTGCTGCGTTGGGCGCTCGGTGACGCGATGCCGGACGGCTCCGGCTTCCCGTGGACCACGTTCACGATCAACGTGAGCGGGTCGCTCGTCCTGGCGGTGCTGCCGGTCTTCGAAGTCGTACGCCGGCACCAGGCGCTCGCCGCGGGGCTCGGCCCCGGGTTGCTGGGCGGCTACACCACCCTCTCGGCGTACTCCGAGCAGACGCGCGCGCTGCTCGACGACGGCCGGACCACGACCGCGCTGCTCTACCTGTTGGGCACGCTCGGTGCCTGTCTGGTCGCGGTCGCCCTGGCGAGCCGTCTCTACCCGCCGGCCGCCGGGGCCGAGTTCGCCGCCGAGGGAGGCGACGAGTGACCCCGCTGCTGGTCGCGCTGGGCGCGGCGCTGGGGGCGCCCTTGCGCTACCTGCTCGCCACGACGCTGGACGAGGAGCGCTTCCCCAGGGGGACCCTGCTCGTCAACGTGGCCGGCTCGTTCCTGCTGGGCCTCCTGCTCCAGAGCGGCACCAGCGGCCACTGGTTGGCCTTCCTGGGCACCGGCTTCTGCGGCGGCTTCACGACCTACTCCGCCTTCGCGGTGCAAACCCATCGACTCGGCCCCCTCCGCGGCACGGCGTACGCCGCCATGACCATCGGCGTCTCGCTCGCCGCGTGCGCGATCGGGGTCATGGTCGCCTGAACGTTGCTGGCTGACCGGTCGTCCGGGCTGCGTCGGGCCGGCGGTCAGTGGGCAACCTCGCGCGGGCCTGAGGGCGTGTTCCACGTTGCCGGCTGACCGCCGCAGTGAGGCAATCGCCGATCCAAGGAACCGAGAGGGCACGCCCGACTACGCGTACCCCAGCTCGTGCAGCCGGCGGTCGTCGATGCCGAAGTGGTGGGCGATCTCGTGCACGACGGTGATCCGCACCTCCTCGACGAGCTCCTCCTCGGACTCGACGAAATCCAGCAGCGGCCCGCGGAAGATGAAGATCCGGTCGGGCAGCTGCATGGTCACCGTGCTGTCCCGCTCCGTCAGGGCCACCCCGTCGTAGAGCCCGAGCAGGTCACCGGGCTCGCCCTCAGGCGGCTCGTCCTCGACCAGGACCACGAGGTTGCGGACCAGCCCCGCCAGCTCCTCGGGGATCCCGTCGAGCGCGCGGTCGACCAGGGCGTCGAACCGCTCGGGTTCCATGTCGATCGGCACCCGACCATTGTGGCCGAGACGACGAAACCCTCATCCATCTCTGGATGAGGGTTGATCGGCGACCCCGACGGGACTCGAACCCGCGGCCTCCGCCGTGACAGGGCGGCGCGCTAACCAACTGCGCTACGGGGCCAGGTTGCTTCTGGCCGTGGCCGTGAAGCGGTGCGACTCTAACGTACCGTGCCCGGCCGTTCCCAATCGTGGCATGGCCGCTCCGGTCCGGACCCCACCGGACTCCAAGGGCGTCGCATGCCCTCGCCCCACGGGTCGCCCATCCTGCTCAGCTCTCGATGAGGGTACGTCGGCGGCTCAGCGCTCCGGATCCGAACCGAGGCCGAGCCGGAGGGCCCACGACGGACGTCGAGCCCGCGGAGCGGACGGGCGGCTGGCCCGCGCCTGCCGCAGGCCGTCAACCCGCTTCCCTTCGCCACCTCCGTACGCTACCGTACGGCAACGCTCCATACGGGGGCGTATGGAAGGAAGTCATGGACACAGTCACACATCAAGGCGCGTCTCTGGGGTCGTTCACCGCCGGTGCCGCCAGCGGGACCGCAGCTGCCTTCGAGGGCGGAGACACGCTCGTCGCCGACGGCCTCGGCTGCCCACGCGAGACCAGCGGAAACCGGCCGCACTCCCACGCAGCACCTGAGCAGAGTGGCTGCGGTCGTCCAGGGCCAGAGCTGCAGCGCGTCCTGGCACAGGTCGCTCAGCGGATCGTCGAAGACGGGACCCACAGCTCTGCGGGCGTGCTGGAGGCGATGTCGGCCGTCGTTCGTCCGGTGAGCCTGGGCGTCGCAGCGGCGCTCGTCGACCGGGAGCTGTCCGAGGTCGCCAGGCAGCGAGCCTTCGGGATGGCGCACAGCCTCGTGGTCGAGGTCGTGGACGAGTCCGTCCAGAGGCTGCTGCTGGAGCTGATCGAGGTGGCTCAGCACGGTTCGCCGGACCGTGCGACCTCCGACACGACGTCGGACAGAAGCGACGTCCTGGCGGTGTCGCCATGAGCCGGTCCGCTCGCCGCACCCGCGCGCACCTCATCACCGGCGGCATCACCGGCGGCATCACCTGCGGCATCACCTGCGGCATCGCCGGATCGCTGGCGCTGATGATGGTGGGAGCAGGAGGCGCGATCGCTGCTGCCAGGATCGGCTCGGCCCAGATCGCGGACAACACCGTCCGCTCGCGGGACGTGCGCGACGGCAGCCTCCTCCTCCGTGATCTGGAGCCAGGCGCGCAGGCAGGGTTGCGGGGACCCGCCGGCCCGCAGGGCCCGACCGGCGAGCTGGGACCCGCAGGGTCGGACGGTGTCGCCCAGGTCACCGCAGTCGCCGGCCCGGTCGCGTCGATACTCGGCAGCAGCGGTGGCTATGTGTTCGCCGGGCCCCCTGTTCAGGTCACCACCACCGCCACACACGCACGGGTCACCGGCTCCGTAGCCGCGTCGCTGGGTCTGAACACGGGGAGTCCGCAGTTCGCCGACGTCGGGATGTGCCACCAGCCTTCGGCAGGGGGCGCGTTGACGGACTTCGCCGGCACCAACTTCGCCACCTACTACTTCACGACCAGCCGGGCGACGTACGCAGCGGCAGCGACCAAGGTGCTGCCACCGGCGGCCTACAACGTCGGGATGTGCATCCGCAACAACGGGAGCAACCCCATCAACAACAACAACCTGGTCACAGGATGGGTGATGGTCACGTCCTGATCAGCTGGACGTCTCGCTGGTCAGCCCGGACGGTGGACTGCAGCGTGTGGACCACGGCGACCTGGGCGAAGCCCAGCCGACGCAGAATCGGCGCCGACGTGGCGTACTGCGCGTGTACGGCCAGCCCACCCAGCCCCAGCGCCACGGACTCCTCCCATCGCGCACGCACGAGCGCGCGGTAGCACCCTTGTCCGCGGGCGCCGGGCAGGGTTGCTCCGCCGGCCAGGAACAAGCCAGCGGGTGAGCGGTCTGCCAGTCCGCAGGCGACTGGTTCACCGCCCAGCCACACGAGCCAGTGGAAGCCACCCCGTCGACTGCGTCGCCGGAAGGTCTCCTCGGCGGACGCCCTGGCCTGGGTCGCGGCCCGCTCGGTCCACCGCGCCGCAGTCAGCATGATCTCCAACCCGAGGTGATGCTCCTCCAGCGTCGTGATGCGGCTGACGCTCACGCCGTCGGCTGCGGGCGGTTCGTGCGTCAGTGTCATGGCGACGCAGACGGGGTCAAGGGGCGGGTCGGGTGCGCGGAGGCCGAACCGGCGAAGCCGGTCCGGCAGGTCCGTCGGCGTCGCTGACGAACCGATCGACCAGGTGACGGGCGCGATGCCCTCCAACTGCTGCTGGATCTCACCGATGCACCGGTCGAGCTCATCTGGTCGGTCCGTGAGACGCAGCCGACTCACGTTCGCCCATCGTCGACGCGGCCCGATCACGAGGCAGTAGCGGTCGTCGATGACACGTTGCGACCCGGCGGGCGGCTCGATCGACAGGTCGGGATCCTCGGCGAGCTCGGACAGCCCAAAGGCACGCACACCCTGGCCACGTCCAGGGTCACGCCGCGGCTTCACGGTCTCCGCACCAAGCAGGTGGCTCCGGCGGTGGCGACGACCCGGTCGTTCGCGTCGGTGACGCTGGCGGAGGTCACCATGGTGCTCCTGCCTTGGTGGACGACTTCGCCGGTGCACCCGAGCGGGCCCGCCGTGAGCACGGCGGGGCGCAGGAACCGGACGTTCAGCTCGCCGGTGACGTAGCCGACGGCCGGCGGGAGCAACGAGTGCACGGCGCAGCCCATGGCGGTGTCCAGCAGGGCGGCGAGGACGCCTCCGTGCACGATCCCGAACGGGTTGAGGTGATGCTCACCCAGCTCGAGGGTGAACGAGACCCGGCCAGGCTCTGCCTCGACCGGCTCGATGCCCAGGGTCCGCACTGCCGGTGGCAGCGGAAGCGTGCCGGCGCCGATGGCGCGCAGGACCGCGAGGCCGTCCTGGGTGAGGCAGGCGAGGCGGGTGGCCTCCTGGTCCTCCCAGCTGTAGGCGCGCTGCCTGGTGACGGGCTCCGTGTCAGTCTTCATGTCTTCCTCCTGTGGTGGAGCGCCGAGGTACGGCGCGGTGACGGCAGCGTCGCTCGGTGCGACACCTGCCGAGCTCGTGTTCTGGCGCATCGGCAGCCTCGGGACGATCCGGACGGGCGTCATTGCGTCACCTGCACGTAGCCGTTGACGTAGTTGTTGTTGGAGATGGCGTGACTGCTCGAGTTCCGCACACACAGGCCCACCAGGAAGCTGCCTGCCGGCAGCGCGACGGTCGCGGTCGCGACGTAGGGCAGGCGGGCAACCGAGAACCCGTGCTGGATGAAGTTCGCGCCGTAGAAGTTCAGGAGGGTGCCACCCGAGGCGGGCCGGTAGCACATCCCCAGGTCGGCCACTCCCTCGGCGCTTCCCGGCGCGAATCCGAGCGCGGCCGAGGCAGCCCCGACGACACGGGGGTGGAGCGCGGTGGTCGTGACCAGTGCGGGTGGTCCGGCAAAGACCCACGCTCCGCTGTTCGGTGCGATCGTCTGCACAGGACCGAAGAAGGAGACGGTCTGGGCGATCGACGTCGGCCCTGACCCGCCCGGCTCCCCCTTCTCGCCCCGGACTCCTGATGGGCCGACCTTGCCCTGGAGAGTGGCGACTGTCGCCGGCGCGAGGTCCTGCAACCGCAGGCTGCCGTCCTTGACGTCGCGGGATCGGAGGCTGTTGTCGGCCACCTGTGCCGAGCCGATCGTGGCAGCCGCGACCGCGCTCCCGGCTCCCCCCAGGATCAGCAGCAGGACGCCGACGCCGAGCCGTTGCGCCAGCTGCCGGCGCCGACTCATGCCGAGGCCGCCATCGCTCGGGCGGCACGGGCCAGCATCCCGCGCACGACCAGCGGGTGGAGCCTCCGGACGAGCGCGAAGTAGGCGCGACCTCGCCGGTTGCGCAGCTCGACGACCGTGCTGAGCACGACCCGATCCGGCTCCACGAGCACGGATGCGCGGAAGGCGAGGTGATCCTGGTCGGCGCCGAGCAGCACCTCGTTCTCGGTCCGGGAAACCGCGTCGAAGACGTGGCTCCCGCCACGCTCGATGCCTACCCACCGGACCAGCAGCTCGCGCGCTCCGAACAGGAGACGGGTCAAGAACGGCGGCGGCGCACGGAAGACCGCGTCCGCCCACTCCTGAGCGTCGCGAGCGCGTTGACCGACCGGGATCCCGACGGCGTACGCGTCCGACCAGTCGACGAACGGCAGTGCGTGGGGGAGCAACCGGGTGGCCGGCAGCTCGGTGGCGTAGACGCGTCCGCTCTGGGTCGGACGGACGAAGCGGCGGTGGTGCTCGCGCCCAGAAGCCGACTGGACCGACCGCAGTGGTGCTGGCATGTCTTCCTCCTCCATACGCCTCCGTACGGAGGACATGCCGTACGGTAGCGTATGGCCATGGTGAAAGTGAAGCGCGAGTCCCTGACACCCGCTGACTGGGCCGAGGCCGCACTCGAGGCGCTCGCACGAGGTGGGCTGGCCGCGGTGGCTGTCGAGCCACTGGCCAAGGCGCTGGAGACCACGAAGGGCAGCTTCTACTGGCACTTCGCCGACCGGAACGCGCTGCTGGAGGCGACGCTCACGCTGTGGGAGCTGCGCGACACCGATCGCGTCATCGCGGCGATCGACGAGTCGCAGGACGTGCTGACCCGGCTGCGCAACCTGCTCCGCCTGGCCTTCACGTCCGTTCACGACGGCTCGGCCGGGGCCGTGGGCACGGTCGAGCTCGCCCTCCAGGCGAGCACGTCACACCCTCTGGTCGCCACCGCGCTGCTTCGAGTGACTGAACGGCGCCTGACAGCGCTGACCCGGCTCTACACCGAGCTGGGACTGTCGAAGGCACGAGCACGCGACCGCGGCCTGCTCGCCTACACCGCCTTCCTCGGCCACGCCCAGCTCGCCCACGCCACCCCGGATCTCCTGCCCAGGGGCCGGGCATACGCAGCCCACGTCGAGCAGGCCGTCGAAGCACTGGTCAACATGGGCGACGCCTGACGTCTTGCACCCCCAACGGGATTCGAACCCGTGCTACCGCCGTGAAAGGGCGGGGTCCTGGGCCGCTAGACGATGGGGGCCAGGTGCGCGTCCAAGGGTAGAGGACACGATTCGGAGTCACCCAGAGGACTCCGGTAAGGTGATCGCCGCTCGGGCAGGTAGCTCAGTTGGTACGAGCGTCCGCCTGAAAAGTGGAAGGTCGGCGGTTCGACCCCGCCCCTGCCCACGAGCATCGAAGGCCCTCACCGGCGAGTCCGGTGGGGGCCTTCGTCTTCTTCGCGCGCGAGCGGGCTGGCCCGGAGGAGGGGCGGCCCACCACCCGTTCGTGCCATGTCCGCCTGCGTCCTGGGTGCCTAGCGTCATTTGCTGGGGGCTCGCCGCTCCCGCTGTCCTTCCGCGAGGAGCTCACCATGACGCAGACCGCTGACACACCCATCGCCGCCCTGCGCGGCCTCCTGCACGGCGACGTCGTCGGGGCCGTCGATGCCGACTACGACGAGAGCCGCAAGGTGTGGAACGCAGCCATCGACCGCAGACCCCAGGTCGTCGCGCGCTGCGTCGACGAGGCCGATGTCCAGGCGGCCGTTCGCTTCGCCACCGAGCACGGTCTGGAGATCGCCGTGCGCGGCGGAGCCCACAGCTTTTCCGGGGCCTCGGTGGTCGACGACGGGATCGTGATCGACCTCAGCCGGATGAACCAGGTCCGGGTCGACCCGGACGCGCGGCGCGCCGTGGTGGCGGGAGGGGCCCTGCTGTCCGACGTCGACGCGGCGACCCAGGCCCACGGGCTCGCGGTCCCGGCCGGGCTGGTCAGTCACACCGGTGTGGGCGGCCTCACCCTCGGTGGCGGGATGGGCTGGCTCACCAGGATGGGCGGCCTCACCATCGACAACATGGTCTCGGCCCGCGTGGTCACCGCCGACGGAGAGGCGCGGGTCGCCTCCGAGGCCGAGAACTCAGACCTGTTCTGGGCGGTCCGCGGCGGCGGCGGCAACTTCGGCGTCGTCACCGAGTTCGAGTTCGCCCTGCACGAGGTCGGACCGATCGTCCAGTTCGGCCTGCTGTTCTGGTCGCTCGACGACGGGGCCGAGATGCTGCGGCACGCCCGCGACGTCATCGACGCGCTTCCTGAGGACGTCAACGCCATGGTGGGCGCGCTCAACGCTCCCCCGGCTCCCTTCGTCCCCGAGGAGCATCAGCTGCAGCCCGGGTACGCCGTGATCGTGGTGGGCACCGGCGACCCCACGCACCACGGGCAAGCGTTGGCGGCGCTGCAGGGTGGCCCGGCCCCGCTGTTCGCCTTCGCCACCCCGATGCCGTTCGTCGAGCTGCAGAAGATGCTCGACGAGGCCAACGCGTGGGGCCTGCACGCCTACGACAAGGGCTGCTACGTCGAGTCCCTCTCCGACGCCGTCATCGAGGCGGTGACCACCCACGTCCCGGCCAAGACGTCACCCCTGTCGCTGGTGCTCTTCTATCGACTCGACGGGGCGTTCTCGAGGGTGGCCGAGGACGCCACCGCGTTCAGCGGCGGCCGCTCGCCCCGGTTCGGCGTCTTCGTCATCGGGGTCTGCCCGGTCCCGGAGATGCTGCCCGGCGAACGGGACTGGGTGCGCGCGACGTACGACGCGCTCCGGCCCGCCTCGACCGACGACGGCCTCTACGTCAACGGGATCACCGACTTCGACGCGCGCTCACCGGTGCGGGCGGCGTACGGCCCGGAGAAGTACGCCCGGCTCGTCGAGGTCAAGCGGACCTACGACCCGGGCAACGTCTTCCACTGCAACGCCAACATCGCGCCCGGAGCGCCCTGACCCGGGTCCTCCCGACGCCAGGTCGAGACTGTCGCGGCCGGGGCCCCGGCGGTAGCGTCGTGCCCCTCGGCGGCGAGGGGGGTGTTGCGTGGCGGGCAAGCCGACGATCCTGGCGGTGGACGACGATCCCGTCGTCTCCCGGGCAGTGACGCGCGACCTGCGCGCGAGGTACGGCGGCCAGTACCGCGTGCTCAACGCGACGTCCGGCGACGAGGCGCTGCAGCTTCTCGCCGAGCTCGCCCTGCGCGACCGCCCGATCGCCCTGGTGGCCTCCGACCAACGGATGCCGCGGATGACCGGGATCGAGGTGCTCGCGGAGGTACGCCGCCAGTCGCCGGCCACCAAGCTGCTGCTGCTCACGGCGTACGCCGACACGGATGTCGCGATCGAAGCGATCAACGAGATCGGTCTCGACTACTACCTGCTCAAGCCGTGGGACCCGCCCGAGGACCGGCTCTACCCCGTCATCGACGACCTGCTCAGCGACTGGAGCGACGATCACCCGGACCGGGACTCGATGATCCGGGTGGTCGGCCACCCGTGGTCCGACCAGACCGCAGACACCAAGACGTTCCTGGCCCGCAACCACGTGCCGTACCGCTGGCTCGACGTCGAGCGCGATGACGAGGCCCGCCAGCTCGTGGAGCTCGCAGGCGCCTCACCGGCCGAGCTGCCGCTGGTCCTGGTCCCCGACGGCGAGACCCTGCGGGCACCCTCCAGCCTGCAGCTGGCCGAGGCGCTCGGACTGCGCACCCGGCCGGAGCAGCCGCTCTACGACCTGGCCATCGTCGGCGCCGGGCCGGCCGGCCTCGCCGCCGCGGTGTACGCCGCGTCCGAGGGGCTGCGGACCGTGGTGGTCGAGCGCGACGCACCCGGCGGCCAGGCTGGGACGAGTGCCTCGATCGAGAACTACCTCGGGTTCCCCAAGGGGCTGTCCGGTGCCGACCTGACCCGTCGCGCGGTCGCACAGGCGTCGCGGTTCGGAGCCGAGATGGTGCTCGCCCGCGACGTCGTCGGCTTCGAGGAGCGTGGCCCGGTGCGGGCCGTCCTGCTCGAGGGCGGTGGCGAGATCGAGGCTCGAGCGCTGCTGATCACGACCGGTGTCTCCTACCGCCGTCTGGAGGCCGAGGGGCTGACCCCGCTCGGCTCCCGCGGCGTCAACTACGGCGCCACGGCGAGCGAGGCCTCGCAGTGCCGGGGCGAGGAGGTCTACGTCGTGGGCGCCGCCAACTCCGCCGGCCAGGCGGCGCTCAACCTGGCGCGCTACGCCAGGAAGGTGGTCCTCGTGGTCCGCGGCGAGCGCCTGGAGGACTCGATGTCGCACTACCTCGTCTCCCGGATCATGGCGGCCGACAACGTCGAGGTGCGGCTGCGGACCCAGGTGGTGGGCGCCCGGGGCGACGGTCACCTCGAGCACCTCCAGCTGTGCGACGAGACCACTGACACCGTGGAGGAGGTGGCGACCAGCTGGCTGTTCGTCTTCATCGGCGCCGCGCCGCGCACCGACTGGCTCGGCGACGTGGTCGCCCGTGACGCCAAGGGGTTCCTCCTCACCGGACAGGAGCTGGGCGACGCGGGGGTGGCCTGGCCGCTGGAGCGGCCGCCGTTCGTCCTCGAGACCAGCGTGCCGGGCGTCTTCGCCGCGGGTGACGTGCGGCTCGACTCGATGAAACGAGTCGCCTCGGCCGTCGGCGAGGGCGCGATGGCGGTCCACGCCGTGCACCGCTACCTGGCGACCGTCTGATGACCGGCTCCGTCGCGGTGGAAGAGCTGCGGGTGCTTCCGCTGCTGGCGGGGCTCGACCAGGGCCAGCTCGCGGAGCTCGCCGCGGCCGGGGACGAGGTGGCCTTCGCGGCCGGCGACGAGGTGTTCCGCGGCGGCCAGCCGGCCGAGTTCTGGTGGCTGCTGCTCGACGGCACCCTCGAGCTGGTCCGGCGGGTCGGCCACGAGGACACCGTGCTGGGCACGATGGGTACGCCGGGGCAGTGGGCCGGCGGATTCCGGGCCTGGGACCCGCACGGCGTCTACATGGCGACCGGGAGGGCCGTGTCCTCGGGCCGGCTGCTGCGCGTGCCTGCGGACGCGCTCGGCGCGATGGCCCAGTCGTGGTTCCCGTTCGGCGTCCACCTCATCAAGGGTCTCGTCCAGACGGTGCGCAACATCGAGTCGACCGCCCGGCAGCGCGAGGCGCTGGTGGCGCTCGGCACCCTGGCCGCCGGACTGGCGCACGAGATCAACAACCCCGCCTCGGCGTCGACCCGCGCCGTCGACGCCCTGCAGGACACCGCCGACACGCTGCTCACCTCGCTGCGCCGCCTCGCCGAGGCGGGCATCTCTGCAGAGACCTACGTCGAGCTCGACGCGCTGCGCCAGTCATTGCAGCCGGCCTCTCTCGCCGAGGGCCCGCTGGCGCGAGCCGATCGCGAGGACGAGCTCTCCGAGTGGCTCGCCGAGCACGACGTGGCCGAGGACTGGCTGGTCGCCCCGGCGCTGGCCGCCGGCGGGGCCGACCCCGCGTGGTGCCGGCGCGTCGCGGACGCGGTCGGCCCGACCGCCTTGGACCCGGCCCTGCACTGGGTCTCGAGCTCGCTGTCGGCGGCGGCCCTGCTCGGCGAGGTGAAGGAGTCGACCCAGCGCGTCTCCAACCTGGTGGCGGCCGTGCGTTCCTACTCCCAGCTCGACCGCGCCTCGGTCCAGCGCACCGACGTCACGGAGGGGCTGCAGAGCACGCTCACCGTGCTCGCCCACAAGCTGTCCGGGATCACGGTGGTCCGCGAGCTCGGCGACGTCCCCCCGATCGAGGCCATTCCCGGCGAGCTCAACCAGGTGTGGACCAACCTGATCGACAACGCCATCGACGCGATGGACGGCACCGGCACCCTTCGCATCTCGACCTCGGCCACCGACCGCGACGTGGTCGTCGCCATCGCCGACTCCGGACCCGGTGTGCCCGACGACGTGCTCCCCCATGTCTTCGAGCCCTTCTTCACCACCAAGGACGTCGGCCACGGCACCGGCCTGGGTCTCGACATATCCCGCAGGATCATCGCCGACCGCCACGGCGGTGAGATCTCCGTGACGAGGGTCGGCGACGAGACGGTGTTCCGGGTCAGCCTGCCCCTGCCGCACTGAACCCCTGGCAGGCGGACGGTCGGCGGTTCGACCCTGCCCCTATGTCGACGCGAGGGTCGGCTTGGCGGCGAGCACTGCGCAGGGAGCGTCCATCAGCGTGACGCTGCCGAAGGTCAGTCCAGGACGCCGCGCTTGACGGCGCGGTTGCCCGCCTTGTCCTGCGCGATCGCGATGAAGTGGCCGTTGGCGGCGATCTTCATCCGGCACGGGCCCCGGACGCCCGAGAGCTTGTCGGTGGCCGAGCAGCCACGCCCCTTGACCGTGATCACCGGCTTGTCGCGGTCGATGTCGATGCCGCTGACGGTGATCGTGGCGGAGCCGCCGTCGACCGCGTGGATGGTCCGCGTGACCGACTGGTCCTTGCCGCTCTTCTTCAGCGAGGTGTCACCGGGGCAGTCCTCGACCAGCTCGGAGCCCTGCGGCTTGCAGACGAACCAGATGTCGACGGCGGTGTGGTACCAGCCCGACTTCGACTTCGGGAACATCGACAGCACCCGCGCCTCGAGGATCGGGTCCTTGCGGGAGAGCGTCTCGGAGCCGCCCAGGTAGCGCGGGTCGCCGGTGTAGGTCGCGGTGACCGTCTGGCTGCCCGCCGGAAGTGCGTAGCTGAAGGTGGCCTTGCCGCCGATGACGGCGACGTCGCTCGCGACGACCTGACCGTTGACCTTGAACTCCACCGCACCGCTCGGCTTGGCGCTGTTGAGCTGGGCACCGCCCGGCAGCGCTCCGGCCAGATCGGCGACCAGCGTGGTCGCGGTGGGCAGCACGGCGACGGAGGAGCCGGCCTTGTCGACGCGCTGCTGATAGCTCGTGGGGTTCATCGGCGGGTCGAACCCGCTGCCCTGGTCGGGGATGAACTCCGCGGAGACCGCGTAGAAGTCACTGCCCATCGTGACGTCCAGCGGCAGTCCGCCCTCGTCGAACAGGGCCGGGCTGGTGGCATGTCCGGTCGCGTCTAGATGCACCGGGTCGCCCTGCTCCACGCCTTCCACTGAGAACTGGATGGCGCCGGCGGAGACCGGGTTGGTCGCTTCCCCGTCGAACACCGTCGCGACGACGTGAATCTCCTGACCGTAGACCGACGGGTTGACGCTGGCCTCGACGTTGACCATAGGCGTCGTCGCCTCGGCGGGCCCGGCGAACAGTACGACGG
>Ga0075368_10000206_pt1 | contig 16381 bp, 11 predicted proteins | sample EndMethybrTD3033_FD_71518 | JGI IMG/M metagenome (GOLD analysis project Ga0075368, IMG submission 71518) | Populus endosphere microbial communities from Tennessee, USA - Endosphere MetaG P. TD hybrid TD303-3 | ecosystem: Host-associated > Plants > Roots > Endosphere | place: USA: Tennessee... | reverse complement strand
AAGCGCCACTGGATCCCCCAGTCGGTTAGCACAGCAGGAGGCAACACCATGCCCGGAACGCTGCAGTGGGCGATCGCGTTGGCCGTACTGGCCGCCGTCGCCTTCACCGTCTGGCGGGTACTCCGCAGCAAGGACGCCAAGGTCACCGCAGACGCGGAGGCCAAGGCTGCCGAGCGGCGCGAGTCCACGTCGAGCCGCCTGGGTTACCCCGACTACGAGAGCACCCGCTCCGTCAGCCGCGATAACACCACGCAGTACCTCGTGTGGGCCGTGCCCGTCGCCAAGTGGGTCTCCGTCGCGCTCCTCGCGCTGTCGATGATCCTGCTCGGTTCCAGCTCGTTCACCCTCGTCTCCACGAAGAACGTCGGCGTGGTCACCGAGTTCGGCAAGCCCGTCGGCTCGCTGGACAACGGTTTCCACCTGATCAAGCCGTGGAACAAGGTCACCGAGCTCGACGGCGCCATCCAGACGGACAGCCACGCCGGCACCGACCAGAAGGACACCACCCCCTGCACCAGCGTGCGCATCGCTCACCAGAGCGTCGCGTGCGTGGACAACTCCATCCGCTGGAGGATCAAGCAGGGGGCGGCGGACCGCCTGTTCCGGGACTACAAGGACTTCGCGAACATCCGCGACAGCCTCGTGACCCGGGAGCTGAACGCCGCGCTCAACACGGTGTTCAAGGACTACGACCCCCTGGCGACGGACGAGAAGGGCAACACCATCTCGCCCAGCCAGGACGTCCTGTCCACGAGCGTGACCAAGCTGCTCCAGGCGCAGATCGGCGACGACATCGACGTCCTGAACGTCATCGTCCCGATCGTGCACTTCGACGACCAGACGCAGGGGCGCATCAACGCGCTCCAGGCCGAGGTCGCCAACACCCGCATCGCCAAGCAGAAGCAGCAGACGGCCGACGCCACCGCCGAGGCCAACCGCAAGCTGGCCGGCTCGGTGTCCAAGGACCCGAACGTGCTGGTGGCCACCTGCTTCGACGTCCTGGCGCAGATGGTCAAGGAGAAGCAGCCGGTTCCGGCCGGCTTCTCCTGCTGGCCGGGTTCCAACTCGGCCGTGGTGGTTCCGTCCGCCGGCAAGTAGTACCGCCGGCAACAACCACCGGGTGAACGCGTACCGCGGGGCCGCCATGCAGGCAGGCCCCGCGGTACCGCGCAAAGTATCTAGATCTCTTTGTCGTTCACTCCACCCACGATGGGTGTTTTTTATTTGGCATTTTTTTGTTTTTAGTATATAATCAATCCAATTTCCCCTTATGACCGAGCGACAGACCAGTGCACTGATACGGCACGAAATCAGCCCGCAAGTTGACCCACCCGGCTCGGCAGAAGAACTTGCGCTTGCCGCCTTGCAGCGACACCTCGAGGTAGACCAACCAGCCGACGAGATCATTCCTATCCTTGACGACGAAATAGCGACGCGCGATGCTCAACGACTAACGACCAATAGTCGCCATGGCGCCGATTTTTTCAAGACACGTTTCTCGTACACGCAGCGCTACGACACTAACGGGCGACGAGTATTCGCCTACCCTAGGGCGCAGGTAGAAGCATACCTTAGCGCATACAAAGCAGCCGAACCACTGCCCGCCGGCTACCAAGGGCGCACCGTCAGCTCTTTCGTGAGCGATGCCCATCCTATCACGGCGGTATTCGCGGTCATTAACGAACTGGAACTTGCCGTAAGGTTTTTCGTACTTGCCAACAAGCAACGAGGCGAATTCATTGACGAGGAAGACGCGGAGCTTCTTGAGCTTGGGCTTTCGGAAAGGCCTGCTGAGGACATGAGCGACGATGCGGACTGGCAGCCAGCCTCGGCCTACGACCAGCTGCAAAGCACTACCGTGCACGACCGATCTCGACGTTTTGGCAGCGTAGCAGCCAGCGAGCCTTGGGAGGATACGACCATCCGTGTCGTGCCATCGGAGTCACGTCCGTTCCCTCCTGCATGGCTACATAAAGCCACTGCTCCTGACGCGCCCGCCTGGCAGCCTCGCTACATGGACGGACTTACGATATTAGAGAGAGAAAGCATCCCGCTCAGCCAAACTGGCTATGCCCAGCATGGACAAAACGCGCTCATCGCCCTCGCCGCCCATTATCCCGAACTCGCTGCGGATAGTGCTGCTATCGGACTCAATAACCAGGGAGAGCCTGCGGTCGCCGCCGAGTGGTACGAACGTCTCGTAGGGTGGCTTGACCAATGCGACGTCCATGGCCTCGCAGTCCCGGATAGCTGGCAAACGCTCGAGGATGTCGCAAGAGATGGCAACGTGACGCTCACCGGCGAGGAAGGCCTTGAAGCGTGGGTCGACGGAGGTTTTTACAGCCCTGACCACGTTGTTACTATTCCCTATCGTAACGGCCGTAACTTACGGCGGCTTACCTTTTGCTCGCCCCAGCTGGCCCGTATGATCATAGACCGCATCACTCTTGAACGACGCCGGCTCGAACGTTCGATCGAGCTGTCTGAAAAGTACGGCCTCACCGAAACAGAGATCATAGCGAAATTGCCAACAGACTACCCGCCCGAAGAAACCGCCAACCCCAAAGAAGAATTACGAGCAAGGCTGCAGTCCCTTGAAACATTCGGGGCAATGCGAGCTATCGACCCAGGGTGGACATATGAGCTCATCGACGCGTCGGAACATGATGCCTACGTCGTAGACTACAAGACCGATGACGGCCCACGCTACGCGTATTTCGGAACGACCGAAGGTATTGAATACGTCGTACAAAACATCGCCCCCGCCGATTACCGCACGGCACGCCAAATTTGCGACTCATACGGTCTTCCTCTGTATCTGTTCGAGGAGTACGCCGACGGCATCGAAGCGGCCGACGAATTTCTTTCTGCCGAGGCCGGCGCCAACACCAGCCTCATGCCACATTATTGCCCCGACCAAGTGACCCATATCCTTAGGAATTATTACGATGACGTCGCCGACGAACCTATGCAAGTTGCCGACATAGCCGCACGAACCGGCCAAACGCACCATATCGTGCGAGACTACCTGGAACGGCACGGCGTCGTCATAAACGAAAACTTTTCGGTACTGCGACGGGCGGGCCTCAAGTACGTTAACGAACACGCGGACATGCCCGAGGCCGATGATACGTTCACGCCGACGCTTTTTGCCATGCGAACCCGCGAGGCGCGCAACTCCGACCTTTCGCATACGGGGGTGACCGCCATGTGCTACGAGTTAGGCATACCTATAACCGTCCGCAAGAACACCGCCATGCGTCGTATCACCCAACATATTCCCTCCGACCGCATGCCGGAACTGCAGGCAGCCACACACCGCTATTACGACCGCTACGTACGACGAAACAGCTAAACCAAAAACCGCCCCACGAAGGAGCAGTTTTTTGGATGCGCGAGCTACGATTAGCTGCGAGCAAAGTGCGCGAATGCGCGGTTGGCCTCGGCCATTTTGTGCGTGTCTTCTTTTTTCTTGAAGGCAGCACCAGCTTCGTTGTGCGCGTCGACGATTTCGAGCGCAAGACGCTGGGCATATGGCATGCCGCTACGAGCGCGGGCAGACTGTACCAACCAGCTGAATGCGTAGTGCAGTTGGCGATGACCCTGTACCGGGAAAGGAATCTGGTAGTTCGCACCACCGACACGGCGAGACTTAACCTCGAAGCTTGGTGAAACGTTCTTGAGAGCCTTTTCGAATACGGCTAGTGGATCTTCGCTGTCGAGCTTTTTAGCAGCTTGTTCAAGCGCAGCGTATACGGCGCGCTCGGCAGTTTGCTTTTTGCCGTCGAGCATGGACTTGTTAATCAGACGCTGAACGAGTACGCTTTGGTACTTGCGGTCAGGCTTGAGTTCGCGTTGCAGTTTTTTGGTTACTTTACGAGGCATTACTTGTCATCCTTTTTGGCACCGTACTTAGAACGGCCCTGCTTACGCTTCGCAACACCCTGAAGGTCGAGAGCGCCACGAACGATGTGGTAACGGACACCTGGAAGGTCGGGCACGCGGCCGCCACGAACGAGCACGACGGCGTGTTCCTGGAGGTTGTGACCTTCACCGCCAATGTACGCCCAAACTTCTTGCTGGTTCGTCAAGCGAACACGAGCGACTTTACGAAGAGCCGAGTTAGGCTTTTTAGGGGTCTTGGTAGTTACCTTGATACAAACGCCACGCTTCAGTGGGGCATCTTGGTCGTAGTAACGCGTTTTGAGCGCGTTGTGGATGCGGCCGAGCGCAGGAGATTTTGACTTTTTGATCGCGATCTTGCGTGGCTTTCGCACCAATTGGTTGATTGTTGGCATGAAAACTCCTGTTATTCATTAAATAAGGGCAAAGCAGCCCTTGGTTCGTACGGTTTGGATTCAGCATCTCCGCTCCGTGTCATTCCTTTTGGCGTCCAGCTTGCGGTACACATTCTTTCGCTCGCCAGTCCAAAAAGAGGAAACTCACCTGTCATTGTAACAGGTGAGCCGTAAAAATTCAAGTTGTGCTCCCGGAGGAGCGGCCCAGGCGGATTTCTCCGCGGGCCGCCCCTTCCGGACGTCACACCAGCGTCTCTCGCATCGCAGCCCTTTCGGACTCGTCGAGCTCGTAGGTGTTGACTCGCTGGTCACTGTTCAGGCCCGTGAGAACCTGGTGGATGAACGTCTCCTTGTCGACTCCGACGACGGGGTTCAGCTTGACGTCAGACGCCAGGCGGAGGAGCCTGCACGCTTCTCCAGCTTCTCCCCGCTCGAAGTGCTCACGAGCTCCGTCGACGCGCAGGAGGAGGCTGAGAAGCAACCGTCGCCGAGGATGCGGGTCGAGCTGGTCGTACGGCCAGCGACTGACGATTTCGTTCTTTTCGTCGTTGGACAGCAAACCAATCACCTTCTGGAACTACTAGGATGCGACTTTTCCGATCCAGCACGTCGTTGTGCCGAACGGTAAAAATAATCATACACCTTTAATTCACATCTGTCAATGCCATCAAAAATACCCCCGTTCACTACGAACGGGGGTATTTTGTTTATTGGCTCGTTGCCTAGGCGGCAAGTTCGACGTCTTCGGCGATTTCTTCGACCAAGTCGTCTTCAAGCTCGTCAGTCTCGGCGCCGGTTCCTACAGGAATCTTGCGTCCGATGATGACGTTTTCTTTCAGGCCGTTCAAGCGGTCTGCGCGGCCGCTGGTCGCGGCGTTAATCAGAACGCGAGTCGTGTCCTGGAAGGATGCGGCAGATAGCCAGCTGTCACTCCAGATAGACACCTTGGTAATACCGAGGAGCAACTGGTTGTACTGAGCAAGCTCTTTGCCTTCCGCGGCAAGCTGGGCGTTGGCGTCAACCACGGCAGCCTTCGAAACGATATCACCCGTCACGAATGAGCTGTCACCTGGTTCTTCGACCTGAACGCGTGAGAACATCTGACGAACGATGATCTCGAGGTGCTTGTCGGCAACGTCTTGACCCTGTGCGGCATAGATACGCAGCACTTCGTTGATGATGTAGCGCTGAGTAGACTCAGTACCTTTGAGACGCATCAGGTCGTGCAGGTTAAGCGAACCGATAGTCAGGCGGTCGCCCGCCTCGACCATGTCGCCGGCCTTGACGACCAGCTGGGTCGAACCAGGGATCTCGTAACGTACTGGTGAACTTGCGTTTGCTGCAAGTACCAACGTGTCTTCGGCTACTTCGACGACGCCGTCGAATGGAGCAACGAGTGGTTTTGCTTCGCCTTCGGCGCTCGCCAAGACATCCCCGACCTTTACGTTGCTGCCAGCCTTGACGGCAACCTTGCGGCCTTCAAGAGCGATGCGCTCGACATGACCAGCCGCAGGTGTTACCTGAACGACATACTTCTTGCCGTCTTCCCAAACATCAACCATACCAGTCAGCTCGGTAACGTAGGCTTGACCCTTAGGGGTACGAGCTTCGAAGAGCTCTTCGACACGAGGCAGACCTTGGGTAATGTCGCCACCAGCCACACCACCGGCGTGGAAGGTACGAAGCGTCAGCTGGGTACCAGGCTCACCGACGGACTGCGCGGCGATAACACCGACAGGCTGCGCGTTGGCAACAAGCGAACCAGTTGCCATATCGATACCGTAGCTCTTTTGTGGAATACCACGGAGGCTCTTGGTCGAAAGAACGCTTTGGATCTTTACGAACGGAATCGACTCGTCGGCTTCGATGCTATCAGCGATCTCGCGAGTAATCAGCTCGTCCTTGCCAACATGACCAGGAATCTCTTCGGCAGTGTAACGTCCGTACAGACGGTTGCCAAAGTCGATCATCGTAAGCGTCGACTCACTGCGGTAGATAGCGAAGCCTTCGTCCTCACCAGCTTCCTCGTCCTTAACGGTGAACACGTCTTGCGACACGTCGACCAAACGGCGGGTAAGATACCCTGAGTCGGCGGTCTTAAGAGCGGTGTCAATCAGACCCTTACGTGCACCACGGGTGGCCACGAATGACTCAAGCGATGAAAGACCGGCACGGTAGCTCGAGCGGATAGGCAGCTCGATTTCGCGGTTGGTCGCGTCCACCATGATACCGACCATAGCGCTGGCCAGCTTCACGTTCGAGATATCACCACGAGCACCAGAGTTCACCATCACGCTGATGCTGGTGTCCATGTTCTTGAGCTGTGACTGCAAGAAGTCGGTTACCTGACGGTCAACGCCACGCCATGCGGCGACGGTAAGGCCGTAACGCTCGTCTTCGGTAATCAGACCTTGGTCGTACTGCTCTGAGATGAGCGCCGTCTTGGCGTCACCCTCGGCAACGAACTCACCAATCTCGTCGAAGTGAATGTAATCATCCTTACCGGTGGAAACGGCGGCGACCGTCGCGAAACGGAACGCGAGGCCCTTCATGCGGTCAGCGGTCTTTGCGGTTTCTTCGGCACCGTATTGGTTGAAGATCTTGGCAAGTACCTTTTTCAGCTGCTTCTTGCTTTGGATGTTGTTGTCGTACGGGAAGTCCGCAGGCAGAATCTCGTTGAAGAATACGCGGCCAAGCGTCGTGTTACGGGCAGCGCCCTTGGCAACGACACGGATCGGAGTTTGCAGTTGCAACTTGCCGTTGTCGTAGGCCATTTCAGCTTCGTATACCGAGCTGTAGGCTTTGGTAACATCGGTCTGGGCACTTGGCTTTTCGTACGTGAGGTAGTAGTTACCAAGCACGACGTCCTGCCCGATGTTCAGCACCGGCGCACCATCGGCTGGCTTCAGGAGGTTGTTGGTGGCGCTCATGAGCTCACGAGCTTCACGCTGAGCCTCTTTGGATAGCGGAAGGTGGACGGCCATCTGGTCACCATCGTAGTCGGCGTTGAAGCCGTTGGCTACGAGTGGGTGCAGCTGGATTGCCTTGCCTTCGACCAACTTAGGCTGGAAAGCCTGGATCGAAAGACGGTGAAGTGACGGCGCACGGTTAAGCAGCACGTACTTACCTTCGATCACGGCATCAAGAGCGTCCCATACAAGCGCGTCGCCTGCCTCGATAAGACGAGTAGCCGAGCGAATGTTATGAGCGTGCTCGCCGCGGATAAGCCAGCTGATGATAAACGGCTTGAAGAGCTCGAGTGCCATCTGCTTTGGCAGGCCACACTGGCTAATCTTCAGCTTAGGACCAACCACGATGACCGAACGGCCAGAGTAGTCCACGCGCTTACCAAGAAGGTTCTGGCGGAAACGTCCCTGCTTACCCTTCAGCATGTCGCTGATGGATTTCAGGCGGCGACGGCCACCGGTCGCGTTAACGGCACGGCCACCACGGGCGGCGCTGTTGTCGATCAAGGCGTCAACGGCCTCTTGGAGCATACGCATTTCGTTGCGACGAATAACTTCCGGCGCGTTGAGGTCGATGAGCTTCTTCAGGCGGTTGTTACGGTTGATGACACGACGGTAAAGGTCGTTCAGGTCGCTGGTTGCGAAACGGCCACCAGTCAGCTGCACCATCGGACGAAGGTCCGGCGGGATAACAGGCAAAACGGTGAGCGCGAGGCTGTTCGGACGGATGCCGGCAGCGTGCATGCCTTCAAGCACCTTCAGGCGCTTGAGAAGCTTCTTCTCGCGCTGGCCCTTGGCACTTTCGACTTCTTCGCCCAGCTGCTTGATGAGCTGGCCAAGGTCGATTTCGTCAAGAAGGGCTTTGATGGCGGTGCCACCCATGCCGACTTCGGCGAGTTCTTCGTATTCTTCTGGCAGGTTACGGAAGTCAGTTTCACTGATGAGGGCACCCTTTACGAGGCTCTCAAGCTGCGCTTTCTTGACCGTGTACATGTCGTTCAGTTCTTCGACTTCACGCGACTGCTGTTCAGCCAAGCTCTTTACGTCAGCGTCTTCGGCAGAAGCTTCGCGTTCGTAGCGGATCTTGATAGCAGCGCGGCCAGCTTCGGTCTCGGCCTCAAGGTCGGCAAGCATTTGATCGCGCTTTTCTTCGTCGGCCTTCAGGACGACATAGGTCGCAAAGTATGCGATGCGCTCGAGGTTACGAACGGTAATACCAAGCAGCAAGCTCATGGCGCTTGGAGTACCGCGCATGAACCAGATGTGGGCTACAGGAGCAGCCAGCTGGATGTGGCCCATGCGTTCACGACGAACGATGCTCTTGGTAACGAGCTCGCCGTTCTTGTCGACGGCTGCTTCGCGGGAACGAACACCCTTCAGCTTGTTGTCGTGCGGGTTGATGTCTTTTACTGGTCCGAAAATTCGTTCGCAGAAAAGACCGTCGCGCTCAGGCTTTTGTGTACGGTAGTTAATGGTTTCAGGCTTTGTGACTTCACCATAGCTCCACTTGAGGATATCCTCTGGGCTAGCTACTGCGAGACGCACGGCGTCAAAGTCGGCAATTCCGTTTGTTGCGACAACTCGGCTCATATTACGCCTCCTTCCTTTCAATTTCATCAATGTCTTGGATGCTCATACCCTCTTCGATGTCACCGATTTCGTCAGCTTCATCCAAAACTGTTTCGACTTCTTCGTCAATATCGCTTACGGCTGGGACGGTCTTATCCGTCGGGCCGCTCTCTGCGATAACTTGCTCGGCATCGATGGCAGCTTCTTCGCTTTCATCCAAAAGGTCGACACGAAGGCCAAGACCCTGGAGTTCCTTCACGAGCACGTTGAACGACTCTGGCAACTTAGGACCGACGATCGGCTCGTCCTTGATGATAGATTCGTAGGCTTTGGCACGGCCATAGGTGTCGTCCGACTTGATCGTCAGCATTTCCTGCAGGGTTGCTGCAGCACCGTATGCCTCGAGCGCCCACACCTCCATCTCACCGAAGCGCTGGCCACCGTTTTGCGCCTTACCACCAAGTGGCTGCTGGGTAACCATAGTGTATGGACCAGTCGAGCGGGCGTGAATCTTGTCGCTGACCATGTGGTGCAGCTTGATGATGTGCATCACGCCGACGGTCGTACGCTCTTCGAAAGGCTCGCCAGTGCGGCCGTCGAACAGTTGGCTCTTGCCGTCGCGGGCATAGCCGGCTTTTTCAAGCTCGCTACTGATAGTTTCGTCGGTAACACCATTGAATGGAGGCGTTGCGACCTTGTAGCCAAGAGCGCGAGCAGCCATGCCAAGGTGGGTTTCGAACAGCTGTCCGATGTTCATACGAGATGGCACGCCGAGCGGGTTCAATACCACGTCGACAGGAGTACCGTCATCCATGAACGGCATGTCCTCTACAGGAAGGATACGCGCGACGACACCCTTGTTACCGTGACGACCGGCAAGCTTGTCACCTACCGAGATCTTACGGAGCTGGGCAACGAAAATCTGGATCTGCATAAGCACGCCGGCTTTCAGTTCGTGGCCGTTTTCGCGGCTAAAAATCTTGACGCCGACGACCTTGCCACCACCAGCGTTGTTCATGCGCTGTGAAGTGTCGCGGACATCTTTGGCTTTTTCACCGAAGATGGCACGAAGGAGACGTTCTTCGCTTGAAAGTTCTTGCTCACCCTTAGGGGTAATTTTGCCGACCAGCACGTCGCCAGCCTTTACTTCGCTACCAACCTGAACGATACCGTTTTCGTCGAGGTGACGAAGCGATTCTTCGCTCACGTTTGGAATGTCACGGGTGACGATTTCTGGGCCAAGCTTGGTTTCGCGGACTTCAACGGTGTAGTCCTTGATGTTGATGCTGGTCAGAGCGTCTTCCTTGACGATACGGTCACTCAGGACGATAGCGTCGTCCATGTTGTAGCCGCCCCAAGGCATGAAGGCAACCGTTAGGTCGCGACCAAGGGCCAATTCGCCGTCAGCGATAGACGCGCCTTCGATCAGCGTGTCGCCCTTCTTGACCTTCTGGCCACGGATGACACGGGTCTTTTGGTTGATCGAGCGGTCGTCATTGCTCTTGGCAAAGTGAATCAGCTCGTAGCTCTTTACGCCGTCCTTGTACTTGACTTCGACGAGCTTGCCGTCTGCACGAACGACTTCGCCGTCGCCTTCAGCGGTAACCAGTTGGCTGGTGTTGCGAGCGATTTCAGCCTCGATACCAGTACCGACAGTAGGAGCTTCAGGGGTAAGAAGAGGGACAGCCTGCTTCTGCATGTTCGAACCAGTCAACGATCGGTCGACACGGTTTTTCTCGATGAACGGCACGAGGCTAGCGGTCGAACCAAGAATCTGCTTGTGAGCAGCATCCATGTAGCTCACTTCGCTAACATCTACCTGCTCTGGCTTGAGGTGCTTGCGGGCGCTTACGCGCTCAGCGGCAAAAGATCCGTCTTCGTTCAGCTCGGCACCAGCATCGGCGATGACTTCGGTGATTTCCTGTGAGGCGTCGAGGTAAACGACGTCATCCGTCACCTTACCGTCAACGACCTTGAGGTATGGCGTTTCAACGAAACCGTACTCGTTCACACGAGCGTAGGTGGCAAGGTTAAGCACCAGTCCGATGTTCGCGCCTTCCGGCGTCTCAACGGAACAAATACGGCCGTAGTGGGTTGGGTGGGCGTCACGAACGTCAAAACCAGCACGTTCACGCGAAAGGCCACCAGGACCCATCGAGCTAAGGCGGCGCTTGTGCGAAAGCTCGGACAATGGGTTGACTTCGTCCATCAGCTGCGAAAGCTGCGAACTAGCGAAGAACTCACGTACGGCAGCAACGACCGGGCGGGCGTTGATCAGCTGGCCAGGAGTTACCGTCTCGATGTCGCTCATGCTCATGCGGTCCATGGCGTTACGCTGCATGCGGAGCATACCAACGCGGAACTGACGGGCAACGAGCTCGCCGACCAACTTGACGCGACGGTTAGAAAGGGCGTCGATATCATCAACGTCTTCCTGCGTGTTGTTGAGGCGGATGATTTCCTTGATGATAGCGATCAAGTCGCTCATCTGGAAAACACGGTTTTCGGTAGTGTTCGCTACTTCAAGGCCAAGGCGCTGGTTAAGCTTGTAACGGCCGACGCGGCTGTAGTCAAAGCGCTTGAAGTCGAAGAACATGCGCTCGATCATGCTGCGAGCGTTGTCGACGGTGGCAAGGTCACCTGGACGCAAGCGACGGTAGACCTCGATGAGGGCTTCGTTCGAACCACGGGCAGGGTCTTTATCGAGAGTGGCATCGATGTATTTTACTTCGCCGGTGTCAACGTCTTCGAACAGGCTCTTGATTTCGCTGGTCTTGTTGTGACCAAGGGCACGCAGCAAAGTGGTGACAGGCAGCTTGCGGCGGCGATCGATCTTGACGTAAATAGTACCGTTAGATGCGGTCTCGAACTCGAGCCATGCACCACGGCCTGGAATAAGCTTAGCGCCATAATGGTTGCGGCCGTTTACCACGTCGGCAGTAAAGAACACGCCGGCGCTACGGATAAGCTGCGAGACGACGACACGCTCGGTACCGTTGATGACGAACGTACCGCGATCGGTCATCCATGGGTAGTCACCAAGGTAAATCTCTTGCTCTTTGACTTCGCCCGTTACCTTATTGGTAAGCTCGACGGTCGCGTGAAGCGGCGCGTCAAAGGTAAGGTTGTTCTCTTTGGCGTCCTGTTCGGTCGTCTTAGGGTCTTGGAACTCATATTTCTTGAACCGCAGTTCGAGCTTCTGACCAGTGTAGTCCTCGATAGGGTTAAGTTCTGCGAATATTTCACTCAAACCAGTCTCGACGAATCCACGCCATGAGTCTTCCTGGTGAGCGATGAGATTTGGTAGCGCCAAAGCGTTGTCTGTGCTGGTGAAAAAGACACGCTTCGATGCGCTGGGCTGGGTTTTTGCCACGAATAGCTCCTCGCTGGATTAATTGTTTAGTGATGGAATCGGCGCCGAAGATTCTCTTAGCCATGGTTATTCTCTGTTCGTTGCCACCCGTCCAGAAAACATAACTAACCACAGCTACACTACTTCTTGGTACCCATTGTGAAGCAAAGCAGGCAAATCGTCAAGAGAAATATCAATCATAGCCTACATATGCTAGCCGTTCTTTCGCCTTTTTAGGCTCATCAGTATAACCACGCAGTTATAGAGAACGCGGACCTCCGTACCCAGAACCCCCGCGGGCCTGGGTACGGAAAATCACTCGGTGGCTCGGTTGGCCGTCAGCGGCGTACGTCCTTGAAGACGATGCCGCAAGCCAACAGGGCGCAGGCGCCGGCGACGATGCCGACGGCCACGGCCGCGACGAGACAGAACTCGCCCTTGTGCCACCACTCGGGCCGCATTGCTACGGCATACATCGTGAAGCCGACGACCAGCGCGGCCATGAGGACGAACCCCAGGCCGACCGTCGCGAACTTCCGAACCGTCACCTGGCCCCGCTTCTGCGCATCCGATGCGAGCAGAACCAGGGAGAGCGACGCGAGCACCGCGAGGCCGTACGTGCCGACAAGCGCGGTGCCCATCAAATAGGCGGGCATATACCTTCACCTCCGTGAGTGAGTGTCCGGTTATACAGTATACTTTTATTGATTTATTGTCAATTATCGGAGACGTGTATTTTAGGGCTAGACGTTATGCCTTTTCGATTACCTCGTCGATAAGGCCGTAGGCCTTTGCTTCCTCAGCACTCATCCAAAAATCGCGGTCCATGTCTTTTTCGATCTTTGGCAGTTTTTGACCAGTGTTCTTGGCCAGTATCTCATTCAGGCGGTTCTTCAGGTAGATGCTTTCGCGCAGGGTGATTTCTTGGTCGGTCACCTTGCCCTGGGTTCCACTGGATGGCTGGTGAATCATAATACGGCTGTTTGGCAGCGCCACGCGCTTACCCTTCGTGCCGCTTGAAAGCAAGAACGAACCCATGCTCGCCTGCAGGCCGATTCCAATCGTCATGACGTCCGGCTTGATGTACTGGATAGTATCGTAAATCGCCATGCCATCATACACCGTCCCGCCTGGGCTGTTGATGTATAGCTTGATGTCCTTCTTGGAGTCAGCGTACGCCAGGTGCAACAGCTGCGCGACGACGATGTTCGCCGTATGCTCGTTCACCTCTTCCCCTAAAAAGATGATGCGTTCGTTCAGCAGGCGCGAGTAGATGTCGAACGCGCGCTCGCCATCCTGCGTTTTTTCAATGACCGTTGGGACTAAGTAACTACCTGGCTTATTCATAGTATTAAGTATACACAAAAATTAGCACTCCATGCAATAGAGTGCCAGCCTTTTGTTCGTGGGGGGTATTGCTTTATTATGATTTTTATGTTAATATATATTGGTCACCTCGTTGCGATACAGGAGAAAAGCCATGGCCGCATTCGGCAGTGTCCGCACTCGCATTACCCGCGTCCACACGAGCAGCAAAAGAGTCGAAGAAGTCATCGGTGGCGTGAGTGCCATCACCTCCGGCTTCGTCGCCCTCGTGGGCGGCATCGTGCTCGTCATGGACGCGCTCAAGCCCCAGGAAGAGAAGGACGCTCCCGAAATCGACCAGGCCTGACCCTGTCGCAGCGCCGACCCCGCACCCACCTCGGACATTCGAGCAATCGAAAAGCCCGCGGCGGGGGCGGGCTTTTCATTTTTTGCGGAGATACTACTTATTTAGAGTTCAGCTCAACCAAACGGTCAACCGTCTTTTCGGTCAACAGGCGGTTGGCGATATCGCGGCGTGCTTCTGGCTGGTCGAACTGCGCTACCATCTGCGGGTTGTTGGCATACTGCTTTTTATAGAGGTTAACGTGGTCTTCAAGCTCTTGGTTCGTCGCTTCGATCTTCTCAGCCTTGCTGAGTTCAGCAAGTACCAAACCGGCCTGGACGCGCTTTTCAGCGGCTTCGTTCACTTCGGACTCAAGCCACTTTTCCTTGCTCTCGAACCCCTTGTTTTCAAGGTATTGGTCAAGGCTAAGACCTTGGTACATGAGGTTCTGCGTCATGTCCCGCTCGATGGATTCGGCTTGGTCGTTGCGCAAGATCTCAGGTACTGGCACCTTGCTCGCTTCGACCAGCTGTTTGACGAGGTCGTCCTTCAGCACGTCCTTGGCTTCACGCTCTTTTTGAGCAGTCAGCTCGCGCTTGATGTCAGCCTTCAGTTCGGCAACCGTTTTGAACGGGCCAGCCTTGACGGCAAACTCGTCGGTGACTTCAGGAAGGACTACTTCTTGGATTTTGTTCAGCGTGGTCGTAAACACGACATCCGCGCCTTTGAGGTCTGCGACGTGGTAGGTTTCAGGGAATTTCAGCTTCAGGTCGAATGTCTCGCCAGGCTTTTTGCCGACGATTCCTTCTTCGAAACCAGGGATGAACGAATTGCTTCCAAGCACGAGATCGTAGCCCTGGGCGGTACCGCCGTCAAACGCGACGTCGTCTTTTTTGCCTACGAAGTCGATGTTTACTTCGTCGCCATCTTTAGCAGCACGGGTAACGTCTTTCTTTTCGGAAAAACCTTGGCGCATACGCTCGATGATTTCGTCGACTTCTTTGGCCGCAACGGTAATCTTCTTGCTTTCGGCCTTCAGTTTCTTGTAGTCGCCTAGCGTCACCTTCGGCAAGATTTGAGCCTCGGCCGTAAACTCTACTTCTACGCCAGGAACATACTTCTTGATTTCGACTGCAGGACGTTCGAGGGCCTGGATACCTTCGTTCATGTAGCTTTCGGCTACGGCCTTGCTCATGGCGTCTTCTAGCGTTTGCTGCGCCAAGATTTCAGGGTCGACGTGCTTTGCAGCCACGCTCGCAGGGACTTTGCCCTTGCGAAAGCCAGGGGCTTTGATTTCTTTGGCAAGCTTCGTCAGGGCAACCTGCTCGGCGGCCTTTAGTTCTTCTTTGCCGAGCGCTATGGTCAGCTCGACTTTCGTGTCGGATAGGTTCTTTACGGTCGTCTTCATACTGAACTAGAGTATAACAGATGTAGACTACTCGAACAAATCGGCCAAATCGTCTTTTGACTTGCGGCGACGGTCTTTCACGCTGCTGACAATACGCTCGAAGCTCAGCTTTTGTTCCTCGCTTGATGCCGTGTCCTTGAACGGATATATCTCGCTCTTCAGCTCTTTTTCACCCACGAAAATGATGAATGGAATATCTTTTTTGACCGCGGTCTTCAGCTGCTTGTCCAGCTTGCGGCCAGTGATATCAAGCTCTACCGTTACGCCTTCGCCACGGAGGTCAGAGGCCAGTTTGGCGGCGCCTTCTAGCGTGTCGCCAAGCACTACCAAGTACACTTCGGTGGTCGACGGCAGCTTAGGGATGAGGTCGTGCGACTGCAGGAACAGTTCGGTCATCGTAAGGCCGGGGGCCATACCGACGGCCGAAATAGGCTCGGCACCGAACAAGCCCACCAGACCATCGTAGCGGCCACCACCGTAAAGCGAACGGGCATTCTCTGGGTTGGTGTCAAAAAACTCGAATACCGTACCCGTATAGTAGTCCAGGCCGCGCATGAGCGTAATGTCGAACTTGGTGTTCCTTACGCCTTCGCGCTCTAGCAGGCGGAACAGCTGCTGCACTTCCTTGACCGCTTCGTTCTCACGGATAGTTTCAGGCAGCTCACCAATGTTTTTTGCCATTAGCAACGCGGCAATCTTCTTCAAGCCTTCGGGGGCAGATTGGTCGCCGAAAATCTCGATGGCTTGGTCGCGAAACTCTTCGTTAGAGATTTTGTTCTTGCGATCGAACAGCTTGATCATCAGCTGTGATTGCACGCCATCGAGGCCTAGGTAGTCGCTCATCATGAAATTAATGACGCGGCGATTGTTCACCTTGATAGTAAACATGTCATCGGTAGCACCAAAGGCTTTTAGGAACTGCGAGCCCATGGTAATAATCTCGGCTTCGGGCAAAGCGCCTTCCACGCCGAAGACATCGACGTTCAACTGCCAAAACTCACGCTCACGACCACGTTGCGGGCGTTCGTAACGCATGAAGTTAGCGATGCTGTATAGGCGCGCCGGGTACGCCATTTCTTGGCGACGAGCCGCAACCATGCGGCTGATGCTTGGGGTCATCTCGGGACGGATAGCGACCAT
>Ga0075368_10000205_pt1 | contig 16442 bp, 15 predicted proteins | sample EndMethybrTD3033_FD_71518 | JGI IMG/M metagenome (GOLD analysis project Ga0075368, IMG submission 71518) | Populus endosphere microbial communities from Tennessee, USA - Endosphere MetaG P. TD hybrid TD303-3 | ecosystem: Host-associated > Plants > Roots > Endosphere | place: USA: Tennessee... | reverse complement strand
GCGATCAGCTCGATCTTGTCGCGCTGGCGGCCCAGTTCCTTGCCGATCCAGCCGGCGATCACGGGATCGGTTTCGGCCAGAGACTTGGTGAAGAAGCCCTCAGGGGTGACAGCGGTCTTTTCGATGATGCTCATGCGCTCTGTCCGATGGAAGGGTTGGAAAGCTTGTCGACCCGGCCGGCGTGGCGGCCGCCGCCGAATTCGGTGGAAAGGAAGGCGTCGAGGCAGGCCTTGGCCATGTCGACACCGGTCAGCCGCGCGCCCATGGCGATGGCGTTGGCGTTGTTGTGCTCGCGCGCGAGGGCGGCGGAGAGCGGTTCCGACACCAGCGCGCAGCGCAGCGCCGGGTTGCGGTTTACCGCGATGGAAATGCCGATACCCGATCCGCACAGGGCGACGCCGTATTCCGCCGTGCCGTCGGCGACGACGTCCGCCAGCTTGTAGCCGTAGTCGGGATAGTCGACGCGGTCCGCCGTCTCGGGTCCGAGATCGGCGACTTCGTGACCCAGCGAGATCAGGTAATCGCGCAGTTCGGCCTTGAGGTCGACGGCGGCGTGGTCTGAAGCGATGGCGATACGCATGGTGCTATCCGCGAAATGAAGGGGAATCGACTGATCCGCCCCTTAGTCGTGCGGGTGCGACAAGGCCAGCCCGCAACGACCCGACTTCATTGGTGATGCAAATCGCAGACATGGCACGCCCCCGAGGAAACAGAGAGTGCCCAGACGAGCGGCAAGCCAGGATCGCGCTCCACGGCGGTGCTCCGCCTGTCTCGTCAGTTACGCGATGGGCGTCTTTTTAAAAGGCCGCGTCAGGCCTGTAAAGGCCGTATAAAAAGGTAGCCCCGTCGCATTTCTGCGGCGGGGCTCCTTCAGATCGCAGTCCCTAAGGGCGACGATCCAACTGTTAAACGGCGGGGCGGAAAAAGGGTTCCCGCCTCACCGCGAAAATTATTGATCCAGGAACGAGCGCATCTTGCGCGAGCGGCTGGGATGTTTGAGCTTCCTCAGCGCCTTGGCCTCGATCTGGCGGATGCGTTCGCGCGTCACCGAGAACTGCTGGCCGACTTCCTCCAGCGTGTGATCGGTGTTCATGCCGATGCCGAAGCGCATGCGCAGCACGCGTTCTTCGCGCGGGGTCAGGCTGGCCAGAACGCGGGTGACCGTTTCCTTGAGGTTCGCCTGGATCGCGGCGTCGACCGGGATGATCGCGTTCTTGTCCTCGATGAAATCGCCGAGGTGGGAATCCTCCTCGTCGCCGATCGGCGTTTCGAGGCTGATCGGCTCCTTGGCGATCTTCATCACCTTGCGGACCTTTTCGAGCGGCATCGACAGACGCTCGGCCATTTCCTCGGGCGTGGGCTCGCGGCCCTGCTCGTGAAGGAACTGGCGACTGGTGCGCACCAGCTTGTTGATCGTTTCGATCATGTGCACCGGGATGCGGATCGTGCGCGCCTGGTCGGCGATCGAACGCGTGATCGCCTGACGGATCCACCATGTGGCGTAAGTGCTGAACTTGTAGCCGCGGCGATACTCGAACTTGTCGACCGCCTTCATCAGGCCGATGTTGCCCTCCTGGATGAGATCCAGGAACTGCAAGCCGCGGTTGGTGTACTTCTTGGCGATCGAGATCACCAGGCGCAGGTTCGCCTCGACCATTTCCTTCTTGGCGATGCGCGCTTCGCGCTCGCCCTTCTGGACCATGTTCACGATGCGGCGGAATTCGGGGAGCGACATGCCCGTGGCGGAGGCGATGTCAGCCACTTCGGCGCGGATGCGTTCCACCGCGTCGCCTTCGTTCTCGGCGAAGGCCGCCCACTTCTTGTCCTTCTTCGAGACCGCCTGCAGCCACTGGTCGTCGAGCTCGCGGCCGATGTAGCTTTCCAGGAAGTCCTTGCGCGGCACCTTGTGGCGTTCGGCCAGGCGCAGCATCTGGCCGCCCAGCGCGGTCAGCCGGCGGTTGAAGGCATAGAGGTTGTCGACCAGGTATTCGATCTTGGTCGCATGGAACTGCACGCTCTCGACCTGGGCGGTCAGGTCTTCGCGCAGCTGCTGGTACTGCTTTTCCTTGGCGGCGGGGAAATCGTTGCCGATGCCCATCGCGTCGAGGCGCGATGCCTGAATCTTCTCGAACTTGCGGAACAAGTCGGTGATGCTGGCGAACTTTTCCAGCGCTTCCGGCTTGAGCGCGGCTTCCATCTGCGCGAGGCTGAGGGTGTTGTCCTCTTCCTCTTCCTCCACCGGGCGGCGGGCGCGGCGTTCGATGCCGTCCTCGTCCTCGCCGTCGGCGGGCTCCTCCTCGATGTCCTCTTCCTCTTTGTAGGAAGGGCCAGCGGTGGCTTCGCTGATCTCGCCCGTGTCCTCCTCACCGTCTTCGGTGAGGTTCTCGGGCTTGGGTTCCTTGGACAGCATCGCGTCGAGATCGAGAATCTCGCGCAGCTGCATCTCGCCGGCGTTCAGCGCTTCGGACCACTGGATGATGGCGTGGAAAGTGATCGGGCTCTCGCACAGGCCCAGGATCATCGTGTCGCGGCCAGCCTCGATACGCTTGGCGATGGCGATTTCGCCCTCGCGGCTGAGCAGTTCGACCGCGCCCATCTCGCGCAGGTACATCCGCACCGGATCGTCGGTGCGCTCGATGGTTTCCTTCTTCTTCTCGATGGCAGGGCGTTCGCTCATGCCATCGTCGGAATCAGGTTCTTCCTCCTGCTTGTCCTCGGGATCGACGGCGTCCTCGTCGCTTTCGACGATATTGACGCCCATCTCCGAGATCGCCGCCATGATGTCCTCGATCTGCTCGGAAGACATCTGGTCCTGCGGCAGGGCCTCGTTCAGCTCGTCATAAGTGATGACGCCGCGCCGCTTGGCGCGGGCGATCAGCTTCTTGATGGAGGCTTCGTTGAGATCGATCAGGGGCGCATCGCCGCCTTCGTTCTTGTCGCCCTGGATATCGTCGTTCTGATCGTCGTCCATTATTCCGCCATGGTGTTGGCGGCACCGCCGCCGTGAAGTGCCGCTCGCGCGCTGGCCATTTGCCTGAGACGCGCGTCGAATTCCAGTTTTCTCTTTAACAAACGTTGCTGCTCGGCATAGGCTTCTTCCGAAAGCTCATGTTCGAACCGTTTCGTCGCATCATTCAGCGCCGCTTCAAGAGCGGGTCTTTCGACCAGTAGTTCCACCGCTTGCGCAAGCTGTTCGGCGGCGTTCGCGGGCGATGCCGACGAACTCAGGAACAAGAACCGCATGCCGGTGAACTCTGCCGGGTCTGGCGGCGCCAAACCCTTCCGCGCCAATATGGTAGCGAGCGCTTCGGGTTCAAGCACCCCGTCGTCGTCGCTCATGTCCAGGACCGCGCCAAGGCGCGCATCGATGTCGACGCAGGCCGACAGTGCCTCGGCGTGACGGTGGATTTCGCCGGGCCAGCGAATCAGCCCGGCAACTATGGCGGCGCAAAGGGAATCGCGCGCGCCGCCATCGGCCGCGTGGCGCAGGCGCCCGGCATTGCCGCTGGGCGGAGCGGGTTGCTTGCCGAACCGGCGGCTTCCGCCTGGCCACGTGTTCTGGCCTTGCCAGGTGTTCTCGCGCCGCTGGAAAGCGAAGGCGGAAAAACGGTCGAGCACCTCGCGCCGGTACAATGACTGGATATCGCGATGGGCGATCGTCTCGACATGGGCGAGCAGTCGGGCCTTGAGGCCGGCCTTGTCCTCCGGAGTGTCGAGCGGGACGGCATCCCGCTCATGCTCCCACAGCGTGTCGAGCAGGCTCTTCGCCTCGCCCAGCACGGCCTCCATCGCACGCGCGCCGTCGCGCTTGATAAGATCGTCGGGGTCCAGCCCGGTGGGCAGGCGCACGATGCGCAAGCTGTGCGCAGGACGGAGCAGGGGCAGGGCGCGCACCACCGCGCGCATCGCCGCGCGCTGGCCGGCGGCGTCGCCATCGAAGCAGAGGATCGGCGTTTCCACCAGCCGCCACAGCATTTCGATCTGCCGCTCGGTCAGCGCCGTGCCCAGCGGCGCGACGCATTCGCCGAACCCCGCTGCCGCCAGCGCGATGACGTCCATGTAGCCTTCGACGACGATCAGCCGCCCCGACTGGCGCGAAGCCGGGCCTGCGCGGTGCAGATTGTAGAGCGTACGGCCTTTGTCGAACAACGGTGTATCAGCCGAATTCAGATACTTGGGGGCATCTGTTTTCGCCTTGTCGAGGATGCGGCCGCCGAAGGCGATCACTCGCCCGCGCGCGTCCTCGATGGGCAGCATCAGGCGGCCGCGAAACCGGTCGTAAGGTTCCTTGTCCTCGACAGCGATCCTGAGGCCGGCCTCGATCAGCTTGTCTTCGGGGAACCGTGCCAGCGCGCCTTTCAGCGCCTGCCGGCCTTCCGGCGCATAACCGAAGCCGAAGCGCGCCAGAGTGTGAGCGTCGAATCCGCGCGTGGCGAGATAGGCGCGGGCCTTCTCTCCCTCGGACGAGGCCAGGGATTCGACGAACCATGCTTGTGCCGCCGCAGTGACGTCGTGAAGCGAATCGCGCTGCTCCGCCATCTTCGCCGCGCGCGGATCGGGCGCGGGCACTTCCATGCCCGCTTCCTGCGCCAGTTCCTTCACCGCATCCATGAAGCCCAGACCGCGCTGGTCGGTCATCCAGCGGATCGCATCGCCATGGGCGCCGCAGCCGAAGCAGTGATAGAACCCCTTCTCGTCGTTGACGGTGAAGCTGGGGCTCTTCTCGTTATGGAACGGGCAACACGCCTTGAATTCCCGCCCCGCCTTGGTCAGCCGCGTGGTGCGGCCGATCACGCCGGACAACGTGATGCGGGCGCGCAGTTCGTCCAGCCATTGCGGGGTGAGGCTCATGCCTTCGAAGTAACACGCGCACGCCTGCTCACAAAGTGTGTGGTCACTACGCCAAGGCCGCTTTCACCAGTCCGCTGGCCTTGCTCATATCTAACTCGCTGCCGTGGCGCGTCTTCAGTTCGGCCATGACCTTGCCCATGTCCTTCAGGCTCGATGCGCCCAGTTCGGCCTTGATCGCCTCGATCGCGGCCGTGGTTTCGGCATCGCTCAACTGCTGCGGCAGGAATTCCTCGATCACCGCCAGTTCGGCGGCCTCGGCGTCAGCGAGTTCCTGCCGGCCACCCTGTTCGTAAAGCGTGATCGATTCGCGGCGCTGTTTCACCATCTTCTGCAGAACCTCGATGACGGTAACGTCGTCCTCGGGCAGACTGGCGGCGGTACGCAGTTCGATATCGCGATCCTTGAGCTTGGCGAGGATCAGTCTGACAGTGGCCAGCCGAGGCTTGTCACCAGCTTTCATCGCGGTAACCTGAGCGGCCTTGATCGAGTCTCGAAGCATTTGTGGCGGAATCCCGTGGATAAGCGCATGGTTGCGCGGAAAGCGTTCAGGCTAGCGGGAATTTTCCCGTTTTCCTAGGTTGACGCACTGCACCACGGGCTTTAGCGGGCGGCACTTAGCACCTATCGCTGGAACCCCCTTACGGAGCGCCCTGTCCATGGCCGACGCCGCCCTTTCGCACGCGCCTCAACCCAAAGGCGCAACCGGCGTCCTCGTTCTCGCCGACGGACATGTGGCGTGGGGCAGGGGATTCGGCGCCGCCGGTCAGGCCGTGGGCGAGGTATGCTTCAACACGTCGATGACCGGTTATCAGGAAGTGATGACCGATCCGTCCTATGCGGCGCAGATAGTCACCTTCACTTTTCCGCACATCGGCAATGTCGGCGTCAACGAAGAGGATCTGGAATCGGCTGTCGACGGCGCGGTCGGCTGCGTCGTGCGCGAGGATCTGACCGCGCCGTCCAATTTCCGCTCGCGCGGCGATTTCGGCGAATGGCTGAAGGGCAAGGGCAAGATCGGCCTTTCGGGCATCGATACCCGTGCGCTGACCCGCCGGATACGCCAGTCGGGCGCCCCCAACGCGGTCATCGCCCACGATCCCGACGGCAATTTCGATATCGCGGCGCTGGTCAAGCGCGCGCAGGACTGGCCCGGTCTCGAAGGCATGGACTTGGCCCGCGTCGTGTCGCGCGCCGGCCAGGAAGACTGGGAAGGCGGCATCTGGACGCTGGGGCAGGGCTATGCCCGCTCTCCCCGCGACGCACGCCCGCATGTCGTGGCCATCGATTATGGCGCGAAGGACAATATCTTCCGCAATCTCGTCCAGGCCGGCGCGCGGGTGACCGTCGTCCCGGCGCAGACGCCGCTCGACGCGATCCTGGCGCTGCAGCCGGCAGGTGTTTTCCTCTCCAACGGCCCTGGCGATCCGGCGGCGACCGGCGCCTATGCCGTGCCGACGATCCAGGGCCTGCTGGCGCGTGATATTCCGGTGTTCGGCATATGCCTTGGCCACCAGATGCTGGCGCTGGCGGCGGGTGCGAAGACCACCAAGATGCACCAGGGTCATCGCGGCGCCAACCATCCGGTGAAGCGCATGATCGATGGCGTGGTCGAGATCACGTCGATGAACCATGGCTTCGCGGTGGACAATTCGGCGCTTCCCGATGAAGTCATAGAGACGCACGTTTCGCTGTTCGACGGATCGAACTGCGGGATCTCGATCAAGGGCAAGCAGGCCTTCGGCGTCCAGTATCACCCCGAAGCGAGCCCCGGCCCGCAGGACAGCTTCTATCTGTTCGAACGGTTCGTGGGGATGCTGTCCTGATGGCGGGCGCCTCTTACGAGGATCGCTGGGAGGGCGCCTGGGCGGCCGATATGGAACTGCTCCAGGTCTTGCAGCGGCATGGCGACCGGCCGGAGATCGCGCGGGGCGTGGACGTGACCTTCCGCGGTCCTGCGGATGCGCTGGCCGAACTGGCCGAGGCGGCCGGGACGTTCGGTTTCACCGTGGATCGGCAGCTCGAAGCGGTCGACGGGGATGAGCCCGGACTGGTGCTGCTGCGCACGCAGACCACCGAAGTCGCCGCCATCCGCGATCTCGCCGAAACCTACCTTAGAATCGAAGACAGCTTTGGCGTCGACTGCGACGGCTGGGGCTGCACGCCGCAAAGCGAATAGGAATACGATGCCCAAACGCACAGACATCTCGTCCATCCTGGTCATCGGCGCTGGTCCGATCGTCATCGGCCAGGCCTGCGAGTTCGATTATTCGGGCACCCAGGCGATCAAGGCGCTGAGGGAAGAGGGCTACCGCGTCGTGCTGGTGAACTCCAACCCGGCCACGATCATGACCGACCCGGACATGGCGGATGCGACCTATATCGAGCCGATCACGCCCGAGATCGTCGCGCGCATCATCGAGAAGGAGCGCCCCGACGCGGTGTTGCCGACGATGGGCGGCCAGACCGCGCTCAACACCGCGCTGGCGCTGTTCAACGACGGCACGCTGGAAAAGTTCGGCGTCAAGATGATCGGCGCCGACGCCGACGCCATCGACAAGGCCGAGGATCGCCAGCGCTTCCGCGAGGCGATGGACAAGATCGGCCTGGAATCCGCGCGTTCCGGCGTGGCTCACACGGTGGATGAGGCCTTCGCCGTACTGGAGCGCACTGGCCTGCCGTCGATCATCCGTCCCAGCTTCACGCTGGGCGGTACTGGTGGCGGCGTCGCCTATAACAAGACCGAGTTCGAGGCGATCGTCCGTTCGGGCCTCGACGCCTCGCCGACCACCGAGGTGCTGATAGAGGAATCGCTGCTCGGCTGGAAGGAGTACGAGATGGAAGTCGTGCGCGACCGGCACGACAACGCGATCATCATCTGCTCGATCGAGAACGTCGATCCGATGGGCGTCCACACCGGCGATTCCATCACCGTCGCCCCGGCGCTGACGCTGACCGACAAGGAATACCAGATCATGCGCTCGGCGAGTATCGCCGTGCTGCGGGAAATCGGCGTTGAAACAGGTGGTTCGAACGTACAGTTCGCGGTCAATCCGAAGGATGGCCGGCTGATCGTGATCGAGATGAACCCGCGCGTGTCGCGGTCTTCGGCGCTTGCCTCGAAGGCTACCGGCTTCCCCATCGCTCGCGTCGCGGCGAAGCTGGCGGTCGGTTACACGCTCGACGAGATCACCAACGAGATCACCGGGGCCACCCCGGCGGCGTTCGAGCCGACGATCGATTACGTCGTCACTAAGATACCGCGCTTCGCCTTCGAGAAGTTCAAGGGGGCGGAGCCGCTGCTGTCCACGGCGATGAAGTCGGTGGGCGAAGTCATGGCCATCGGCCGCAACTTCAAGGAATCGATGCAGAAGGCGCTGCGCGGCCTGGAGACCGGGCTCGACGGCTTCAACCGCGTGGTCGAGCTGGAAGGCGCGGGACGCGAGGAATTCACCGCGGCTCTGGCCCGGCAGACTCCCGACCGCCTGTTGGTCGTGGCCCAGGCGTTCCGCGAAGGCTTCAGTGTCGACGAAGTCCACGCGATCACGCATTACGATCCCTGGTTCCTGCGCCATATCGACGAAATCGTTGCCGAAGAGGCGAAGATCATGGCCGAGGGCCTGCCGCTGGAAGCCGCCGAGCTGCGCCGCCTCAAGGCGATGGGGTTCTCGGACAAGCGCCTCGCCAACCTGGCCGTGCGCTCGGTTCACGTCGCGGGCGGCCTGGGAGAGACGCAGGCGCGCCGCTCGGGCCTGCTGCACGACGCGCTCAAGGCCATGGCCGGCGCAACGAGCGAAAAGGAAGTCTGTGAACTGCGTAAGAAGCTGGGCGTCCACCCGGTGTTCAAGCGGATCGATAGCTGCGCCGCCGAGTTCGAGGCGGTGACGCCTTACATGTACTCGACTTATGAAGCCCCGATGTTCGGGGAACCCGAGGATGAAGCGATGCCTTCGGACCGGCGCAAGATCGTCATCCTCGGCGGCGGTCCCAACCGTATCGGCCAGGGCATCGAGTTCGATTACTGTTGCGTCCACGCCTGCTTCGCGCTGGCGGAAGCCGGCTATGAGACGATCATGGTCAACTGCAACCCGGAAACGGTGAGCACCGACTACGACACCTCCGATCGCCTCTATTTCGAGCCGCTGACCGCCGAGGACGTGCTGGAGATCCTGCGTGTCGAACAGCAGAACGGCGAGCTTGTCGGCGTGATCGTCCAGTTTGGCGGCCAGACCCCGCTCAAGCTGGCGCAGGCGCTGGAAGACGCCGGCATTCCCATCCTGGGCACGTCACCAGACGCCATCGATCTTGCCGAGGACCGTGAGCGCTTCGCCGCGCTGGTCGAGAAGCTGGGCCTCAAGCAGCCGGCCAATGGCATCGCCCGCAGCCGGGACGAGGCGGTGGCCGTCGCCAACCGGATCGGTTTCCCCGTGCTGATGCGCCCCAGCTATGTGCTGGGCGGCCGCGCGATGGAGATCGTCGACAGCATCCAGCAGCTCGACGACTATATCGCCACCGCGGTGCAGGTCTCCGGCGATAGCCCGGTGCTGATCGATCAGTATCTGCGCGACGCCATCGAATGCGACGTCGATGCGCTGTCGGACGGCGAGCAGGTCGTCGTCGCCGGCGTCATGCAGCATATCGAGGAAGCCGGCATCCATTCGGGCGACAGCGCCTGCACCCTGCCGCCCTATAATCTGGCGCCGGAAATCGTCGCCGAAATGGAGCGTCAAGCCGAGGCGCTGGCCAAGGCGCTGGGCGTGCGCGGGCTGATGAACATCCAGTTCGCGGTCAAGGGCGATGACGTCTACCTGATCGAGGTCAATCCGCGCGCCAGCCGCACGGTGCCTTTCGTCGCCAAGGCTATCGGCCAGCCTGTTGCCAAGATCGCCGCCAGGGTGATGGCGGGCGAGAAGCTGAGCACTTTCCCGCCGTTCAAGCGCGAGCTCGACTACATGGCGGTGAAGGAGGCGGTGTTCCCCTTCGCGCGCTTCCCCGGCGTCGATCCGGTGCTTTCCCCCGAGATGAAGTCGACCGGCGAAGTCATGGGCATCGACCGCGATTTCCCGACGGCCTTCGCCAAGTCGCAGCTCGGCGCCGGCACGCTGCTGCCCGATGGCGGCGTGGCGTTCGTGTCGGTGAAGGACAGCGACAAGCCGGTGATCCTGCCCGCTGTGAAAACCCTGGTCGAACTCGGCTTCACCATCGTCGCCACGGGCGGGACGCATCGCTATCTGGCCGATGCCGGCGTGCCGGTGGAGACGGTGAACAAGGTCGCCGAAGGTCGTCCGCACATCGTCGACCGGATCATCGACGGCGATATCTCGTTGATCTTCAACACGACAGAAGGCTGGCAAAGCCTCAAGGATTCGCAATCGATCCGCCGTTCGGCGCTGACGTCCAAGGTGCCCTACTTCACTACGGCAGCGGCATCGCTGGCCGCGGCGGAAGCGATCGCGGCATTGCGCGGTGCGAAACTTGAAGTCCGCTCCTTGCAGGCCTATTATGGCTGAATAGCGAAAAAAACACAGTCTCCCCCCGCATTGCGAACTGACGGACCCGCCTCTCGCGGCGCGGGTGGGGCAGACTAGTCGCCTATCAGGGGGCGACAGGAGGTCGAATAATTATGGCAGGTGTCGAAAAGTTTCCGATGCTGGCTGACGGCTATGAAAAGCTGATAGCCGAGCTCAAATTGCTGCGCGAAGAACGCCCTCGCATCATCGATGCGATCGAGGAAGCGCGCGCACATGGCGATTTGTCGGAAAACGCAGAATACCACGCCGCCAAGGAACGCCAGGGTCAGGTGGAAGCATCCGTCGCCGATCTGGAAGACAAGGTCAGCCGCGCGCAGATCATCGATCCCACCACGCTTTCGGGTGACCGGATCATTTTCGGCGCCACCATCACTTTGCTGGACGATGACGACAAGCCGGTCCGCTACCAGATCGTCGGTCCTTACGAGGCCGATGCCAAGCTGGGCCGGATCAGCTATAACTCGCCGCTGGGCCGCGCGCTGATAGGCCGGCGCATCGACGATGAAGTGGAAGTCACGGTGCCGTCTGGCGACCGGTTCTACGTGGTGCAGAAAATCGAATTTATCTGAGCTTTTCCGCCAGCATGGATGGGCGGATCAAGCCCCAAGGAAAAGGCCCCCGGAGATCCCTCCGAGGGCCTTTTCCGTAGGATTAGCTAGCCGGCAGTTCTGGTTCGAGCAGCCGATGCAGGTGGACGATCACATATTTCATCTCGGCGTCGTCGACAGTGCGCTGGGCGCTCGATCGCCAGGCTTCCTCGGCTGTGTCGAAATCAGGGTAGACACCGACAAGGTCCATTTTCTCGAGGTTGACGAAATCGAGGCCCTGGGGATCGCTGACGCGTCCGCCCATGACGAGATGAAGTTTCTGCATTCGCGGCTATCGCCTCCTTTTTGAGGCTTGACGCTCTATCATTTTGCACCTGCGAACTGCAAGGGGCCGCGAAGGCCCGCCTGCAGTTCGTGGGATGATCAGTGGCGAACCTTCGCCGCCAGTTCCACCGCCTTGCGGACGATGCGCTGGCCGGTTTCGCCAGCCGCGGCAATGGCTTCGCTGGCGGCAGCCTCTCCGCGCTTGCCGAGGGTCGCCGCCGACGCTTCCGCTCGATCCCATGCATGACGGCCGATGTCCGCTCCTACCGAGCGCGCAGTTCCAGCCTTCTCCAGCGCCTGCCGGCCCAGATCCAGGCTGGTGGTCTTGGCCGATTCGGCCTTTTCGAGAGCCTGGGTACCCAGCGTTACCGCGGCCGCCGCACCGATCTCCGCCAGCGAGGACGCGCGCTTGGCGATGGCGCGTCCGGCGCCCCGCGGCAGCAATGCGCCGGCGATCAATCCGACGGCGATACCGCCGGCCACCACCATTAGGGGGTGATCGCGGACGAAATCCGTCGCCGTCCTGGCGGAGGTCTCGGCCTTGGCCTTGAGGTGGACGATATTGTCCGAAGCACTGCCTGACTTACTCATGACTTACGTCCTTTTCGTGATTTTGGCCGTCCGATCCCAGCGTCGCGCCGAGCAGACGATCGGCAAGGCTCAGCAAGGGATTACGCAGAATCCAAAGCGTCAGCATGGCGATGGTTCCAGCGATAAGGCCGCGGTGTTCTCCCGCGACTTTCTGCGCTTCTTCCAGAACCGCCTTCGCATCGTCGCCCACACGATCGGCGATCCGGCCGCCCAGGCCGCGCACTTCCAGGTCGTGCTTCACTTGCGCCAGCCGACCGTCGAATTCGGCGCGGGCGCTGTCCCGCGCTGTCCTGGCTCGTTCCAGGCGATGCGCGGCGCTCATGCCGACGTCTCCCCGATGTCCAACATCGCCATCATGCGGCGCCAGCGTGAAACCGCGGTCAACGCCAGGATGGCTGCTACCGCGAGATAACCCAGGACGACGGCCGCGGTCGCGCCCCAGGCGGTCAGCAGAGGCGTCAGCGCGATCACCAGCCCGACGGTCAGCGCCACCAGCGCGAAGAAGGCGATCACGGCGGCCAGGACGCCGCAGATCGCGATGCCTCTGATACCTTGGGCCGCGTAGGAGACCCTGGCCTTCTGGTAGGCGATTTCGGCGCTGAGGGCGATGAAGCCATCGTCGACCAATCCGCGCACGTCATCGCCCAGCGACCGGTCTGTTTCGCCTGCATCGCCGTTATCGTGGCCCCCGGTGCCGGCGTCAGCCGCCAAATCCGGGAAGTCCGCTCGCGCCGTCTGCTCGTTTTTCCGTGTCGTCACGGTCCCTGTCAGTCGCTGGAGCCCTTGAAGGCGCGTGCCAGGACAAAGCCGACCACGGCAGCAAGGCCGATAGCGAGGCCGGGGCTGTTGCGGACGAACTCCTTGGCGTCATCAGCCAAATCGTTCAGTTCCTTGGCTTCGAGCCGGGCTGCCGCATCTTGAATCGATTCTCCGGCCGAGCGGGCATATTCGCCATACTTCGGGCCGACCTTCTCGTCGATCAGGCCTGCGTTGTCGGCCACCAGCTTGCCGAGACCGGCAATCGCCTCGCTGGCCTTGGCCTTGCCTTCGATGGCCAGGCCCGATGCGCGTTCCTTAGCCTGCTCTGCCCATTCGCCGCTCGTGGAGGAGATTTTCTCGCGATAAAGATCGGCGCGGTCCTGAGCTTCCTTGCCGAGCGCCTGGGCGCCTGCCTTGGCCTCTTCCATCGCCTTGGCGAAGCGTTCCTTCGCGGGTGCGTCGCCGCCCGTGCCTTGGGTGTCGGAGGTGGTGAAGCTATCGTCCATCGTTAAGTCCTTCCTTGCGCGAGGGCCGAATGACGGCACTCCGATGAGTCTGGTGCCATGTGAAGCCTATGTAACACAACTCGCACGTCATTGCTGCAACGCAGCTTGCCAGCCAAGGTTCCCCTGCTAAGGGCTTTCGGAAATCATTCCGCCTTGCTTTTCAGGAGACCCCGCATGACGGCGATCATCGACATCCATGGCCGCGAAATCCTCGACAGCCGCGGCAACCCCACGGTCGAAGTCGACGTGCTGCTCGACGACGGCAGCTTCGGCCGCGCAGCGGTGCCTTCGGGTGCGTCCACCGGCGCGCACGAAGCCGTCGAACTGCGCGATGGCGACAAGAGCCGCTACCTCGGCAAAGGCGTGCTCAAGGCGGTCGATGCGGTGAACGGCGAGATCAGCGACGCGCTCATCGGCGTCGACGCCGAAGATCAGCGCGATATCGACCTTGCCATGATCGCTCTCGACGGGACCGAGAACAAGAGCCGCCTGGGTGCCAACGCCATTCTCGGCGTCAGCCTCGCGGTTGCAAAGGCCGCCGCCAATGCGCGCGGGCTGCCGCTCTATGCCTATATCGGCGGTGTTTCCGCGCATGTCCTGCCGGTACCGATGATGAACATCATCAACGGGGGCGAGCATGCCGACAACCCCATCGATTTCCAGGAATTCATGGTCATGCCGGTTGGTGCGCCCAGTCTGGCGGAAGCTGCGCGCTGGGGTGCTGAAATCTTCCACACGCTGAAGAAGGGTCTCCATGAAAAGGGCCTGGCGACGGCGGTGGGCGACGAGGGCGGTTTCGCGCCGAACCTCGCCAGCACCCGCGATGCGCTCGACTTCATCATGGCGTCGATCGAGAAGGCGGGCTTCAAGCCGGGCGTAGACATTGCCCTGGCGCTCGACTGCGCCGCCACCGAGTTCTTCAAGAACGGCAAATACGAGATCAGCGGCGAGAATCTGTCGCTGACCCCGGTGCAGATGGCCGACTACCTCGCCGACCTGACCGCCGCCTATCCGATCCGTTCGATCGAGGACGGCATGAGCGAGGACGACTTCGAGGGCTGGGCCGCGATCACCGCCAAGATCGGCGACAAGGTGCAGCTCGTCGGCGACGATCTTTTCGTCACCAATCCCAAGCGCCTGACGATGGGCATCGGCAAGGGTCTCGCCAATTCGCTGCTGGTGAAGGTCAACCAGATCGGCACCCTTACGGAAACCCTGGAAGCCGTTTCGATCGCCCAACGCGCCGGTTACACGGCGGTCATGTCGCACCGTTCGGGTGAGACCGAGGACGCGACTATCGCCGACCTCGCCGTCGCCACCAACTGCGGCCAGATCAAGACCGGCTCGCTCGCCCGTTCGGACCGGCTCGCCAAGTACAACCAGCTCATCCGCATCGAGGAAGAGCTGGGCGACGCGGCGGTCTATGCCGGCGAAGCGGCGTTCGGGCGCCTTGCCGCACGTTAAGCCGATTGCCTGACGGCCAATAATACGATCTACTTCCCCTCCGGCCATTGCGGCCGGGGGGCTGATCCATTTTGACGACTGAAACTGCGGAGTCCGGCACGGACGCGCCGCCGGCGGAAAGCCGACGCGAGCATTTCCTCGATCGGGTGGAGCGCTTCGGCGATGCCTTGCCCGATCCGGTGATGATCTTCGCGTGGATCATCGCGGTGCTGGCGATCCTGTCCGTGATCGGGGCGCATTGGGGCTGGTCGGCGGTCAATCCCGTCACCGGCGAAGTGCTGGCGGCCAAAAGCCTGCTGTCGCAATCTTCCGTGCGTCAGCTCTTCGTCGATATGCCCAAGACCTATACCGGCTTCGCCCCGCTCGGCCTTGCGCTCACCATCGTGCTGGGCGCGGGCGTGGCCGACCAAAGCGGGCTGTTCTCCGCCATGGTGCGCGGCGCGATCCGCTCGGTTCCCGCCCGCCTCCTTTCCCCGGCGGTGATCCTGATCGGCATGCTGACCACGCACGCGGTGGATGCCGGCTACATCGTCTATGTCCCGCTTGCCGGAGCGGCCTTCGCCGCGGCGGGGCGGCACCCGGTTCACGGCGTCGTCCTGGGCTTCATCGGCTGCAGCACCGGCCTGGCCGGCAACCTTTTACCTGGCCAGTACGACGTCCTGATCCTCGGCATCACGCAAGTCGGCGCACGCCTGCTGGTGCCGCAGTTCTCCATGAACCCTTTGGGCAACTGGTGGTTCATGCTGGCAATCGCGACCGCGTTCGTCTCGCTGGGCTGGTGCATCAGCGAGAAAGTCACGGGGCCTCGCCTCGGCCCGTGGAACGGGGAAGGCGGGACGGCCGGCGTCGGACCGGCGACGCTGTCCGCCGCCGAAAAGCGCGGCCTGCGCGCGGCGGGCCTTGCTGCGCTCGTCGTGGTCGCAGGCTTCGCCGCGCTCGCGCTCTGGCCCGGCTACACGCCTTTCTACGATGCCGAAGCCGCGCCCGGCGAGCGGATCCTGCCGCTCTACAAGGCGATACCCGGCGGGCTCTTCATCCTCTTCCTGAGCGCGGGCTGGGCTTATGGCCGGGTTGCTGGATCGGTGAAGTCGCACCGCGATGTCGTCGCCATGATGGGGCGGGGGCTGGAAGGCATGCTGCCCTATTTCGTGCTGATGTTCTTCGCGGCGCATTTCGTGGCGATGTTCGGGTGGTCGAACCTCGGTCCCATCGCCGCCATTCGCGGTGCGGAGCAATTGCGCGCGCTGGGCGCCGCGCCATCGGTCCTGCTGCCGATCCTGACGACGATGTCGGCCTGGCTCGACTTCCTGATCGCTTCTGGATCGGCGAAGTGGACGGCGCTCGCACCTGTCGTCGTGCCGATGCTGATGCTGCTGGACATCTCGCCGGAAATGACGACGGCGGCTTACCGGGTGGGCGACACCGTCACCAACCTGATCTCGCCGCTCAACGCCTATTTCGTGCTGACGATCATCTATTGTCGCCGCTGGGTGCCGGACTTCCGGCTCGGCGGCCTGCTTGCGGCCACATTGCCCTACAGCATTGCGTTCTATCTCGCGGGCGCGGCGCTCACGGTGGTGTGGGTCGCATTCGACATTCCGCCTGGGCCGAGCGCGCAGGTAGGGTATGCATTACCGAAATGACTTGAGAAAGCCTTCCCGCCCGACAGATCACCCGCCGAAGCGTTCCTTCAGCTCAAGCAGTGCGAGCGCCGCCTTCGCCGCCTCGCCGCCCTTGTCCTTCTGGGCGGGATCGGCGCGGACGATGGCCTGTGCCTCGTCCTCCACCGTCAGGATGCCGTTGCCGATGGCGACGCCGTCCATGGTCAGCGCCATGATGCCGCGCGCGCTTTCGCCGGCGACGATTTCGAA
>Ga0075368_10000204_pt1 | contig 16447 bp, 18 predicted proteins | sample EndMethybrTD3033_FD_71518 | JGI IMG/M metagenome (GOLD analysis project Ga0075368, IMG submission 71518) | Populus endosphere microbial communities from Tennessee, USA - Endosphere MetaG P. TD hybrid TD303-3 | ecosystem: Host-associated > Plants > Roots > Endosphere | place: USA: Tennessee... | reverse complement strand
AGCTTGCCGCCGCCACCACGCCCCGCTCGGACGATCCGCCCACCGCCACCGGCTTGCCGCGCAGCGCGGGGTCGTCGCGCTGTTCGACGCTGGCGTAGAAGGCGTCCATGTCGACATGGATGATCTTGCGCAGGCCGTTGGCCTCTTCGCCGACCTCATCGTCGTCCGGCCGCCCAAAGCCGTCCGATGGCCTCGGGCCGTCTGAAGATCCGGGCGCGCTCATGATGCGATCATAGCAATCATCGTCACGCCTGCGAAACAATGTTGCGGCAGGGGCGGAGCAATAATGGCGTCGGCGCGTTTGCGCTATTCGCCCTAGCCATCCCTGACACCATGGGCCAATAGCCTTCGATGACTTCCCCCGATACTCCCAGATCGTTCCCGATGGGCGAACGCGAGTTCATCGGCATGATGGCTCTGCTCCAGGCGCTGCAGGCGCTCGCCATCGATTCGATGCTGCCGGCGCTCGGCGTCATGTCGCGCGATCTTGGCGTCACCAGCGAAAATCAGCGGCAGCTTGTCGTGGGCGTGTTCCTGCTCTGCTCGGGGCTGGGATCGATCTTTCCCGGCGCGCTGGGCGATCGCTTCGGACGCCGGCCGGTCGCGCTGACCTGCGCGGCAAGTTATGTGGTGTTCAACATTGGCGCGGCGCTGGTCAGCAATTTCGAGGCGATGCTGATCATGCGCGGGCTGGCCGGGTTTTCCTCGGCCGGGATGATCGTCATGGCCTCCACCATCATTCGCGATCGCTTCTCGGGCGACAAGATGGCGCGCACCCAGTCGCTGGTAAGCATGGTCTTCATGGTCGTGCCGATGATCGCGCCATCGCTGGGCCAGGCGGTGCTGCTGTTCGCCGGCTGGCGCTGGATCTTCGGCATCATGGCCGTGCTGGGCGTCACCATCTTCGTCTGGGCGTTCATCCGCCTGCCGGAAACGCTGCACCCCGAATTCCGCCAGACGATCGCCATCCGCACCATCGCCGTCAACATGCGCACCGCGCTCTTCAATCGGCTGGCGGTCGGCTATCTGGTGGGCATGTCGCTCGTCCACGGGGCGCTGTTCGGATACATCAACACGTCGCAGCAGCTCCTGTCCGAACACTTCGGCGCCGGCGAATCCTTCCCGCTGATCTTTGGCGCGATGGCCATTGCGATGGCCTTCGCCAACCTCACCAATTCGCGGATCGTCGAGCGTTTCGGCGCGCGGCGCGTCTCCCATACCGCCCTGATCGCCTATATCGTGCTGTCGGCGGTGCAGGTCGCCTTCGCCATGAGCGGGCACGAGACGATCTGGCAGTTCGTTCCGCTGATGACGATGAACTTGTGCATGCTCGGCTTCCTGGGGGCGAACTTCAGCTCGATCGCGCTCCAGCCCTTCGCGCGGATCGCCGGGGCGGCGGCTTCGGTGCAGACGTTCGTGCGACTGGTCGTGGCCGCGCTGGTCGGGGCGATGATCGGCCAGGCCTATGATGGCACGGCCTTGCCGTTGGCCTCGGCGCTGCTGGGGTCGGGCATTGTCGCGCTGATGCTGGTGCTGTTCAGCGAACGCGGCAGGATGTTCCGCCGCCTGCACGGGCAGGTGCCGCAGGCGTGAGCGAAGTTCACGACCTCGCGGTCATCGGCGGGGGCGTGAACGGCGCCGGCATCGCGCGCGACGCCGCCGGGCGTGGCGCGAAAGTGCTGCTGCTGGAAGCGGGCGATCTGGCGGGCGGCACGTCCTCCGCCTCGACCAAGCTGATCCACGGCGGCCTGCGTTATCTGGAGCATTACGAGTTCGGCCTGGTGCGCGAGGCGCTTGGCGAGCGTGAGGCGCTGTGGCGGATCGCGCCGCACATCATTCGTCCGATGCGCTTCGTTCTGCCTTACGCCAAGGGGCTGCGCCCGAAATGGATGCTGCGGCTGGGACTGTTTCTCTACGACCATATCGGCGGGCGCAAGCGGCTGGCGGCGACGGACACGGTGAATCTGGCCCGCCATCCGGCGGGCGCGCCGCTCAAGCCGGGCTTCCACACCGCCTTCGAATATTCGGACGGCTGGGTCGATGACGCGCGTCTGGTGGTGCTGAACGCGATGGACGCCGCCGCGCGCCGAGCCGACGTCCATACCCGCACCCCCGTCACCGCCGCGCGGCGCGAGGACGACGGCTGGGTGCTCGACACCCCCGCGGGCGAATTCCGCGCCAGGGCGCTGGTCAACGCCGCCGGTCCGGCGGTGCTGGACGTGCTGCGGCTGACGGGCGAAGCGCCGGACTATGCCATGCGGCTGGTGCGCGGATCGCATATCGTCGTGCCCCGTCTGTTCGACCACCCTTACGCCTATTTTTTCCAGCTTCCCGACAGCCGCATCTTCTTCGCCATCCCCTATGAGCGCGACTTCACCCTGATCGGCACCACCGATGCCGATCACACCGGGTCATTGTCGCAAGTGCGCGCCAGCGCCGGGGAGATCGAATATCTCTGCGAAGGGGTGAACCGTTATTTCGCGCGGCAGATCACGCCCGCCGATGTCGTCTGGACGTTCGCCGGCGTGCGCCCCCTGATCGACGACGGCTCGGGCAAGCCGGAGGCGGCGACGCGCGGCTATCGGCTGGAACTGTCGGACGAGAGCGAAGGCGCGCCGCTGCTCAGCGTCTACGGCGGCAAGATCACCACTTATCGCCATCTGGCCGAGGAAGCGGTCGATCTGCTGGCCGGGCGCCTGCCGGCGCTGGCCGGTCCGGCATGGACGAGGGCGCGGGCCTTGCCGGGCGGCGATTTCCCCATCGATGGCGCGCCCGCGCTCCAGGCAGAGATCGCCGGGCGTTATCCGTTCCTGGCGGAGGTCGACGTGGAACGGATCGGCCGCGCCTATGGCCGGCGGGCATTCGTCTGGCTGGGCGGGGCGATGGGCTGGGACGATCTGGGGCAATGCTTCGGCGCCGGGCTGACGGCGGCGGAAATCGATTACCTGCGGCAGGAGGAATGGGCCGTCACTGCCGAGGACGTGCTGTGGCGGCGGACCAAGCTGGGGCTGCGTCTGGAAGCGGGGCAGGTGAAGGCGCTGGAAATTTATCTGGCCGAAGCTACGTAACTGCATCCCCGCCTTCGCGGGGGACGCCAGTCAGCTGGCCGCAGTCGACAGGGACCGATCGGCACGGGAGCTTCGCCCGGTCGCGCCCCCCTCTCCCAACCCTTTCCCCGCCGGGGAGAGGGCTATATCCTCCTGCGCCATCGCGGCCAGTTCGCGTCGGGACGGGGCAGGGCGCTCCGCCGCGCGCGCGCCGAACAGCGCACTCCACAGCCCGCGCACCACGAAACCCAGCTTCGCCAGTCCGCTCGTCGAAACACGCCGATCCAGCGCCGCATCGCCCGCACGCTCGATCTTGCGCGCGATCGCGCCATAGATCCCCGCCGCCGACAGCACCGCCCAGCGTTGCCGGAACCCGAGCCGCGCCGCGCCGGTGCGCGCCGAAGCCTCGTAGGGCCGCTCCAGCGCGCAGAGCCGCCGCACGATCCCCGTCACCGCCTCGCGATGCTCGCCCGCCAGCAACGCGCCGGCCGGGACTCCGGCCTCGGCCAGCCAGTCCGCCGGCAGGTAGCAGCGCCCCGCCGCGTCGTCCTCGGCCACGTCGCGGGCGATGTTGGCGATCTGGAAGGCGATGCCGAGGTCGCAGGCGCGGTCCAGCGTGTCGTCGTCGAACGGCGAAACACCCATCACTACCGCCATCATCACGCCCACCGCGCCGGCGACGTGGAAGCAGTACCGCAGCGTCTCCGCCTCGGTCCGGGGCCGCCAGCCGGCCGCGTCGAGCGCGAAGCCGGCGATGACGTCGTCGGTCATCGCGGCGGTGATGCCGGTTTCCTCCCGCAGCACGGCCAGCGCGTCGAACGCCGGGTTGCCGGTAAGCTCCCCGGCCATGGCCTGCGCGGTGAGCATGCGGATCGACGCCAGCCGCCTGGCCGCATCCGCCTGATCGCCCAATATGCCGCCATGGTCCTGCGCGTCGGCCAGATCGTCGCAGGCGCGGCACCAGGCATAGAGCAGCCAGACACGTTCGCGCGTGCTGCGGTCGAACAGGCGGGAGGCGAGGGCGAAGCTTTTCGATCCGCGCTCGATCGAAGTCCGCGCCTTGTCGACCAAGCCTTCGCGCATTTCCAGCATTCCCGCGAAAACGGCGGTCGGCATCAGAGTTCGCTCGCCTTCATCGCGAAGATCGTATGCACCGGCTCGTGCGCGGCCATGCGATCGAGCAACAGGTCGAGATCGTGCTCGGCCAGGATGATGCCCTGGTGCGCCGGCCGCACGAAGCCCGTCTCGGCCATGTGGCGATTGAAGGCGAGCAACTGGTCGTAGAACCCGAAGGCGTTGAGCACGCCCACCGGCTTGGCGTGATAGCCGAGCTGCGCCCAGCTCACCGCTTCCCACAATTCATCCATCGTGCCGACGCCGCCGGGCAGGGTGAGGAAACCGTCCGATAGTTCGGTGAAGGCCAGCTTGCGGCTGTGCATTCCGTCGACCACGTGCAGTTCGGTGCAATCGTGATTGGCGACTTCGGCCCCGGCCAGCGCCTGCGGGATCACGCCGATGACTTCGCCGCCCGCATCGAGCGCGCCCGACGCGACCGCGCCCATAAGCCCCAGCTTGCCGCCGCCATAGACGACGCCGATGCCGCGCCGGGCGAGGGTGTCGCCGACATTGCGGGCCAGCTCGACATAGCGAGGATCGGCCGGCGTGGCCGAGCCGCAGTAGACCGCCAGGCGTTTCACGGCAGTTCCTCCCCGGCACGGGGAGGGGGACCAGCCGCAGGCTGGTGGAGGGGCACGTCCGGTGATCGCTCCCCTTCGTCGGCACGCGACCGGCAGACCTCCACAATACGCATCACCGCCCGCTCCACTTCCTCCAAAACCGCCTTCGCCGGGACTCGCAGGGTCGCCACGCCCTGCGAACGCAGATAGTGCGACCGTACCGCATCATGCTTGCGCGCATCGGCGCTGTCATGTCCCCAACCATCGACTTCCACGGCCAGACGCGCCGGGGCGCAATAGAAGTCGAGGATATACAGCCCCGCCGCATGCTGCCGGCGAAACTTGAACCCGTCCGGGCGCCGCCGAAGCTCGCGCCACAGTACCGCTTCGGGCAGCGTCATCTCGCTCCGCAATTTTCGGGCGCGCTTCACCGTTTCTCGTGAGCCTGCAATCACCGCGCGTGCCCCTCCACCAGCCTGCGGCTGGTCCCCCTCCCCATGCTGGGGAGGAAACTCACCGCAAATCCTCCACCATCAGCTTCGCCGTCGCCTTGGCGCTGCCTACCACGCCGGGGATGCCCGCGCCGGGATGGGTGCCGGCGCCGACGATGTAGAGGTTCCTGATCTTGTCGTCGCGGTTGTGCGGGCGGAACCAGGCGCTCTGGGTCAGCAGCGGCTCCAGGCTGAAGGCGCTGCCGAGATGGGCGTTGAGGTCGAGCGCGAAATCGCGCGGGGCGTAATGGAACTTGGTGACGATCCGGTCATGGATGTCGGGGATCAGCCGGCGACCGACTTCGTCGAGCACGCGCTTTTCGATCAGCGGCCCCACGGCGTGCCAGTCGATCGGCAGCTTGCCCTGATGCGCGACCGGGATCAGCGCGTAGAACGTGCTCTTGCCCGGCGGCGCGACCGAAGGATCGGTGACGGTGGGGTGGTGCAGGTAGATCGAGAAATCCTGCGGCAGCACGCCATGTTCGTAGATGTCGTCGAGCAGGCCCTTGTAGCGCGGGCCGAACAGGATCGTGTGGTGCGGGATGCCGGGCCAGCTTCCCTCGATGCCGAAATGGACGACGAAGAGGCTGGGCGAAAAGCGCTTCGCCTTCAGCTTGCGCCCCATTTCCGGCCCGCGCGGCATGTCGCTCAGGAGGTCGCTGTAGGTGTGGACGATATCGGCGTTGCTGGCCACTGCGTCGAAGCGTTCGCGCCAGCCGCTCGCGGTCTCCACCTCGGTCACGCGGTCGCCCAGCGAATGGATGCGCAGGACCGGGTCGTGCAGGCGGATCGTGCCGCCCAGCCGCTCGAAATGCTTCACCATGGCGGCGATCAGGCGGTTGGTGCCGCCCCTGGCCCACCAGACGCCGCCGTCCTTTTCCAGCTTGTGGATCAGCGCATAGATCGCGCTGGTGCTCATCGGGTTGCCGCCGACCAGCAGCGTGTGGAACGAGAACGCCTCGCGCAGTTTCTCGCTCTTCACGAAGCTGGACACCATCGAATAGACCGAACGCCACGCCTGGTGCCGGGCCAGCGAAGGCGCGGCCTTCAGCATGCTGGCGAAATCGAGGAACGGCACCGCCCCCAGCTTGACGTAGCCTTCCTTCCAGACGGCGGCGGAGTATTCCAGGAACTCGTCGTAGCCCGCCAGATCCTCGGCCGAGACTTTGGCGATTTCCCGCCGCAGCGAAGCCTCGTCGTTCGAGTAATCCATGTTCACGCCGTCGGGCCAGTTCAGCCGGTAGAACGGCATGACCGGCATCAGCTCGATATCGTCCGCCATATCGTGCCCGGAAAGCTGCCACAGCTCGGCAAGACAGGCGGGATCGGTGATGACGGTGGGGCCGGCATCGAACGTGAAGCCGTCGCGTTCCCAGAAATAGGCGCGTCCGCCGGGCTTGTCGCGCGCTTCCACCACTGTCGTGGCGATGCCTGCCGCTTGCAGCCGGATGGCCAGCGCAAGGCCGCCGAAGCCCGAACCGACGATGCAGGCGCGCTTCATGAGGTCCGCTCCGGCACGGCGTCCAGCGGGGCCAGCGGCCGTCCCCGCCTCAGGATGCTGGCCATGGCCGCGCCGACCGGGACCGGCGGCTTGCCGGCGAGGATGCGCAGGGCGTCCGCACGCGTCGATTGCCCGGCGTAGAAGCGCCGGATCAGCGGTTCGGGCAGGCGATAGAAACGTTCGAGCATCTTGTAACGTCGCGCTGGCTCGGCCGCGCCGAACAGCATCCGTGTGAGCATCCGGTAGAAACTCCCCCGCCGCCAATGCGACCTGGCGCGAGCATAGCTCGCCTCGGCGACCGCCGCACCTGAAAGATCGGGCAGGCGCGAAATTTGCATCGCGAAGCGCACCGCGTCGGGCAGCGAATAGCTGGTCAGCGGGTGGAACAGCGCGGCGCGCGCGCCCGCCCGCGCCGGCTCGCCCCCCGATCCGCATTCGGCCCAGAACGCGGCGAAGCTTCCCGAGCCGACGACCGGCAGCACACCCGTCTCCTCGCGCAGGACTTCGGCCACGCTCCATCCTTGCGCGGCGGCATAGGCGGCGATGCGGGCGCGCAGGGCGGGCAGGTCCAGCGCCGGATCTTCGGCGTAATACGTATCCTCGACGAAGACCTCGGTCTCGGAGAAAGGCAGGCAATAGACGAAGCGATAGCCGTCCACCTGCTCTACCGCGGCGTCCATCACGACCGGGCGGGCAAGGCTGTGCGGGCGGTCCAGCCGCAATATCTGGCCCAGGAACTTCTGCCAGCCGCCCGCCATGCCGGTCAGGCCGGAAGCGCCGCGCGCGTCGATCACGCAGCCTGCCGCCATCGTCTCGCCGCCCAGAGTCACGCTGTCCTGCGAGAAGCGCTCCACGCCGGCGCTGGTCATCAATGCCTCGGCCGGAAGCGCGGCGCGCAAGGCCGCGTCCAGCCGTTCGCTCGTCACGCTGCGATAGGGGGTGGAAAGGTGGCGGGAGTGGCCGGGAAAGCGCACGTCGTAACCGTCCCAGCGCGCCTCGATCAGCGGCTCCACCAGCCATTCGTCGCCGGGGGCGATGTCGCTGGCGAAGAACGACCAGACATGATTCCCGCCGAAATGCGCGCCCTGCTCGATCACCAGCAGCCGCAGATCGGGCCGCAACCGGGCCAGCGCCAGCGCGATCAGCCCGCCCGCAAGCCCGCCGCCCAGGATGGCGATATCGATGCCGCGTTGCTGCATCGGAAGGTCTTAGCAGCGTGCCGGGCAAGGGCAATGCCCGCGGCGGAATGCTGCGCTACGTGGCTGGCCCAGCCTTCTGGAATTTCGCGAAATGTACGGTTGCGGCGATCCCGACAAGACGGTCTATTTCTGCTTCTTCCGCTGGTGTCAGCGGTGCGTTCTGTATTGCCACAAGCACGGGGGGCATCGCCTGGGATATCGCTCGCATCTTCAGCAATGCCGGCTTCTGCCGGGTAAGCCGGCCCATTTCCGCGAGGTCTTGCGCATTCATCGTGGAAACCGTTTGACGCGCCGCGACACTCAGGTCCGCGCGTACATCCGCGTCGCTAACCTCGCGACCGTCCAGCCCGCTGGCGATCGCGGCTTTCCCATTATAAGTCTGGCTGACTCCGTTCAGCATCTTGCGCCCCAAGCGGGAGCGATAGAAAACGGCAATGTCCAGCGCTTCGGACGGTGTGAGTTCCTGCTTCAATACAGCGATGACCCGCGGCCTGTATTCCAGCCTTACGCGATCGCTCTGGCTCGCCAGGACGGGACGAACCGCTTGCGCCAGCGCCAGGCCGAAGCCAGGGAAGGCGCTTTCCACCTCGATCATCGCCGGCGATGCGGTAACGATCTGCTGCGCCATCGCAGCGCATATCTGATCGAGGCTTTTCTCCTTATCGACCCCGCTCAATATAGCGTCGTACAGCGCACCATAGGCAGGTTCCTCGGCCGCCGTCGCCGCCGCCCGGACCGGCTCTGGCGAGGTGCTGGCTGCCGGCGAATGTGTTGCCGCGGCGGCGATCAACAGTGCCGGGGCGATAATGAACGAACGATGCCTGGGCATGAAGGAATATCCTCGAATCGATGTCAAACCGCGAAGCGTCGTGCCGTCATATCCGAACGGCACGGCGCGTCCATCGGGCCAATTACTTACAGGGATTTGCAGGTTTTCATTCAATAAGGCATGGTTTTCCTATGAGCGAGGACAGTTACATCGAACGGGCCACGGCCGCCGACGCACCTGCTGTCGCCTCGATATACGCGCATCACGTCCTCCATGGCACCGGTACGTTCGAGATCAACCCGCCCGATGCCGCCGAAATGACCGCGCGCATGGACAGGGTGTTGGGCGCCGGCTCTCCCTGGCTTGTCGCACGCGACCCTGCCGGCGAAGTTCTGGGCTTCGCCTATGCCGCGCAGTTCCGCGATCGGTCGGCCTATCGCTTCGCCTGCGAGGACAGCATCTATATCCGCCATGACCGCTGCGGGCAGGGGCTGGGCGCGGCGCTGCTGGACGCGCTGATCGATGCGAGCGCGGCGGCAGGGTTCCGCCAGATGCTCGCGGTCGTCGGCGGGCCGGAGCCGGCCTCGCTCGCGCTCCATGCGCGCGCGGGCTTCGCGGAGACCGGGCGTTTCCACAAGGTCGGCCGCAAGTTCGGGCGCTGGCTCGATATCGTATTCATGCAGCGCGCGTTGGGGGCGGGGGATGCCGCCCCGCCTCGGGAACCATGACGGGCAAGGCTTACGCCGCAACTCCCGCCGCTTTCGCGCGTTGCACGGCAAACTCACAGGGGAAATTCATGCGCCTTCACGCCGTCCTTGCCGCATCGCTGGCCGCTCTCGCGCCCGCCGTCGCCTTTGCCCAGAACGAAGCCGTGCCCGAGGGCAGCGTGTTCGACCGCGATCACCTCACCGTCGGCGTGGGGGCGATATACGGGCCGAGCTACGAGGGTTCAGACGACTACGTATTTTCGCCTATCCCGGTGGTGCAGGGCAAAGTGGCGGGCATTTCGATCACGCCGCGTCCGGGCGGTGTCGCGCTTGATTTCATTCCCGACGCCGACGATGCGCGGATCGGCTTCTCGCTCGGCCCGGTGGTCAGCTATTCGGGCAACCGCAAGCGCCAGATCGAAGATCCGGTCGTGCGCGCCAGCGGCAGGTTGAAGGACGCGATCGACGTGGGCGTCAATGGCGGCGTCACCGTCAACAAGCTGCTGAGCGACTATGACAGTCTGACCGTTTCGGCCGACGTGAAATGGAACGTCAACAAGGCGCATCGCGGCATGGTCGTCACCCCGGCGGTGAGCTACCTGACGCCGCTCAGCCGCGCCGCGCTGGTGACGCTGGTGGTCAGCGCCAAGCATGTCGACGATGACTATGCCCGCTTCTACTACAGCGTCACGCCGGGCCAGCGCGCCGCCAGCGGCGGGGTGCTGCCGGTCTATAACGCCAAGGGCGGCTGGGCCAGCGTCGGCGCCAATGTGCTGGCGGCCTACGATCTCGACGGCGATCTGCTCAACGGCGGCTTCGCGGTGGTCGGCTTCGGCGGCTACAGCAAGCTGCTGAACGACGCCAAGCGCACGCCCTTCACCTCGCTGCGCGGCGATGCCGACCAGTGGGTCGGCGGGCTGGGCGTGGCCTATACTTTCTGAATTCATCGCTTGCCCTCTCCCCGGCGGGGAGAGGATACGAAGGCTTGGTGCGCAGCACCTAGCCGAAGTTGGAGAGGGTTGCGTCCAGGCGCTATCCCCTCTCCGCTGCGACTAGCGAGCAAGCTCGCAAGTCTCGCTCCTCTCCCCGCCGGGGAGAGGATGAACGCGCGCCCTTTCTTCCTCCCCCGCGCATCGTTAGGCCTTTCGTTCGACGCAACGAAAAAGGATGCCGGGGTGGGCGAAGGATTTCTCGACGGGCGCGCGGGCCTTGCCGGCCGTATCGCGGTGGTGATCGGCGGCGGCGGCGGGATCGGCCGGGCGGTGTCGCTGGGCCTGGCCGGGGCGGGCATCGACCTCGCCCTCTGCGACATCGATGCGGAGGCGCTCTCCGCCACCGGGCAGGACATTCGCGCCATGGGCCGCAAGGTCGTGGCGCTGCCTGCCGACGCCACCGTCGCGGCAGAGCTTTCCGCCTTCTACGACGCGGTGGAGCGCGAATTCGGTGGGATCGACATCCTCGTCAACGTCGCCGGCGGCACGAAGCGCACGGCCTTCATGGAGAGCGGGCCGGAGGTATGGGCGGCCGAGATCCACCGCAACTACGGCTATGTCATCGAATCGGTCCACCGCGCGGTGCCGCTGATGCTGGCGCGCGGCGGCGGCTCCATCGTCAACTTCACCACGGTGGAGGCGCATCGCGGCGCGGCGACTTTCGCGGTCTATGCCGGGGCCAAAGCGGGGCTGACCAACTTCACCCGCGCGCTGGCGGTGGAGCTGGGCGCGGCCAATATCCGCGTCAACACGCTGGCGCCCGACAGCACCCCGTCGCAGGGCAACATGAACGCCATCTCGCCCGAACTGCGCGAAAGGATCATGGCGGCGACGCCCGCGCAGCACGCCGGCGGGCGCGGCATGTACATCCCCATGGGCCGCGCGGCGAGCGTGGACGATCTGGCCAACGGCGTGCTGTTCCTCGTCTCCGACCTTGCCCGCTCGATCACCGGCACCACGCTGCACATCGATGGCGGCACGTTCGCGGCGGCGGGCTTCGTCAACTGGCCCGATGGGCTGGGCTATCTGCCCGCGCCTTTCGCCGAGCCGCTGGCGAAGCTGTTCCCGTAACTGGACGCCAAGGCCCGATCCCGCTACAAGGCCGGCATCCCCGGGGGGCCGCTACGCCGCGGCTGAGAGGAAGGCAGGAGCCTTCGACCCGTCGAACCTGAACCCGTTAGCACGGGCGGAGGGAAGGGCGGCCTGCGACAGTTCCGGCCGGCGTTCCCATCGTCCACATAGGAGCGCGCCCATGGCCGATATCAATTCCCGCCTCGAAATCGGCGTAACGACGGGCGCGATCCGCGGCTCGCGCAAGATCCATGTCGGCCCGCTGCGCGTCGCCATGCGCGAGATCGACCTGGAACCGTCGAGCGGCGAACCGCCGGTGCGCGTCTACGACACCTCCGGCCCTTACACCGATCCCGACGCGGTGATCGATATCGCCGCCGGCCTGCCCGAACTGCGCGCCCGCTGGATTCGCGGGCGCGGCGATGTGGAGGAAGTCACCCAGCGCGAAGTCCGGCCCGAGGATAACGGCCAGCTCGGCCCCGATCGTTCGGGCGGCGTCCCCGCGTTCCCCAAAGTGCGCAAGACGGTGCTGCGCGCGAAGCCCGGCATGAACGTCAGCCAGATGCACTACGCCCGGCGCGGCATCATCACGCCCGAGATGGAATATGTGGCGGAGCGCGAGAACCTGGGCCGCGCGCGCCTGGCCGAATATATCCGCGACGGCGAAAGCTTCGGCGCGGCGATCCCCGATTTCGTCACTCCCGAATTCGTCCGCGACGAAGTGGCGCGCGGCCGGGCGATCATCCCCAGCAACATCAACCACCCCGAAAGCGAGCCGATGGCGATCGGCCGCAACTTCCTGGTGAAGATCAACGCCAACATCGGCAACAGCGCCGTCGCCTCCAACGTGGCCAGCGAAGTCGACAAGATGGTCTGGTCGATCCGCTGGGGCGCGGACACGGTGATGGACCTGTCCACGGGGCGCAACATTCACGACACCCGCGAATGGATCCTGCGCAACAGCCCGGTGCCGATCGGCACCGTGCCGATCTATCAGGCGCTGGAAAAGGTCGGCGGCATCGCCGAGGAACTGACCTGGGACATCTTCCGCGACACGCTGATCGAACAGGCCGAACAGGGCGTCGATTACTTCACGATCCACGCCGGCGTGCGCCTGGCCTATATCCCGATGACGGCGAAGCGCGTGACCGGCATCGTCAGCCGCGGCGGCTCGATCATGGCCAAGTGGTGCCTCAGCCACCACAAGGAAAGCTTCCTCTACGAGCATTTCGACGAGATCACCGAGATCTGCAAAGCCTATGACATCGCCTATTCGCTGGGCGACGGGTTGCGCCCCGGAAGCATCGCCGACGCCAACGACGAGGCGCAGTTCAGCGAGCTCTACACGCTGGGCGAACTGACCCACCGCGCCTGGGAACAGGACGTGCAGGTGATGATCGAAGGCCCCGGCCACGTGCCGATGCACAAGATCAAGGAGAACATGGACAAGCAGCTCCAGGTCTGCGGCGAAGCGCCGTTCTACACCCTCGGGCCGCTCACCACCGACATCGCACCGGGGTACGACCACATCACCAGCGGCATCGGCGCAGCGATGATCGGCTGGTACGGCACGGCGATGCTCTGCTACGTCACGCCCAAGGAACACCTGGGCCTGCCCGACCGCGACGACGTGAAAGTCGGCGTGGTGACGTACAAGCTCGCCGCCCACGCGGCGGACCTCGCCAAGGGCCACCCGGCGGCGAAGGTGCGCGACGACGCGGTAAGCCGCGCGCGCTACGAATTCCGCTGGCGCGACCAGTTCCACCTGTCGCTCGACCCGGACACGGCGGAACAATACCACGACCAGACCCTGCCGGCCGAAGGCGCGAAGACGGCGCACTTCTGCTCGATGTGCGGGCCGAAGTTCTGCTCGATGAAGATTACGGCGGAAGTGCGGGAGTTCGCGGCGAAGCAGAACCAGCCGTCGGATGCGTTCATCGCGGCCGAGGAAGCCGAGGCTGGGATGCAGGCGATGAGCGAGGTGTTCAAGGAGAAGGGCGGCGAGGTTTACCTGCCAGCGGAGTAATGTCTGACGGCGGTAACGCGGGTATTGTTCAGAGGCCAACGTCGCGAAGAAAGGAAAGCAGATGCCGACCATTTTTCGCGACGGGTCCTACCGTTTCTTCTTCTTCAGCCACGAGCCGAACGAACCGCCCCACGTTCATGTGGAACGCGATGAGCGTTCGTTGAAGGTATGGCTGGACCCCGTGGCCATGGCGAAAAGCCAAGGGTTTCGCGGGCACGAGATCAATGCCATACTCGGCATGGTCGAGTTGAACCGCGAGCGCCTGCTGGAGGCATGGCATGAATATTTCGGCTAGGATCACGGATGAGCGCGTGGCGGGCGTCAGCTGCACCGACGACGACCTGACCGTCGACCTGATGGACGGCCGCACGATCTCCGCCCCGCTCGCCTGGTATCCCCGCTTGCTCAAGGCCACCCCGGAACAGCGCGCCAATTGGCGGACCTGCGCGGCGGGGTATGGCATCCACTGGCCGGATATCGATGAGGATTTGAGTACCGAGGGATTGCTACGGGGAGCGCCTGCGCCGGGGGTTTAGACGGCCGCTGGTTGGTGTCATCGGTGCGGTATCGGGTGCGATGTAGTTTAAACTGCCTCACACCCTGTGGCTATCAGGCCACGCAAGCCGGTCAAGAGACTTGGCGATCGTAGAGCACGGTGTGTTGCGGCTGGACGGCGATCTCTGGAAAGGGGGGAGTCGCTGTCGGCGAGCGCGATGCGATTGCGGCAGTATTCGCCCTCGCCGCCGGCGAACTGAGCGAAGACGAACTGGCCGACTGGTTCCGTGAGCGCTTGGTTTCGGACGATCGCTAATCCTCAACCTGCCGTCGCCCCTGCGTAGGCAGGGGCCTAGATGACGTCGCCGTACAACACTGGTCCCGCATCGACGAGGTGAGCTTATCTAGGCCCCTGCCTGCGCAGGGGCGACGCGACGGGCGTGGGGTGTGCGCTACCCGGTAACGGGAGTGCGAGGGCGTTGGCCCTCGCATTATCCTTCAACTCCCGCCCGCTCAGCGTTTCCGCACGAATTCGGCGCGCAGGACCAGGCCCTTGATGCCGTCGAAGCGGCAGTCGATCTCCTGCGCGTCGCCGGTGAGGCGGATCGATTTTATGAGGGTGCCCTGCTTCAGGGTGCGCCCCGCGCCTTTGACGTCCAGGTCCTTGATCAGCGTCACCTGATCGCCGTCGGCCAGCAGGTTTCCCACCGCGTCGCGCACTTCCACCGCGTCGGCGGCGGCGCGCCTGGCGGCGAGTTCGGACGCGGGCATCCATTCGCCGCTGTCTTCGTCGAATAGGTAGTCTTCGTCAGTGGGCATTGGTCTTGCGGCTCCTGTCAGGGGCCGGCCCTTGCGGGGGCCGGCAGGTGGGTGCCTGTTTGGAAATGCGCCTGACGGCGCATGGCGGCACCGGCCCGCTCCCCCGCCCGGCCACCCATAGAATACTGCCGTTGGGTGGTCGGGCGGGGGAGCGGGCCGGCGCCGCAACGAAAATCGCCCTTCCGCGATTTTCCAAACAGGCGCTCAGGTCTTGTGCGTCAGGATTCCCACCACGCCGGGCTTGGTCGACGGGTTCGAGGCGTTCAGCTTCGGGGGCTTGGCGGCCTTGGGCTTGCGCACTTCGCGGTTCGATTTCTTCTGGCTCTTGGCCATGGCGAGTTCCTAGCGCGGCGGAAGGCCGCGATCCGTCATAGACCGGGGCGGGCGGAGCGCGGCATCAATTCGGCAGCGGGGTCGCGCGGCGGTGGCGGCGAACGCTTGACGGCGGGATTGCGGGGTGTGAACATATAGCGAACATCTGGAGTCGTCTGTGCAATGTCCGTCGCCACGATGCGCCGCCCGGTCGCGCTGTCAAAACCGGTCGCGCTGCCAGCGCCCGGTGTCCGCGCGCTCTATATGATGGCGAAGCCGCCGCCAGATGCTCTGGCGCGGATCGCCGCGCTGGCGCGCAACGATGCCGACCGGGCGCTGGATCTGCGGCATGTGACGCTGCTGCCCTTCGGCTTTCTGGAGGCGCGGCCGGCGGGCTTCGTGGAGGATTTGTGCGACCGGATGGCCGGCTTTATCGCCTATGCCTGCCACGTCCGATTCGACCGCATTGCCGAGCGCAGCGCGGTCACGCTGCGCGCTACCCGGCCGCAGCGGGGCGTGAAGGCGCTCCAGCGGCAGATCATGCGCCATCTGGCGGTGCGCGATTTCCCGTTCTTCGGCAATCCGCCCGATCCGCACCTGACCATCCGCTATGCCCGCGACGGCCGGGGGGCGGAGGCGACGGAGCCGATCATGTGGCGGATCGACGATATCCTGCTGATCGAGAGCATCCAGGGCGAGGCGCGCCACGTGGTGCGCGGGCGCTGGCCGCTGCAGGTGCCGATGCTGTGATGGGCGGAGTGTTACGAGGCCCTGTCGGCTCCAGCCGCGGCGTCGGTCTCGGCGGGCGGCGGGCCTTCCGCGGTGGCCCGCTCGGCCGCGATCGCGTCGCGGGCCGCGGATTGCGCGGCGGCGGCATTGTCCTGCGCGCCGGCGTTTTCGACCGGATCGCGCCAGTCTTCCATGTCGTCGATCCCGCTTTCGAACCGGGGCAACGGCACGGGTTGCTCGACGCGGTAGTCGGCCAGGTCCAGCGATTGATAGGCCGGCAGTTCGTAGCCGCGATAGAAGCTGCGCGGGTCCGGGGCGGGGCCGTCGAGCCAGACGGCGCGGAAATCGTGGGCAGTGCTGTCGGCGAAACTCTCGGCCGGCGGATTGTCGAGCGGTGCGCGCGGGAGCTTGCGCCAGGCCGCTTCGGGCGGGGCCAGCATCACCGGGTCGCTGGCGAGGCCGCCCAGCGTCCCGATTACCACGCCGCCCGCCAGGGCCGAGAGCAACAGCAGCTTCGCCTTCATCACACGCGTTCCCAGCCGTTCGATGATCGGGAAACGCGCGATCGCGCGCTGTGTTGCAGGGAATGGCGTTGCCGGAGAAGGTCGAAGGC
>Ga0075368_10000202_pt1 | contig 16522 bp, 17 predicted proteins | sample EndMethybrTD3033_FD_71518 | JGI IMG/M metagenome (GOLD analysis project Ga0075368, IMG submission 71518) | Populus endosphere microbial communities from Tennessee, USA - Endosphere MetaG P. TD hybrid TD303-3 | ecosystem: Host-associated > Plants > Roots > Endosphere | place: USA: Tennessee... | reverse complement strand
TGTCGTCGAAGAAGTCGCGCATGGACGCCATGAAGGCCTATGCCAGCCTCGATCAGAAGTATCGCGACATGCTGTCATCCAGCACCTTCGACGTGCAGGAGGCCGATCTCGGCGACAAGGGCGTGTGGTATCGTGCAGTGATCGGGCCGCCGCGGTCGTATGAAGGCGCCAAGAAGATCTGCGAGGATCTGAAGGCCGCCGGTCATCCGGACTGCTGGCCGGCCAGATACTGACGGCCTACACTGCCTGCCAGAAGCGGCGCGTGCCTAAAGTGCGCCGCCGCGGGCTCTTACCGCCATAGGCGCGAAGGCTTTTCCGATGCTGTCTGCGTTCATTGCGGGGCTGGCCGGTGCGCAGCTTGACGCGCGCGAAGCTGCCCTGCTGCGAGCGGCACGCCCGTGCGGTGTCATCCTGTTTGCCCGCAACATCGAGAACCCCGAGCAGGTTCGCCGCCTGACCGGCGACGTGCGCGCGGCGATCGGCGCCGATGACCTGCTGGTGCTGATCGACCAGGAGGGCGGCCGGGTGCAGCGGCTGAGGCCGCCGCATTGGCGAGCGCTGCCGCCGGCAGCAGCCTATGCCCGGCTCTATCAGCGCGACCGGCAGGCGGCGCTGCGCTCGGCGCGATTGGCTGCGCGCCTGACGGCGGCGGACCTGTCGGCGCTCGGCATCAATACCGACTGTGCCCCGGTGCTCGACGTGCCTGTCCCCGGTAGCCACGATGTGATCGGCGACCGTGCGTATGGCTCCACTCCGGATCAGGTCGCCGCGCTCGGCCGCGTGGTCGCCGAGGGGTTCATGGCGGGCGGCGTGCTGCCGGTCATCAAGCATATCCCCGGGCATGGCCGCGCTACCAAGGACAGTCATCACGACCTTCCGGTCGTGACGGCATCGCGCAGCGATCTGGAGGCGAACGACTTTGCGCCGTTCCGGGCGCTGGCCGGCATGCCAGCGGCGATGACCGCGCACGTCGTGTTTACGGCCATCGATGCGGATGCGCCCGCCAGCACGTCCGCGCGTGTGACGGCCGACATTATCCGCGGCGCCATCGGTTTCGACGGGCTGCTGATGAGCGACGATCTCGGCATGCGCGCGCTGAGCGGCACTATTGTCGAGCGGGCGCAAGCGGTGCTGGCGGCGGGCTCGGACCTGGCGCTGCTGTGCAGCGGCGATATCGCAGAGACCGAGAGCGTAGCGGGCGTCGTGCCGCCCTTGCAGGGCCCCGCACAGGCCCGATTCGCCAACGCCTGTGCCGTTTTCGGGCAACAGAACACCTTTGACGTGGCCGAGGCAGAGGCCTGTCTGGGCGAGGTTTTGCGCGGCCTTGCCTGAATCAGTGTAGGCTGCGAGCTTGTGACGATTCACAGGTTATCCACCAGCTAGGACGTTGCAATGATCGAGGCCAGCATGAGCGCGGCCGAGCCGGACATCGGCAACGAGGTCTGGGAGGCGGGCGATGAGGCGCCGCGCCTGGAGGAGGCGCTCGTCATCAGCCTGGACGGCTTTGCCGGGCCGCTCGATGTACTGCTCGCGCTCGCCCGCACGCAGAAGGTGGATCTTACCAAAATTTCCGTGCTAGCCCTGGCAGAGCAGTACCTCGTTTTCATTGCGCACGCCCGCAAGCTGAGGCTGGAGCTTGCCGCCGATTACCTGGTGATGGCCGCATGGCTGGCCTACCTGAAATCCAAGCTGCTGCTGCCGCGCGAGCCCTCGACGGCGGATCAGCCTTCGGGCGAGGAACTGGCGGCGCGATTGGCCTTTCGCCTCAAGCGGCTCGAGGCTATGCGCAACGCGGCCGCCACACTGATGACGCGGCGCAGGTTAGGCCGCGACGTTTTCCCGCGCGGCATGCCGGAAGGGGTGCGCACCATCCGCGTGCGCCAGTACACTGCCGTCGTTTACGACCTGCTCAAGGCCTACGCCGAGCAACGCTCGCGTACCGTCAAGCGGGTGCATGTGGTTCCGCGCCGCACGGTGTGGTCGATCAAGGACGCGCGCGAGCGCCTGCAGACGCTGATCGGCCGGGGCGTTGCACAGTGGGTGCAGCTCGATATGTATCTCGAGCAGTATCTGCCAGGCCCGGAACTAGCCCGCACCGCGTTGGCAAGCTCGTTCGGTGCCACCCTGGAGATGGCCCGCGACGGCCTGGTGGAGCTCTCGCAGGCCGAGCCGTTCGCACCCATCTACATGCGCAGGCGCGAGGATGGCGCCGAATGGCAGCGCGTCAGTTGAGTCCCCCAGTCTGAGTCACGTCGGAGTTAGAACCTGCCGAATAAGAAGGGGACAGACATGGTTCCGCCGAAGCTATCCGTGGTGCCGCATCGGCAGGATCGGGAAGACGGCAACCAAGACGACGATGTGATGCGTGATCTCACGCACACGCCGGCGCAGGAAAACGTGCGCGGTCTGCCGCCCAACATTGCGCAGCTGCCGTCGGCCGATCGCCGTGAGCAGCTGAGGATTCTCGAGGCGCTGCTGTTTGCCGCCGCCGAGCCGCTGGCCGAGTCCTATCTGGCAAGCCACCTGAAATCGGACGACGATGTGCCCGCGCTGCTCGATGAGCTGAAGGGTTTCTACGCCAGTCGCGGCATCAATCTGATGCGCGTGGCCGGCAAGTGGGCGTTCCGCACGGCCGAGGATTTGGCCTACCTGCTGGAGCGGCATGCCACCGAGCAGCGCCGCCTGTCCAAGGCCGCCATGGAGACGCTGGCGATCATCGCCTACCACCAACCTGTGACGCGCGCGGAGATAGAGGAGATTCGCGGTGTGGCGGTCTCCGCCGGCACCATCGACGTGCTGATGGAGGTCAACTGGGTGCGCCCGCGCGGCCGCCGGCGTGCGCCGGGACGGCCGATCACCTACGGCACCACCGATCAGTTCCTGGAGCACTTCGGCTTCGACGGCATCAAGGATATGCCTGGCCTTGCCGAGCTGAAGGGCTCGGGCCTGCTGAGCAGCAACCTGCCGCCCGACTTCACGGTGCCGGAGCCGAACGACGCCATGGCTCTGATGCCCGACGAGCTGCCGCTCGATGCCGGCGAGGAGGAAACCGGCGAGCTGCCGCTCGGCGATGACGACGATGATCGCGGCCCGAAGGGCGCCGCGTAAGTCGCTGGCGTCCCGAAATTTCGCCTGAGCGAAATATCGGGAGCCAGGTCGCGCTCTTACTCCTTGGCCAGGCCGATCTCCTTCAGGAGCTGGCCCGCCGTGGTGCTGAACTTGGCCGCGAAGGCGCGTGCCTCCTCGGAGGTCTCCCACACCGGCGTGATGCCGCGCTCCTTCATCGGGGCCTGCACGTCGTCGCGGGCATGCGCCTTCTTGGCCCGCTCGGCGATGGTTGCCCGTACGTCGGCGGGAACGCCCTTCGGCAGCGTCAGCGCGAACCAGTTGACGAACTGCCAGTCGAGGCCGGTCGCTTCCTTCAGGGTGGGCACGTTCGGCAAGCTCGCCATGCGCTGTGCATCCATGACGGCGACCACCTTGACCTTGCCGGCGTCGGCAAGCGCCTTGGCTTCGATGGGAGATACGGTGAGGAAGCTCAGCTGACCCGCAACCAGTTCCTGGAGGGCGGGAGCGCCGCCCTGGCTCGGGATGTACTTGATCTGGTCGGTCGGAGCGCCGGTTGCCTTGCTGAGGCCCGCCGCGGCCAGATGCCAGGCGCCGCCGGGTCCGGTGCCGGATGCCGACAGTTGGTTCTTCTGCGCGCCCTTGATGGCGGCCACTACGTCTGCGGCGGTCTTATAGGGTCCGTCGGCTGCGACGCTGATGCCTGAAGGGATCGTGACGATGCGCGACACGATGTCGAAGCTGTCCGGCGTGATATCGGCGAGGCCGATGGTCTTGAACGTGGCGATCTCGGAGGTAGCCACGCCGAATGTGTAACCATCGGGTGCTGCGGTCATGATGGCCGTGTGGCCTGTGACGCCGCTGCCGCCGGTGCGGTTGACGACGTTGACGGGTTGGCCCAGCTCTTTCTCAAGGCCGGCCGCCAGGATGCGAGAGACGAGGTCGGCGCCGCCGCCGGCCGCCCAGGGTACGATCAAGGTGATGGGCCGCTCCGGGTATTTCTGGGCCGCGGCAGGGCCTCCGAACGCGATGGCCAAGGCTGCTGCGCTGAACGCGGCAGTCAGCAAACGTCGCGATAGCATAGGCATTTCCTCCGATATTTTCTGGTCTGGTAGCGGAAAAGTACCAGCAACCCGGCGATCGTACTACGTCGGACGAAGTCATATCTGATCTGCTTTGGCCAGCAGGCCCTTGCAGCCGGGAATGGCTCTGTGCATCTCGTTAAGATAGAAGGCCCGACAGCGAGGTCAGTAGGCGGTGAGCTTCACATCCAATTTTCGCGCACGGCGGCGGGCAGCGGACACGGCGGCGCAGCCGGCAACCGGCCGTGCCGCGGCGACCATCGCCGCCCGGCTGACCTTCGAGGGCGTGGCGCGCGCCTATGACTCGGGCCAGGCGCTGCGCGGCTTCTCGCTCGACATCGCGCCGGCCGAGGTGGTGTGCCTGCTCGGGCCGTCTGGCAGCGGCAAGACCACCCTGCTGCGCATTGCTTCTGGGATCGACAAGCCGACCGCCGGCCGTGTGCTGATCAACGACCAGGAGGTAGCAGGACCGGCTCGCTTCGTGCCGCCCGAGAAGCGCAACGTCGGCCTGATGTTCCAGGACTTCGCGCTATTCCCGCACCTGTCGATCCTCGACAATGTCGCCTTCGGTCTGAAGTCGCTGCCCAGGGAGGAGGCCCGCCGCGAAGCGCTGGCGGCGCTGGCGCGCGTCGGCCTGGAGCGCACCGCCAACGACTATCCGCACATCCTGTCGGGTGGCGAGCAGCAGCGCGTTGCGCTGGCACGCGCCATCCTGCCGCGACCGTCCGTAATGCTGATGGACGAGCCGTTCTCCGGGCTCGACGTGCAGCTGCGCGAGAAGATGCAGGAGGAGACGTTGCGCCTGCTGCGCGAGACGCGCGCCACCTGCCTGATCGTCACGCACGCGCCGGCCGAGGCCATCCGGCTCGGGGATCGCATCGCGGTGATGCGGGCGGGCAAGCTGGTGCAGGCCGGCAAGGCCGAGGAACTCTATCGCAACCCGGCCGACCTGTTCGTCGCCCGGCTGTTCTCGGAGATCAACGAGATCCCGGTGCGGGTGGAAGGCGGGGCAATCCGCACCCCGGTCGGGGTGTTCGTGGTGCCGGAGCTGGGCGAAGGCCAAATTGCCACGCTGTGCATCCGTCGCAGGGCGATCCGCGTATTGCCACCGGGGCAGGGGCTTGCAGGACGGGTCCTGCATGCCAAATTCCTAGGCGACCTGGCGGTACTGGAGATTGCGGCCGAGGGCTTCGACCGGCCACTGCTGACGCTGGTCAGGGAGGGCGAGGAGCCGGCGCGCGGGACGGAGGTGTCGATTGCGGTCGATCCGGCGAGCGTGCTGGTGTTTCCGGCCGAGCCCTCCCAGAATTATGAAGCGGAGTTAATCGGCGAGCGGCCGGAAACGGCTTGAATTCAGGTGCTTAGGCCACATCTCGAGTGGTGTGGCAAACTTGCCCCTGGATGGCCTTTCTGCGATAGTGCCGTCAAATCGCGACAACGCGGCGAAGTCCGCAAGGGAGTGAGAGAGACATGGGTGGCTTGAGCGTCTGGCACTGGCTGATTTTCCTGGCCGTTGCCCTGCTGCTGTTCGGTGGCAGCGGCAAGATCTCCTCGATCATGGGTGACGTGGCCAAGGGCATCAAGAGCTTCAAGAAGGGCATGTCCGAGGACGACGAAGCGGCCAAGACGGACGAGGCCCCGAAGAAGGACGAGCCGCCGAAGGTCATCGAGGCCACGGCAGCCAAGCCCGTGCAGACGGCCACTGCCGAGACCAAGAAGGCCGGCTAGCGGCCGGGCGGCGTCCAACGCAGGCTACGTGCGGCGCGCCCGGTCGAGCGCGCCGATGTGCATCAGGGGCGACCTTTGAGGCGAGCGGATGTTTGATTTCACGTCCAGCAAGCTGCTGATCCTCGGCATCGTGGCGCTGCTCGTCATCGGTCCGAAGGAGCTGCCGGGATTGCTGCGCACGCTCGGCAAGTACATGGGCATCATCCGCAAGCACGCCAACGAGTTCCGTGCCCAGTTCGACGAGGCCATGCGCGACAGCGAGCTGGAGGCCCTCAAGAAAGAGGTCGAGACGCTCGGCAAGGATACCGAGGCCAGCATCCGCTCAGCCGAGCAGACCGTGCAGAGCGAGGTTGATGCGGCCCGCGCCAGCGTCGACACGGCTATGGACGACCCGGCCCAGAAGTTCACCAGTGATGCCGACATGCCCGCCGATGCCTTGCCGGTGGCGAGCGGCGGCGGTGCGTCGGGCGCGACGGCGCCGCTCAATGGCGCCGCGTCGCATGCGCATGAGCCCGAGCCTGCGGTGGAGACGGCAGGCCAGCCGGTTCACGCTCCGGACAAGCCGGGGGCGTAAGCGATGCAGGAGACGGTCAACCGCGACGGGCACGATGAGGTGGAGGCGTCGAAGGCGCCTCTGATGGATCATCTGATCGAGCTGCGCACGCGCCTGATCTACGCGCTGATCGGCGTCGGCATCGGCTTCGTGATCTGCTTTGCCTTCGCCGCCGACCTCTACAACCTGCTGGTCTGGCCGTATCAGGTGGCGCGCGGCGAGGGGCAGAAGATCGAGATGATCTACACCGCCCCGCACGAGTTCTTCTTCACCAAGCTGAAGCTCGCCTTGTTCGGCGCGGTGTTCCTGGCCTTTCCGATCATCGCCACGCAGGTCTACAAGTTCGTGGCGCCGGGCCTCTATAAGAATGAGCGCGCCGCGTTCCGGCCCTACCTGCTGGCAACCTTCCTGCTGTTCATAGCTGGTGCGGCGGTGGTGTACTTCGTCGTCATGCCGCTGGCGATGAAGTTCTTCCTGTCGATGGAGCAGACCGGCGGCCAGGTCGAGATCCACCTGCAGGCGCGTGTCAGCGAATATCTATCGCTGATCATGACGCTGATCATCGGCTTCGGCGTCATGTTCCAGCTGCCGGTGGTGCTCACCCTGCTGGCGCAGGCCGGCATCCTTGGCGCGCAGAACCTCAAGGATTTTCGCCGCTACGCCATCGTTGCCATCACGGCAGCGGCCGGCATCCTGTCGCCGCCCGACCCGTTCAGCATGATCGCCATGGCGCTGCCCACCATCCTGCTCTACGAGGCCTCGATCTGGGCGGTATCGCGTGTCGAGCGATCGCGTGCTGCCCGCGAGGCGGCAGCGCAGGCCGCGCCGAGCTGACGGCTGCGTCCGCGGCTGGACCAGACCAACTCAACCCCGTATAGCAACGCGCAATTCAGTATCGTCATGCCCGCGCAGGCGGGCATCCACGCCAGGTGCTTGCGGCAGCAGTTCTGCACACCGAGAGTTGCGTGGGTCCCCGCCTTCGCGGGGATGACGGCAGAGCGAGAGGCCAGCGCCGTGTTCGACATCAAGTGGATACGCGACAACCCGGACGCGTTCGACGCGGGTTTGCAGCGGCGCGGAATTGCGCCTGGCGGGGAAGTGAAGTTTTCGGCCGAGTTGATCGCGCTGGACGAGGCGCGGCGCAAAGTGGTCACGAGCCTGCAGGAAGCACAGGCGCGGCGCAACGCGGCGTCCAAGGAGATCGGCAAGGCCAAGGCCGCCAAGGACGAGGCGAAGGCCGCCGCGCTGATGGCCGAGGTGGCGGCGCTCAAGGACACGCTGGCCAAGGGCGAGGACGAGCAGAAGGTGGCCGATCAGGCCCTGCACGCGGCGCTGTCGGTGATCCCCAACACGCCGCGCGAGGATGTGCCCGAGGGCAAGGACGAGCACGGCAATGTCGAGCAGCGCAAGGTCGGCACGCCGCCGAAGCTCGTCGGCGTCAACAAGCCGCTGCAGCATTTCGAGATCGGCGAGCGGCTCGGCCTGATGGATTTCGAGACGGCGGCCAAGCTGTCCGGCGCGCGTTTCGTGGTGCTGAAGGGCGCGCTGGCGCGCATGGAGCGCGCGCTCGGCGCGTTCATGCTCGATATTCATACGGCGCCGGAGAAGAACGGCATCGGCGGCTACACCGAGATCGCGCCGCCGATCCTAGTGCGCGACGACGTCATGTATGGCACGGCGCAGTTACCCAAGTTTCGCGAGGATCAATTTCAGGCTTCTCGCGTGCAAGATGTCGAAATTTGGCATTCCAATGTTATGAAGCCGTTGGCGCCAGGTGCGAGTGCTACTGAAGTAAATGCGACGCTGGATGGCATGCTGACAGCGCTAAAAAATAGAGACAATTTTTGGCTCATCCCCACCGCCGAAGTGCCCCTCACCAACCTCGTGCGCGAGAAGATCACCGACGAGGCGGAGCTGCCGATCCGTGTCACGGCGTTCACACCGTGCTTCCGCGCAGAAGCGGGCGCAGCGGGCAAGGACACGCGCGGAATGATCCGCCAGCACCAGTTCTCCAAGGTCGAACTCGTCTCGATCACCACGCCGGAGCAAAGCCCCGCCGAGCACGAGCGCATGACGGCGTGCGCCGAGGAGGTGCTAAAGCGCCTGGGCCTCGCCTATCGCACCATGCTGCTCTGCACCGGCGACATGGGCTTTGCCTCGCAGAAGACCTACGACATCGAGGTGTGGCTGCCGGGGCAGGACACCTACCGCGAGATCTCCTCGTGCTCGGTGTGCGGCGACTTCCAGGCCCGGCGCATGAACGCGCGCTATCGCCCCAAGGGCGGTAAGGGCACCGAGTTCGTGCACACGCTGAACGGCTCAGGGCTAGCGGTCGGGCGCACACTGATCGCCATCCTGGAGAACTATCAGCAGGCCGACGGCTCGGTCGCCATCCCTGACGCGCTGCAGCCCTACATGGGCGGCCTGAAGAAGATCGAGGCGGCGTAGACGGTCGGCGCAGCAATCCCAATTTTACCCGTCATCCCGGACGTCGCGTCGTGCCGGAAGCATGCCTCCGGCATGACGACGATCCGGGATCTGCCGCAACGCCACGTTCCGTCACAGATCCCGGATCGCCTCGCCGAGGCTCGGCGTCCGGGATGACGGGTGGCGAGGGCTGCGTATGCCTGTCCGAGTGACATAGCTGGAGCGAGGTGCGGGCGTACCCGCACCTTGCGATTCGGCCTAGTGCCGCGCAACCCACCCACGCCCCTCGCAACGCTCCCGTAATAACCCCCCTTGCATGCTGGCTTGGTCTGGTCTAGTTAAATGACTGACGGGTCAGTCATAGAGGTTTCAAGGCGACCTTGAAGTGGCGAAACAGACGAAAATCGGCGACAAGCCGGGAGGCGGCCGGGTCGGCGGCGGCGTAGGCCGCCGGCAGTCCGGCAAGGCACTCGGCACGCCCCCGGCCGGCAAAGCCAGATCCGGGAAGGCGCTGGCCAGGAAGGCAACCGCTGCCGATGTTGGGCGGTCGGCGCGGCGCAAATCCGCCGAGCCCGCCAAACGGACGCGCGCGCGCAAGGTCGACGCCGACACGCGGCGGCAGGCGATCCTGGATGCGGCCCTGTCCGTATTCGCGGAGCACGGCTTCGAGGCGGCGCGGCTCGACGAGGTGGCGGCCCGGGCCGGCGTCGCCAAGGGCACCCTCTACCTCTATTTCGAGCACAAGGAAGCGCTGTTCGAGGAGCTGATCCGCGGCGCGGTGGCGCCGATCATCGACACGCTGAGCAAGGTGGCGGCCAATCCCGCCGTGCCGTCGGCTGCCGTGCTCGATGCCTTCTTCGGCATGTTCGAGAAGGAGGTTCTGGGCACGCGACGCAAACTCTTGCTGCGCCTGATCATCGCCGAGGGGCCGCGCTTTCCGGCCATTGCCGAGTTCTACTACCGCGAGGTGGTCGCACGCGGCATGCAGCTGATGCGCGGCCTGGCGGAGCGGGCGGTGGCCAGCGGCGAGTTCGCCTCGGATGCACCGGCGCGCTTTCCGCAACTGATCATCGCGCCGCTGCTGGTGTCGGTGCTGTGGGACGGAATGTTTTCGAAAATCGATCCGCTCGATGTCGGCGGACTGCTGCGCGCGCACCGCGAGATGCTGTGCGGCAAATCACAAAGGGCCACGTCATGAGCATACCCAACAGGCGGGCCGTGCTGCTGGCGATCTCAGGGATCGTCCTGGCCGGCATCGGTGCCTACGCCTATCTGCATCGCGGCGCGGCGGCCTTGGAGTTCCAGGGCTGGGTGGAGGCCGAGCTGCTGTTCATCGCTCCCGATGAGGTCGGCCGCGTCGAGACGCTCAACGTCAGCGAGGGCCAGGAGGTGGCGGCCGGCGCGCCGCTGTTCAGCCTCGATGCTGACCTGCAGCGAGCAGCCGTGGCCGAGAACGAGGCGGCGGTGACCAACGCGCGCATCACCTATCAGCGCGCACAGGAGCTGCTGAAGAGGGCGGTCGGCTCGCAGAAGGCGTTCGACGATGCCGAGTCGACGCTGCGGACGGCCGAGGCGCGGCTCAATTCAACCAAGACGCGTCTGGATCGGCGTCGCGTGCTGGCGCCTGCTGCCGGCAAGGTCCAGGAGGTCTATTACCGGGAAGGCGAGATGGTGCAGGCGGGCCGGCCGATCGTGTCGCTGCTGCCGCCGGGCAACATCAAGGTGCGCTTCTTCGTGCCGCAGGCGGTGCTGCCAACCGTGCACATCGGCGATCGGGTGGCCGTGCGCTGCGATGGCTGCGCCGGCAATATCGTCGCGCGCGTGCGGTTCATGTCGGCGCAGGCCGAGTTCACGCCGCCCGTCATCTACAGCCAGGAGGAGCGGGCCCGTCTGGTGTTCCGGGTGGAGGCGATCCCCGAGCGCCCGGACGATCTAAGGGTCGGTCAGCCGGTCACCGTGACATTGCAGCCGGTCGTGGGTGTCGGCCATGCCAGCAAGTGATACGCACAACGGCGAGGTGGTGATCGAGGTCGAGGGGCTGACCAAGTCCTTCGACGGCAAGGTGGTGGTGCGCAACCTGTCGATGCAGGTCAAGCGCGGGCAGATCTACGGCTTCCTGGGCCCGAACGGCTCGGGCAAGACCACGACGCTGCGCATGCTGTGCGGCCTGCTCACCCCCGACAGCGGGCGCGGCAGGGCGCTCGGCTTCGACATCCGCACGGACAGCGAGGAGATCAAGCGGCACGTCGGCTACATGACACAGCGCTTCAGCCTGTATCAGGACCTGTCCATCCAGGAGAACCTGGAGTTCGTGGCGCGTGTCTACGGCCTGCCGGACCCCACCCGCGAGGCGCGCGGCGCCATCGAACGGCTCGGCCTGCACGGTCGCGAGAATCAGCTCGCCGCCACGCTGTCGGGCGGCTGGAAGCAGCGCCTGGCGCTCGGCGCCTGCATTCTGCCGAAGCCTGAATTGCTGCTGCTCGACGAGCCGACCGCAGGTGTCGATCCGAAGGCGCGACGCGAGTTCTGGGGCGAGATCCACAAGCTCGCCGCCGAGGGCATGACCGTGCTGGTCTCGACGCACTACATGGACGAGGCCGAGCGCTGCCACGAAATCGCGTACATCGCCTACGGCGAGCTGCTGGCGCAGGGCACCGTCGAGGAGGTGGTCGAGAGGTCGCACCTGCGCACCTGGAACGTCAGCGGGCCCGACCTGCAGTCGCTGGCCGACAAGCTGCTCGGCGTACCGGGCATCGACATGGTGGCCCCGTTCGGCACCAGCCTGCACGTGTCGGGCCGCGATGCAGCAGCCCTCGATGCGGTGGTGGAAAGGTTTCGCGCCGATCCGCACCTGGCGTGGTCGATCTCCGAGCCGACGCTGGAGGATGTCTTCATCGACCTGATGTCGCGCTCGCAGGACAATTTCCGATGACGGCCAATTCCGTACCTGCCCGCACCGGGGCCGTAACGCGCACCTGGGCCATGCTGATCAAGGAGTTCGTGCAGCTTCGGCGCGACCGGGTGACGTTCGCGACCATGATCTTCATTCCGGTCATGCAGCTGCTGCTGTTCGGCTTTGCCATCAACACGACGCCGCGTCAGTTGCCGACGGCGGTGCTGGTGCATGAGGACAACGACCTGACCCGCTCGATCCTGGCCGCGCTCAGGAACAGTAGCTATTTCCGCATGGTGAAGGTTGCACGCAGCGAAGCCGAGATGGACCACTGGATGCGCTCGGGCACGGTGCTGTTTGGCGTCGAGATCCCGGCCGGCTTCGAGCGCAGCGCACGGCGCGGCGACATCCCGGCCCTCCTGGTGGCGGCCGATGCCAGCGATCCGGTTGCGGCGGGCACCGCGCTCGGCGCACTGGAGGGCGTGGTACGCACGGCGCTGGCGCGCGACCGCGGCCTGCCCGAGACGATCCAGAGTGTGCCGGCCTTCGAAATCCGCCAGCACCGGCGCTACAACCCAGCGGCCGTCACCAGCCTCAACATCGTGCCGGGGCTGCTCGGCACCATCCTGACCATGACCATGCTGATCTTCACGGCGCTGTCGGTGACACGCGAAGTGGAGCGCGGCACCATGGAAAGCCTGCTCGCCATGCCGATCCGGCCGGTCGAGATCATGCTGGGCAAGATCGCGCCCTACATCGCCATCGGTTTCCTCCAGGCGGCGCTGATCATCGTGTTCGGGGTGCTGATCTTCGACGTGCCGATCACCGGCAGCGTCACCCTGCTGGCGGCGCTGAGCACGCTGTTCATCGCCACCAATCTGTCGATCGGCTACACGTTCTCGACGATCGCGCAGAACCAGCTGCAGGCGATCCAGATGTCGTTCATGTTCTTCCTGCCCAACATCCTGCTGTCGGGCTTCATGTTCCCGTTCGCCGGCATGCCGGGTTGGGCGCAGGTGATCGGTGAGCTGCTGCCGCTCACCCACTACATCCGCATCGCCCGGGGTATCATGTTGAAAGGCGCCGACCTGTACGACCTGCAGTTCGAGGCGCTGGCCCTGCTCGGCCTGATGCTGGTGGCGATGACCTTCGCCGTGCGCCGCTTCCGCCGGACCCTGGACTGACAGTGGCTCTATGCTGTCCGCATGACGAAAAGCGGATGGCTGATCCCGCGCGTGAGCCTGCGGCGCCAAAACGTGCCCATCGATCCTCGGCCCCATTGCCCGATTGACACGGCCGGGGACGGAACGCACTTTGCCGGCAACAAAGGATCGAGGAGACCGACATGGGCTGGGCGCGGATCATTGGCGCGATAGGTATCTTGCTGGCCGTCGCCGGCGCCCCCGCGCGTGCGCAGGATGATGCCACGGAGCGGGAACTCGAGCGCTATCGCCAGATGCTGAAGGACGATCCCTGGTCCAACCCGGCCATGCTCGACGCCGATCGCGGCGAGGCGCTCTGGAAGGAGAAGAGGGGCCCCAAGAACGTGTCGCTCGAGGGCTGCGACCTCGGCAAAGGCAAGGGCAAGGTCGACGGCGCTTTCGCCGAGCTGCCGCGCTTCTTCGCCGATACCAACCGCGTGATGGACATGGAGTCGCGCATCCTGTGGTGCATGGAGACGCTGCAGGGCATCGATCGTGCCGAGGTCCTCAAGCGTCCCTACTCGAAGGCCAATCAGCAGGGCACCGAGATGGAGGCGCTGGCAACCTACGTGGCGTCCAAGTCGCGTGGCCTGAAGTATGCTCCGCGCCTCGAGCACGCCAAGGAGAAGGAAGTGCTGGCGCTGGGCGAGGCGCTGTTCTTCCGGCGCCAGGGTCCGATGGACTTCTCATGCTCGACCTGCCACGCCGACGCCGGCAAGCGCATTCGTCTGCAGGGCCTGCCGTTCCTCAGCAAGCCCGAGGAAGCACGCAAGGTGGTCGGAGAGTGGCCGGCCTATCGCCTGTCGCAGGGGACCGTGATGACGATGCAGCACCGCATCGCCGACTGCTATTGGCAGATGCGCCTGCCGCTGATCGACTACGGCTCGGACGTGACCATCGCGCTGACGAGCTATCTAGCCAACCAGGCCAAGGGCGGCGAGATCACCGCCCCCACCATCAAGCGCTAGACGGGGATCGAAGCCATGCAGAGGCACCTGATCATCCTGGCCGGTCTTGCGCTCCTGTGCGCCGGCGCGGCCGTGGCGCAGCAGAAGAAGGGTGGCGCCGATCCGATCGTGGTCAACAAGGCGATCGAGAAGAGCTGGACCACGGCTGCGCCCGAATGGCAGACGCGGCTCGACCAGGACGAGACGCAGAAGGCTTGCAGCCAGTATCGCAACAGTCCGCCCAAGGATGTGGCAGCGGCGATCGTGGTGCGTGAGCAGGCGGCGATCGTCTATCCGGCCGACGGCAAGCTGATGGGCGACTGGAAGAACGGCGAGAAGCTGGCCGAGAGCGGCTACGGCGGCCGGTTCACGGACTACCCGGCGCGCCAGCCCAACGGCGGCAACTGCTATGCGTGCCACCAGCTCGCCAAGGCCCAGGTCAGCTACGGCACGCTCGGCCCCAGCCTCCTGGAGTACGGCAAGATCCGCAAGTATTCCGAGGCCGATACCAAGGCAGTCTACGAGCGCATCTACAATCCGCATGCCGCCATTGCGTGCGCAAACATGCCACGATTGGGTGCCAGCAAGTTCCTTACGATTGATCAGATTCGGGACTTGGTGGCCTATGTCATGTCTCCCGACAGCCCAGTGAACAAGTAGGATAGGGTATAGTCGTGTGGTGGCCGGCGCCCGCGCAGGTGCGTCGGCGTGTCCGCTCGCGGTCAAGGAAGCTCGATGATCAGCCGCCGTGACTTTCTGCAGACTGCCGCAGCCGTGGCCGCCGCAACCGGCCTCGGCGGGCGGCTGTCGCGCGTGGCGGCGCAGCAGGCCGTCCGGCAGGAGGACCTGCTGGCGTTCGTCCCCAAGGGCCAGCTCACCATCCTGCACGTGGCCGACAGCCATGCGCAGCTGAAGCCGCTGTACTTCCGCGAGCCCTCGATCAACATCGGTGTCGGCGAGGCGCGCGGGCAGCTGCCGCACCTGACCGATCGCGAGCTGCTGGCCAAGCTCGACATCCCGGCCGGATCGCACCAGGCCTACATGCTGAGCTCGGCCGACTACGAGGCGCTGGCCCGGACCTATGGCCGCGTCGGCGGCATGGACCGCGTGGCGACCGTCGTGAAGGCGGTGCGAACCGACCGCGGGCAGGAGCGGGTGCTGCTGCTGGACGGTGGCGACACGCTGCAGGGCTCCTACACGGCGCTGCAATCGAAAGGCGGCGACATGGCCGCCGTGATGCGCCAGCTCGGCGTCGAAGCAACCACCGGCCATTGGGAATTCACGCTGGGCGCCGATCGCGTCAGTGAGCTGTTCGGTGGCACCGGCCAGACCGGCTCCTCGGGCGTGCCGTTCCTGGCCGGCAACATACGTGACACCGATTTCGGCGACCCGATCTTCGAGAGCATGCGCATGTTCGAGAAGGGCGGCGTCAGCGTCGCCGTGATCGGCCAGGCGTTTCCCTACACGCCGATCGCCAACCCGCGCTGGATGATGCCGAATTGGACCTTCGGCATGCGCGAGGACGACGTGCGTCGGAGCGTGGTCCATGCGCGTGCGCTAGGGGCTCAGGTGGTCGTGCTGCTGTCGCACAACGGCTTCGATGTCGATCGCAAGATGGCGCGGCGGGTGGAGGGCATCGACGTTATTCTGACCGCGCATACGCATGATGCTCTGCCGGCGCCGGTCAAGGTCGGCCGCACGCTGCTGATAGCCTCGGGGTCGCATGGCAAGTTCGTGTCGCGGCTCGACCTGGATGTGGCGAGCGGCCGTGTCACGGATTTCGCCTACAAGCTGATTCCGATCCTGGCCGATGTCATCGAGCCGGACGCGGACATGGCGCGGCTGATTGCCGAGGTGCGCGCACCGCATGAGGCGATGCTGGCAACCGAGCTGGCGCGCAGCGAGACCCTGCTGTTCCGGCGCGGCACGTTCAGCGGCACGCTCGATGACCTGATCTGCGATGCGCTGCTGACGGTGCGTGAGGCCGAGATAGCGCTGTCGCCCGGTTTCCGCTGGGGCGGCACGTTGCTGCCGGGCCAGACCATCACCTGGGAGGACGTCTACAACGCCACCGCCATCACCTATCCCGCGGCCTATCGCACCCGCATGCAGGGCGAGACGATCAAGACCATCCTCGAGGACGTGGCGGACAACCTCTGCAACCCCGACCCCTACTATCAGCAGGGCGGCGACATGGTGCGCGTCGGCGGCTTGAGCTTCACCGTCAATGTCGACGCGGTGATGGGCCGGCGCATTGCCGACATGCGTCTGGCGGCGACGGGCGTGGCGATCCAGGCCGACAAGGAGTACGTCGTGTCGGGCTGGGGCTCGGTCAACGAGACCGTCGAGGGGCCGCCGGTCTGGGATGTGCTGGCCACCTACCTCAAGGATCGCCCCGCCGTAGCCGGACGCAGCCGCCAAGCCGTCAGCGTCGTCCGTGGCTCGCCCTGACCGTAGCTCCGCCTTGCCGGCGCGGGTGTTTCATCCTACCTCGGCAGGGCAATGCTGACGCAGATCTATATCCACCTGGGCGTGGCGCTGGCGGGGCTGGTGAGCTTCCTGTCGCCATGCGTGCTGCCGCTGGTGCCGCCCTATCTCGGCTATCTCGGCGGCACGACCATCGA
>Ga0075368_10000201_pt1 | contig 16556 bp, 16 predicted proteins | sample EndMethybrTD3033_FD_71518 | JGI IMG/M metagenome (GOLD analysis project Ga0075368, IMG submission 71518) | Populus endosphere microbial communities from Tennessee, USA - Endosphere MetaG P. TD hybrid TD303-3 | ecosystem: Host-associated > Plants > Roots > Endosphere | place: USA: Tennessee... | reverse complement strand
CGAGCGCAGAACGCCTCGTCGATCGCCTCGGCCGAGACGTCGGTGCGCTCGGCGGAGGTGTCGCTGCGGGCTGCGCGCGCGACGTACTCCCTCGACCGCAGGCAGCAGAACGCGGCGGTCCAGCGCGCGGAGCACGCCCTGGCATCGGCCGCGCCCGATGAGAAGGGAGGCGCCCGCGCCGAGCTGATCCAGGCGCGGAGCTCCCGAGCGTCGCTGCTGCTCCAGGACCGGCAGCAGATCAGCGCGCAGGAGGTCGGCCTCGCTTCCGCCAAGGACCAGCTGGCCTCGGCCAAGGCGTCGGCTGCAGTCGCTTCGGAGGGGCCGCGCAGCGGTGAGCTCCAGGCCGCCCAGGCGCAGGTCGACTCAGCCCAGGTCGGGGTTGACCAGGCCCGCACGAGCTTCGACCAGACCGTGCTCCGGGCCCCGGTCGGCGGCACGGTCTCCAGCGTCAACGGTGCCGTGGGCCAGTCGTCCTCGGGAAGCAGCTCGTCCACCAGCTCCTCCACCACGTCCACCGACTCCAGCTCGGACTCCAGCGGCTCCGGCTTCGTCGTCCTGACGTCGAAGAACCTGCTGGAGGTCACGGCCTACGTCGCCGAAGCCGACATCGCCGACGTGGAGGTCGGGCAGAGCGCAACCGTCACGCTGTCCGCCACCGGCACCGAGATCGCCGGCGAGGTCACCGGCGTGGACACCACCGAGACGGTCACCAACAACGTCGTGGAGTACGGCGTCACGGTCCGCCTCGACAAGACCAAGGGCGTCCGGCTCGGCCAGACGTCGGAGCTGGTCATCAACACCGGCGAGAAGCAGGGGGTCACCCGCGTCTCCAGCTCGGCGCTGACCACGATCGGGGACCGGACGACGGCGACCGTCCAGCACGAGGACGGCAGCACCGAGACCGTGGTGGTCACCACCGGGCTTCAGGGCGACAGCCAGACCGAGATCCTCAGCGGTCTCCTGCCGGGCGACGTGGTCGTGGTCCCGCAGCAGGAGGGCGGCAGTGACACGGGCTTCACCTTCCCCGGTGGCGGCCCCGGCGGTGGCCCCGTCGGCGGGTTCGGCGGCGCACCGTGACGGGCCAGCACCTCGACCACAACCACGTCATCGAGATGCAGCGCCTCACCAAGACCTACGGCGCCGGTGAGACCGCGGTGCACGCCCTGGCCGGGGTCGACCTGACCATCCAGCGGGGCGACTACGTCGCGATCATGGGCGCCTCCGGCTCGGGCAAGTCGACCCTGATGAACATCATCGGCTGCCTGGACGCCGGCACCAGGGGCCGCTACCTGCTCGACGGCATCGACGTCAGGCGCCTGGTCGACCGGCAGCTCTCCCTGATCCGCAACCGCAAGATCGGGTTCATCTTCCAGAGCTTCAACCTGATCCCTCGGACCTCGGCGCTGCGCAACGTCGAGCTGCCGTTGGCCTACGCCGGACTGCCGGCCGACGAACGACGTCGACGCGCCCTCGCGGCGCTGGACAGGGTGGGGCTCGCCGACCGCGTGCACCACTCGCCGGCCGAGCTCTCCGGGGGACAGCAGCAGCGGGTCGCAGTCGCGCGCGCCATCGCGACCGAGCCGGTCCTGCTGCTCGCTGACGAGCCCACCGGCGCATTGGACAGTCGCAGCACCGCCGACGTGCTGCAGCTCTTCGACCAGCTCGCGGTCGAGGGCCGCACCGTCGTGGTGATCACCCACGAGGACGAGGTCGCGCACCACGCCAAGCGGATCATCCGGATGACCGACGGCCTGGTCGTCTCGGACGAGCGCCAGGCCGGCGTCGACGACCCGCCGCCACGATGGGCGTCGGCGGTGGTCGCCTCGTGAACGTGCGCGAGATGCTGCGCTTCGCCTGGCAGGGCGTGACGGCCAACAAACCTCGCTCGGCCCTGACCACCCTCGGAATCCTGATCGGGGTGGCCGCCGTGATCATCCTGGTCGCGGTCGGCACCGGCTCGAGCAAGAGCGTCCAGGACTCGATCAGCGCCCTGGGCAGCAACACCGTCACGGTCTCCGCCAGCTCTACCGCGGCCGGGGGGCGTGGTGGAGTCGGCGGCTTCCTGGGCGCCCCCGGGGGCGGCACGGAGGAGTCGACAAGCCAGAACGCGACCCAGACCCGCACCCCCGAGCTCACCATGGCCGACGCCGCGGCGATCGCCACCTCCGACGAGGCCCCCGACGTGCTCGGCGTCGCACCCGTCGTCAGCGCGTCGTCGGTCACGGCCACCTACGAGGGCGCCTCCCACTCGGTGGGCACGTTCACCGGCAGCACCCCTGCCTACCTCCTCATCGACAACACCTCGGTGGCAGCCGGCCGCTCCTTCACCGACAGCGACTACACCAACCACGCCCGCGTGGCGCTGCTCGGCGAGAGCGTCGCCGAGGACCTCATCGGCAGCGACGTCGAGGATCTCGTCGGCACGTCGGTCTCCTTCAACGGTCTGCAGTTCGAGGTCGTCGGCATCTTGGAGTCGAAGGGCAGCACCGGGCCACAGGACCAGGACGACCGGGTCATCGCACCCGCCACCGCGGTGCAGGACACCCTGTCCGGGTACGGCGCCCTGGGATCGATCTCCGTCAAGGCCGGCTCCGCGGACACGGTCGAGGCCGCGACCGCGCAGGTGGAGGCGATCCTGGACGCCCGCCACGGTGTCACCGCGGCCGACCGCGACTACTCGGTCTCGAGCGCCTCCTCGATCCTGGATGCCGCGACCTCCTCCAACCAGACCTTCACCGTGCTCCTCGGCGCGGTGGCCGCCATCTCGCTGCTGGTCGGTGGCATCGGCGTCATGAACATCATGCTGGTGACCGTCACCGAAAGGACCCGTGAGATCGGCATCCGCAAGGCGATCGGAGCCCGCCGCGGTGACATCGTCGGGCAGTTCCTGGTCGAGGCCGTGCTGCTGTCGCTGTTCGGTGGAGTCGTCGGAGTGGTCGTCGGGCTGGTCGGGTCGCGGTTCGAGATCGTCGGTGTCCAGCCCGTCGTGGCGCCGTACTCCGTCTTCCTGGCCTTCGGCGTCTCGATCCTGATCGGCCTCGGCTTCGGCCTCTACCCCGCGAATCGGGCCGCCGCTCTGCGGCCCATCGACGCCCTCCGCTACGAGTGACCAGGACGAGCAGATGACCCACGCCCCGACTGATGCGACAGCCGACCCGACCGAGGACCCGGCCGCCGACTCGTCGACCGACCTGCTCGACGAGGAGTGGCTGGTCACGCCCACGCACCGTTCGCCCCTGCGCGCCGCGCTCGTGGTCCTCCTCGCCGCCTCGCTCGTCTTCCTCGCCGGCGTCGAGGTCCAGCGACACTTCGGCAGCGCATCGTCGGCCAGCACGTCAGCTGCCACCGGTGCGTTTCCGGGAGGTGGGCTCCCGTCGGGACTTCCCGCAGCCGGGGGCCCACAGGGAACCCAGCCCGACGCCTCGGTATCGCCCGGGGCCGGCGACGAAGCCGCGGTGATCGGCACCGTCGCGTCCGTCAAGGGCGACGTGTGGACCATCAAGGATCTCGGCGGCACCCTGCACGAAGTCACCGTCTCGAGCACGGTACGCATCGTGCGGGAGTCCAGCGTGGACCCTGCCGAGGTCGAGACCGGGGCCACCGTCGACATCGCAGGCACCACCGGCGACGACGGTCAGGTCACCGCCACCACCATCACGCTCCGCTGAGCACCCTCACACCTGTCCGAGCCATGAAGGAGAACCCATGAACGTCCTGCGCTGGCCCGCCACCGCCGTCCTGCTGGTCGCCCTCGGGACGCTGTCCGCCTGCGGGTCCGACGACCCCAGCGACTCCGCGGACGCCACGGCCGGCGGCTCCACTGCCGCTGCCTCTCCTGGCGCGGGCGGGAACCTGCCCGGAGGTGACCCCACCCAGCTCGCCGCGATCCAGCAGTGCCTCGACGCGGCCGGCCTGAGCGGCGCGATCCCCAGCGGGCGCCCCGGTGATGGGGGCACCCCACCCAGCGGCATGCCCACAGACATGCCCAGCGGGATGCCCAGCGGGATGCCCAGCGGGATGCCCAGCGGCGGCCCCGGAGGCCCGGGCGGCGACGGTCCTGGAGGTGTCGTCCAGGACCCTGAGGTCCAGGCCGCGCTCCAAGCCTGCGGCATCACCCTCCCGACTCCGTCGGCGGCGCCCAGCGATCAGGCCACCGGCTGACTCAACGCGAGTTCGGACTCGCGGGCCGTCTTTCGTCGCGGTTCTGGCTGAAATCACGAAGGTCGACAGACGCGTTGACGACTCCTTGCCTGCGACGGCGCGAGTATCGTCGTGCGGACCGGGGCTTCCTTGCTCAGCCCGACGGATGGATCAGGAGCTGACCGCGGCCTTGGCGAGCTGGTCGGCGTAGGCGCGGGCGTGGATGGCGTCGAGCATCGCCAGCTGTGCGCTCTCGACCGCCCAGTCGGCGAAGTTGAGGGCTTCGGCCGAGTCGGCCTCCGCCCAGTCCGCCTCGGTTGCGGCGAGCTTGGCGTCCGCCTGGCGGGTCCGCCTGTCGACGTTCGCCTTGACGTCGCTCATCTTGGAGGCGGCGTCAGCCTTCAGCCGCGCCCACGTCGCCCGAGCGCTGTCGGTGGCCTGCGAGACCTGCTGCCGCGCGTTCTCGGCCGACTGGTCCAGGTTGGCCTGGGCTTCGTCGATGCGCTGCCTGACCTGAGCGTCGGTCTCGGCCCCGGCCGCCTGGACCGCCGACCTGGCCGTCGCGACCCGCTGCTGCAGGGCATCCAGCCGCGTGGAGAAGTCCGTGTGCTGCGTCATGAGTTGCCACCTTCGTTGGATTCCGGCCGAGGGCCTGTTGTTGATTACCTGCAGTAATGACGATATCGTCAGAAACGAAGGATGGTCAATTCGAGGAGACCGAGCATGACGAAATCGTCAGTACTCTTCGGGATGCCCGGTGGCCGCCGGCCGGCACGGACAGAGGCGCTCGCGCAGCCGCCGCGCGGTGGTCCCCGGCCTACGCGCGAGGGAGACCGGTCGATCCGCGAAAGGACGGTCTGGTTGACCGCTCAGGCGGGTGAGCCGTCGGCAGGCGCCGCGTCCAGCTCGGGCAGTGGAAGGGAGGCGATCCGCTGTGCCTGTCGTCGCGTCATTCCGAACATGCGGAGCAGGTCCTCGGTGACCCGATCGGTCGTCTCGTCGACGTCGCGCTCGGGCTGGTCGTGCAGCAGGTGCCCCAGGGCGAGGAGGGCGCCGGCAGCCATGGTGACCGCGACATCGAGGTCTGTGACGTCGAAACGACCGGCCTCGGTCGCGGCGTCGATGTCGCGCCGCGCCCGGGGGGCGAGGCCGTTGGGGGCACTCAACAGCTGCAGCGCGTTGTTGAGCAGGACCTTGCTCAGCTCGGGCTCGCGACGGTGGAGCCGTCCGGTGAGGCGGAAGCTTGCGGCGAACACCTCCGCGGGATCGTCGATCTCGCCGGTCACCCGGTCCAGGAGCTGACCGTAGGCGTCCATCACGGCCTCCACGGCCGCGTCGAACAGCTGCTCCTTGGTCTCGAAGTGGTTGTAGAAGGAGCCCATGCCCACGTCGGCCGCCTGCGTGATCTCCAGGACCGGGACGTTGGTCCTGCCTTCGGCGATGAGTGTCTGGGCTGCCCGGATGAGAGCCGAGCGGGTCCGCGCCTTGCGCCGGTCGAGCCGGTTGCCCGGCTCCGTGGGTGCGGTGGTCATGGTCGCTCCTGGACGTCGACGTCGGGTGAGTGAGCCCCGTCATCCTACTGCCCTGCGGTCAGAAGTGACGATTTCTTCAGTTATCTCTTGACTGAGGGTATGTTCGTAAGTGACGATATCGTCAGACATGCCATCTAGGAGTACTGATGACCACTCACCGTGGGACCCACAGCGACATGCACAGCGAGCGGGGCGCGCTGCGCGGCGAGCACCCTGGGCGGGCCGGGAACCCCGTCATCAAGGTGCTCGACCTGGCCTGGCTCGAGTTCGAGAAGCCGGACCTGGACGGCACTGAGCAGTTCGCACGAGCCTTCGGGCTCGTCCCGGTGAGCCACACCCCGGACGAGCTGCAGCTGCGCGGCACCGACGCGGGCTCCCCGTGCGTCGTCGTACGGCGCAGTGCTCGGTCGAGGTATGTCGGTGCTGCGTTCCGAGCCGCGGACGCCGCGGACGTGATGCGCCTGGCCGACGCCACCGGGGCTCGGGTCCAGAAGCTGCCCGAGAGCATCGGGGGAGTGGTGGTGGACCTGACGGACCCCAGTGGCGTGCCGGTGCGGGTGGTGGCCGAGCCGCACGAGCTGACCGGACTGCCGGGTCAGCCGACGCACGTCCACAACACCGGCCACGACGTCCACCGCACCAACGCCACCCAGCGCCCTCCCCGGGCACCGGCGAAGGTGCAGCGCCTGGGCCACGTCGTACTTCAGACCCCCAGGTACCTCGAGACGCTGGACTGGTATCTCGAGCACCTGGGTCTGATCGTCAGCGACTTCAACTACTACGAGACCCAGCGCGACCGAGGCCCCACGATGAGCTTCATCCGCTGCGATCGCGGGGCGACCCCGACCGACCACCACACCCTGGCCATGGCACTGGGGCCCCGCAGGAAGTACCTGCACGCTGCGTTCCAGGTCGCCGACCTGGACGCGCTCGCCGCGGGCGGGGAGCACCTCCGAGAGCAGGGCTTCCACCGCTCGTGGGGGATCGGCCGGCACATCGAGGGCAGCCAGATCTTCGACTACTGGCGTGATCCGGATGGGCTGATGGTCGAGCACTTCACCGACGGCGACCTGTTCGACTGCACCCTCGAGCCCGGCTGGGCGCCGATGAGGGCCTCGGGCCTGGCCCAGTGGGGTCCCCCGGCGACCAAGGACTTCCTCGGGATCACGCCGTCCGAGGGCCTGCGTGACCTTTCCTCGTTCGTCCGCGGCTCCCGCCGCGGTGACTCCGAGTTCGACCTGACCCGCCTCCGCGGCCTGCTGAAGGTAGCCACATCGTGAGCCTCACCGTCCTTCGTACCGCCGACGCCTGGTGGCTCGGCACTTCCAACGGCGCCGTGCGCATCGACAGCGACGCCACGACCACGCGCCAGCTGCTCGCCGAACCGGACACGATCGACGCGGCCCGGGGGAACAAGAAGACCGTCGACCCGGCCACCCTCGGCCTGATCTCCCCGGTGACGGCTCCCTGCCGCGTCGTGGCGCAGATGACCAACTACGCCAGCCATGTCAAGGACGCCGGGTTCAACCCGGACGCCATCCCGCTGACGTTCTTCCGCAAGACCTCGGGCTCGATCAGCGGCCCGTTCGACGACATCGTCAGGCCGGCCCACGTCCGCTGCCTGGACTACGAGGTCGAGATCTCGCTGGTCATCGGGCGCGAGCTGCCGGTGGGCACGCAGGTCACCGAGGAGAACTGGACCACGTTCGTGGCCGGCCTGGTCGTGACCAACGACGTGTCGGCGCGCGACGTCCAGCTGCCGAAGACCCAGTTCTTCGAGTCCAAGTCCTACCCGACCTTCACGCCTGTCGGTCCCGCGCTGGTCCTCCTCGACGATGACGAGATCAAGCGGTTCTGCGACCTGCGGCTGCGACTGTGGGTCAACGGTGAGCTGCGCCAGGACGCGGTGGTGGACGGCGACATGATCTACACGCCGCTCCAGGCGCTGCAGGCGCTGAGCCGGTTCCAGCGCCTGGACGCGGGGGACCTGCTCCTCACCGGCACCCCTGAGGGCACCGCCCTCAGCGCACCGCCGAAGCCGGTGGAGCTCATCGCCGCGCTCCTGCCGCCCGCGCTGAAGTGGAAGCTCTTCTTCCAGCGCCAGGCCCAGAACCCGAAGTACCTCAAGCACGGCGACGTCGTCGAGATCGCGATCGGCACCGACGACGGTGCCATCGACCTCGGCCGACAGCGCACCGTGGTCAGCGGCGCGTGATGGACCCCGCTCTCTGGCCGGCGTACGACGGTCCGGACGACCTCGGGCGGATCGAGAGTGTTCCGCTGGCTGAGCGGGGACTGCCGGGCACGACGTACGAGCTGGTCGTCAGGGCCGCCGAACTCTGGCCGGACCGCGTGGCTCTGTCCGTGCTGCCCGACGCCGAGCGGCAGCCGGTCGAGCGCACCTTCGCCGAGCTGCTCGCCGACGTCCATCGCTACGCCAACGTCTTCCACGGTCTCGGCGTGCGCCGCACCGAAGGCATCGCACTCCTCGCTCCGAACTGTGACCAGCTCATCACCGCGACCCTCGCCGGCGAGCTGGCCGGGATCGCCGCTCCGCTCAACAGTGCCCTCTCCCACGAGCACCTGGCCGAGCTGGTTCGCAGGTCCGGGACCCGGGTGCTCGTGGCCGCCGGTCCCGACCTCACCTCCGAGGTGTGGGAGCGGGCGGGGAGACTGGCAGTCGACTCCGGCATCACGGCCCTGCTGGCGCTCAGCCCGACGGGTGCCGAGCCGGTGGAGCTGGCGCCGATCGACGGTGTGCGCGTCGCCCACCTGTCCGAGCTCGCCGCAGACCAGGCCCACGACCGCTTCCTCGGGGTGCCGCCCACGTCCGCGGACCTGGCCGCTCTCTTCCACACCGGAGGCACGACCGGGACACCGAAGCTTGCCGGACACAGCCACGGGAACGAGGTCAGCGATGCCTGGATGATCGGTCTCAGCAGCCTCATGCACGAGGGCGCGGTGCTGTTCGCAGCGCTGCCCCTCTTCCACGTGAACGCCGTGCACGTGACGCTGCTGGCGCCGCTGTTCCGGGGACTGCGGGCCGTCTGGGCCGGCCCATTGGGCTACCGCGACCCGGCGCTCTTCCCGAACTTCTGGAGGCTCGTCGAGCGGCACCGGATCACCACCATGAGCGCCGTGCCCACGGTGTACGCCGGCCTCGCAGGTTGCCCGGTCGACGCCGACATCAGCTCCCTGCGCTACGCCGTGGTCGGCGCGTCACCCCTGCCACAGGCGGTCCGGGACGGCCTCGAGTCGGCCGCCGGCATACAGCTGGTCGAGGGCTACGGGCTGACTGAGGCCACGTGCGCCAGCACCCTGAACTTCCCGGGCCGCCCGCGAGCGGGCTCCGTCGGTCAGCGGCTTCCGTACCAGCGCCTCAAGGTCGTCGAGATGACCGAGGAGGGCGAGTGGCTCGAACTGTCGGCCGGCCGCGTCGGTGTGCTGGCCATCAGTGGCCCGACCGTCTTCGCCGGCTATGTCGTCGACCGAGGGCCTGACGGCCCGGTGCTGGACGGGCTGGGCAAGCTCTGCGACGGCTGGCTGGACACCGGTGACCTGGCGCGGGTCGACGACGACGGCTTCGTCCACCTCACCGGACGGGCCAAGGACCTCATCATCCGCGGCGGTCACAACATCGACCCGGCCACGATCGAGCACGTCCTGCTCGCCCACCCCGCCGTCACCAATGCCCAAGCAGTGGGTCGCCCGGACCTCCACTCCGGTGAGGTGCCCGTCGCCTTCGTGACCCTCGCCCCGGGAGCCACGACGACCGCGGCGGAGCTGCGCGCGTGGGGGGCCGCGAACGTGCCCGAGCAGGCCGCCGTCCCCAAGACCGTCACCGTGCTCGACGCGATCCCGGTCACGCCCGTCGGCAAGCCCTTCAAGCCCGCCCTGCGCGCCGAGGCGACCCGCGAGGCCGTCGCCGAGGCCCTTCGGGACGTCCCCGGCGTGGCCGGCGTGCGCGGCCTGGTGGAGGCCGGAGCAGTGGTGGCTGTCATCCAGCTGACTGACGGCTCGGACGAGGTCCGGGTCAAGGAAACCCTTGATCGCTTCGCGATCACCTGGCGAACGGAGAAGTCATGATCACCACAGTCGTCCTCGCAGGAGTCCTCGTCGTCGCCTTCGGCGTCCTGGGCTCGGCCAAGCTCGCCGCAGCTCCGGCGATGCGCTCCCGAGCTGAGCACGTCGGTTTCAGCGTGAACGCGTATCGCGGGATCGGTGCCCTCGAGATCCTGGCGGTGATCGGAATTCTCGTCGGGGTCGCCATCCCTCTGATCGGGGCTCTGGCCGCGACCGGACTCGTGGTGCTGCTCGGCGGGGCGGTGGCAGCGCACCTCCGCAACCGCGACGGGTGGCGTGAGCTGGCCCCGGCCGTCGTCCTCGGCGCCGTCGCGGTGGTGTTCGTCATCTTCGTGTTGAGCAACGTCCGGTGAGCACGTCCGGTCGCCCCGGCTCCGATCCCGTCTCTGTCGTCATCGTCGGAGCCGGTCCGGCGGGCGTCACCGCAGCCACCCTGCTCGGTCAGTACGGCGTGGAGTGCCTCGTCCTGGACCGCTGGGACGACGTCTATCCCCAGCCACGAGCCGTCCACCTCGATGACGAGGTCTACCGGATCCTGGCTCGGCTCGGGATCGCCGAGGAGTTCGCCGCTGCCTCCCGTCCGACGTTGGGGCTGCAGCTGGTCGACCGCAACCACCGCGTCTTCGCGGTCTTCGACCGGGCCACCGAGCGGGGCCGGCACGGCCACCCCGCGGCGAACATGTTCGACCAGCCCGAGCTCGAGCACCTGATGCGCATCAACCTCGAGGGCCAGCCGACCGTGCGGCTGCGCGGGAACGTCGAGGTCACCGACGTCGCTCAGGACGGTCAAGGGCGGGTCCGGGTCGACTTCACCGACCGGTCCGGTGGTGAGCACGAGTCCGTCCTGGCCCACTACGTCCTCGGCTGCGACGGCGCCAACAGCGTCGTGCGCGCCGCCATCGGCGCGACCATGGAGGACCTCAGGTTCGAGCAGCGGTGGCTGGTCCTCGACGTCACGTGCGCTGGCGAGCTGGACCAGTGGGAGGGCGTCCACCAGGTGTGCGACCCGCGTCGCGCGGCGACGTACATGCGCATCGGTGAGAGCCGCTACCGCTGGGAGTTCCGGCTGCTGGACGGGGAGACCGCGTCGGACTTCGCCTCCATGGACGCCGTGCTGCCCCTCATCAACCCCTGGCTCGAGGGAGTGTCGACGAGCCGGCTGAGACTCGTCCGCGCCGCGGAGTACACCTTCCGCGCCCAGATCGCCGATCACTGGCGCGACCGCCGCGTCTTCCTTCTCGGGGACGCGGCGCACCTCACCCCGCCGTTCATCGGCCAGGGCCTCTGCGCGGGTCTGCGCGACGCCATGAACCTCAGCTGGAAGCTGGCCGGCGTCCTGGCCGGCGACCTGCCCGAGGCGGTGCTCGACACCTACCAGGCCGAGCGCAAGCCGCACGCGCGGGCCATGATCAAGCTGGCCCAGCTCATCGGTGCGGCGATGACGCGGGGCGGCCGGACGGGCGACGTGCTGCGGCGCGTCGTGGCGCCGCGGCTGCACCGGGTCCCCGGGATGCACGCTCGCATCCTCGACAGTGAGACCCCCGCGCTGTCCGGGTCTGTTCTGGTGCACCGCCGCCGCTTCGCACGGTCCCTGGCCGGGCGGCTGTGCCCCAATGCGCTGCTGGGGGACGGCCGTCGCCTCGACGACCTGGCCATCGCAGGCTTCCTTCTCGTCACCAGGGTGGCGCCCACGTGCCAGCAGCGACAGCGGCTCTTCGAGCGTGGCACGCAGGTCCTCGAGGTCGACCCGGCCTCGGAACTCGGCACCTGGCTCTCGAAGGGTGACTCCGCAGCCGCCCTGGTCCGGCCCGACCACACGGTGATGCGGTCGGGCCGAGACCTGGCTGCTCTTGCTGAGGCCGCACCCCGATTCGGCTCACGCTTCGTCTCGTTGTGACCGACGAGGAGTCGAGCAACGCAGCCCAGCCTCGTGTCGACTACGTCACAGAGCCTCCAGTTGTTCAAATTCGAAATTTGCAGTATGGTCGAGAACACTTCAAATTCGAACGAACTCAAGCGCCTGGAGACGCAATGACGACCACCGAGCTTCCCTCCGCCACGGTCCGCACCAGGGTGGCCATCCCGTTGCGCTTCCCCGACGGCTATCGAGTGTCGGCAGAGGTCGCCACGTTCCATGGCCTGGTCGACGGCGCCGAGCACGTGGCGGTGATCCTGGGCGATCCGCCCGCGGCCGCGACCCCGCTGGTCCGTCTGCACTCCGAGTGCCTCACCGGCGACGTGTTCGGCTCTGCCCGCTGCGACTGCGGCCCGCAGCTTCGCGAGGCCGTCGAGCGCATCGCGACCACCGGAGGTGTCCTGCTCTACCTGCGTCAGGAAGGCCGCGGCATCGGTCTCTACAACAAGCTGGACGCCTACGCTCTCCAGGATCTCGGACTGGACACCTACGAGGCCAACACCGCCTTGGGCCTGCCCGAGGACGCTCGCGACTACACGGCTGCAGCCCAGATGCTCGTCGCGCTCGGCATCACCGAAGCGAACCTGCTCACCAACAACCCCGACAAGGCCGAACAGCTGCGCGGGCACGGCATCTCGGTCGTCCGGACCGTGCGCACGCGCGTGCACGCCACCGGAAGCAACCTGCGTTACCTGCAGGCCAAGGTCGAGCGGACCCATCACACGATCTCGCTCGCTCCGGTGCCCTCCCTGGCCGGTTGAGCGTCGTGGCGCGGGTCGCCAGCACTTGCACACCATCTTCCAGCCACGAAGGAAGTCCATCTCGACCACGGGTTGGCGCTGCGCATCCGCGGTGCGCTACTCAAGCTCGTTGAGCTTCACGGCGAGCACGGGGACCGGGGAGTTCAGCAGGAGCCGCTGGCTCACGCTTCCCAGGATGGCCTTGCCCACCGGCGTACGGCGCTTGATCCCGATGACGAGACGCACCGCGCCGTACTCCTCGACGTCGGCCAGTACGGCGTCGACCGGGTCGCGGTCGGGTCTGCCGTGCCGCTCGACGACGGTGACCTTGGTGGCCGCCGGGATCGCCGAGATGTCCAGTGGGGTGAGTGCCAGGTTGACGGCGACGAGATCGGTCCCCAGCGATGCCGCTTCGGCGGCTGCAGCGGCAAGGGCGGCGACTCCCTCGGGACTGTCGGGGACGGCGACAAGGACGGTCATGAGTGGTTCTCCTGAGGGGTGTGGCGGGCCTTGAAGGAGTCCTCGAACTCCTCCAGGGTCAGGCCCCGGGTCTCGGGGACGGAGGTGGCGATGAAGATGAGGGCGAGCCCGCCCAGCCCGGCGAAGATGAAGAACGTGGGTGCGATCCCGATCGCGTCTACGACCGGGGGAAAGCCGAAGGCGACGCTGGCGTTGGCCAACCAGAGGCAGAAGACGCACACGCCCATCGCGAAGCTACGGATCTTGAGTGGGAAGATCTCCGCGAGCAGCAGCCAGACGAGCGGCCCGATCGTGCCCTGCATCGAGAAGACGAACAGGACCGCGAAGGCCAGGATCACGTACGGCTTGACGGAGCCATCCGGCAGCACCAGTGCGGAGATCCCCACCAGGAGGTGGAACAGCGTGGTGAGTGTGAAGCCGCCGAGCAGCATGACGCGCCGGTCGATCTTGTTCATGACGACGATGCCGACGCTGATCCCCAGCACACTGGCCAGCCCGAACAGAGTGTTGCCCAGCACGGCGGCCTTGGCCGTGAACCCGGCGTCCTCGAGCAGCTGGCTTCCGTAGTACATGATCGAGTTGATCCCTGTGAACTGCTGGAAGACGCCCAGCCCGATCCCGACGAAGATCAGCCGACGAATCCAGGGCACGGCAAGATCGGTCCAACCTCCGGTCTGGGCCTCCTGCTCCTCCAAAGCCAGGGCCCGCACCTCGGCCATCTCGGCATCGGCACGCTCGGCCGAGCGGATCTGCCTGAGCACGGCGTGGGCCTCGTCGTCCCGGCCCTGTGAGGAGAGCCAACGCGGGCTCTCCGGCATGCGTAGCATCCCGACGAAGAGCGCGATTGCCGGGAGCACGGCGACCAGCAGCATCCAGCGCCAGACACCGTCGTGGTCGCCCCACAGGTTGAAGATGACCGCGTTGATGACGAACGCGGCGAACTGGCCGGACACGATCATCACCTCGTTGCGGGTGACGACGCTGCCGCGTCGCTCGTAAGGGGAGACCTCGGCGAGGTAGACGGGCACCGTGGCAGAGGCCCCACCCACTGCCAGGCCGAGGACGAACCGGAACACTGCCAGGACCTGCCAGGTCGGGGCCAGGACGCACCCGAGGGTCCCGAGGCCGAACACGGCTGCCAGCACGATGATGTTGTGGCGCCGGCCGTACTGGTCCGAGAGCCGGCCGCCGGCCAGAGCGCCGAGGGCGGCTCCGAAGATCAGGATGCTGACGACGAATCCCTCGGTGAACGACGAGAGCCCCAGGTCGTCCTTCATGGGCGCAAGGGCGCCGTTGATGACGCCGGTGTCGTATCCGAACAACAGGCCGCCGAAGGTCGCGATCACCGCAATCAGGCCGAGCCGTCGGGAGTGCGGGCCGGGCGTATCAGCCGGCAGCGCCGGATGCTCCGCGTTCGAGGCGGGGGTGGTGGTGTGGGCCATCGTGCCTTCCTTCGCTGGCTGCCGACGCCCGAGTGTGGCGCCTGTCACTCCACCCAACTAGCACGTGCTAGTTCCTGTCAAGACTATGTCAGGACATTTGAGACTTGCGGCTGCTCGGGACCGGCGCGGCGCTCGTAGAGCCGCTGGGCGCTCGTGTTACGAGTTGCGTTCGATGATCCGGCGCTGGACCTCGGCCAGGCCTTCGGCCAGGGAGTCCAGCTGCTGGGGGGTCAGGGCGTCGATCACCAGCTCGCGGACCAGGCTGACGTGACCGGGTGCCGCACGCTGCATCAGCTCGATGCCCTCCGGCGTGATGGCAGCAAGGACTCCGCGGTCGTCGCTGGCACACGCATGGCGAGTGACCAGGCCGGCCTTCTCCAGCTGGACGACCTGGTAGGTCAGGCCGCTCTTGGTCACCGCCATCGCCTCGGCAAGCGCCTGCATCCGCATCGAGCCCTCGGAGGCCCCCGCTAGGCGAGCGAGGATGCCGTACTGCACGTGAGACACCCCGACATCGGCGCGCAGCTCCTGGTCGAGGGTCCGGTTGAGCAGCTCCATCGCGCTCACCAGCGTGACCCACGCCTGCTGCTCGCGCTGGTTCAGCCACTTGACCTTGCTCACAGCCAGAACCTACCACGTTTGTTCAAATTGGGACTATCTGTTAGCGTTCAGATAGTTCGAATTCGAACTGTTCCGGTTCGCGGTTGCCTCGGACGGTGGCAACGGAGCCGGTCCTGAGAGCCCGAGATCCTGACACCCAAGGAGGAAGAGAAATGCTCAATCGCCGAACTGTGCTCCGGGGCGGCGGCGCCCTCACGGCGGGCGCGCTTGCCATCGCTGCGGTGGAAGGCGGCAACGTCCCCGCGTTCGCCTCGGTCATGCCCGCGCTCATGGGCAACCCGGCCGAGACCGGCGAGTCGCTTGGCTTCCCCAAGAACCTCACCCACGAGGAACGGCGGAACCTGAAGACCTTCGACGAGCTGGACTTCGTCGTCTTCTCCGGCCAGCAGTGGGACCGGGTCCGCGAGAGCCACTCGAAGAACATCCGGGCGCACTGGCCCGACGGGCACTACACCGACGGCCTGGCCCAGCACATCGAGGACCTGAAGTTCCAGTTCGTGTTCGCGCCCGACACCCGCGTCGTCGACCACCCGGTCCGGGTGGCCAAGGGCAACCTCACCGCCGTCACCGGAGTCGCCACCGGCACCTTCACCCAACCGATGCCGGACGGGAACGGGGGCTTCTTCCAGCCGACCGGCAAGAAGTACGCCATCAACATGGTGACCGTCGGCCTCTGGAACAAGAAGGGCGTGATGGACGAGGAGTTCATCATCTTCGACCAGCTGACGTTCATGCGGCAGCTCGGACTCGCCTGACGGCGCACGAGCGGGCGCGGGGGAGGGCGCGGCGAACGCGACCGCAGTGGCCGGGCACCGATCGGGTGCCCGGCCACTGAGCCGTTGGGCTCAGTACCAGCCCTGGGTGTAGTCGGTGATGGTCTGGCGCATGAACCGTGAGGACTCCTCGGCGCGGTCCTCCCAGGCGAAGACGCAGGAGGTGAGCACGGTGTCGTCGCGGTCGCCGAAGCCGAGCGTGTTCAGGGTGTGGAAGAAGTCGTCCCACTTGACCTCGCCCTGGCCGATGTCGAGGTGCTGGTGGACGCGGACGGTGTTGCCGGGTGGGTTGGTGATGTAGCGCAGCCCGGAGGAAGCCCGGTGGTCGTAGCAGTCGGCGAGGTGGACGTGGGTGAGCAGCTCCCCGGCGTAGGTCATGATCTCGACCATGTTGCCGCCCTGGTGGAAGGTGTGCGGGGTGCAGTAGAGGAACGAGACGAGCGGGGAGTTGATGCCGCGGACCATGTCGACCGCGGTCAGCCCGTCCTCGACGAAGTCGTCGGGGTGCGGCTCGAGCCGCAGCTGCACGCCCTCGCGCTCGAAGACCGGCAGGAGCTCCTCCATCGACTTCCAGAACATGGCCTCGCTGCGGGAGGCCTGCTCGGGGCGGCCGTTGAACTCGGAGTTCATGACGTCGCAGCCGAGCATGGTGGTGATCTGGATGGCGCGTTTCCAGTAGCGCACCGCGGCCTGCCGCTCGTCCTCGTCGGGACCGGACCACCGGTAGAGCGGCAGGTTCGCCGCGACCTTGACCCCGGCACCGTCCAGGGCCTTCTTGAACGCGCGGACCTTGTCGTCGTCGGCGCGGGGCATCAGGAAGAACGGCATGA